>Ga0302320_10011991_pt1 | contig 18258 bp, 18 predicted proteins | sample Bog_T0_3_FD_202130 | JGI IMG/M metagenome (GOLD analysis project Ga0302320, IMG submission 202130) | Peat permafrost microbial communities from Stordalen Mire near Abisko, Sweden - Bog_T0_3 | ecosystem: Environmental > Terrestrial > Soil > Wetlands > Peat | place: Sweden: Abisko, Stordalen Mire...
CGAAGTTGATCTGTCCCCACATGAGGTTCTTGATTTCGGCGTCGCGCATTCCAGCGTTGAGTGCCAACACCAGCGCGGGATAGATATGCGGGGAGCGGGCCTTGCTGGCCTCCTCCAGCATCCGATCCTTTTCCACCTGGCTAAAGGCTTTGCCGACCGTGCGGCGGACCTTCAGTTTGAGCATCTTTTTCTTGCGCAGCCTTAGGCGCAGAAGATCGCCTTGCTCATCGAGAATGCGCAGTAGAAAACCAACCTCTTCGTTGATGGTCTTGGGAGCAGCTCTCTCATCGAGGCGCTTGTTCTGATAGGCGATGACGGTGGATTCGTTGAAATCGACGAGCATGGTGCCGCCGAGGATACGATTCAGGTGAGCCACCGCATAGTCGGCAAAAATCGCCGACTGGGGCAGACGCAATCGGTAGCCCTCCAGATATGTGTCGGCCACTTCCCGGAAGAGGCGGATTCGGTCCCGGCGCGCGTCGGTGACGACATTGTTGAAGCCTTCCTCCAATTCGCGCAGCCGCTTCTTCTCGGCCTTTTGGGCAACCGTCTTCGAGGCTGATTTCGAGGACTCGCGAACGCGCCGTCCTGCAAACCAGAACTCATACCAATAGAACTCGCCACGTCTGAAGACACTCATCGATCACTCCAGCTATCCTGCTCATTTCCCCTCAGCAGGAGAAGATTCTACTGCCGCGCGGATGGTCCGCACATCGAGAAACATCTTTTGCCGGTCACCACCGGCGTCGCCTTCCAGCGGAAGGAAGCCATAGCGCGCATACCATGCGGCTTTGTCCCGGTAGGCGTCGGTGAGTACACAGCGGCAGCCAACTTCCTCAGCCACGTGCAGGGTGATCTTGAGGGCCTCCGAAATCAAAGCATGACCGAGACCACTGCCGCTGAAACGCTTGTCTACCGCCAGCCTTGCCAGCAAGATCAAGGGAAGATCGTAGGGAGGCAGACCGCGCACATATTTCTTGGGAAGCCGGTCGCGCTGCACGCTCGATGTGGCCAAGGTAAAGTAGCCCAACACGGCGTGCGGCGCCGAGTCATCGACCGCGACATAGGTGACGCCGATCGAGATTTTCTGCTGATTTATCCAGGCATGACGCTGCAGGTAATTGTTGAGCGGCTCATCTCCACAATCGAAGCTCGCTGCATCGTCGGATTCTTCAAGACGGCGAATCGTGACCGCCAAGTCAGTGCCTCATCGCCCGAATCAGGGCTTCGGTGGGTACAGTTGCCTCGCCAGACGCAAGTGCCGCCAGACTCTCCAATTCCGCGTTCGTCCACTGAATCTCGACGTGCGGCAAAGATACCTCCGGAGCCACGCGTTCCAGAGACGGGAAGAGCAGCACCTTGCGTTCTCCGGTAGGACTCTCGCTGAATATCCGGTTTCCACGCTTCCGCTCCGAGACCGCCCAGCGGAAGAGGCTGAGAGCATCGGAGAGAAAGTCGGTATTGCTTGTCAGTTGCAAATCCGCCTTGAGAACCCGCACCATACTGTCCTCCGAGGGTGCGAGGTCGGCCTGAAACTTCGTTTTGCGAGGCTTGAGTGTGGAAGCCGCTTTCTTCGATTTTTCCTTGGCCGCAGGGGACATGGAATTCCTCCTTTGCAGAGAATACTCCGGAGTAATCGCAAAAGCGAGTATATTTAGATTCATAATACACTATTAATCCCTTTAGGTGGCGTTGTCGCCTGCGGTGACAAGCCCAGACCCAAAAACTAGGCCGCTGCGTCCGGAGACGAACGTGACGCAGTTTGCGCCCCGTTTGCTGTTTTCGGAGTGGCCTTGCGGTCTCCCTGATCCCTGGAGGATTTTCCCGAAATTCTTGTATTCCGTCCGCCGCCAATGAGCTTTGACTCGATTCTCTCGGTGGTGTCCCCGCCTCCCGGCTGGGTTTCCTCCCATCGCGCCAACTCCTCCTCGGGATAGCGCACGAGGGAACCGAATTTGCGATACTTTGGTCCGCGGTTCTCCAGCCTCCATCTGCGCAAGGTTGCGAGACTGATCTGGGTTCGTTCTGCAACTTCGCCTTCGGTCAGGAATCGTGCGTTCATGACGATTAGCTCCTCCACTCTTTTAGCCCTTGAGCGGGCCGCGACTACCATGCAATAGAGACGAATTCCGAGCTCCGCGTTCGATAACTTTCTGGAAGTTGGTTATAACTTTTTGGATTATTGCTGGCTACACACAGCACTTTCGTTACCCCTAGCGCACGAGAATCTTGCTGATTCGGCATGGCTTAGAAAGCAATTCAGCATCACACGACAGAGTAGGACCTCGGCTTCTCCAGCCGAAGACTGAAAGAGCCGCTCGTCTTGCTTTTCTAGTGCATTAGGTAGATGTATGCACGGAGGTGCGGGAGATGACGGCCCATCTGAAAATCCGGGATCTCGAACTGATTGTTGCCCTGCACGAAGAAGGCACCCTTACCCGAGCGGCAAAGCGCGTCGGCCTTACCGAACCAGCGTTCAGCAAGCGCCTTCAGGTGGTAGAGCAGGAGGTGCAGGCGCGGCTCTTTGAAAGGAATCACGCCGGAGCGTCTGCCACCGCCTCTGGACGCTCTTTCGTTACCCATGCCGAGGAGAGCGTCCATGCCTATCATCGAGCCGTCTATGAGGCACGGGAAGCCAAGCGCGGCGAGCACCACAAGCTACGCATCGGGGCGTCGCCATATTTGCCGCCCACATTGATCGAACTCCTGCGCTCAACGGAGCTGCGGGTTAACCGCAACTTCTCCATCGAGATCGTCACCGAATACTCCCTGGAATTATTAAGTCAACTTCAGCGCCGGCGAATTGACCTAGCCCTGGTCATTGCGCCGCCAGAGGTTGCCGCGGTAACAACGCGTTGCGTCGCGATCGACCCGTTCGTGATCGTTTTCCGCGAGGGGCATCCGCTGGCATCGAAGAAATCCACCACTCTGTCCGAGGTTTCCCAATATCCGTGGATACTCCTCAGCCGCACCGTGCATCGGCATGTGCACGATCTCATCCTGCAAAGGATGGTGGCGGAAGAAAGCAAGCCAAATATCGTCCACCACTACATCCAGGCAGAACAGGTCATTGCTTTCTTGACAGACGACTCGGTTCTCGCTTGGATGGCACCGACAGATGCGGAGCGGATGGCGCATCGGGGGCTCACGTGCATTCCGCTGCTAGATGAGTATATCCGCCTTGAAACGCATCTGGCCGCGATGGCCGACAACAAGTCGCCGCTCGTCAGCGAATATGTGCGAACTTTTGTGAAGCGAATGGAGGACCAGAGGCCACCCGAGCAACTGTCGCTGCCGATGGGATGAGAGAGTATCTGTCTAAATCCAAAAAGTTATAACCAGCTTCCAAAAAGTTATCGAACGCGGAGCTCGGAATTCGCCTCTATTGCATGGTAATCGCGGCTTTCTCATAGACCGCCGGAGGTTCCGATGAATATCCCGTATATTCCGCACACGGTCACGCGCCGTTTGAAGGCCGTCCATGAGGGTGGCCTGAGCCGCATTCGTTTCTCTCTCCATTTGCTCGTCGTTCTACTCGTGATTCCCGTGGCCGCCTTTGCCCAGGGCGGGTCGCCATTCGACAACGGTTTTACCGCGCTGCAAACGCTGTTTACCGGGACGGTGGCAAAGGTATTCGTTCAAGGACTTCATCAGTGTCGGATCAACCAGCGTCGCAAACATGATCAGTATGGATAGTGTCAATCAAATGAACCAAGCCATTACAGACATGCAAAATCAGCTTGGCTCCGGAATTGTGAAGGCGGTGATGAACGTGTACTTCGCCATTGTGATGGTGATCGTCCAAGTTATGCTTGGAATCTTTTCGGCAACAATCACTGCGATCATCGCGTACGGCGCAATTGGGTCCGCTGTCGCCGGCATTCTCGGCCCGCTATTCATCCCATTTCTGCTGGTTGACAAGCTCAATTTCCTCTTCTGGGGGTGGTTACGCGCTTTTCTTGGTTTCAACTTCTACAAAGTCGTAGCAGCGGCCGTGCTCAGCATTCTGTCCCATCTGTACACACTGTACTACGCAAACCTTATACCACTCGATGCTGCATCTCTTGTTACCAAGCTTCCGCTGCTGATCGTGCTGATCCTCGTCAATGTCTTCATCCTGTTCAAAATTCCCGAGATTACAAGCTCCATCTTCTCCGGCCACACCGGCGGTGGTGGAAGCACGATGGGGATGATTGCACTCGCACTGCGCGGACTCTGATTTCGGCACTGGAGAAAACGTTATGACGGTCACGACAACACAGCTTCAGACCAACCAAGAGCCAGTCTCGCGCGACCTGACACGCGCGGCTGAACGGTATCTCGAACAGTACGGCGATCCAATCGTGATGAACACCTACTTGAAGGTCACGATCCTCGTGCTCGCTGGCATCGTAGTGCTCCTAGGCGCGCTCGTCTATCGCAGCCAGATGGCGCTGGTGAATGTTCACCCCATGGTCATTCGGGTCAATGACGTGGGCCATGCGGAAGCCGTGGACTATCGCGACCTCAAATACCGTCCCCAGGAAGCCGAGAACAAATATTATCTGTCGCGCTGGGCGGAACTCTATTTCGGACGCAATCGCTACGCAATTCAGCGCGATTTCACCAACTCCCTCTACTTCATGAATGGGGATGTGCAACGGGCTGTGATCGAGCAGGAACGGAAGGACAAGACCATCGACTCCTTCGTTCGCGATGCCAGCCAGCCCTTCGTTGATATCGAAGTCAAGAACGTGATCCTTGACGATCTTCGCCAGTCTCCGTACTCGGCACGAATTGAGTTTGTGAAAGTCTTCACGAATCCTGCAGACCATACCGAGCTCAAGCGCGAGCGTTGGACAGCCAGCGTCACCTATGTTTTCCGCTCTGTCGTGCAGAACAACGAGGTTCAGGTTAATCCACTCGGGCTCACGCTGATAAAGTTCCGGGCTGACCAGGCGTTCGAGTAGGCAGAAGCCACTCCCATACGAGGCACGTTTCATGTCCGTTGTCCCATACATTTCGCGATGGCTGGGCCGTTCGTTTCTTGGGTCGGGGCACAACGCATTTCCATGCTTGCAGCGCTGCTCTAGCCGTTTGCTTCGATCTACTTTTGTACCTGTGTCGATGGAGCGGTTCTGCAGACCTGAGCGCGAGGATTGCGCGCCAGGAATAACTCGTTCAATGCCGGCCATGAGGCGCTCGTCTTCTCGTTTCTATTCCTTGTTCGTCCGGTCACACGCTTCGGGCTATTCCGGCGCCCTGCGGCACGTCACCGCTCTGCTTTCCGGACTCCTCTCCCAAAGCCAGTTTGGGCCCCTCTCCAGAATGCGCGGCTTGGCACTTGGGAGCCGGGCTCCTTGCTCAGGCTTCGCCAATGGGTGACCCGGCCAATCCGGGAATTCAAAACAGGAGACTTCACCATGTATCAGAACCGCATTTCGCTAATCGGATTCCTAGGCCAAGACGCCGCCACCCGCACCGCCAACAACGCCAACTTCACCGTGCTCTCGCTTGCCACGAAGAGTTCGTACAAGGACAAGAAGACCGACGAATACAACGGCCACACCGAGTGGCACCGCTGCATCGTCTGGGGCCGCTTGGCCGAGTACGCCAAGACGCTCACCAAGGGCACGCACGTCGCCGTAGAAGGTGAGCTGCGTAGCCGCGAGTTCGTGGACAAGAAGGCGGACGCTAAGCAGCGCGTATGGGAAGTTCGCGTGGATTCAATCCTGAAGCTTGACCGCGCCGAGAAAGCCAGCCCGGAAGAGTCGCAGGAGATGCCCGAGGAAGTGCCCGAATAGGGCGCTTCTCTTTGCTCAAAAGGCCCGGCGATCCACCGGGCCTAGAACTCTGTGAGGGCAAACGCATGAGCTTTGAACTGATTATCCCGTTTCTCCGGCCCATTGAGCCGCTTTTGCTGGACGAAAGCATCAGCGAGATCATGGGCAATCCCGACTCGTCCTGGTGGTACGAGCGAGACGGGATCATGCGCCGTGACGAGAGCGTTCAATTTGACGCTGCGCGCCTGCGTACCGGCCTTGAAGTGGTGGCCAACAAACTTGGCAAGAAGCTCGACGAAGACAACCCACTGCTGAACGCCCAGCTCCCGGATGGGAGCCGCCTTGCGGCGGTAATTCCCCCTGTCGTTCGCCCGGCTCCGGCGATGGTTATCCGCAAGTTCACCAGCCGCAGGTTCACTGTCGAAGACCTCATCACAGGCGGCACCCTGCCGCGCTCGCTTGCGGAGTTTCTGGCCAGCCAGATTGCGCGCGGCCAGACCATCCTTATTAGTGGCGGAACCGGGACTGGAAAGACCACCCTTTTGAACATTCTTGGCCAGTCGATTCCCGACCATGAACGCATCGTCATTATCGAGGACACCAGCGAGCTTCGCATCGAGAAGCCGAACCTGATGGCCGTTGAATGCCAGACTGATACCTACCGAAATCAGGTGACCTTTGACGATCTTTTGAAGGCGGCATTGCGCTGGCGTCCCGACCGCATCATCCTCGGCGAAGTCCGTGGAGTCGAAGCGAGAACGCTGCTCGATTCCTTCAACACCGGCCACACCGGATCGCTGGCTACCATCCACGCGAACTCCGCTGTGAAGGCGCTTCGCCGCTTTGCCAATCTCGTTCTCCGCAGCCACCCCCAGGCGACCTTCGAGGATGTCGAAGCGGAGATAGGCGAGGCCGTCGATCTGGTTATCCAAGTCGAACGGCAGCCCGGACGCCGCATCGTCCGCGAAGTTCTCAAACTGAATGGCTACAATCGCGCCTCCCAGCAGTTCAACTTCGAGTTGCTGTACGACGCGAAGAGCACGCCGAACCATGACCACAACTCCAACCGAAAGGACTCCAACCATGCCATTGCTTGAGATTCAACAAGTCCGCCAGATCACAGCCACGATCCGGCTCGATGAATCGACTGCCAGCCAGATCGATCAGTACGCGGCTTTTCTTCATGCCTCCGCAGATGAAGTGGTGGACAAGGCGCTCGCCTATGTCTTCGCCAAGGACCGCGACTTCCAGAAGTTTCTAAAGGCTCCGGGAGCTGCGCGTGTTCCTCAGAGCCTGCGCATCCGCCGTGTACCGCAGAACGGAGCTGCGGCGGAGCCAGTTTCTCCTACAGTACAGACCGCCAAGGGAACGGCGGCGGGCAACGGCGCGCGCTTGCGCGGAGATGCCGCATGAGCACCGCTATTCCCGCACGGCAGAAGGCGGCACTGGAGCGGTTGATCCGAATCGCCCAGGGTGATACGGGGCAGAGCCGGATGACTGCGGAGTTCCTGTTGAGCTGGTGGAATGCGGCCAACTGTGGCGGATTCGATCTGACCACGATGTGGGGAGTGGACACCGAGATCGCCGCCGATATGGTGACGGTGTTCGCTCTGGTGGCGTGCTGCCACCGTTATCCGGACGATCTTGGCTACGGTGAGGAGTTCCGGCGCATCGTTCAGGCGTGGCGTCCGGCGTTGAAACATGGGTAGTAGTGGGATGGGAGGGCTGTTCGGTGCTTCGCACCGGATTTATTTCGGACACTCCACCCCTTGGAGGGAACTGCCTAGATACTTTGGTATCTGCACAGATACCACTGAAAACACTGATGTTTGCAGAACATGGTATCTCGGCAGATACCAAAGCTTATGAACACTGGAGATCCTTTACATGGCAGAGGTTCACACAATCTCCGAAAAAAGCTCGGAAAAATTGCGCGGGCGCGACCGCCGCGCCCTCAACCTCAGTACCAAACTCACGACCGCCGAAGCGAAGGCCATCGAAGAGGCTGCCGTAGTAGCTGGCAAAACGCCCAGCGAGTGGGCGCGCGACCTGCTGATGCGTAACACGACCGGCAGCACTCAACCGGAAATGGAGATGCACATCTTCACTGAGCTTGTCGGACTCCAGATGCTGCTGATGAATACGCTCGAACCGCTCCTTCGTGGCGACAAACTCAACCCCGAGCAGATTGCCATCCTCTTTCGCCAGGTTCAAACAACCAAGGTCGGGAAGGCTCAGGAACTCCTCGCCAAGCGCAACCTAAACAGGGAGAAGTAGTCATGCCAGCCACTCAGCAATGGGGTCGGAAAGAATCGGTCATTTGGCCACCGCGCGGCTTTCCATACACGATTGGAGCCTTGTTTCTCTCGCTCGTAGCTACTGGATTCTTCGTGTACATCCGCTTCCAGTACGGGCTCCGTCCGCTCGAACGCTACTATCTACCGTATTATCTCCGGAGCGAGACAGCAGGCATCACGCATCCGGCGAGCAGCTACCAGATGATCTACGTCTCGGACGGAAAATCCCGTTCCCGAGTTGCGCTCGAAGACGACGTGGAGGTAGGGGCGACACCACAGGTCTCGGGCGCGCTGCTGCCACTTGTTCTTTCTCCTGATGCTAAGCAGCAAGGCTTCCGATATGTCTTCCGTGAGCCGCTAAGAAGTTATCCAAATAAGACGCTTCACGGCTGGATTGCACACTCCATCTACGCGGACGTGCCGCTTCACAAACTCTTCGCGATGCAGCTTGCCTTTGGAATTTTGGCATTCGTCATTCAGCTTCCATTTTCGCTGCGCAAAGACATTGAGCGCATCAAGGCACTGCGCTATGGCCGCCGACTCAAAGGGCCGGTCCTGGTCAACGCCAAGCAGTTCACCAAAGCTGTAGGGGGTGACGGCATTGGGATCACGACCAACGACTCCAAGATGCCGCTTCGCGTTCCACGTGACGCCGAGAACAAGCATTTTCTCATCGTGGGCGATACCGGCTCCGGCAAGTCAAGCATCATCCGCCAGATGCTCTATCAGGTCGAGGGGCGCGGCGATAGTGCCATCGTCTACGACCCAGCGTGCGAGTTTGTGAAGCAGTTTTATGACGCGCATCGCGGCGACATTGTCCTGAATCCACTGGATGCCCGAATGCCATACTGGAGCCCATCCAATGAGCTGCGTCGGAAGGCGGAGGCCAAGGCGCTGGCGGTCTCTCTCTACCAGCCGGAGGGAGTTACGAATCGCTTCTTCGTCGAAGCTCCTCAGAAAATATTTGCACACCTGCTCAGCTTTCTGCCGACTCCCGATCAACTGGTGCGGTGGATGTCAGACCCGGATGAGATCGACCGTCGCGTCAAAGGAACCGAGTATTGGGCACTGATCGATCCCAAAGCGCCGCAACAACGAAGCGGCGTGCTCGGCTCGCTCAACATGAGTGCGGACAGCTTCCGAATGCTTCCCAAGCAGGAAGAGACAACATCCATTTGGACCGCAACGCAGTGGGCAGAGACGCGGCGTGGATGGATCTTCATTACCTCTCGCCCCACCATGCGCGAGGCGCTTCGGCCACTGATCAGCCTGTGGATCGACACGCTTGTCCTGCGACTGCTGAATGAGCCTATGCCGGAACAGAAGCCGGTCTGGTTTGTGATCGACGAGCTAGCCAGCCTGCAGCGTCTGCCCCAGCTTCATACCGCCATCACCGAGAACCGGAAGTCGCAGAATCCGGTCGTCCTCGGTTTTCAGGGGCGCAGCCAGATGCAGGCTCGATACGGGGAGGATGCCGAAGCCATGCTCTCGCAGCCGGCAACCAAAATCTTCCTCCGCACCACCGAGCCAAGAGCCGCGAAGTGGGTTAGCGAAGCTATTGGAGAAATCGAGATTGAGCGGCTGCGCGAGACCCACTACGACGGCTCACGCACGGGCCGAAACTTCGCCCTTGACCGGCAGACAGAGCCACTCGTCCTGCCCTCCGAGGTATCGGGTCTCGACGATCTTCGCGGCTTCCTCAAGTACGGAAACCACGTCGCGCGATTCTCGTTTCCGTTTATTGCATTGAAAGAGAAATGCCCAGGATTCGATGAACGGAAGATGGAGGATCTAATCGTGCCGAGCACTCCGCCGTCGGTTGAACCGGATGGGATGCAGGGCAATCTTTTCAGCAGCGAATATGAGGTCCGTCCCTCTGGGCACGAAGTGGAATAGGCCGACATGCTGACGATTTCAAAGCCACTCTCCGCAGGTCAAGCGCAGAACTACCACCACAAGGAATTCACTTCGAAGGAGCAGAGCTACTGGTCGCAGCGCGGTGTGATTGCCGGCGAGTGGCAAGGCAGACTCGCCCCGCAGTTCGGCCTTGCCGGAGCCGTCTCCGCCGAGGATTTCGCCAAGCTCAGTCAGGGCCAATATCCGGCGACCGGCGAGCAGCTTGTCCGCCAGCGCACCTCCTATGAATACCAGGATGCCGACGGCAAAACCGTCAAGACGATGGAGCACCGGGCCGGTTGGGATGCGACATTTTCCGCGCCCAAATCGGTCTCGCTTACCGCCCTTGTCGGCGGCGACGAGCGGGTACGCGAGGCCCACCGCGAAGGTGTCCGTGTGGCGCTCGACCAGCTCGAACACTACACCCAAGCCCGTATCGGCGGGAATCATCCGCCGGAAACCACCGGCAAGTTCATCGCGGCAAAGTTCGAGCACGACACCGCCCGCCCGGTTGACGGCTACGTCGCGCCGCAGCTTCACACTCATGCGGTCGTCTTCAACGTAACGGAACGAGAGAATGGCCAGCCTCGCGCGATCCAGCCACAGATTCTTTTTGCCTCGCAGCAGTTTGCCACGGCCATCTATCAATCGGAGCTGACCTACCGACTACGCCAGCTTGGGTACGAGATCACGACGGGGCGGAGCGGCGCTCCTGAAATCAAGGGCTACACGCAGGAATACCTCGACGCATCGAGCCCGCGCAGCCAGCAAATCCGCGAGTACCTTGAGCGCACGGGCCGCACCGGAAAAGAAGCCGCCGAGATCGCCGCGCACTCCACCCGCGACCGCAAGGAGATTCATTCCCCAGGGGAGGTGATGGCCGCGCACCGCAAACTCGCTGCCGACTTCGGCCATCAGGCCGAGGCCGTGGTTCGGCAAGCGCGAGAACGGCAGCAGCGTCAGGAGAGACCGGTCAATCCAATAGAGAAGGTTCGGGAATCCCTGACCTTTGCCCGTGACAAGAACTTTGAACGAGAAGCAGTAGTTGATGAACGGGCGCTGATCCGCGACGGACTCCGCCGCGGAATGGGCGAGGTTACCTATGCCCAGGTGCGAGGCAATCTCAATGCCCGTCTCGCTGCCGGAGAGTTTCAAACCGTAGAGCGGACAAATGTGCCAGGCCGACAGTTCACCACCGCCAAAACCATCGAAGCGGAACGTGAAATCGTCCACCGGATGCGTGAAGGACACAACCAGATCGAGCCGATTCTGGAGCGCAGGGAGTCCATCAGAGTTTCAGACCGCCATCCACACCTCAACCGGGCGCAGCAGAGTGTGGTGGAAGATGTCCTCAGTTCACGAGATCGGATTCAAGGTATTCAGGGCTTCGCCGGCACGGGTAAAACCACTACGCTTGCCGTCATCCGCAGCGCCGCCGAGACGCAAGGCTATCAGGTCGATGGTTTCGCCCCGACATCGCGTGCGGCGCGCCAGCTTGGCGAGGCCGGAGTCGAGGCCAGCACCCTGCAAGGCTTCCTCGCACGCACGGCGGAACCGGCACAGTCTCCACAGAAACACTTCTATTTCGTCGATGAATCGAGCCTCGCCAGCACCAACCAGATGCGCGAATTTCTGGCGCGCCTCAGCCCCAATGACCGGGTGCTCCTGATCGGCGATATTCGCCAGCATCAAGGAGTGGAGGCAGGACGCCCGTTCGAGCAGTTGCAGGAGGCCGGAATGCGAACCGCAAAGCTCGATGAGATCGTTCGGCAAAAAGACCCGGCGCTCAAATCCACGGTTGAATTGCTGGCCAATGGCCACGTCTCTGCCGCCCTCGAAGGACTACAGAAACAGGGCCGCGTGCAGGAGATTCCCAACCGGGAAGAGCGCATCCGCGCCATCGCCAAGAGCTACGTTGAATCCCCGCAAAACACGCTTATCGTCTCGCCGGACAACGCATCCCGCCGCGAACTCAATCTCGCTGTTCGCCAGGAGCTGAAGGCCAATGGAACCGTTGCACCGGAAGACCATTCATTCCGCGTACTCGTCCAGCGTCAGGACATGACGGGAGCCGAACGTTCATGGACCAGCCATTACGAGATTCACGATGTCGTCCGCTATGCACGTGGCAGTAAAGCCATCGGAATCGAAGCTGGCAGCTACGGATCGGTTGTCGCAATTGATCTGACGGCCAACCTCCTCACCGTCGCGAAGCAAACAGGAGGAACTGCCACGTATGACCCGCGCCGACTCACTGGCGTCAGCGTTTATAAGGATACGGGACGCGAGTTTTCCTCTGGCGACCGCATTCAGTTCACCGCGCCGGACAAAGCATTGGGCGTAGCCAACCGGGACCTTGCCGTCATAGAAACGGTCCATCCCGATGGCCGTCTCTCTGCCCGCTTAGACAACAATCGCCAGATCGAGTTCAACCCTGCGGAGCACCGCCACCTTGATCACGGCTATGCGGTCACCAGCCACAGCTCTCAGGGCCTCACGGCCGAGCGTGTCCTCGTCCATGCTGATACTAGCGTCCACCCGGATTTGCTCAACTCTCGCTTTGGCTATGTATCCCTCTCCCGCGCCAGCCATGAGGCGACGCTCTTCACCGACGACATGAATAAACTTGCGCCACAGCTAGCAGCGGACGTCTCGAAGACCTCTGCCCTCGAAGTCAGTCAGACGCCGTCTGTCGTTCAGGGACTGGGAATGATCTGAGCCATCGGCCTATCTAGCCTTACAGTGTTGCTAAACGTCATTACAAGTGATTAAATAATGACGGATTGATACTATGCTCCCAGCGAAGACATTCGAGAAAACCATGCAGTATGTCCGCCGACACGGGATGGTGAGACCGCGCGACATCGAGGCCATCGGCATTCCCCGCGAGTATCTCCTGCGTCTCCACCAGCAGGGCAGACTCAATCGGCCCGGACGAGGGATCTACACTCTGCCCGATGCGGAAGTCACAGAGCGCCACTCGTATGCGGAGGTGGCAAAGCGCGTGCCGGAAGGGATCCTGTGCCTGCTTTCCTCGCTCGCTTTTCACGAAATCACGACTCAGAGTCCCGCCGCGGTCTGGATTGCCCTCCCCAAGGGGGCAAGAACGCCGGCCATCACGTCTCCCAATCTCAGGATCGTTCGCCTCACGGAGCCATCTCTGACCGTAGGAATCGAGGAATACATGGTCGAAGGCGTCTCTGTGCGCGTCTATTCCGCGGCGAAGACGGTAGCGGATTGCTTCAAATTCCGGAACAAAATTGGCATTGACGTTTCAGTCGAGGCACTGAAGGACTGCCTTCGCCAGAAGAAGGCAACCGTCAATGAAATCTACCGTTATGCCAAAATCTGCCGCGTCAGCAATGTCATCCGCCCGTACATGGAGGCGCTATGACCCGTGATCAACACAAGAACCCGGCGGCCTCTGTGCGCGCACGTTTGCTCAACCTGGCCCAGAGCATGGGCGAGGATTATCAGCGAGTCCTCGTCAGATATGCCATCGAGAGGTTTTTGTATCGCTTGGGGCGCTCGCGGTATCGCGATAAATTTGCCATCAAGGGCGCGACGCTGTTTACGCTCTGGACAGGGCAGACTCCCCGCCCAACAAAAGACTTGGACCTGCTCGGATGGGGAATCTCTGCCATTCGCGATGTTGAAACAACCATCCGTGCGATCTGCGCCATACCCGGGGACGACGGAATTCTCTTCGATGCTGAATCGGTTGAAGGTGAGCCAATCAAAGAAGATGACGAGTACGACGGCGTGCGCGTGACATTCCGCGCCGATCTGGCCGGGGCACGAATACCGATGCAGGTTGATATTGGGTTTGGCGATGCAGTATATCCGGAGCCAGAATTTGCTTTGTTTCCCGTGCTCCTGCCGATGGACGCCCCGCTTATCCGCGCCTATCCACGTGAAGCGTCAATCGCAGAAAAATTCAACGCAATGGTTACGCTCGACATTCGTAATAGCCGGATGAAGGATTTTTATGACATCTGGTTTATGGCCAACACCTGGAATTTTGATATGTCGTTGTTGCGTGGCGCGATTCTTGCATCCTTCGAAAGACGCGGAGTTCCAATCCCCCAGGATGTCCCCTTTGCGTTGACGAGCGAGTTCCTGAATGACCCGCAGAAAAGGCAGCAATGGAATGCATTTGTCAGCCGATTGAATCCTAGCAATGAATCTCCATCCCTCGAAGAAATCGGCATCCTCTTACGAGCGTTCCTTTTGCCGTGCATCTCTTCGGCCTCGTCCGAGCTTAATACCCGACAATGGAGTCCAACCGAGCATTGGAGCGAAACAAAAAGTTAGCGTGTCCCAGCATTGCCCGATCCCTTACTTACGGACCGACGGAGCAATGATCTGGTGTACGACCACAGGTTTCCACTTCGTCAGCGAGAGCCAACTGCTGGCCACGGCCATCGTGATATAACGGCCATAGTATTCGGTGGGAACCTGCACGAAAGAACACTCTGGCAAGGCGTTCGTGCAAAGATGATGCCACCAGTCAATTTCCATCTGTCGAAATTGGCCTCTGACCACATCGGTCAGGAGTTGCAACATGGCGGCTCCGCCCCCACGTCCGCCGCGCGTACTTTCGAACAAGAATGCTCCAAGAAGAATCAGCGCGGTCACCTCTGCATTGTCCCGGTACTCCCATAGAAGCTCAACCGTGTGCAGCGTTCCTTTTCCGGTGTCCCGATACCAGCCGTACTGGCTACGCGAAATCGCCGACTTTTCCTTTTCAAGTTCGGATACAGGACACCAATCGACAATTTCCTCCGCAACAGGGCCGGAAATGCGGAGGTGTTCGAAAGCAACTACATTCTGGAATGGCGGAACGTGCTGTCCGCAATCGAACTCCCAACACTGGAGCACATCCTGCCACGTCATGATCCTTCAGCCTCCACGTCGCATCCGCGCCCTATCGCGCCGTTCAACTATGGTCAGGATACCGCTGAATTGCGAGACTGAATACTTGGTCCCGCCGCTTCAGCACCCAATTGGCTAATTGTTTTCTGGTCAACAGGTTGTAAACTGGGTTTCATATTCCATGCTTACATTCAGTTCAAAGCCGACCGACAAGCTCATCAAGGACTACTACGCCGTCCTTGGCCAGTACAGCCACCTCAATGTCGAACACGAGTCCGCAGTGCGCAGTGCCTTTCAGTCCGTCCTTCGCGGGTACTCCAAAAAGATGGACTGGACGCTGGTCCCGGAGTATGCCATCCAGAAGGACCGCACTCATCGCATTGTCGTCGATGGAGCGTTGCTCGATTTTTGGAAACAGCGCCGTGGATTCTGGGAAGCCAAAGACGAGCACGATGACCTTGAGCGTGAGATAAAACTGAAGCTCGAAAAGGGGTACCCGCGCACAAATATCATCTTCCAGGCTCCCGAGCGCGCTGTCATTTTCCAGCATGGAATACGCCAAGGCTTAAACGAAGACATAACTGACCCGAAAAATCTTTCCGATCTGCTGACCCATTTCTTCTCCTACCGCGAACCCGATCATGAAGAGTGGGATTCCGCCGTGGCCGAGTTCAAGGAGCGTATTCCCGAACTGGCGGAAGTAGCCAAACAACTCATCGAAGGCGAGAAGAAGACAAACCGCAAGTTCCGTGAGACCTTTGAGGGTTTCTACTCACTCTGCCGCGAGGCGATCAATCCCAATCTCTCCGAAACCGCAGTTGAGACCATGCTCGTACAGCACCTCCTCACCGAACGTATTTTCAGCCGCGTCTTTCACGCCGGGGATTTCAGTAGCCGCAACGTCATCGCGTCAGAGATTGAGAAAGTCATCAGGTCCATGACCGTGCGGCATTTCAGCCGGGACGAATTTCTCCGCGACCTCGACCGTTTCTACAAGGCTCTTGAGCGCGCTGCCGACGACAAAGAAGACTATACCGAGAAGCAAGCCTTTCTGAATACCGTTTATGAGAACTTCTTCCAGAGATTCTCGCCAAAAGAAGCTGACACGCACGGGATTGTTTACACTCCGCAGCCCATCGTTGATTTCATGGTGCGTAGCGTAGATGACATTCTGAAAAATGAATTTGGCAAGACCATCGCCGACAGAGGTGTACACGTTCTCGACCCTTTCGTCGGTACGGGGAACTTCATCACACGCATCATCCGTCAAATCGGCGAGACCCGCAAATCTGCGTTGCCCCACAAGTTCGAACATGAGCTTCACTGCAATGAGATCATGCTCCTGCCCTACTACATTGCGAGTATGAATATTGAGCACGAATACCTGGACCAGATTGGGGAGTATAGGCCGTTCGAGGGAATCTGTTTAGTCGACACATTCGAACTCGCAGAGCCCGAGCAGGCATCACTCGCCTTCATGAATGAAGAAAACACGGCACGAGTAAAGCGACAGAAGGGCTCGCCAATTTTCGTGGTGATTGGAAATCCTCCGTACAATGCGCAGCAAGCAGATGCGAGCGAAAACAACAAGAACCGAAAGTATCCCGAGATCGACAGGCGGATTGCCAACACCTACGCCCACGACTCAAGCGCCACTCTGAGGAATAGCTTAAGCGATCCCTATGTAAAGGCAATTCGGTGGGCGACCGACCGCATCGGCGAGGATGGAATCGTGGCGCTCGTCACGAACAACAGTTTCATTGAAGGCAAGAGCTTCGATGGGATGAGGAAACACATTAAGAACGATTTCTCGACGGTGCTTGTGATCGATCTCGGCGGAGACGTTCGATCGAATCCCAAACTATCGGGTACGACGAACAATGTATTTGGCATACAGGTTGGGGTTGCAATCACACTCTTTATTCGAAATCGCGCGAAACGTGGCTCCTGCGAGATCAAATATGTTTCGACAGGAACTTATTGGCGGAAGGAGCAGAAATATTCGTTTCTCAACGAGGCGCGTTCCGTGTCCGACCTTGATCTTGCGACAATCGTGCCAGACGGAAAGTCAAGCTGGATCACGGATAAGAATTCCAACCAGTTCTTTGAAGCCCTCTGCATTTCGGCAGACCCGGGCAGAAGCATCTTCGAGAAGATGAGCAATGGGATAAAAACCAACCGAGATGCTTGGGCCTATAGCTTTAGCCCGGCAGTCTTAGCGAGCAACATTCAGAAGTGTGTCGACTTTTACAATGCCGAGCGCAGCCGATGGATTCGTGCACATTTGCCTCCGGAGTCTTTAGACGACTTCTTGAAACACGATGACCAACCGAACTACGTTGACCGATCAATTAGCTGGTCCAGGGGCCTAAGGAATTCTCTGCTACGCGACGTCGAAATCGTCTTCGACAGTTCGAATATTCGAAGATCAAGGTATCGTCCTTTTACAACCCAAAGCCTGTACTTCGATCCATACCTTACTGAAGAGAGACTGAAGTTCCAGCGGATATTTCCAGTCCCAGCCTGTGAGAAAGAAAATATGGTGATTGCGGTAACAGGACATTCGCAAATCCCGTTTTCGGTGCAGGTAACAGATTGCATTCCTTGTGTTGATGTGGGAGGAAGGCCCGGTCAATGCTTTCCCTTCTATATGTATGACGGGGACGGGTCTAACCGCCGCGAGAACATCACCGACTGGGCGCTTGAAGAGTTCCGCAAGCACTATGCTGATTCATCGATCACCAAGTGGGACATCTTCCACTACACCTACGCACTGCTGCACTCGCCCGAATACCGCGAGAGCTACGCCGCCAACCTCAAGCACGAACTGCCGCGCATCCCCTTCGCTCCGAACTTCCGTGCCTTCGCGGACGCTGGCAAGCGTCTCGCCGAGTTCCACGTCAATTACGAGCAGCAACCCGAGTATCCGCTTGAGCAAATCTGGAAACCCGGCAGCAAACTCGATATGCGCGTGGAGAGGATGCGCCTCGGGAAAGACAAAGCATCGCTGATTTACAACGACTCGCTAACCCTTTCCGGCATCCCTGCGGAAACTTTCGAATACCGCCTCGGCAACCGCTCGGCTTTGGATTGGGTGATTGATCAGTACCAGGTTTCTACCGACAAGCGCAGCGGCATCACCAACGACCCCAACCGCGAGGACGATCCCGAATACATCCTGCGCCTCATCGGCCAGGTCATTTTCGTCAGCCTTGAAACTGTGAAAATTGTAAATGCGCTGCCGGAATTGGGTATTGGCCTAGATGAGAAGGCGCACACATGAGCGGAACCTATTTGCGGGGGCGGATCAAGCGAATTGAAGTGGCAGACACATTTAATGCGGAGGCATTTTCTTTCGAAATCGAGATAGCGAACGATGCCAAGAGGAACGTGCAGATTCTTGGACACGACCTTCAGTTGTGGCAGTC
>Ga0302320_10011993_pt1 | contig 18257 bp, 16 predicted proteins | sample Bog_T0_3_FD_202130 | JGI IMG/M metagenome (GOLD analysis project Ga0302320, IMG submission 202130) | Peat permafrost microbial communities from Stordalen Mire near Abisko, Sweden - Bog_T0_3 | ecosystem: Environmental > Terrestrial > Soil > Wetlands > Peat | place: Sweden: Abisko, Stordalen Mire...
GTCTCGATCCGGGCGTGCCGTGGGGCGTTCGGTGGGGAGGTTCCCCCGGGCGACTACGCGATCACGTTCGCGGGCGGTGGCGGGCGTGCTCCGGGTGCAGAGCCCGTGGCGGTCTCCGTCGTCGCCGGGCAGGTCACCAAGGCGGCGCTCGTCGTCGGCGATCCCGCCCCGAGCGTGGACGCGGCTTCACCCCCGCGCTGACGCGCGGCCATGCTAGAGGCGGAAAGCATGAGCCCCCGCCAAGCCTCCGCCCCGCGCTCCGACGGCAAGCCCCTGGTCCTCGCCTACGCCGGCTGCACCACCTGCAAGAACGCCCAGAAGTGGCTCGCCAGGAGCGGCATCGCCATCGACCTGCGCCCCATCGTCGAGGAGCCCCCCACGGAGGCGGAGCTCGCGGCGTGGATCCCCGCGAGCGGCCTCGGCGTCCGCAAGTGGCTGAGCACGAGCGGGCAGAGCTACCGCGCCCTCGGCAAGGCCAAGGTGGACGCGGCGAGCGACGCCGAGCTCGTTCGATGGCTCGCGAAGGACGGCAAGCTCGTGAAGCGGCCGGTGCTCGTCCACGGGAAAACGGTGCTGGTGGGCTTCCGCGAGGAGGCCTACGCGGAGGCGCTCGGGAACGGCCGTTAAGGGGTCGATGCGAGATGATGCTTGCTTGCCGTGGCTGATCGACTACGTTGCCAGGGCTTCGGTCGCTTCGGCGTACGGAGTGTTCGGGGCGTAGCGCAGCCTGGTTAGCGCACTAGACTGGGGGTCTAGGTGTCGGAGGTTCGAATCCTCTCGCCCCGACCAAGTAACCCTCCGGGATCCTTGATGGATCCGGGAGGTCGCTCGGTCGCCTAAGCGCGCCCGGTCCAGCCGCGGCCCCTAAAACCTGGATTGGGCGAGCGCCGCCGGGGAGGGGAGTGCGGAAGCGCTTCGAGCGTCTGCGCTCAAGGCCGCTTCAGGAACCGCAAATAGAACGCGCCGAACAGGAGGACGATCCCGACGTTCGCCATCAGCCGCTCCCAGAACCGGTTCCTGAAGAACAGGACGTCGGCGCCGACCACGACGGCGACCATCGCGAGCACGTAGAGCACGCCGGCAGCTTTCCGCATCCTCCCTCTCTACTCCCTATCCTCACGAATGCCCGTCAGCGCCGCGGGGGCCGGTAGAGAGCTATCCCCTCGCTCTGCACGTCGGGGGCACCCCGGGCGGCAGCGCCTGGCGCAAGGAGATCGTCAGGCCGCGCGATCCGCATGCGGCGCCGCTGTGGGTGCTCCCGCCGATGCCGACCGCATCGAGCCACGCGCGAAGCCTTCGAGGTGCGACGCCCGCCCGCAGGCGATACCGGCTCTGCGCTCGACGAAAGAGTCGCGGACTTCGGGAAAAGAAGCTGCAAGAGGTTCGACGACGCCGAACATCTCCCATAGCGTCTGTCGCAAGACGTGGAGCCGCCCTCGCTTCGTCGAGAGCGTCGCTGCAAGAGGTTCGACGACGTGGAACCTCTCGCATCGCGCCTGTGCGAGCACGGAGAGCGTCGCTGCAAGAGGTTCGACGACGTGGAACCTCTCGCATCGCGCCTGTGCGAGCACGGAGAGCGTCGCTGCAAGACGTTCGACGACGTGGAACCTCTCGCATCGCGCCTGCGCGAGCACGGAGAGCGTCGCTGCAAGCGCTTCGACGGCGTCAAACCTCTTGCAGCGCCTCTCTCGGAACACCTCGGGACGCTAGAGGAGGACCGGGAGCGTCTCTCCTCGCGGGAAGCGCCGCGGGACGGGCAGGAAGACGACCTCGCTCCAGTCGGAGACGCCCTCCTTCATCACGGTGCGATGCCGGCAGAAGTAGGCGGCCCGTCCTACGAGTCCGTCGAGTGTCCCATCGGCCTGGACGGTGCGCGGTCCGAGGAGCCACGCGTCCTCGCTCTTCGAGTGCTGCCGGTCGTACGACGCTCGGCGCTCCGTCGCCCCCGAGACGGGGACCTGCTCGGCTTCAAAACGTCGGCTGGCTCGGCCCGCAGGTGTTCTTCACGCCCGTCCCGGCGCGCGCGATGATCCAGGCCTGCTCCCCGGGGTGTCCGTGAAAGTAGGGATGATTTCAAGAGACTACGACCCGACCCGCACCCTCGGGTGGGTCCACGAAATCAACTGCCGCCAAGTGGGACAGTGGGGCGCCGACGTCACGCCCCGACGCTCTTCGCTCGGGAACGGCGCCGGCGAAGACCACGCTCGCGTCCAATTGTCCCAGTGGGCCAGGCAAAGCCTGGGAGAGGAGGCCCGATCGACGCGAGCACGACCATCCAGGCGATCGCTTGCAAGACGGGGTATGCGCCGTCGGCGGTTTCCACCTTCGCGTACGACGTCGAGGGGTGGACGCGGGAGAGGAGACGGGGGTGACTGCGGATGAAGCGCAATCGCCCGAGCACGGCTTGGCACTGATCGGTATACTTCCGGCGTGGGAAGGATGGGAATGCCGGGCGGCGTGCTGCCTCTCGCAGCCGTGCTGGCGGCGTGCAGCAACCTGAGCTCTTTCACCAACGGCGGCGGTGACTCCGGCGCGAAAGCGGAGGCGGGCGACACTGGCGCGGTTGACGCCGGCACGTGCGCCGACGACCCGTGCGTGATGGCGACCGGCCTGAACAAGCCCTACTTCACGGCCAGCGACTCTGAGAACGTCTACTGGACGGAAAATGGCTCGGCCCTCGGGACCGGCGACGGCGCGGTGAAGAGCTGTCCCGTATCGGGGTGCGGCGCAGGTCCCCTCGTCTACGCGCAGGGGCTCACCAACCCGGTGGGCATCGCGACCGACGGGATGAACGTCTACTTCGCCGTGAGCCCCTCCAACCCCAGTGCACAGGGGAGCGTCCAGTCCTGTCCCGTGCGCGGCTGCAACGGTGCGCCGACGGTCCTCGCTTCGTCGAGCTCGCCCGAAGGCATCGCCCTCGACGCGACGTACCTCTACTGGGTCGACGGGGTGGACTCGGGCGTCTACCGCGTCAAGAAGACGGGAGGCAGCCGGGAGACCCTGTACGATGGCTCGGGCGCGCTGATCGCGGGGGGCTTCGGCTGCGCGGTGGACAGCACGTTCGTCTATGTCCTCGACTTTCAGGATGACCTCACCCGCATCCCACTGGCGGGTGGGAGCCCCGAGAACATCGGCACGGCGGGCAACGTGTCGGCGGGGGATGCGCCCCTGGCGCTCGGCACGACGGGCGGCGTGGCGAGCTACTACTACGCGATCCCCGGCCAGGTGTTGGGCGCCACCGAGGCTGCGCCCAACCACGTCACGGTCCTTCTCCCCAATCTCACCGCCCCGAGCAGTCTCGCATTCGACGAGAGCACGAGCGTCCTGTACTGGACCGACTACGGCAGCGGCATGGCGGTGGACGGACGGATCGGCAAGGTGAACGCGGATGGTACGGGCCAGGTGATCCTCGGTAGCGCGCTCGACACCCCCGAATCGATCACCGTTAGCGGGGCGTACGCGTTCTGGTTCAGCTTCGGGACGCCCGAGGGCAGCGCCGGCGTCGCGCCGTCGACAGGGACGTTGACGCGCGTGGCCAGGTAGCTGCCGTCCGGGCGCCTGCGGGGCTACGCGTGCGCCGGCCCCGGTGACCCCGCGTACCCGAAGAGCCTCTTCTCCTTGATCACGCGCGCGACCTCGGGGAGGACGAGATCCTCCCACGAGGCGTCGCCCTTTCGCAGCGATGCGAGGACGTCCTGCGTGTTGATGGACAGGTACCTCGGCTCGTAGCTCTCGAGCGGCACGAGGAACCCGAGCTCGAGCAACAGAGCCCGCATCTGGCTGCCCGCGCCCGGCATCGGCGCGTTCTCGATGGTGACGGTCTGGCCTGTCGTGGAGTCGCGCGTCGGATACACGTACATCTTCACCGACCGCTTGCGACTCGAGGGCGCCGCCGTCCAGGTCTGCGTAGTACCGCTCGTCGAGGATCGAGCGGATGGTGTGCATGCCGACGGCGATTCCGATCGCCCGCTCCGTATGCGCGGCGATGTGCTCGGCCAGCCACGTCCACCAAGAAGGCTAGGACCGTGCGCTCGCGCGTCACGTGGAGTCGCGCATGAGGCGAACGTGACGCGGCCGTGCCCGGTGACCGAAGACTGCCAGGATGACGTTGACCTCCACGTCGCGCATCTCACAGTAGGTTCATGCTCGCCGCCGGGGTCGCTGTTCGCACGAGCCTCGTCGCGCCCTCCCAGGACGTCCTGGGGACGTACTTCCCGTCCTGGATGCTCTGCGCCATCGGCGGGGTCTGCGTCACGGTGGTGCTCCGGCTGCTCTTCGTTCGCACGGGCGTGGACCGGACACTCCCGGCGCCGGTAGTCGTCTATCTGGCGATCGCCGCGGCGTGCTCGCTCGGAGGCTGGCTGTTATGGCTGGGTTGACTGCCGGCGCGCCCGCGTGGGTCGGCCGAGCCGTCGCCGTTGCTGGGTTCGTGGGGCTCGTGGTGCTCGCCGCGCTGGCGCTCCGCCGACTCGATCGGAGCCCGCGCACCCAGGACGCGTTCCTGTACGCCGACAGCACGGGCATCGCGCCGGAGGTGAGCGGCCGGATCACGATCGTCCGCATACGGGAGAACCAGCGGGTGGCGAAGGGGGAGTCTCTCGTCGAGATTGACCCCGAGCCCTTCGAGCTTCACGTCGAGCAGGCCAGAGCGCAGGTGGCGGCGCTGAAGGCGCAGATCGATCTGACCTCCCGTCAGGTCGCATCGCAATCGAGCGGCGCGAACGCCGCAGCAAGCCAGATTCAGGCCGCCCGCTCGGAGCTCGTGCTCGCTCGCGAGACCCTCTCGCGCCTGTCTCCGCTCCTCCCTCGGGGGTACGCGACGGCACAGCAGGTCGACGAGGCCAGGGCGAAGGAGAAGAGCGCCCTGGCGACGCTCACGGCCGCGACCCAGCAAGCGCAGCAAGCACGCCAGGCCGTCGGCGACACCGATAGCCTGCAAGCCCAGCTCGCGGGCGCCGAGGCTACCGTGAGGCTCGCCGAACGCGACCTGCGAAACACCGTCGTTCGTGCGCCCTTCGACGGCTGGGTCTCGGGCTTCGACGTGACCGACGGGACGTTTGCCACGGCCGGCCACCCGCTCTTCACCCTCATCAAGGCCAGCGAGTGGTACGCCGTCGGTAACTTCCGCGAGACGGAGCTCGCGAGCATCGGGGTCGGCGACGCGGCCACCGTCTGGATCGTGGGCTCGAGGAACCGGTCGGTGCGCGGCCACGTCGAGAGCGTCGGCTGGGGCGTCACGCCGGAGGACGTCGGCGCGCCGGGCCTGTGGAACGTGGGCCGTACCCTCAACTGGATCGTCATCGCGCAGCGCTTTCCGGTGCGTGTGCGCTTGGACGAGGTGCCCGACGGCGTGGCGCGGCTCGGCGCGACGGCGAACATCCAGGTGTCCCACCGTGTCGATCGCTGACGCTGGATCACGCCAGCCGGGGCCCTTCTGGTCGTTGCTCAAGGAGGAGCTCGCGCCGCGGCCGCACCGGCTCGCGGCTTCCCTTCGAACCGCGGCTTGCTGTGCGGTCGTCGTGGTCGTGGCGTTGATCTTCGAGATCCCGCTCCCCGCGTACGCGGCGTACATCGTGCTCTTGATTACGGGAGAGGACGTGGTGGTCACGAGCCTCGGGGGGCTCATCGGCGCCCTTGGGGCGACCGTCGCCGTCGGCCTCGCGCTTCTCTGCTACGCGTTCGACGCTGGCGAGCCCGCGCTGAGGGTGCCGGTGATTGCGCTCACGACCGTGGCAGGCATGTACGCCGCGCGGGCGCTGAAGATCGGCCCGGCGGCGTTCCTCGCCGCGTTCTTGTTCGTCATGGGGCAGACGCTCATCGACCAGTTTGCGACCACGGAAGCGGTCGTGCGGCTCGTGCTCTGGCTGTGGGTCGTCGTGACGCTCCCCGTGGCAGTCACGATCCTGGGGCAGCTCGCTCTGGGCGAGCGCCCGGCCGCCCGAGCACGGCGCAGTGCGCTCTCCCTCCTGCGAGCGCTCGCCGACGCGTTGCGCAACCCGAGGCGCGGCTCCCTTCGGGCGAGGCACGCGGAAGCCGTCAAGCTCGTCGAGTCTACCCGCCGCGCTGCGATGATCGACTCGGCCGTGAAAGGTCGCTTCGACAGCGACGCGCACCTCATCGAGACACTCGCCACCCTCTTGGCGATGCAGGAAGTGCTGCCGGCCGAGACACCAGCCGCCCTGCGCGAGCCTCTCGCGGATGCGTGCGAGGTTTGCGCGGACGTGTTCGAGCGGGGAGACGCTGTTGCGCCACCCGCAGAGGCGATCGTCAGCGATGCGTCGCTCGACCAGGCGCCGCCCCAAGCGCGGCCCGTGGCCTACGCGATCGCCGCGGCCCTCGAGCGGCTTCGCGAAGGGCTCAACCGCCGGAACCGCGGCGTCGCCGAGCCTGATCGCAAGGGCCGTCGCCCGCCTCTTGCGCCGGCCCGCGACCGAGCCGACGCCCGCCGCTTCGCGCTCAAGTCCGCCCTCGCGGTCATGTCCGCCTACGTCATCTACACCGCGCTCGCGTGGCCGGAGATCAGCACGGCGGTCACCACATGCTTCTTCGTATCACTCGGAAGTCTGGGCGAGAGCGTGCACAAGTTGCTGTTGCGGCTCGGCGGGGCGCTCCTGGGAGGGCTCGCGGCTGGGCTGTGCATCACGTTCGTCCTTCCCTCGATGACGGACATCGGTCACCTGTGCGTGCTCATCGGCGCCGCGGCCGGGATCTCCGCCTGGGTGGCATCGTCCAGCGAACGCCTCTCGTACATGGGCATGCAGATGGGGTTCGCGTTCTTTCTCGGCATCCTCCAGGGGCCCCGGCCGCCCACGGAATACACCGTTCTACGCGATCGCGTCATTGGCATTGTCCTGGGAAATGTGCTTGTCACCGTGATCTTCAGCACACTATGGCCGACGAGCGCGAAGGCACGCGCGGGGGCGATGACCGACCAGGCGCTCGCGGAGCTGGCGGCATTCATGGGCGCTGGGGCGGGCGACGAAGCCGGGCCCCGGCTTGCCGTGCTCGGGTTGGTCGAGCAGGCACGCCGGCTAGACTCCTTTGCCGCCTTCGAGCTGCGGATGATTCCCGGCGGCGGGACCGCGAGGCCCCGACAGGACCGCCTGTCCGTCGATGCGCTCGAGAGGCTCGCCGGTCTCGCCTTCGTCGCGGCGGAGCCACGTGTGTCGGCTGCCACCGCGGACCGGCTCCGGAGCGGCCACGAGGAGGCATCACGGCTCCTCCGCGCCCTCGCGCACGGCTCGCCCCCCGGGATCGCGGCGCCGGCGGATGACGGCAAGCCCCTCGCCCCTGCCGGAGCAGTCGAAGGAGCGTCGCTCTCCGACCGAGCTGCCATCGAGGCGAATGCGCTCCTCCTTTCCGAGCTGGAGAAGACCCATGCGCTCACGACATAGCCCGTCCGCGGAGCGCCCTCGGCGAGTCGGGCTCGCCGCCACGCTGCTCGTCACGATGTCGGGCTGCGCTACGCGCGAGCTGTCGCGCGCGCCAGCGAGCCCGTCCCAGCCCTGGATCGTCTCCGAGGACTCGGAGGACGTCAAAGCCCTGCGTCAGGCCGCGCGCGCCGACGAGCCCTCGCGACCCGGTGCGGAGGGGCGCGGGGCGACGCCGGCGTCCACGCGGCCCGGCGTCCCACCCGACGTGGCGTCGGCCGAGAACCGCATCACCGTCGACGCCGGCCGCACGTATGGCCTTGCCGAGCTCATCGACCTGGCGCAGCGCCATCACCCCGAAACGAGAGAGGCGTGGGAGCAAGCTCGCCAGGCCGCCCTCGCCGTCGGTCTCACGGAGACCGCGTATCTGCCGGAGCTCTCTGCGCTCGTCGTCGCTGGAGTTCAACATACGCCGCTGCCGATTCCCAAGAATCTCGTGCCGGCGGGATACTTCACGACCGACACGCTCGAGCTCTTGCCGATGCTCTCGGCGCGCTGGCTGCTCCTCGACTTCGGGCAGCGTGAGGGCCGGGTCCGAGCGGCGACGGCAAAATCCTTCGTCGCCAACGTTGCCTTCACCGGAGCGCACGAGAAGCTCATCTACACGGTGAGCCGCAACTACTTCGCGCTGGGCGCCGCGCGCGCACACGTGCGCGTGGCGGAGCGCGCCATCAAGAACGCGGAGCTCGCCCAGGACATAAGCGAGACGCGTCAGGCCCAGGGGCTCGCAACGGTCGTGGAGACGGCCCAGGCGCGGCGCCAGACGGCGCAGGCGCGATTCAACCTCGTCCGCGCGTCGGGAGCCGAGCGGATCCAGTACAGCGCGCTCGTCGCGAGCATGGGCGTCGACCCGAGCGGCCCCATCGCCGTGGCCGACACCTCCGACCGCCCGCTCCCCGCGGCACAGATGCAGGACGTTCGCGCGCTCGTGGAGGAGGCGACGGTGCGACGCCCTGACGTGCTCGCGGCCCTCGGCAACGTGCGCGCGGCCGAGGCGAACCTCCGAAGCGAGCGCGCGACCTACTGGCCCAAGGTCGCGATCACGGGGCAGGTCTACCAGAACGTCGGCGCCCTGAGCACGAGCGGAAGCCAGTACTACACCGTCAACAACCCGGGGGCGAACGCGCTCCTCGGGCTCGAGTGGCCCATCTTCGACGGGGGCGCCCGGGAGGCGCGCGTGGCGACGGCCAGCTCCGAGGTCTCCGCCGCGCGGGCGGCCCTGGACGGAGCTCGGGATCGCGCCGCGGAGGAGGTGACCACGGCCTACGACCAGCTCCAGACGAGCTTCGCCGAATACCAGGCCGCCGTGATCGTGGAGCAGACGGCGACGACCGCGCTCGACGCGGCGCTCGACGCCTATCGCACGGGCGTCGGTCCGCTCACCGACGTCATCACCTCCGACAACGGGCTGAGCGAGGCGCAGTCGGAAAAGGAGACCGCGCGCGCGAACGTCTTCACCGCCGCGGCGGCGCTCGCCTTCGCCACGGGGTCCATCTCTTCACGACGGTGACGCGACCGGTGAGAGTCTCCTGCGCGCGCGGTGCCGCCACGCTGCGGGAGGCGCCTGCCGCGCTCCGTCATCCGAAGGATGGACGGCGTGGCGCGGCGGGCGGCTGCCCGATGTCCTTCGCCGCGGCGCCGGCGTGTGCCTCCGGCCACGAACGCGGAATGATACGGGCTCGGCGCCCGTAGGTCATGAACGACCATGCCCACGACGAGAATACGCGTAGGCGGTTGACCGCCCCGACCAGGTAGTAAAGGTGGACGACGGCGTAGATGAACCACGCGCAGATGCCGGAGAGCTTCGCGCCGCCCGGCAGCGCGCCCACGGCCTTGGACCGCCCGATCGTCGCGAGCTCGCCCTTGTTCCAGTACCGAAACGGCTCGGTCGACTTGCCCGCGAGGTCGGCCACGATCGCCCGCGCCGCGAAGCGACCTTCCTGCATGGCGCCCTGCGCAACGCCGGGCACGGGCTGGCCGTCCTGCTCGACGGTCGCCACGTCGCCGATGACGAACACGTTCGGCAGGCCCGGCGCGCGGAGCGTCGGCGTCACCGGCACCTTGCCGTGCCGGTCCAGAGGCACGCCGAGCGAGCGCACGAGCGGCGTCGCGCGCACCCCGGCGGCCCAGAGGACTGTGCGGGCCGAGATGCGCTCGCCCTCCGCGAGGATCCCGGCCTCGTCGATCTCGTCCACACGCCAGTGCGTCCGGACCTCGACGCCGAGGTTCGTGAGCTGCTCGACTGCCTTCCTTTGCAGTGCCGGCGGGTAGGTGGCCAGGACGGCCGGCCCCCCCTCCACGAGCAGGACCTTCGCGCTCGTCGGATCGATGTGGCGGAAGTCGCGCCGGAGCGAGTGCCTCGCCAGCTCGGCGATCGCCCCCGCGAGCTCGACGCCGGTTGGGCCCCCGCCCACGACGACGAAGCTCAGCTCGGCGCGCTGCGCGTCCGGATCGCGCTCCTCTTCCGCGCGCTCGAACGCCGTGAGGACGCGGAAGCGAATGGCCATCGCGTCCGTGAGGCTCTTGAGCCCGGGTGCGCGCTCGCTCCAGTCTGCGTGCCCGAAGTAGTTCGGCTCCACGCCTGTCGCGACGATGAGATAGTCGTACGCGAGCACATCGCCGTTCGCGAGGTGCACCGTCCTCGACGCCGCGTCGATGGACTCCACCTCTGTCATCAGCACGTCCGCGTTCGCTTGGCGCCGCAGCATGGTGCGGAAGGGAAAGCCCACGTCGGTCGTCTCGAGCGCGGCGGTCGCCACCTGGTAGAGGAGCGGCTGGAACGCCTGGTGGTTGTTCTTGTCGATCAGGGTCACCTGCACGGGCGCGTGCCTCAGCGTCCGGACCGCGGTGATGCCGCCGAAGCCGCCACCGATGACGAGCACGTGGGGACGCTGGCCGATCGAGCGCGCCTGAGTCGTCATGACAGTACCTCCGTCCCTTGCCGCCCACGCAATCACCGTACCGACGAGCGGCGGCCTCGAGAGTCCCGGGGTCGGTACAGCCGCTTCGAAAGGAGATGGATCGCTCGTCATCCGTCGATGCATCGGAGCCGGTGCTCGCCCCGCGAGGCGCTCGCGCTGCAGCCTGAAATCGACATACCTGAGGCGACAAAGCCGGTCGTCCGGCTAGTGACGTGTTGCTACCCTCACCGCCGTGAGCGCGGGGGCAATCACGAGCGTCAGCGTCGCGTGGGCGTCGCCGTTCGATCCGGTGTCGCCGCAGGCGGCCGCCATCCGCGACCTCTTCGAGAGGACGCTCCTCCTTTGCGGCGCGATCCTTTTGCTCGTCGTCTGTCTGGTCGCCTATTGTGTCGTCCGTTTTCGCGCAGGCAAGGGGCGCGAGGCCGTGCAGTTCGAAGGAAGCACGCGTCTCGAGACCGCCTGGACGATCGCTCCGATCCTGATCCTCGGCGGCCTGCTCACCTTCACGGCGCAGGCGATGGATGCCGCGGACCCGCCGATCGACCGCGAGCCGGACGTCACGATCATCGGTCATCAGTGGTGGTGGGAGGCGAAGTATCCGTCCGGCGTCGTCACTGCCAACGAAATTCACATACCCACCGGGAAGGCGCTCGTCTTCCGTCTCGAAGCCAGCGACGTCATCCACGACTTCTGGGTGCCCGAGCTCGGGCGGAAGATGGACGCGACCCCGGGGGAATCGCGCAGCATCTGGCTCGAGGCCGATCGGCCGGGTAGCTACGCCGGCGCGTGCGCGGAGTATTGCGGCGCCCAGCACGCATGGATGCGCATCCTCGTCATCGCCGACACGCCGGAGCGCTTCGCCGAATGGCAGCATCATCAGCTCACCCCGGCACCGCCTCCCGTCGAGGCGGCCACCGCGCGCGGCGCCGCCACCTTCGACAGGATGACGTGCGCAAGCTGCCACGTGATCGTCGGGAAGGCTGGCAATGGACGCTTCGCCCCCGACCTCACGCATCTTGCCTCTCGAACCACGCTCGGCGCCGGAGTGCTGGCCAACACCCCTGCCGCCCTCGGCTCGTGGCTCCACAATCCGCAGGAGATCAAGCCTGGCTGCCACATGCCCAACGCGCAGCTCACGGACACCCAGGTCGCCGATCTGGTCGCCTACTTCGAGACGCTCCAATGACCCTCGTAGGCTCCGACATCACGATCGCCCACGGCGGTCCGGGCGAGGCCACCGAAGCGGGCGCGTTCGGCTGGGTCGCGACCGTCGACCACAAGCGCATAGGCATCATGTACCTGGTCACGGCGCTCTTCTTCTTCTCCGTCGGCGGGGTAGAGGCGCTGCTGATCCGAATTCAGCTCGCACGTCCGAACTTGCACTTTCTGTCACCGCAGGCGTTCAACCAGATCTTCACGATGCACGGCACCACGATGATCTTCCTCGTCGTGATGCCGGCTCTGGTGGGCTTCGGCAATTACCTGCTGCCATTGATGATGGGCGCGCGGGACATGGCGTTCCCGCGGCTGAACGCGTTCGGTTACTGGCTCGTTCCGTTCGGGGGCGCGCTCCTTCACTTCAGCCTCCTCGCCGGTGGCGCACCTTCCGCCGGCTGGTTCAGCTATGCCCCATTGAGCGAGACGCCCTACAGCTCCACGCTGGGGACCGACTACTGGATCATCGCGCTCCTCGTGCTCGGAGTCGGCTCGGTGGCCACCGCGATCAACATGATCGCAACGGTTGTCACGCTTCGCGCTCCCGGGCTGACGACTCGGCGCTTACCGCTCTTCGTATGGATGACGTTCATCACTGCGATCCTCATCATCCTCGCTTTGCCGGTGCTGAACGCGTCCCTGGTGATGCTCCTCATCGATCGCAGGCTCAACGCACACTTCTTCGAGGCGAGCAGCGGCGGCTCCGCGATCTTGTGGCAGCACTTCTTTTGGACGTTCGGGCACCCGGAAGTCTACATCATGGCACTGCCGGCCTTCGGGATCATCTCGGAGGTGATCCCGGTGTTCTCGCGCAAGCCGATCTTCGGATACGGGTTCGTCGCGGCCTCGACGGTGGCGATCGCGATCTTGAGCTTCGGCGTGTGGGCGCACCACATGTTCACCGTGGGGCTGGGGCACCGCGCGGACTTCGCCTTCGCCGTCGGGAGCATGGCGATCGCGGTGCCGACGGGGGTGAAGATCTTCAACTGGATCGCGACGATGTGGGGCGGGTCGCTCCGGTTCACGACGGCCATGATGTTCGCCACGGCGTTCTTGATTCAGTTCGTCATCGGCGGCCTGAGCGGCATCACCTTCGCTGCCGCGCCGATCGACTGGCAGGTGACGGACACGTATTACCTCGTTGCGCATTTCCACTACGTGCTCTTCGGAGGGACGGCCTTCGCGCTCTTTGCGGGGATCTACTACTGGTTCCCGAAGATGAGCGGCCGGCTCCTGGACGAGGGCCTGGGGAGAGCGAACTTCTGGCTGCTGGTCATCGGGTTCAACCTGACGTTCTTCGTCCAGCACTACCTCGGGATCCTCGGAATGCCCCGGCGCGTGTTCACCTATCCCGATCTTCCCGGCTGGGGCGCGCTCAACATGGTCTCGACCGCTGGAGCCTTCGTCATGGGGCTCTCCGCGCTGGTCTTCGCGGCCAACGTCGCAGTCTCTCTGCGCCGCGGCAAGCTCGCCGGAGACAACCCCTGGGAGGCGTGGACGCTCGAGTGGGCAACGAGCTCGCCGCCGAGCTTCCACAACTTCGACCGCGTCCCGCTCGTGCGCGGCAGGCGACCGCTCCACGACCTCGCGCAAGGCCGCCCGGAGTCGACGGACGGTGCCGCCGTGGAGGGCCCGCCCCCCGATAAGAGCGTGGTCGCCACCTCGGCGTTCATCGTCTCCGAGAGCGGATTCTTCGTCATCCTCATCCTGTCGTACGTCTTCTTCAATCTGTCGACGAAGGAGGCCGCGGCGGCGCTCGACGTGCGGACGACTGGCATCTTCACGGCGTGTCTGATCGGCAGCAGCCTCACCCTCTACGTCGCGGAGAGGAGTCTCGAGCGTGGCAGGACGGCGGCCTTCCGCACCTGGCTGCTCGTCACCTTCCTTCTCGGGCTCGTGTTCATGTGCGGACAAGCGCGCGAGTACATGGGCCTCCTGGGTCGCGGCATCTCGGTGGACAGCACTCTCTTCGCGGCCACGTTTTTCACCCTCACGGGGTTCCACGGCCTGCACGTCACGCTGGGGCTCGTCGCGCTAGGCATTCTCGTGGGCCTCGCGTTCGCCGGCGACTTCGGTGGAAAGGCATCCCCGGTCGGGGGCTCGCTCGGGAAGTCTCGTCGAGCCCTCAGGGCTGTGGGCCTGTACTGGCACTTCGTCGATGTCGTCTGGGTCGTCGTGTTCTCCATCGTGTACGTGAGGAACGTTCTATGACCACGGGAGAGCTGCTGCGGTCGGCGTGGGACCCAGGGACTGTGGTTCCGCTGTCGTGCATCCTCGCGCTCGCGGCGTACTTCGTGCACTTCCGGCGACGTCTCGAGGCCAGGGCCGGGTCCTTCGTCCTCGCCATTGCGCTCTTCTTCGCGGCGCTCGCCTCGCCGATCGGGGTCCTCGCGCGTGGGTACCTCTTCAGCGCGCACATGCTCCAGCACCTCCTCCTGACGCTGGGCGTCCCCCCGCTCGCTCTGCTCGGGCTGCCGCGCGAGCGTGAGTCTGCTCGGCCCTCGAGGCCGGGGGCGAGGGCGGGCGCGATCGCCCATGTGGGGTCGTGGCTCGCGGGCGTCGGCGCCATGTGGATCTGGCACGCGCGCGCGCTGTGCAACGCGGCCGCGGTGAGCGCCGCGGTCCAATCGTGCCAGACGGCGTCGCTCCTCGTGATGGGGTTGGCGTTCTGGCGTCCCATCTTTGCCCCTCGCGTCTCGGCTCGCCTCCCCGCGTTCTCGGTGGTCCTCTATCTGTTCGCGGCGTGCGTCGCGTGCACGATCCTTGGCGTCATGGTGACGCTCTCGCCCGTCGAGGTGTGCAGCGCGTACATGCACCCGGTCGATTCGCTCGGCGTACTGCCCCTCTTGCGAGACGGCTGGGGGCTCACGCACCAGGCGGATCAAGAGGTCGGCGGCCTCCTCATGTGGGTGCCCGCGTGTTTCGTTTACGCCGCCGCGATCCTCGCGACGCTCGGCCGCTACTACGGCGAAGAGCGCCGCTCACCCCAGGTCCCCCTGGTGACCGGGGGCGCGCAGTGACGCCCGGGCCGGAGAGCACGACGTCTGCCGCTGCGGGTGGGCCGACGGCGGAGGTGGACTGGAGCGAGCCCAAGCCGGACGTCATCCCTCGTCCAACGTTCTTTCCGGCCGCCATGGCCTTCGGGCTCACGTTCTCGGCGTGGGGGCTCGTGTCTTCGCCGGTGGTGCTCGGCGTGGGTCTAGTCATGGTCGCCGTCTCGCTCGCGGGATGGATCGGAGAGATGCGCCATGAGCCGTGACAACGAGCCGCCGCTCCCCGCGCCGGGACTGGGCGGGCAAGAGGGCCCTGACGCGTCGGGTTCGTCCGAGGACCGCCGTTCCCACCCGGAGCCCCCCCCGGCGACGGTTGACGAGATCGCCCGACGCCAGCTCCTGGGGAAGGTGAGCGTCGGCCTGGGCGTGGTCTGCGCCGGCGCGGTCTCTGTCCCCGGGATCGGATTCGTCGTGGCGCCCCTCTTTCGCAAGGAGCCACGCGAGTGGCGCGCGGTGGGCAATGTCGAACGGTTCAAGGTGGGCGAGACGGTGAGCGTCGTCTTCGTCGACGCGTCGCCGCTCCCCTGGGCCGGCGTGACCGCGAGATCGTCCGCGTGGCTCCGTCGCGTCGACGAGCGCACGTTCGTCGCCTTCTCGGTGAACTGCGCGCACCTGGGTTGCCCCGTCAGGTGGGTGGGAGACGCGCGCCTCTTCATGTGCCCCTGTCATGGCGGTGTCTATTACGAAGATGGCACTGTCGCCGCGGGCCCGCCCCCGCATCCGCTCACGCGTTACCCCGTCCGCGTCCAAGACGGCCAGGTCGAAATCCGCACCGAACCCATCCCGATCGGCTGACGATGCTCAAAGAACGTCTCAGAAGCACGTGGACGACGGTCGACGACCGCATCGGCATCTCTGCGTACGTCGGCCCGATGATGCGCCATCCGGTCCCTCGCAGCGCGCGCTGGTGGTACGTGTTCGGGAGCGCGACGCGGTTCGCGTTTCTCATCCAGGTGCTGAGCGGCGTGACGCTCGCGGCCTCCTACATTGCGTCCTCGTCCCAGGCGTACGAGACGCTCCTCTTCATCACGAACAACGCGCCCTTCGGCCGCGTGCTCCGCGGGCTTCACTACTACGGCGCTTCCGCGATGGTGCTCATGGTGGGCATCCACATGGGGCAGGTGTTTCTCGCGGGGTCGTACAAGTTCCCCCGCGAGATGAACTGGCTCTCCGGCGTGGTGCTCCTTGCGCTCACCCTGGGGATGGGGTTCACCGGGCAGCTTCTCCGGTGGGACCAGAATGCCACGTGGTCGGTCATCGTCGGGGCGGAACAGGCGGGGCGCTTGCCGCTTTTCGGTCAGGGCTTGGCCCGCTTCATGCTCAGCGGCGACACCGTTGGCGGCGCGACGCTCAGCCGATTCTTCGTTATCCACGTCTTCGTGATCCCGGCGATCATCTTCGCGGGGCTCGGCTTGCACCTGCTCCTCGTGATTCGGCACGGCATCTCGGAGCCGCCGGTCCCGGGGGAGCGAGTCGACCCCAAGACGTACCGGAGCCGATACAAGGAGCGCCTCGCCAAGGACGGTGTTCCCTTCTGGCCGGACGCCGCGTGGCGCGACGTCGTGTTCGGGTGCGCGATGGCGATGGGCATCCTGGCCCTCGCGATCTTCGTCGGACCCCCGAAGATCGGCGCGCCCCCCGATCCGAGCATCATCTCGGCCGACCCACGGCCCGACTGGTACCTCCTCTGGTACTTCGCCCTCCTCGCGCTCTCGCCGCCAAGCCTCGAGACGTACATCATCCTGCTCGCTCCGCTGGCCATCGGCGGGTTCATCTTTGCGGCCCCTTTTCTCTCGAACAAGGGAGAGCGGAGCGCACGACGGCGCCCATGGGCGATCGCGATCGTGGCGACGACGGTGGTCACCATCGGTTCCCTGTGGGTCCTCGGCTCGAGCTCACCCTGGTCCCCCCGATTCGACGCGCCCCCCTTGAGCGCCGAGGTCGTCGGAGCCACGACCGGTCCGGTCGCGGTGGGCGCGCGGCTGTTCCACGACAAGGGTTGTCTGAGCTGCCACCTGATCGCCGGAAGCGGCGGGAGGCGGGGGCCGAACCTCACGTTCATCGGAGACCTGCTCACTGCGGAGGACCTCACCGTCCGGATCTCGAACGGTGGCACCAACATGCCGTCCTTCGCCGGGACGCTGGCGCCGCAGGAGCTCGAGGACCTTGTCGCGTTTCTCTCGTCGAGGAAGAAGGGGGGGGCCGCTGCGCCTGCGCCCTATCCACGTGAACGGAACAGGCCCCCTGAGAGCTCGACTCGCTAGCAAGCGGGTCGCTACTCCAGATACGTGCGGAGCTTCCGGAATTCGCTCGGCAGGACGAGCTTCTTCAGCGCCTTCGTCTCGATCTGACGGATGCGCTCGCGTGTCAGCCCGAGATGGTCGCCGATCTCCTGGAGAGTCTTGTCGCCCGGCGCGTCGATCCCGAAGCGCATCCGGATGACCAGCTGCTCGCGCGGGGAGAGCAGGTTCACGATCTCGCGCGTCTTCTCCAGGAAGCGCGTGCGCGCGACCTCCTCGATGGGAGACAGGGAGTCGTGGTCCTCGATGAGATCTCCGAGACGTTTGCCGTCGCTGTCGTCGCCCAGCGGGAGATCGAGACTCACGGGCTCGCGGTGGGACGCCAGGATCGCCCGCACCTTCTCGACGGGCAGCTCCATCCGGCTGGCGATCTCGTGCGCGTCGGGCTCTCGACCCTTCTCCTGGATGAGGAGACGGCTCACCCGCCCGACCATCTTCAGCGTCTCACCCATGTGGACGGGCACGCGGATCGTGCGCCCGCTGTCGGCGATGGCGCGGTTGATGGACTGGCGGATCCACCACATCGCGTAGGTGGAGAACTTGTAACCGCGCCTGAACTCGAACTTGTCGACCGCACGCATGAGCCCGATGTTGCCCTCCTGGATCAGATCGACGAGCTGAAGGCTCTGGTTTCGGTACTTCCTCGCCACGCTCACGACCAGGCGGAGATTTGCCTCGATGAGCTGACCCTTCCCGCGCTGCGCCTCCCGTTCGGCGCGGTGGATGGTCCCGAGGGTCTCGTCGGTGGCGGCCGCGAGCGAGCCGCCTCGCAAGGCGACACTGCGCACCTCGCGAAGCTTGGCGACGACCCGGTCGACGGTCTTCTTGCTCAGGCGAAGCCCGAGCAGCTCGCCGGCGAGGCTGGCGACCGCGCGGGCCGAAGGCCGGCTCGGCGCCCCGCCCGCCCGGAGCAGCGCCTGCACTGCCCGTCGGAACACGTGGTCGTCCTCGGGCTGCTCGCCGTCGACGGTGAGCCGGCTGACGTCTCGCACCCTTAGGCTTCCGTCCCGGAGCTCTTGGCCGATGGCTCCAAGCTCACGCAAGGCAATGGGCGAGGACGCCATCGACTCGAGCATCGAACGCTCGGCGGTCTCCATTCGGAGCCCGATCTCGGCCTCGCCCTCGCGCGTCAGCAAGCCGACCCGGCCGAGCTTTCGGTAGTAGCCGGCGAGGGCGTCGTCGCTGAGCACGGTAGCGGCGGCGCGCGGTGACCCCGACGCCCTGCCTGCCCCGAGCTTCGCGCGGGCGGCGGACGGCGACGAGTCTGGGCTGCGAACAGGCTTCAAATCAGTGCGACGGGTTTCGGGGGAGATACGAAGAGTCGCCCATCCATGGGGC
>Ga0302320_10011995_pt1 | contig 18255 bp, 17 predicted proteins | sample Bog_T0_3_FD_202130 | JGI IMG/M metagenome (GOLD analysis project Ga0302320, IMG submission 202130) | Peat permafrost microbial communities from Stordalen Mire near Abisko, Sweden - Bog_T0_3 | ecosystem: Environmental > Terrestrial > Soil > Wetlands > Peat | place: Sweden: Abisko, Stordalen Mire...
GCTGTTGTGCGGCCCACTCATCTTTACCCATGACCGAAGAAGGCAGAATCGATGCATGGGCCACCTGCCCGCTACGCTTCGGCCCTCGACGCACCTATTGATTGCCCTTGTCGCCATGGGAAAACAGCGGGATGTGGAAAGGCTCGTCGGCTGACGATTGCTTCTTTGGCTTGCCGTTCGCATCCTGCGGCCGCAGTGCGGTGCGCTGCGAGTTTACGCAAACCCAGCCGCCGCGCAGCCGCTCATACACGTGCGTAAAAACGCCCTTCTCGTCTACCTGAGCAGAGCCCACCTTGTGGTGCAGCGTGTAAGTGCCATTGGCTACGGCGATATCGCCCAGCATGCGCACCGTAATCACCTTTTGCATGAGCCACGTGGTCTTGTCGTCTGAAGAAATCACCTGGACAATCTGCTGATTGCGCGTGGTGATATCTCCGTTGGCGGCCACGTCTACAAACAGCGGCGAAAGCACGTTCTCCAGACCATACTGGTCGCGCTGGTTCACGGCGTTTGACCAGGCGTCCTCAATCTTCTGGAACTGGACGACTTCCTGGCCTTCTGTTGACATTACGGCCGGCAGCGCGGTGGCACTGCTGGTAGATGGAGTCTGTGACGGCGAGCCCGAGACCGGCGCCTGTGCGATTGCGGCAGAGCAGGGAAGAAATAAAACGGCAAGATAAGCAGAGAAACGCTTCATGTTGGACGAACGCTCCCATTCATTATTCTAACGTGCTGGCTCTTTGACTCGATAAATGGGATCGAGGGAGCAAAAAAAGCAGCCCTCCATTGCTCTTCTTGGCGCGAACTCTGCTTGCCGCGCGGCTCGAAGCGCGCACCTGGCAGGGCCAGCCCAAGCTTATTGAGCAGGCGGCTTCAGTTGCTCTTCAAACTGCGCCAGAATGCGGTCGTAGAGATGCGTGCGCACCTTTGCGCCTGAGAGCGAGTGGGTCTTGCGCGGGTAGATATCGAGGTCGTAGGGAATGCCGGCCTCAACCAGCGCCTGAACGAACTGAACCGTGTTCGAGAAGTGCACATTGTCGTCACCGGTGCCATGCACCAGCAGCACGCGGCCCTTCAGTGCCGCCGCTGAGTTCACCACTGAGAACTCTTTGTAGCCTGCGGGAAAATCTTCGGGCTTGCCCAGATAGCGCTCGGTGTAGACCGTGTCGTAGTTCTCCCAGTCGGTTACCGGAGCCACTGCAACTCCGGCCTTGAAGCGGTTTGAATGCGTCATCGCATAGAGCGTAAAGGTTCCGCCCCAACTCCAGCCCCAAAAGCCCAGGCGCTTTCCATCAAGCTGCGGATACTCGGCAAGCGCAGCATCCACCACCGTCAACTGATCCTCAAGCTGCACCGGCCCAAAGTTGCGATAAGCCGCTTGCGCAAATGCGCGCCCGCGCCCACTGGAACCGCGGTTGTCCGCGTGCAACACCGCAAAGCCATGTTGCGCCAGCAGCTCGTCGAAGAGTACCGCATCGTTCCACCGGTCGGTCACCTGTTGCGATCCTGGACCACCGTAAGGGTTCACGATCAGCGGCACTGAAGCCCGATCGGTTGCGTCCTCGGGCAGCAGCAGCGTGGCATAGAGCGTTGTGCCGTCGCGAGCCTTTATCTGCAGTTGCTCGGGCGCGCGCAGGTGGTAGCTATCGAGTGCGCGGGTTTGCCAGATCACCTTGCACTTGCCCGCGGTTTGGCAAAGGCTCAGCGTGGGCGGATCGAGGCGCGCCGATTGGTGATCGACAAACGCGTCATTCACCGGTGAAAAATCGCCTGTGTGTGAGCCATCGCCCACGCTCAGTTGCTTGCGCGCGCCATCAAAGCCAACCTGCCATATCTGCTGGCCAACTGGATTGCCTTCATTCGATGCATAATCGACGCGCTTGTTCTTGAAGTCGACTTTATAAACTTCGCCCACTTCGAAATCGCCGCTTGTCAGTTGCTTTACAAGCTTCGCGGTTGGACCGCCGGGCTGGTTGGTGTCGAACGAGTAGAGGTAGAGGTGATTGTGACCATCGCTCCAATTCGAGAGGACAATCTGTCCATCCTGCGCCCAGATGTTGTAGTTTTCATCGACGAATTTCTCGTCGGCAATATCGAGTATCCGGCGCGACTGGCCGCTATCTGCATCGGCAAGGTAAATGCCGCGGTGCTTCTGATCGCGCGTCACCGTTTCAATCCAAAGCGTGTGGCGATCGGCCCAGCCAAAGCGAGGGGTATAGTCTTGGCCTTCCTGAATGGGCAGCTTGATCCACGTGATTCTGCCGCCGTTCGCGCTTGCTACGCCCACACGCACGTTTGGATTGGGATCGCCGGCCACCGGGTAGTGCTCGAAATCCGTTTGCGCGTGCGTGGGGATCCAGTCCACGATCGGATAGGTCGACACATCGCTCTCGCTCGTTTGCAGAAATGCAATGCGGCTGGAGTCGGGCGACCAGAAGTAGTTGCTCCGCGTATCCAGCTCCTCTTCGTATACCCAGTCCACTTTTCCATTGAGCGTGTCCACGTTGGGCGCGGGAACTGCCTCGATGGTTGGCGTGCCCAGGTCGCGCAGATGAATGACGGAGATGCCGTTGTTGCGAATGAATGAGACCGATTTTCCGTCTGGCGAGAATTTGGGGTCGTCTCCTGAAGCCGCTCCCGTGTAACAAAGCTGGACGCCGGTGTTGGAATGCAGATCGTAGACCCAAAGCCAACCATCGGCGTCGAAGATGAGATGTTCCGAGTCCGGAGCCCACAGATAGCTGGGCATGTTGTAGCGGGCGCGATGATCGCGGTCTTTCTCCGGACCGTCGTTACGAATCAGGTGCTCGAGTTTGGAGCTGTCGATCAGCACATGAGGCCTGCCTGTGCCGGGATCGAGGTCGATGAGCTCGCCGCCATCGAGATACGTCACGTGCTTTCCGTCTGGCGACCACGCGATCTCATCGGGGGGGCTGCCGATGAGTGAGCCGTGTGCATAGATAGCATCCACGGTGAGCAGCTTCGAAGAATCTTGCGCAGCGCCCAGCAAAGTGCAAAACGGCAAAAGGGCTACGGCGGAAAGCGCACGTGCGGTTGCTGGGAGCAAAAGACGATCCTCCGGGAACTGAGCCCAACTCCACAGTGCGAGGGGAAAGACAGACCACCGGGAGCACTCTATGGCGCACAGGCTGAAGAAAAGTGTAAACCACGCAAGAAGCGAGTGAAAATGCACAGATGCGAAAGAGCGCAATGGCTCGGCGTACTCCAGTGTGGTGAGTCTGAAATCCTTGCCATAAATTGCAAGGAGCAACCGCAGATCCTTCGCTCACCACCCCCGAACTGAAAGACGTTCGGGGCCCCGTTCGTTCAGGATGACAGTACCTTTTATGAAGTGAACTTTAGACTCAGGACACCAGAAATGTTGCGGGCTGCGGATGGCGGGGTGTATGTTCCGGCTATGCACGTTGCAACTCCGCAAGACCGGCGATCATTGGGACAGGCGCGGCGCAAACAGATGGGCCGCCAGCAGCACGACGAACTTAAACCCAAGGCGCGCGGCACTCGTGCGCTCACATTGCTTGAACGCTCCATGCACGGGCGCGTACCCGCACTTGTGAAGCTGAAATATGAGTTGATGGCACAGTCGCCGTTTGGTTATTTTCGCGGCGCGGCCATGGTGATGGCGGCCGACCTTTCGGTGCTGCCGGCTACCGGCATACTGTCGCAGATTTGCGGCGATGCGCATGTGCGCAACCTGGGCGCATTTGCCGCGCCCGACGGCCGGTTGGTCTTCGACATTAACGATTTTGATGAAACCATTCGAGGACCCTTTGAGTGGGACCTGAAGCGCATGGCCGCTTCGCTGGTGCTGGCCGGACGCGAGTCGGGACACAAGACCGCGTCGGCGCACGATGCGGTGGTTCATTTCGCGGAGCGTTATATTGCCCAGATGAAGGCGCTGGCTAAAATGCCGGTGCTCGAAATGAGCCGATTCGTCGTGCATCGGTTAAAGGGAGTGGAGCCGGTTCATGCGGCGCTGGTGAAGGCCGAGCGCGCGACTCCGCTGCACACGCTGGAACTGCTTACCGTTGCGGCAAAGGCGAAAGCTTCAGCAGCAGCGAAAAAAGGCGCGCAGGAACGGCGGCAGTTCAAAGAGATTCCGCCAACGTTGACGAGGGTTACGGGCGCGCGCGCCGCGGCTGTGCTGCGCGCTTTGGAGCCTTACAGGCAGATGCTCGAGCCGCAGCGGAAACATCTGCTCTCGTTTTATCGGCCGGTGGATGTGGCCTTCAAAGTGGTGGGGACTGGGTCAGTAGGATTGCGCGATTACTGCATCTACTTTGAAGGCAACAGTGGCGGCGATCCTCTGTTTTTGCAGATCAAGGAAGAGGCGCCCTCAGCCTACGCGCCGTATCTTCCCGATGCCCATCCTGTACACCACAACGGCCAGCGAGCGGCCGAGGGCCAGCGCGCCATGCAGATGCAATCCGATCCGTTTCTGGGATGGACCGAGATCGGCGGACGACACTATCTGGTGCGCCAGCTCAACGACCACAAAGGCTCCATCGAACTTGAAGACCTGGCGGGCGACGGACTACGCGCTTACGCTGAAGTGTGCGGTGAATTGCTGGCGCGTGGCCACGCCCGCTCTGGAGACCCGCAGATGATTGCGGGCTATCTTGGCTCCGGCGGCGGATTGGCCGAGGCGCTGGCCAACTTTGGCTGCGCGTATGCCGACCAGACAGAGAAGGATTGGGAAGAGTTGAAGCGGTCAAAGAAAGTGGGTTCTAGCGCCGGTAAACATCGTACCCCTGCAGCCGCGCCGAAAGCTTGAAGTCCTGGAGAAGCAGCTTCATGGTTTCGCCAGGTTGCGGCGTGGAATCTTCCTTGATTTGCAGGTCACGCTTCACGATGAGCCAGCGAATTTGCCGGTGACGTACTTCTTGGGCCAGTTGAGCTGGCGAGTACGGGTCGGTCGACGGATCGAAAAGCAGGACCGGGAACTGCGGAATACGCCCAGTGGCGAAGTAGAACGGGTCTTCGCCGGGAAGCAGAATTACGCCGTCGGCAGGGGGAATGTTGGCAGCGGCGTAGCGGAGCAGTTCGTCGAATTCGGGCAGCCATGGGCCCGGTGTGGACAGGCCTTTTAGCTCGGGGAATGCCGAGTGCTGGACCGGACCGTCGGGAAACTGCGCATACGAGAGCCGCTCTTCGCTTGCCGTATAGAATCCGCCGCAAACAAGCAGCGTGATTGCGATGACCACGGCCATGGCGAATGGAAGGCTTGGCGTTTTGCGTTCGGCGAGGCTGAACCTGGCCAGATAGGCAATCAACTCGGCGATCAAAAGAATGAGCAGCGGCCAGATGGCATAGGTCGATCCCCAAAGCTGCTGCGACATGAATGTGCCGTGGATGGCTGCCAGGGCGAGGATCGGCAAGAGCGGCGACAGGCCTGCGTGACGGCGCAATCGGAGCAGGTGGTTGACCGCGAGGGCGGCGGCAAGAATCAATAACAGCGGCCATAGGGCAAGAAGGCTGTCTCCTCGCTCGTCGGCGTCGTCGTATAGCCACAAGGAACTAAGCGCGCAGGCGAACGGCGCGGACATCAGCGCGAATGCGGACCATCGCGCCCAAAGCGATTGGCGAACCGGGCTGCGCAGCAGGACAAGCGCCAGAAGAATGCAGGGGAGCGTCCAGAGCAGATTGGAGTCGCGATAGACGCTCAGAATTAAGCCAAAGCTTGGCAAGCGGCGCTGGGCAGCGAACTGGATGGTCCAGTGGACGTAGTTGCCGATACCGGCGGTGAAGTGAATCAGCGCTGCTGCGAACAGAAGCGTGGCCCCAACGCCAGCAAGCACGGCCAGCAGTAGCGGGGTCCAGGCGGAACGCGGAGCGGACTTGGCTCGCGCGAGACGGGTCGCGGCAAGCGTTAGCAAAATGATTGCGCAGGCGGCGGCAAGAAAAGGAATTCCGATGTTCTGCTTGAAGAAGAGCGGAAGGCAGAGCGCCGCACCGGTGACGAAGCCTGCCAGCAGCGAACGGAGCGGAGATGCCGGGCCGGCTGCTGGGGGCGTGAGGCGTTGAAGCAGACAGATTGCGACGAGAACGGCGAGGGCGGTGTCGCAGTCGTAGGAGGGCAGCGGCAGTATGCAGTAGTTGCCGAGGACCGTGAGCGGCGCGGCGAGGATCAGCGCCAGAGTCCAGGCTGAATCTACGCGGCCCCGGAGCGAATGGAGCGCAATGCGCCAGGCAAGCACCGTGCCCAGGCCACCGGCACATGCGGCATAGAGAACGTGGTGAAAGTAGACGCGCCCGGTGAGGCGCATGATTGCGGCCTGGATGAGAAACGTAAGAGGTGGGTGAACGAAAGGGAAATCGCGGTAGGGTACTTGGCCGGCAGCGATGCGGGCGGCGCTGTCGAGCGTGTAGCTCAGGTCCCAGAGGACGGCCACATGCGCGTTTTGCCAAAGAACGACGGCTGCCGTGGCAGCAAACAGACCGATCCCCGCGAGCCAGTCGCGCAGGGTCCATTGAGGCTTGCAAACACCGGTTTGCCCGTCTACCATCCTCGACGATAGTAGTGCTCGTAGCACGGAGGCGAGAAGACCGCCATCAGCAGAGCGATGAACCAGCCAATCACCGTCCAGCCAAGAAAGATGTTCAGCAGCAGAATGCCAGTCGAGTTGTGGGTGTGGCGCACGGCCGCGATGATGGCCGGCAAGAAGTAGAGCCCGACGGTAAAGAGGAGAAAATGCATGGCAGATCCCGCCTTCGTTCCCAGGATTCTACGCAGAGTGTACTCCGGAAGTTCCCGTTTGAGCGCGGCTTGACGACCTATTTTTCAGCGGCGAGAGGTTTGCGCGCCGCGCCTCTACAATCGAGAGAGTATGGCTACAGCAGTTCGTTCGCACGCAAAGATCAATCTGGGCCTTGGCATTGGCGCGCCGCGGCCTGACGGATTCCACGCGCTGACCACCGTGTATCAGACGCTGGAGTTGCACGACGTGGTGACGGTGACGGCACGGACGGCTGCGAAGACCGCACTTAGCCTGACCTCAAACGACAGCCGCGTGCCAACCGATGGCCGCAACACGGCATGGAAGATGGTTGAGCTGGCTCTCGATAAGATGCGGCAGACGGCGGAGGTCGAGATTCACATTGAGAAGCGGCTGCCGGTGCAAGGGGGGCTGGGGGCCGGATCGGCGAATGCGGTGGCGGCGCTGGTGGGGCTGGAAGCGGAGCTGAGGATAGCGGGTCAGCGGGTCAGCGAGCCAGCGGGTCAGCCTGACGCAAGCGAGCCGGGAATGCTCGCGCAACGGCTGGAGATTGCAGCCCGGGTTGGCTCCGATGTGCCGTTGTTTCTGATAGGTGGGACGATTCTGGGGCTGGATCGCGGGCAGGAAGTGTATCCGCTGCCCGATATTGAGCCGGTCTGGTGCGTAGTGGCCGCGCCGGAGCTGGGCGTCTCGACTCCGCAGGCGTTTCGCGACTGGGATGCGCTGTGCGCTGCGGAAGGTTTGACCGCGGAGGCAAGTGCCGCTAAACTAAATGAGTTGAGCCGTGCCTATGCCAGCGCTTTTGCGGGAGGAATTCCGCGGGGTGAGCAGGGTGCAGGCTCCTCCGGTGTCCTCGGCGACAAAGACGGGGACCTGGCCGGACCGCAAGAGTCCGCGCTTGTCCGCACCGGGATCAGTAGCTGGATCCAGAACGACTTTGAACGGGTCGTGTTTCCCCAGCAGCCTTCCCTTGCAGAAATCAAGCGTATCCTTGCGGCTTCGGGCACACCGGAGGCAGCTCTGCACGCCTCGCTGTCCGGGTCCGGTTCGGCGCTTTACGGGTTGTACGTGACCCGTGAGGATGCGGAAGCAGCTCAGGCCCGATTAGCGGAACAAGCCGAGGCGCAGTTGCAGGGCGTACAAGTGAAAACCTACTTGACGCGCACGCTGCCCAGGCTCGCTTACTGGCGTGAAATGCTTTTGCATTGACAGCGGTTGTTCGCACGGGGTAAAACTCGCGAACGGCTGTTGAGTATCCGTGCAAGGGGCGGTTTAGGGACCGCAAAAGTTGGGCGATCGTCTAATGGTAGGACAATGCCCTTTGGAGGCATTTGTCTAGGTTCGAATCCTAGTCGCCCAGCCAGATTTTGAAGGCAATGCCCGAGGAACAGCCAAAGCCAACCAGCTTGGAGGGAGTCGGAAATGGAAGCGGGGACAGTGACTGTAGCAGCGGAAGACAAGCAGCAGGAAAGCGGATCGAATACGCCACGCGATGGCGCCGGCAAGGACTCGACGCCGAAGGAGCCGTTGGCTGACGCATCGAAGGCAAAGGACGCCAAGCCGGCTATTGAGCGCAAGCGGACCCGCAATCTGAGCGAGGACAAACGCTTCAAGCTGTTTTCAGGCACGGCGAACCCGGAGTTGACGCGCAGAATCGCCGAGCATATTGGCGTGAAGGTGGGCGAGACCAGGTTGCAGCGTTTCGCCGACGGCGAGGTCTTCTTCCAACTGCTGGAGAATGTGCGTGGGATCGATGTGTTTCTGGTGCAGCCCACCTGCTTTCCGGTGGACCAGAATCTGGTGGAGCTATTAGTGATGATCGACGCGCTCAAGCGGGCTTCGGCGGCCAGGATCACGGTGGTGGTGCCCTACTACGGCTACGCTCGCCAGGACCGCAAGGACCGTCCCCGCGTGGCGATCAGCGCAAAGCTCATTGCCGACCTGCTGACGACGGCCGGCGCCAATCGCGCATTGTTTGTGGACCTGCACGCGGCACAGATTCAAGGCTTCTTCAACATCCCCGTCGATCATCTCTATGCCAGTCCGGTTCTGGTGAGCTACTTTCGTGAGCTCAATCTACCCAATCTGATGGTGATTTCACCCGATCCGGGTGGAGTGGAACGGGCGCGCTTTTTTGCGCAGAAAATGGGAACGCCGCTGGCGATTGTGGACAAGCGGCGCACTGAAATGAACGTGGCCGAAGTGATGAACGTGGTAGGCGACGTGAAGGGCAAGACCTGCCTGATTATCGACGACATTATCGATACGGCGGGGACGCTGGTGAAGACCGTCGATGCGTTGTTGCAGGCGGGGGCAACTTCAGTCTACGCATGCGCCAGCCACGCCGTGCTTTCAGGGCCGGCCATCGACCGTATTGCCGCTTCGCGGCTGGAACAGTTGGTTGTTACCGACACGATTCCACTGCGTGAAGCGGCGCAAAAGTTACCCAAGCTGAAAGTGCTTTCGATCGCCGGCCTGCTGGGCGCGGCTATCGAGAGCATTCACATGGAAACCAGCGTAAGCACACTGTTCAGTTAAGAGCAGCTTTTAGCTGCTAGCTAGAGTTTCGAAGGATTGGCTTTTGCGCTTGAGCGAAGGCAAGGATAGCGACGAATTGGTTGGATAACCGGTCCATCGCGCAACAGTAACAAAGCAGCCAAGAGCTGCTTCTTAACAAAGGGAGCGGGGCAATCAAGTTCGCAGCGGCAATGAGGGCTAGCAGCTAGAAGCTAGCGGCTAGGAGCTGCTTTTCCGTGCCCGAGACGAGAAAAGAGACAGAAATGCCTGAAGTAGTAATTGCAAAGCCCCGCGTGGGCAAGTTCAACAAGAATGCTGCTCGGCGCGTACGCGTTGCGGGCAAGATTCCCGCCGTCATTTATGGTTCGGGACAAGATGCTGTAGCCATTGAGGTAGATCCCAAGCAGATTTCGAGGATTCTCTACTCCGAGACCGGCCACAACACGATTTTCGATGTCGAGGTTGAGGGTCATCCCGCGGCCAAGGCCATGGTTGTCGACTGGCAGCGCGAGCCGATCAAGGACCAGTTGATTCACATCGACCTGAAGCGCATTGCGCTGGACAAGGTTTTGCGCGTGAGCGTGCGCGTAAAGCTGCTTGGCATCCCGGTGGGCGTCAAGGCAGAGGGCGGCATTCTCGACCAGGTATTGCGCGAGGTCGAAATCGAGTGCCTTCCCGGCGACATTCCCACGCACATCGATTTGGACGTGAGTAATTTGGCCATGTATCAGGCAGTGCGCGTGAGCGATCTGCCTCACTCCGGCAAGGTGAAGTACCTGAATGCGGAAGACGCTACCGTGGCCCACGTGATATCGATTCGCGAGGAAGTGGCACCGGCAGCCGAGACGGCTGACGCAGTTGCAGCGGCGGGCGCCGCAGCTACTACGGCTGAGCCGGAAGTGGCCAAGAAGGGCAAGCCCGAGGCTGAAGCTCCGGCAAAGAAGTAATCCGTGGCGGACGCAAGCCAGTTTGCAGGCCGGCGAGCCCCATTCCTTATCGTGGGGCTCGGCAATCCCGGTCTTGAGCATCAATGGACTCCGCACAACGCGGGATTCATGGCCATCGACCGCATCGCCCTGCAGGAAGGGGTTGTGGTCCAGAACCGGCGCTGCCGGGCCGTTACGGCAACCTGCCAGATGGCAGGCCGCCAGGTGGTCCTGGCCAAACCGGAGACGTTTATGAACCTGAGCGGGCTTTCAGTGGCCGCTTTGGTTGAAGAGTTTGATGCGGACCCAGGGAAAGACCTGCTTGTTATCCATGACGAGCTCGATCTGAATCTGGGAACGTTCAAGATCAGGGAGCGCGGGTCGGCCGCGGGACACAACGGAGCCCGCAGCATCATCGGCTCCCTGGGCACTCAAGAGTGGTTGCGGCTGCGCATCGGCGTGGGATTCGACTTGCCCGCCGAGGCAGTTGCCGCAGGCGGCGGAAGGCGTGGAGGCAAGGACTACCTGCTCTCGCCCATGCGCAAGGCGGATTTGACGGTGATGGACGAGGTTCTCGACCGAGTGGCAACAGCTACACGGCGGATCCTGGAAAAAGGACCGGCGGCCGCGATGAACGAGTTCAATCGGAAGGAGGACAGAGACCGGGGATCGGGGAACAGGGATGAGGATTGAAAGCTGCTGCAAGCGCAGGGTCTTCATCATTCGCTGTTCACGGTTCCGAGATCGCTGTCCACTGTGAGGAAACAAGATGTCGCGTGTATATGAGGTTATGTTTATCGTTCGGCCCGATACGGCCGATGAGGAAGTCGACAAGCTGATTGCCGGCTTTACAGCCACGATCACGTCCGGTGGCGGCGTGGTGAAAACCGTTGAGAAGATGGGCCGCCGCAAGCTCGCCTACATGGTGCGCAAGTTCAACGACGGCAACTATGTTCTGCTGACAATTGAGGCGAATGGCGCTACCGTGCTCGAACTCGAGCGCCGCCTCCGCGTTACCGAGCCGGTGATCAAGTTCATCACCGTGCGCATTGACGAGGAAGAGAAGCGCCTGGCCAAGGTGAAGGCATTGCGTGGTGTCCGCCGCAAGACGAGTGCGGAAACATCTGTGCCTGCCGCGCCCGCAGCGGTTGCCGCACCAGCTCCAGTTGCCGTTGCGGCTCCGGTTGTAGCTTCAGCTCCGGTTGAAGCCGCAGAGCCGGCACAAGCCAACGCCTGAGCAGATTGCCGTTCATCGCCGCCGGCACCTGTGGCCTGGCGGCCAGACCTATCGCTTGGCGACACCGCTGACCGCGGCCCGCTGAGCAAGAGAGTAAATGAGGAAACACTATGGCTGACGAAGTACAAGCAAAGTCGCCCGAATCGGGCGCGGCACCACAAAGCGAAACACCCAGCGCACCACGTCCGGCGGGACGTCCGGGTGGTCCGCGTCCGGGTGGTGGACCTGGCGGCCGCGGCAAGTTCTTCCGCCGCAAGAAGGTGTGCAAGTTCTGCACCGAGAAGATCGATGCGATCCCGTACCGCGATGTGCGGTTGCTGCAGGGGTTTGTTGCCGAGCGCGGCAAGATTGTTCCCCGCCGGCTTACGGGTGTTTGCACCACGCACCAGCGCCGTTTGACCCGCGCCATCAAGCAGGCCCGCAACATCGCTCTGCTGCCGTTTGCCACCAGGCACTAGGGACTTGCAGGAGATGTCTCCGGCTGGCTATTGGCCAATGAAGCGGCGATTGACCGCACATTGACCGAGCGAAAAGGAATTGGACTTTAGCCTCCGAGACAATTCCGCGGCGATGCGCATGGACGGGCGCAGACTGACGAAGCGGTCGAAGACTCCATCAATCTGGAGTTGAAGACCGGTGCCTGGAGTTGAACTGGCACAAGACGATTGACGAAGAATCTGGAGAGTTTCACATGGAAGTTATTCTGAAGGAAGACGTACCCAACCTGGGCCTTCGCGGAGACGTGGTGAAAGTGGCCGAGGGCTATGGACGCAACTACCTGCTGCCCCGCAAGATGGCGATGCAGGCCAACGAGGCCAACAAGGCGGTCATTGAGCAGATGAAGGCCGCGGCAGCACGCCGTTCAGCCACTGAGAAGGCTCAGGCCGAGGAAGCTGCCGCCAAGCTGCAGCCGGTAGAGCTGAGCTTTACCCGCAAGTCGGGCGACGGGGGCCAGTTGTTTGGCTCGGTCACCTCCGCCGACATTGCAGCGGAGCTTGCGAAGCTGGGCTTTGACGTGGATCGCCGCAAGATCCAACTCAGCGAGCCGCTGAAGCAGGTGGGCGAGTACACCGTGAGCATCAAGCTGCACCGCGAAGTAAGCGCTCACATCAAGGTGAACGTTGTGGCCGAGGTCGAAGAGAAGGCCGCAGACGAAGCACCCGCGGCGGAAGCTCCCAAGGCGGAAACCGCAGCCGAGTAGTCAAACGATTGCAGCCGCTTCCCGTGATTAGCGAGAGGCGGCGCACCGTCTGTTTTGCAGGCGGGCTATTAATGACTTGGTTGGAAGAGTTCCTTTGGCGGCACGCCTCCCTGGAGGACGATGAGCCTCTTGATTGCCTTGGCCATCTTGGCCTGGAAGCCGAGCCACTGGTCGGCCTTGCTGAGCGAAAACAACAGCCGGATACGGTTGGTGGGGGCGCTTTCGTCCACCTGGTTCATCTTGTCGTAGCAGATTCTCGCTTTTGTTTCGCTCACTGAGACTAGCGTGAGGCGCAAGAGCTTGTCGCGCATCTGCTGCGTATCGCTGGGGTCGAAGATGTCCCACGCCATATCATTCGTATTGAGCGCATTGAGAAAAAGATCGCAATGGCCGCTTGGCTGTGCGATGGTCATCACGTTTTTCTCCCAGTTGTAAGTGACTTCGACGTTATCGTTGATGCCGTCGTCGGGCGTGAGCAAGAGCAGGGCGCTGCGCACATATTCGAACAGTTCCGGAGCCGTCGCCTCTGGCTTTGGCTCGGGCTTGGACTTGTGATTCGCGGTTTGTGCCGGGCACGCGGGAAGAATAGCGATCAGCGCCGCGGCGCCAATGCGTGCAAATAGCCTCATGAGGCACTCCTCCTTAGTATCGAATGCGTCAACCAGGCACATGCCGTTCGCGTAGAGAAGCTTGGACGGCGGAAGTTTTCTTCACCGGCAATTCCGATGCCGATTACGATTCCAAGGCTGCCTCACGGGCAACACTGGTGTTTTCATTCCACGTGCGCAGAGTATAGCCCTGCGGCGGCAGAGGAATCACTCACAATCGCCAGCGGCCGGTTTCTGTCGGTGCTGAGAGTCGGCACCGCGGCCAGCAGGCTCCGCGTGTACTCGTGCTTGGGCGCAGTCAACAACTCTACCGTTGGGCCGGTTTCAACGACACGCCCGGCGCGCATGACCGCGATGCGGCCGGCTACTTGGCCAACCACGGCAAGGTCGTGCGAGATGAACAGCATGGCCAGGCCATATTGCTGCTGAAGGCCGCGCAGCAGTTCCAGCACCTGCGCCTGCACGGTTACGTCGAGTGCGGTCGTGGGCTCATCGGCAATGAGCAGACGCGGCTTGTTGATGAGCGCCATGGCGATGAGAATCCTCTGGCGCTGGCCACCTGAAAACTGGTGCGGATAGTCGCCGTAGCGCTCGGCAGCATCGGGCAGGTCAACAGCTTCGAGCGCAGCGATGGCCTTCCTCTTGGCTTCCTGGCCGGTCCACGCAGCTGAGTGAGCCTGGGCCGCTTCTGCTACCTGGCGGCCGATCGACATCACAGGATTGAGGGCGGTCATCGGTTCCTGGAAGATCATGGCGATCTCGCGGCCGCGCAGTTGCCTCCAGTTGCGCTCGGGTTGCGAGAGAAGATCGACACCGCGCCACAGGATTTTTCCGCTGACCAGAGCGGACGGACCCAGTAATCCCATGGTAGCAAGCGCGGTTGCGCTCTTTCCAGAGCCCGACTCGCCCACCACGCCCAGCACTTCGCCCTCGTCAATGCTCAGGCTTGCGCCGCGCACTGCCTCCACCGTTCCGAAGCGAACCTGCAGATTATGAATTTCAAGCAGCGAACCCATGGAGTTATCGTAGAACATAGAGCGAAATCGCGGATGCGATTCGCTACCGCCGAAATGCGCGCAATATGGCCATTGCCCAATGAGCGTGTTTCAGATAACTTCAACATCAATCTACTTTTCGACGATGGAGACCAGAAAATGCCACGGATAGTTCGCTGTTCGATCATTCAGGCTTCAATCGCCACTCCCACTACTGAGCCGCTGACCACGCAAAAAAAGGCCATGGTAGAAAAGCACGTGGAACTCATCCGCAAAGCTGCCGCGGAGGGCGCACAGATTGTTTGCCTGCAAGAAATTTTCAACGGCCCGTATTTTTGCGCGGAGCAATCCACCAAATGGTACGAGGCCACCGAGCCAGTTCCTTCAGGCCCAACCGTCTCTCTGATGCGGTCGCTGGCGAAGGAACTGCGGATTGCCATGGTGGTTCCGGTCTATGAGGTGGAGCAGGAAGGCGTCTTTTACAACTGCGCTGCCGTGATTCAGAACGACGGAACGTTCCTGGGCAAATACAGGAAGACGCACATTCCGCACCTTGCGCCCGGTTTCTGGGAGAAGTTCTACTTTCGTCCAGGCAACCTGGGTTACCCGGTCTTCGATCTCGGATTTGCGAAGATCGGCGTGTACATCTGCTACGACCGGCATTTCCCCGAAGGTGCACGCTGCCTGGGATTGAACGGAGCGGAGATTGTGTTTAACCCGTCGGCTACGGTTGCGGGGTTGAGCGAATATCTCTGGACGCTGGAGCAGCCGGCCCATGCCGTCGCTAATGGCTATTTCATTGCAGCCATCAATCGTGTTGGAACCGAAGCGCCATGGAATATCGGCGAGTTTTACGGATCAAGCTACTTTGCCAATCCGCGCGGCCAGGTGATTGCTCAGGCATCGCGCGACAAGGACGAAGTGCTGACCAAAGATCTGGATCTTGACGAGATTGCCGAAGTGCGCCGCATCTGGCAGTTCTATCGCGATCGCCGGCCCGATCTGTACGGTCCGCTGGTGGCATCTTAGACGCCTGTAACGAAGACCGAGCCTTGAATTGAAACAACCCAATCGTGCTGTACCTCGGGGTTGCTATGAGCAGCGCAATATTACCAGACGACGAAAAACTGCGTGAGCGTTTTGGCGAATTGAAGCCGCCTCTGACGGCGCAGGCCGCGCAGATCGAGGCCAATCGCTGCCTGAACTGCTTCGATGCGCCCTGCACGGCGTCATGCCCAACGCATATCGACGTGCCGGGATTTATCAAACGCATTTCATCGGGCAACCTGCGGGGCTCCGCGCTTCGCATTCTTGACGCGAACATTCTTGGCTCAAGTTGCTCGCGCGTGTGCCCGGTTGAGGTGCTGTGCGAGGGAGCTTGCGTGCTGCATCGGCAGAATCGAAAGCCTATCCAGATAGGGCTCCTGCAGCGACACGCGATGGATAGCTTTCATAAATCGGGAGAAGTGCTGCCAGTGGCGATGCGGGCAGCATCAGCACCGCGTGTTGTCTGCATTGGCGCGGGTCCGGCATCGCTTGCATGTGCTGCAGAACTGGTGAGGCAGGGCGCGCACGCAACTGTCGTTGAGCGCCGCTCGCTGCCTGGAGGCTTGAATACATACGGCGTGGCTGAATATAAGCTGCGCACCGCGGACAGCCTGCATGAAGTGGAGATGATCCGCCGCATGGGCGTCGATTTTCGATTTGGCACAGGTATCAATTCGGCAGCCGAGCTTGAAGCGCTCGAATCGGAGTTCGACTATGTATTTGTCGGCGTCGGACTTGGAGCGATGCAGCAACTCGGCATTCCTGGCGAGGACAGCGACGGCGTGATCAACGCGCTTGAACTCATCGCCGGCTACAAAGTCGGACACATACGCCGGATTGATGGGACTGTGGTTGTGGTCGGCGCGGGCAATACGGCGATTGATGCCGCGAATGCCGCGCGACGCCTGGGTGCGCACGCTGTTTATCTGCTCTATCGCCGCGGCGAGAGCGATATGTCTGCATTCGACTTTGAGTACGAACACGCCAAGCAAGAGGGCGTGCAATTTCTGTGGCGCAGGCAACCGCTCGCGATTCGCAAAAGCGAACATGGACGCCTTTTGCTCGATACGGTCCAGGTGCATCAGGTGGACAACAAATTGCTCCCGCTCCCGGATTCTCACTTCACGATTGAATGCGACCAGATTGTGCCGGCCATCGGTCAATCACCACTCGCGCATCTGATCCACGACCTGCGCGGCGTTGACGTGCGCGACGGACGTATTGTCGCCGATCACTCTACCGGGCAGACGGGGAACCCACGCTACTTTGCCGGCGGCGACTGCGTAAACGGCGGACGCGAAGTGGTGGATGCAGTCGCCAGCGGCAAACGCGCGGCGAACGCGATCTTGAAGATTGCGGAGGAGGCTCATGCCTGACATTCGTGTTCGCGGGTTTGCCGGCGGCATCAATTCGCCGAATCCATTCTGGCTGGCCTCAGCGCCGCCGACGAATACTGGCGAGATGATTATGCGCGCCTTTGAAGCGGGATGGGGCGGTGCTGTGTGGAAGACCATTGGCGAACCGGTGACCAATGTGAGTTCGCGCTATTCCGCGACAGATTGGAATGGGTTGCGGATGATGGGCTTCAACAACATCGAGCTCATCAGCGACCGCAGCGTTGAAGTCAACTTGTCCGAGATGGCGGAAGTGAAGAAGCGCTATCCGCACAACGCGGTGATTGCGTCGTTGATGGTTGCTTCAAACCGCAAAGCGTGGCACGACATTGTTGCACGAGCGGAAGGTGCGGGAGCGGACGGACTCGAATTGAATTTTGGCTGCCCGCACGGCATGAGCGAACGAGGCATGGGTTCGGCAGTAGGGCAAGTGCCGGAGTATGCGCAGATGATTACAGAGTGGGTGAAGGAGAAGGCGCGTACTCCAGTGCTGGTTAAACTCACGCCGAATATCACGGACATCCGCACCATTGCGCGCGCAGCCAAACGTGGCGGCGCAGACGCACTCTCCGCTATCAACACCATCAATTCGATTACCGGCATCGATCTTGACACGTTTACACCGCGGCCGAATGTGGATGGCAAGAGTTCGCATGGCGGCTATTGCGGACCGGCCGTAAAACCAATCGCGCTGAACATGGCGCAGGAGATCATGTCGGACCCCGAATCTGCATTGCCGCTCTCGGGGATCGGCGGCATTGCTACTTGGCGCGACGCCGCAGAGTTTATTCTGCTGGGCTGCGGCACGGTGCAGGTGTGCACCGCGGTGATGCACTACGGCTATCGCATTGTGGAGGATATGGCCGAGGGACTCGACAACTGGATGCGCGAGAAAGGCTTCAAGACCATTGAAGAATTCCGGGGGCTCTCGCTCAAGCGCGTGACCGAATGGAAACACTTGAACCTGAACTACAAAATCGTCGCGCACATCGACGAGCAAAAATGTATTGGCTGCGACCTTTGCCACATTGCCTGCTGGGACGGCGCGCATCAGTGTATTCATCTGGATCGCGTCTCAGGGCCAGTGGACGGGCATGTGGAACTGCATACCACACCTGCCGCTCGCGAGATGCAGAGCCGCGCAGCAATTGCGGAAACGCCGGTGACGCGCAAGGAGCGCGAAGTGACAACGCTGGGTGACTATCCCACGCCGCTTGAGCGTATACCGCGCGTGGACGAGACAGAGTGCGTGGGCTGCAATCTTTGCTCGCTCGTTTGCCCTGTGGACGATTGCATTCGGATGGAGCGTGTGGACGCAGGCAAACCGCCGGAGACCTGGGATGAACGCACACGCGGCGCGGAGTGCGCGCCGAGGCCGCAATTCTGATTTTGAATAACCACGCAGGAGCGTGAAATAGAGATCATGTCAACAGTGCTGATTCAAAACGGAACCATCGTCAATGCCTATTCTACTGTTCGCGCAGACTTGCTGATCGATGGAGAGACGATCAAGGAGATTCGCGCGGGGATTCCTGTGAGTTCGGCACAGACGGTTGTAGATGCGAACGGCCTGCTGCTTCTGCCTGGAGGCAT
>Ga0302320_10011996_pt1 | contig 18255 bp, 15 predicted proteins | sample Bog_T0_3_FD_202130 | JGI IMG/M metagenome (GOLD analysis project Ga0302320, IMG submission 202130) | Peat permafrost microbial communities from Stordalen Mire near Abisko, Sweden - Bog_T0_3 | ecosystem: Environmental > Terrestrial > Soil > Wetlands > Peat | place: Sweden: Abisko, Stordalen Mire...
ACCGGCTCTCGGGAATCTCCGTAACACAGTCTTTGCCAGCACTCAGAACGTTGTAAAACTCCTGAATATTCCCGGCGCCCGGATAACGGCCGGCCATGCCGATAATGGCGATCCTTCTATCCTGGTTGTCGATGCGGCAGTGCACATAATCACGATCGGTAACGGACATTTCGATTCGCGTTTCGCGCGGGCCCGGCGTCTGCTGCAACGATGCTTCGTGCGCCAGCGCCAGCCCCGTCCACTGCAGGCAGTCCTTGTGAAACTGTTCCAACAGACCGCGCGAAAGCTCGCTCAGGTTTGGATACTCGTAGAACACAGCCTTGGAGAGGGTAGAAAAGGCCGGGCATAGTTTTTCATTGAGCTGAACAACGGCGATCGAGTCAATGCCGTACTCGTCGAACGACTGCTCCGGATCGACTGCTTCTCGGCCAAGCTTTGTGACTTCACTGAATACGCCGATGAGGTTGTGCAGGACCAGCGCCGCAAGAAGATCGTCGAGAGCCGAATTCTGCGGCTCAACTGTACTAAGCGGAGCAGCGATCTCGCCAAGGCTATTTCTCACGACTCGAGATTCGACGCCAGAATAGCCGACTTCCGAGTGCAGATCCGGCATTTCGAACCAGAACGGTTGTTCACGGAACGGATAACTCGGTAGTCCTGTACGACGGGTAACGAGACGCGGGACGATGCCGGAAATGGCGTATACCTGGGCCCAATCGAGTTGCGCGCCATTTGTCCATAACCGCAACAGCGCATCGTACTCGTAACCCCGCTGGTAGCTTTCAATGGCGCTAGCGATAGCTTCTGCAAGCGTGGCTTTCCCGTTCACTGCAGAAGATGCGCTCGCTTTACTGTTTCCCTCATAACGGCCAGTACCGGAGTCCGTATTCCATTGGCCGCGAGCGTAGTTCGCAAAGCCCTCTCGCATATCGTCGGCCGAGTTAGCAGCGAATGCGATACGGTAGTTCATCGCCTCCCGTCCCGACTGAAGCACACGCACTAAGTCAAGAAACTCGCCGCAAGTAACTGGATGCGAACTGAGAAAAGCGGCCCAAGCCTCCGCATACGCCCGGAGCGCAGGCAATGTTTTGGCCGACAGCACGACCAACTGCGGCAAGAGAGAGGCCTCGAAAGGCCGTGGCTCCTCTACCGCCGTCCCGGCGCGATACTCTTCGACGACAAGGTGCGCATTCGTACCGCCAGAACCGAAGTTGCTTACGCCCGCGCGCCGGGGCTGGTCACCGGCAGCGGTCCATGGAGCCGTGGTGGTGGTGATATATAGTCCGGTCCCGGTCAAGTCGATTTCTGGATTGAGTTCGTTGAAGTTCAACGATGCCGGAATGGTTCCGTTTCTGACTGCCAGAAGAGCCTTCAGCAATGCTGCCATTCCCGATGCCGCCTCCATGTGGCCTAGATTGGTTTTGAGCGAACCGATGCCGCACGGCCGCGGGTCCGTGGCTTCCGGGGCAGAGGCCGACCTGGCTATCTTGATTGCCTGTATCTCGATCGGATCGCCGAGGGGTGTACCGGTGCCATGCGTCTCCAAGTACTCCACGGAATCCATCGCCACGCCAGCATCCTGATAAGCGCTTCGCAGCAGTACGCTTTGTGCCCGCGCATTGGGAACTGTAACTCCCGCAGCGCGGCCACCGTGGTTGACGGCACCTCCCTTGAGCAGACCATAGATGAGATTACCGTCCCGCTGAGCAAGCGCCACCGGCTTCAAGAGAAACATCACCGCGCCCTCGGCTCGGACATAACCATTCGCCGCAGAGTCAAAGGTCTTGCACTTCCCATCCTTGGAGAGCATTCCCGCGCGATAATAATCGATGGTGAGCGACGGATCGCACATAATGTTGATTCCCGCAACCAGCGCCTGATCGCAGCGCCCATCGCGCAAAGCCTGCATCGCCTCGAAAACAGCGACCAGCGAACTCGAGCAGGCGGTATCGATATGCAGGCTCGGTCCCTGGAGGTCGTAGAAGTACGAGATCCGATTGGGAAGAAGCGACATTGCGGTAGCGAGTACGGCGTGGCCGTCCATGTTCACGCAATGGCGCTGCAATAGGGTGTGGTAATCCGACCCGCTAGCGCCAACGAAGACACCGATCCGCGAGCCGGCGAGAGTTGAAGGCGCGTATCCGGCATCTTCCAGGCACACCCAAGTCAATTCGAGCAAGATTCGCTGCTGCGGATCCATGATCTGGGCTTCTTTAGGGAAGATGCGGAAGAACTCGGCATCAAAGCGTGCAATGTCCCGCAGGAAAGCCCCGCGATCGATGCCCCGATGACGATCGCTAGGATCGATACCGGCGGGCCATTGCCAGCGCTCCGCAGGCAGAAGGCCGACCAGGTTTTGCTCTTCGATAAGCGCATTCCAAAAGGCCTCGTGCGAGTGAATCCCGTTGGGCAACCGGCATGAGATTCCGATTACAGCGATGTCACGCGTATTCGTACGCGCCGGGATAGGAGCCTTAGACTTCCGCGCGGCGGTCTCCGTAGCGCCGAATGCAACTGGCGTATCTTGACGAACGTGTTTAACGGGAGTTGAGTCTGCAGAAAGAAGCTGCGCAATTGCGTGAGCGATCTCCTGGCATGTGATGTTTTCGAAGAAAAATAATGCCGGTACAGAAATGTCAAAGATCTCTTTTACGGTTACCCTAAGTCTCACTACGTCCGCAGAAGTTACTCCCATTTCAATAAAAGGCTGATCGATATTGATCTCAGCGCTGGCATTCACGTGAGTTATCTGCCTGATGACTTCTACGACCTCGCGCAAGATCGTATCCTCGCTAACCCTAACATCAACATCCAGCGGTATCACTTTTTCGGAGAGCGCGCTTTCGCCGACGCTTGTCATATCGCGTGAAGGATGATTCGGGACCGCTTGACAAACAGAGGCAACGGTCTGCTCGGGATGCCAACTTCCTTGGCAGAACGCATTCGTCACCTGATCCTCGATGGCCATTTCGCTCTCATTCCTCTCGGCGTTTATCTCTTGTCGATTTTCCACGTCGTAGATCCTCGCTTCCCGCTACGCACAGCCTTCTATCTGCCGCACGCGATGCGTCAAGAGGACAGCGGCTTCTTCCATCAACATCATTCCGATGGACGCGACATTCCGCTGCCCCCAGTGCTCGAACTTCGTCCCTTTAACCCACTGATTGAAGGCGCCGAGCGCCGGTCCGCAGTGGATCTGATAATTGAGTTTTTCGTCCTCGACACCAGATAGAGCAGACTGCGTAGACTTGCCAAAATACCACTTGAAGATAGCGGCCATTTTCTTCTTCGAGGAGTTTTCGATGCCAGGGAGCTTCCCGGGTGAAACCCGGCAGTAGTATTCGCGAGTTTCGTTCCAGACCTCTTGAAAAGACTGTCGAAAATAGCGGTCTTGAATTTGAACTTGAGTTTTTAGATCAATCTCTTCAATAGAGTTATGAGCGAGATAGAGCTGGTGGAGTCTTGTAGCGCGCGAGGGAAACAGCAGGCCGCGCTTGACAACTTGAACCTGCGAGCCTAACTCGAACATGTCTCCAGCAGGAGCATACGCGGTATCTTGTACATTGATATCTTGCAGAATGTCTTTGACCGCGGCGCTTGTACGGGCTTCGACCGTGCATTGGTTAATGGAGCCGGTGAGCAGAAAATCCGCGCCTATTACGAACGCTGCAGCGGCGGCATGCGGAGTGCCGATTCCACCTGCGGCGCCGACGCGGATTCGCTTGTCGTAGCCGTATCGCGCCATCGTCGCATCGCGCAGAATTAGCATGGCGGGGAGCAAGACACAGGCGACACCTTGGTCGGTGTGTCCTCCTGAATCAGCTTCTACGCAAATATCGTCGGCCATGGGAATCCGCCGGCCCCATTCAGCTTCTTCCGGATTAATCCGGCCTTCGTCTAGCAGTTGCTTGACAAGATGTCCCGGGGCCGGCTGCATGAATGCTTCAGCAACCTCTGGACGTGAAACCTTAGCGAGTGTACGACGAGCCGGTTCGATCCGCTCGTTGGCTCCGGGGCGCACACCTTTCAGCCTCCAGCGAACCAGATTCTTGGAGATACTCATGTAGCCGGATGCTTCGACGTTTCGGACGTTGTGCTTGAGGTAGAGATCGATCAGGTTCGCTTCGAGTTCGGAATTCTCGATGCCAGCCAGGAGGTTCATCCCATAGGCGCCTCCCGTAGCGAGTCCAGCCTTTATATCGCAAATTGCCGCTTCGACTTCCTGGAGCGTCAAGCCGCCTGTCCCTAGATACCCCATCAAGCCTGCGCGGCCCAAAGCGACCACCATCTCCTTCGAAGCGATTCCCTTGTACATTCCGCCAGCGAGGTAGGCGTAGCGCAGGCCATAGTCGGCCCTGAACTCTCCGCATCCCAGCGAATCTGGCCGTATTGGAGATAACATATGCATCCTCATCTGCGTCGCCAGGGAAACACCGTGACGTTGCAGCCTGTTTCTATGAACGTTTCGTCGCTCGCTCCACCACAAGGGGTGAAAAAGAGACAAACTTCCTTGCTACGCGCTCGTTAGAGCACGAGGGAGGCGCCAATGCCGGCAGCATTTTTTCAGAACTGGCGCAGAAGGACCTGGCGTTTGCTTACCTGCCGATCATGCGAGAGGCGCTTGAACGCATTCCCGCAATCCGGCAATAAAGATCACGTGGCGCTGACCATGGAACGCGCCTCTTTCGCGGCGGCGCTCCGCCGGGCGATGAATGCGCGAGTTTCATCCAAAGGAAACGCTAGAACACGAATGTCGTGAAGGAAATGCACCGCCATTGCAATCCACAGCGAGCCAAACATAATAAAAAGGAGACACGAGATAATTCCAGTTAACAAGACGTTCAACGCAGCAGAGGGACGATGGATGTAGCGCATCCCGTCAAGCACCGACGCTATAGCCACGGGCACGATGAGCGGCGCAGCCGGCCACCAGAGCAGACAGGCAAAGAACACAAAGCCGCGATAGATCAGCTCTTCGTCGACTGAAGTGATTGAGTTCGCCACCCACCAAGCCCTCTCAGGCGTATTCTCTGGAGTAATGTGGATAACGTATTCGAGCCGGCGGCCAACTTCCGATTTGTACGGCGCTCCCAAAAGGGGGATAAGAATCGGCGTCAGCATGTAGACGACAAAAAGGACGACTAGAGTAAGAACGGCGGTCTTGCCTAGCAACGGCCATGCCAGAAAGGTCGACATGTCGATGGGACGGAGGCCCAACTTGGCAAATGGGACCTTTGTGAAGTAGGCCGCCGCAACAATCGCCAGAGTTACAATCCAGGTGCGTATAAAAGCTGCGCGGTAAAGGGTAATGCGTCCGTTTTTGTCGCTTCCGAGGGACGCCATGAATCTCTTGTACCCAGCAGCCTCGGACAGGGGCTCGCCGGCGATAAGGAAGGCGAATACCAGAATTGAGAATAGTTTCATCATCTCTCGATTCCTCTAATAGTTTCTCCTGCTTCCGCAGGGATTGCCGGTTTATGTTCTGCCAATTTTGATGTCTGCCATTCTGAAGCGCGCCCTCGCGATCAGGAACCCGCCTGCGCCGAAGCCAAACAACAAGAGGCACGTAAATGCATTGTCGAGAATTCCCTTCCCATCGAATATCACCGACTGGAAGGCTTTCAAAGCCCAGAATAGCGGCGAGAAGCGAGCCACCATTCCCAGGCTGGAGTGCAGATCGATCGGCATAAACGCGCCACTTAATCCACCCAGAACCATTGAGCCTAAGTTGCCAATGATTCCGATCTGGTCGATCGACTGGCAGACGGCAACGAGAGCCATGCCAATCCCAAGCGTGGCCCATGAAAGAAAAACATTGAGGACAGCGATGGTCGTCAAGGATCCGCTTATCCTCAGGTGGAACGCCAAGATTCCCACGCCCCAGACGATTGAGAGCTGACAGAGTGAGAGTACAAAGACGGGGCTGCACTTTCCCAGGATGATCTCGAACGGCTGAGCCGGAGAGGCTCGCAGACGCTCCCAGGTATTCCAGAGGTGCTCCCGAAAGAATGCACCGCCGAGAAGCGTTGTGCTGGTGAAAGAAAACAACACAGCCATGCCCGGCACGGACTGCTCGGCGCCGTTCGCGTGTGAGTACCCCTTCATGCGAAGAACGGCGAGCGCCATGGGAGTCAGCACGGCTGCCATCAAGACCGGCAGCATCACGATCACGATGAACTGCCCTGGATCGGCCCGCATCCTGCGCGTTTCATTCAACCAAAACGCGACAATTCGCGTCACTGATTCATTAAACGACTGCATCGATTACCTCCTCTGCCAGTGCAGTGCTTTCTCCGGCGGTAATCTGTAAGAAGGCAGCTTCCAAGCTGGGCTGGCGAAACTCGACAGACCGCAAACGAGACGCAGAGTCTCCCAAGCCAGTTATGATTTCCGCTAAATCTCTTCCCGGATCGCGTACGGGAATCACCGCGTGGCCAAGCTCCTGTCGGCCGCCGCTATCCTGGCCGCCTGTCACAGCAAACTCGCGGAGACCCGCCGGCACCTCCCCCTCAAAGTGAAGTTCGATGGCACGTTTGGCGTAGCGCGTGATGATTGAGTAGCTATCTCCCCGGGCGGCAATGCGCCCCTCATGGAGAATCGCTACGGATGCTCCCAGGGCTTCCACTTCAGGGAGGTAATGCGTGGCGTAAACTACGGCGCTGCCTTGCGCTGCGAAATGCCGTACTTCGTCGAGGAGTTTTTGCCGGCTTTGGATGTCGGCGCCGACCGTGGGTTCATCGAGCAGCAGAACGGCTGGTCGGTGCAACATTGCAACCGCAGTGTGGAGCCGGCGGCGCTGCCCGCCGGAGAGTGTCTCCACGCGTTGTTGAAGGAATTCGGTAAGTCCGAGGGAATGAGCTACCTCTTCAATGCGATGCTGGCGAAACTTTGAACGCACGCCCAATATGCGGCCAAAGAAGTCGAGATTCTGCCAGCCACTGAGAATGGGATAGAGCGCGACCTCCTGGGATGCGAGTCCCAAGTGTTTGTGAGAAGCAATGGGATCTTTGAGGACATCGACTCCGCAGATGCTCACATGGCCCGCATCGGCACTGCGCAACCCCGCCACAATGGAAGTCAACGTGGTTTTTCCTGCGCCGTTTACACCGATGAGCGCGACGATATCTCCAGGCTCGACGGTCAGGTCGATTTCCTTCAAAACCTCGTGTCCTTTGTATGACTTTCTAAGTCCACTAACGCGCAGCATATTGTTCATCCCTCGAATTCAGAGTCGACACCGGCAAGGCAACATCTCGAGCAGAGAGCATCGTTGTCTGGTGGACGAGCGAAGGAATTCCATTGTTCGCTTGGTAAGCCACCAGTTGACTGGCGATGTGCGCTGCTACAAGTTCGACAGGTATTGTGCCGATCGCACCGGTGGGTCCGCTGCTCATCTCCGTCCAGAGGCGGGGCGGCCGCACGATGGCAACGTGCCAAGGCCATTGTTTTGCGGCATGTCTGGCGAGCCCTTCAATCGCCATCTTCGCGGAAACGTAGTGCGGCCATAACGCGGGAGGTTCTTCGACAGCGGAGGATGAGAGAACCACCAGAGCGCTTCCAACCTTCATCCAGTTGACGGAAGCCGCAAGCGGAGCCCACACCAGGCGCACGGCCTGGTCCACATAGCGAAGACAGGGGCCGATCGTGGAATGGTGCAGTGGAAGGGACGGGATAACCGGCGCCGCAGCTAGAATCAGTGCATCAATCGAGGTTGCTTGAGCGTTCAGCGCAGCAACCAACGCCTCAATATCGGATGCATCGCGCATCAGGGACAAGATCCGATGTCCATTGGGTCCCGCGTTGCGTTGCATCTCCGCAACCCGTTCAGGAGATTGACAGTGAATCACCAGAACCGTAGCTCCCTGCTGCACAAGCGCGAGCGTAATGGCTCGTCCAAGGCCGCGGCTCCCTCCAACCACCACCATAAACTTGTCAGCCAACCGATTGGAGGGAGACAGATACTGAGCCCCCGATTCGCACGTTGCCTGCGGGGCGCACCGCCGCAAGAGGCTATCGATTGCAATATTCACAGCCCATCCAGAGAGTTGAAGACCAGCGTCGAGCGACACCAAACCCGTTCGCCGATGGATACTAGGCCGCTCAACTTGATAGAGGGCATGATCCGAATCGGCGTATGGAGCGGAGCCTGAGGTTCTGTTGAGGCGGACAGCAACCCTCGCCAATAGCGCATCCCTCCCAGGCGTATGCATTCCAGTCCAATAGCTGGCCCAAGATAAAACTTTGACGAGATGGAATGGCACAGCCTCTGCGCCGAGCTGCTTGAGCAACGCGCGCATGCGGCAGCCATCAATTCTGTATGAACCTTCTTCCAAGCCCACTCCTGCCAGCGTCTCAGGGTCGAGAACACGCGCTGTGGACCGCCAGCACTCGGGCAAACTGGCCTCAGGCTCATCGGCGTTCCGAACAGGTTCCAAAGCCCGGTCGTCCAGTACAGAGATTTGATCCGAACCAACCACCGAAAGCACCGGCATATCTCCCAACCGCAATCTGACTGCGGTCTGTTGCTCGTCCGTCTCGAGATGAAGGCGATACATTGTTCCCGGCATCACCGGCTGATGGAAGTCCATGTGTAACTCACGCATGCCAGCAAGCGGGGCTGCGGCGAGCCGGGCGAGACACGCGATCGCCGCGAGCGTGCCATGCACCACAGTCTGGCCGAAGGGTGTGGTATGGCCATAATCCGTATCGAGGTGCAACGGATTTCTATCGCCGCAGCTAGCGCCAAACTGTGCGACTTGATCCATCGTGATGACAATGTCCTTGCCCACAATTCACGCTCCCTGCGCACCTAAAACCGCGGCGGCGAACTCTCCGAGAGGCTTACCCGCGACCAAGAACTCCTCGGGAAGTTCACAGCCAAACTCCCGTTCAATGGCGTAGACGAAACGAATATGAGCAAGGGAATCCCAACCGGAAACATCTTGCGGAAGCGTAGCTTCTCCTCGCGTAGGCGTCATACCGACTACGGACGCAAACAACGCCGAGATCCGGCTCATGGTGTGTTCTCTCACATTCATAACGCCATCTCCTGTATGAAACAGCTGCCTTGCGGCAAGCCATTGAGCAGATCGAATTCATACGTTACGCCGTCATCGATGGATTCGTTGCGTGGCGTAAATCCCAATTGCGAGTAGAGCCCTTCCGCTAGCTGATTGCGATGGGTAGGAATGTAGATGCCGAGCAGCTTTGTACAACCTTGACGTGCCGCCCACTGGCCGGCCGCCGCGACCAACATCCGCTCTACCGTTCTGCCGATTACCCGACAACTCAGCAGAAGCGAGTCGATGACAGCCTCTTTATCCTGCGCCATCGCAATGCACAAGCCCACGATGCCGTGGTCGGCGAAACGGTCCCGCAAAGCCAGAGTAAGGACGAGCGCCGAGGGATCGCGCATGAGGCGCTCCAGATCCGGCTGAGTATGTCTCCGGGTCGTCAGATTGAACTGATTGGTTTTTGCAAGCAGTTGCGCGGATCTCTGCAAAGAAGTCTGCTCAACAGGCCGGAGTTCGGAACGCATGTCCAGACTCTGAAGAAACTCATCTAAGTTCGCGACTTGCTTGGCCAGTTCAGAGGCCTGAAGCAATCCTTCATAGGACTGCCCGCGCAGACCATCTGTTTGTAAGCATTGAATGGAAAACAGCCCGGGTGCGGACGCTAGCGCTTCGGGATACGCGGCGCGTGAACGAGGCATCTCGACCACCTGCACGTCGGGCAAGGCCCGGGCGACCTCGGCACGCTCGAACGCATTATCATCGACGAACAAAAGGCTGGAAAGGCCCAGATGCAGCCTCTGCGAGATTTCTTTCACTTGTTCTGACTTCGGTTGCCAGCCCGCAACGATGCATGCAAAATCCTCGCGCCGTAAGACCATGCGCGAATTGCGGGTGAACACCTCCTCTACCAACGCAACGTCGTTCTTACTGGCAATTGCAAGCGCAATTCCCCGCTGCCGCAAACCACGAAGATAGTACTGAAAGCTGGTGAACGCTTCCCCTTGCGGTCCGATACCAATCGCGATACCATCAGCACCTTCTTCACCGAGGACCCCACCCCAAAGCGTATTGTCAAGGTCCGTGATCACGCAACGCGCCGTCAGGCCGCAGTCTGCGGCAATGGTGCCCGCAACGAGAGCCGCCAGGTGGGGCAGAGCATCCAGAGAACAAGGGAGACGCGAGCTATACCATTGCCGGGGCGAATTCCAGTTGCGCAAACCGAAGATGGAAGCTGCAACAGCGGCATCTGCAAACAAGACGCGGCTGGCTGCGCGTTTTTCCAGTTCTGCATTCACCCGCGCAACCGAGGCAGTGATGGAAGAGTCGAACGCGCTTGCGGCCAGACCAAACGAATCGACCGCTGGGGGCACGAACCCCAACTGCACCACGCGCATGCCCGCGGCGATAGCCGCATCCCACAGTCCTGTCCATCGCGCTACGGCCGCCTGTACTGCCGCTTCCGTCGATTCGCCCGGAAGAAGGCGAAGGTCGTACCAGGTGCCAGCGAGCACTATATATTGCGGAACAGTGCGGAACACCCGGTTGACGTCGAACAGACTCTGTTCAATCTGGTTAAAAGGCGCCTCCATGACTTCGATACCGAGACGATGGCTTGCTGCCGCGACCGGAAGCAACGGCAAAAGTAAATCCGTGGTGTAGGTCGCAAGAACTGCCGCACTCACTTGGCGCAACGCGCTGGCGCATTCATTCCGGCCCAGAGACTTGCTCAGCTCATACCACGCCTCGTAACCAGCATACGGATCGGCGAACGGCGTTAGAGCAATGCGCGAAGGTGAAACCATCGCTTCATCGTTACGCGGTTCGCTGCTAGCGTGGCTAACTGTTTTCTGCAAGTTTGCATCGAAGTTGCATGAATTTGTCGCTGTGCCTGCCATGATGATTCCTTAATTTTCGACCTCAGCTTTGATTAAGTGCCGGCCCTCAAACTTCGCAACCCGCCGTAATGCCGCACCCAGCATCATGGCAGGCCGCGAACTACCTTTACCGGCGCGTAGCTTCGCATGCAGCAACAACACCGGAATCTTCCGCCATTCGACAAGCGCTTCTTGCCAATGGCAGCGAACTTCTTCTCCTCCCAATCTCGCGTCTTGTTCGAAAGCACCCGCGATCAGTTCCCGTTGGCGTAGCGCCTGCCATAGATCATCGGCTTGCTCATATGCTGATGCGTCCATTCCTTTGGTTTCGAAGTAGCCAGCCAGCGCAAAGCATGCAGATGCCCCTTCTAACCGTAGCGGCGGTTCGGGTGCAGCGTGAAGGGACTCACAGAGAGGAGTGGTTCTTAGCCAGCGATAGTGCGCTCCACTCGCCAAGTCGTCCTTCCCAGCAATGGAAAGCTCGCGCAAACGAACCACCTCATTGAGCGGCTGCAATGAACGTGCGTACTCGTACAGGGTTTCCGGTTCGACATATACGCGCTCCGGTCGCTGCGGCCCTTCCGGCGTCATCAGGTCGATTCGCTCGTCTATGAAAAGCCCTTTGGCATCTCTCTGAAGTACAAACCAATGAGGGGCGTGCCATCTTTGAAATCCGCGCTGCCAAGGCAAATGCCACACGTCGCCGGCGATAATCACTGCGCCCTCCGATTGGAGTTCTGACATCAAAACCCTGCGAGCTTCATTCCAATCGTCACTTCCTTCCATCCGCAGGCCGAGACTTGGCAGCCACGGAGAAGGAGCATGCTCAAACAACCAGTACCGGCCTCTCTGTTGCAGGGCAAGAACCGGGCCACCCGCTACCAGCGGCCTCCACCAATGCGGCTGACGACGCGCAATCCACACGCAGAGAGCCGCGGTAAAGCATGTGAGACGCTCTCCCCAGACATCGGGATCCAATCTTGGCGCGCAGCCATTCATATCCTCGCTGAACATCGTTTCCGTCGTTGGCGCACTCAATGTGTTGTCTATCGTGTGCATGATGTTTCTCCATTGACATCAACCGGATGTAGCTCGTTCGCAGAACGCAAATCGTACTTTTCTGCCCTTGCTTACGCGAGGGGCAGCAACATTCCTTTATCCAGATGACGAGTTACATGTGAGTAGGCAGCAGCATTTGGATCGTGCGTGACCATCACGATGGTTTTGTGAAACTCCTCGTTTAACTGCTTCAGGATTTCCAATACTTCGGTTGCCGAACGAGCATCGAGATCGCCGGTCGGTTCATCTGCCAGCAATAACGTTGGATCGCTGACAATCGCTCGTGCGATGGCAACGCGCTGTTCCTGACCGCCAGAGAGCTGCTTTGGCAAGTGGCCAACTCTATCTCCCAGACCGACCAACTTCAGAGCGGTCATAACATGTTCGCGGCGTTGCTGAGCTGTCAATTTGGTCAGGAGCAGAGGTAACTCCACGTTCTCGAATGCTGTTAGCACAGGAATCAAATTGAAAGTCTGAAACACGTATCCGATGTGCTCATTGCGCCAGCGAGCTATCCGCGCATCGTTGAAGTGAAAGATATCCTGTCCCCGAACGAGCAGTTCACCAGCGGTGGGGCGGTCGATAGCCGCAATCATATTCAGCAGGGTGGTCTTGCCCGAGCCTGAAGGGCCCATCAAAGCGATGAACCCGCCCTCTGCAATGTCGATTGAGACATCGTTTAATGCCGTAACCTCAAAAGCATCGCGCTTGAATATCTTGCTGACACCGCGGACCTGCACCACATGGGTGGTCGCGGCAATTTTTGCTTGTCTATCCATGACAGTGCTCATTTCTGCCCCCTGACACTAATGTGGTCCCCATCCTTCAAAGCCGCTGGCGCCGAGGTAACAATTAATTCCCCGCCAACCAGCCCGAAAACTTGTGCTCCGCCAGATCGCAGGCTCAGAATTTGAACTTCGCGCGCAACCGCATTGCCATTAAAAGCGATTAAGACAATCTTCTTTCCATTGCGATCGTGAATCGCCGACGATGGTACAAACACGCCGGCAGAGGCCTCGACTGTTTTAGGCTGGCCATTGGCGAGAAACTTAACCGTGGCGTTCATTTGCGGCCGCAACTGAATGCCGGGATACTTGCCGGGTTCCAGGACCTTTACCTTGACCTGAACCGCGGCCTTTTGCCGGTCGGCTTCGGGAGATATCTGTGCGATTACTCCTTCGTAGGTTTTAGCCGGATATGCGTCCGTGGATACAATGACATCTTGCGAGAGGCCAAGCCGCGCAAAATCGGCTTGTGCAATGTCGAGTTCCACCTGAAGGTCGCTCAGATCGGCCAGCGTGACGACCGATCCGCGTGGCCCACCCGCCGCGGCACTGGCGAACTGCGCAGTTATAAGTTCTCCTTTTTCGGCAGTCCGGTCCAGAATCGTTCCTGCAACGGGCGCGCGGATGACCGTTGCCTCGAGTTGCGAACGGGCATAGTCTTCCATCCCCTGGGCTTGCTGGAGCGCGCCGCGAGCACGAGCTATCTCTTCGGGGCGAGGCCCGATTTTCACCAGTTCGAATGCTCTCTCCAGGGAGTTCACATGCTGCTTATCGGCTTCGTACTTGGATGTTGAATCGTCGAGTTGTTGCCGCGATACCACACCGCTCGATGCCAACTCCCGAATGCGATTGAAGGTCACTTGGTCATTGCGCAACGTTGCGCGGGCTTCGTCGAGATTGTTTTGCGCTTGCTGGATTTCTTCCGGCCGCGAGCCATGCAATAACTCCTCGAGATAGGCACGCGCACTTTCGACTACACCTTTGGCTTGCTCATACGATGCGCGAAATTCTTGGTCTTCCAGGCGCACCAGAACTTGGTCAATCCCGACCTTGTCCCCGTTCTCCACACCGATCCAGGCAACACGTCCCGTCACCTTGGAGTTCACATTAATGGTGTGATGAGCAACGATGTACCCGGTAGCAGAGAGCACCGTTGATTCTGCGCCGCCATTGTTCTCCGCCGACGCGCGTACCACTACAACTTCAGGGATGTTGGAGGAGAATGCCCGGTATGCGAACACCATCAGTCCAGCCAGCACGACTAACACGACCCCCGCGATCGTATTCCGCCGTAGCCACCACTTCCGGGAATGGCCGCCATCACCGGCGCGCTGCGAGCGGTCGATACTTAGCGTGCGCAATTCTACGTGCTTTTCGTCGATCATCATAAGACATGAACTCTCAAATCAATCTGCTGTTTGCATTCAAGCCCGGCCGACACAATTGGCCTCGTTCTACCGCTGCTACCCACGCAACGCGCTTAAGATGTCTTGCCGGGAGGCTTGCCAGGCTGGGGCTAGGCCGCCCATAATTCCCATAATCAACGCAAACACAATCGCTTTAGTAGCCACGCCAAGCGTGATGCGCAAGGCAAAGACGACTTCACCGAAGGTCACGGCATTGGATGTGCCAGTCTCCATACCGTTGAAGGGCAACATCAGAACAATGCCCACCATTGCGCCCAAAAGAGCAAGAAGCGAAGACTCCAGAACAAATGAGGTAAGAATGGCCGGGCGTGAAAATCCGATTACGCGCAACGTGGCGATTTCGCGCCCACGATACGCAACCGCCGCATACATCGTGTTCATAGCAGCAAAGATCGAGCCTATGGCCATGATGCAACCGACAACGATGCCGATAACACGAATCGGGGCGCCGGAACTGGTCTGCTTTGCGTAGTAGTCAGTCTCTAACTGACCTTGGAGATTGAGACGTTGATCGTCGCTAACTCGCTTCGTAAGGGCATCGGCTGCAACGGGATCGGTGGCCCTCAGGTAAGCAGAAGAAAATGCCCCCTGGCGATCGAAATCGGAGGCCATTTGATTTACATCGCCCCAGATCTCCGATTCATAGGCTGACCCGTGAGCATCAAAAACGCCTACAACTTTCCATGGGCCTCTGCCAAACTCAAGAGTGTCACCAATGTTGGCATGAGAAAAGCGATTGCGAAGGGTTTTACTGACGACGACCTCCCGCTGACCAGTTGCGAACCAGCGGCCTTCCACTAGTGTGACGCCGGGTTGATTCTTTGGTCCCGCTGGCAGTTGCCGCATCTCTAAACCGGCGGGCATCATGCCACGCGCAGTTACGTTCACCTCGCCTGTACCGTCCTTGCGCGGCATGACGATCACGACGTTCCACTCGCCTGAGACAATGGGCTCGCCATGACTATCTTTAGCGATGCCCGGAAGGGACTTAAGAACAGGCAACAGTGCAGCATCGAAGCCGCCAGTCAGTTCCGACTCTGCTCCCTTGCGCATCACTAAAATGTCCAACGCATTGCCGCTGCTGACAAAGGCACGGTCTAGGCCCGCCATCAGGGCCATCAGGAATATCGCCGTCATGACCGTGAGCGCGATGCCAAGAGCCGTCATTACGGTGAGGCCCTTGCGCAAAATCAGATTCCTGACGTTATAGCTAACCGGTATCGCCATAGCCGTACCCTCTTAACCGATGTGGCGCAGTGCGTCCACAATGTTCATACGAGAAGCCTGGTAAGCCGGCAAAAAGCCGCTTACGATTCCCATAAGCAGTGCTACCGTCATCGAAATTGCAGCAGTAGTGACGGTGACCTGTAGATGGAGAGGAACTCCCAACGCGATGAAACTATGCCTAAGGGTTGCATTCAATGGAATCGCGGCCGCAATCCCCAGCAGCCCGCCGCCACAGGCCAACAACACGGCCTCGCTCACGAAGATCGAGAGCACGCTCTGGCGCGTAAATCCGAGAGTTTTCAACACCGCTACCTCGCGAGTGCGGCCACGCACAGATATTGCCATCGTGTTAGCCGAGACGAGCATGATGGCGAACACGACCGCGCCGCAAATGCCAAGGATGAAGGCCTTTACGTTGCCAAGCGTGGCGATGAATCCAAGCTGAAATGCCTTTTGACTTTCGCTCTTAGTGGGCAATGGAGAATTGTGAAACATGTCATCAATCTGCTGAGCGGTAGAAGCAACATGATCGGCGGAATCGACGTGCGCTTCATACCAGCCTGCCTGGCCTTTGAACCATGGCACCGCTTCTTCAAGGTATTTGCTGTTGAAGTAGAGGGCGTTCTGTGGCGGGTCATGGCGAGAGATGGCGCGAATCGTCAGGTCAAGATCTACCGGGAAGATGGTGCCTTGTATATGAACCCGGTCGCCTGGCTTCCACCCGTACTTATTGGCCACGGAAACATCCACTAAGGCTCCAGCGCGGTCTTGCTGCCAGGCCTTTAGCTGCTCCAGAGGGACGATCTTGTCGGACGCTACTTTCAAGTATTCATCTGGATCCGTAGCCAAACGAGCGAAGTTATGCTCGGGACGATTGTCGATGTAACGGCCTTCAAACCATGTCATCGGCACCACCGCGTCGATGCCAGAAACACCGCGAATCTTGTCACGATAGTAGGCAGGGAGAAAAAACGAGAGCGAAACGCGATCGCGAATGATTAAGCGGCTGTCCGCCTCGGGCGCTGTACTATCATCATAAAAGGAGTTCCAGATACAAATCATCAGCGTAAGTAGCAACAAGGAGAAGCTAATGCTGATGATTGTCAGCATGCTACGCCTTTTGTTACGAAATGTACTGCGAACCACGAAACTTCCGAGCGTCATCATGTCACCCCAATGTGGCGGATGCTTAGTCACTCATGTTCTTCTGGCGGCGTGACTCAGGCGGCCGAAACTTATAAACAATCCGCAGGGAGCTGTTTCAGATCCACACAACGTTCGCCCACTTCTCGTTTAGCGTCTGTGACCGGCGTCACGATTATCTCGACCTCGTTTAGATAAATAGCAAGTAACCTCTGCCTCTTGTTTAGTCGTCCCTGAGAAACGGTCCAGACGTGTATAAATACCGAAGGAAGCCTTGATAGCTTGTGGTTCACGTTTGAGGCAGCGCGTCATATAGCTCCAGCGAAGCGTCCTTTCAAGCGCCTCCTCGACAAGACGAGAGTAGAAGACGAAGTCTTGCATGTTGTACCCCAGTGGCATTTGCATGCCACGACGAAAACCCTTCCTGGTCGGGATTGGGAACCGAATGCCGAAGAAGGCGAAAAGCAATAAAGGCGAAACGGATAGTCGTCATCCCCCATCTTTACGCGCTCGCGGGCTTTTTCTCTGACTTCGGGAAGTTGGATCGCCGTTTCCTCGATGGGCCAACCCCAGTCAATGGCGGTTATACACCAGGTGAAGTCCGCCATGCTCCTATCGGGACCGTTGTCGAAATGGTTCCCGGACCATTATGACGAGCACATGGATACTAGCGTTGTTGTAGGGATATCCAAGCTGGAAAACTTCGGAACAAATCTCGGAACAATTGACGCCGAATACGCTCCAAATCGACCATCTTGCTCCATGCAAGTCACAGAAAATAAAACGGCTCAGGTTGCCCGGAGCCAACTGTTAACCGAAGGGTTGTAGGAACACCAGCCCTGAATGCTCCTGAGATCCCCGAGGAATTATGCGACGCGAACTTCTCTGATCCACTGCTTCAGCTAGAAAAAGGCCGAATTCCAGGAAGGAGATTCCAGGAACAGGTGGAGCGGGTAGCGAGCGGCGAGCGGCGCGGATTCCCAACGATAAAGTAATTTCACGTTGGGTATTTCCCGCGCTACCGGACAAACATCGGCGCACCTGCTGCGCGCCGATGCTGCCCGAATTCATTGTTAGCGCCCGTCTCTGAGCGCCCCTGTGCGCCGTCCGATCCACCACGCCGACAGAGAGCACCAAACGAAACAGCACACAAGTTCGTGCAACATGGTGAACGCACCGGCAGCGAGCGCGACCGCCGCTGTGAGCGCGCGCGATGGATGCCAGTGCGCACCAATAACGATCCCGGTCAGCAGCATCGCAAAGCTCCAAAAGAACATCACGACAGGATTGCCGAGGCGCACGTTGAGTTTGTCGTTCATCTTTCATCCTCCTCATTGATTCCGTCTGGCCGTTGTGGCCCGGTCAGATGCTGGTTGGGAAGTATCTTTGAGCGTTGGCGACCTCTTGTGCCGCCCTGACCGGATCGTCGTTGAGTTCGACCTGTGTCACCCAGTACCAGTCGCCCGCGCCAAGACGTATCTCGAGGCCCCCCGTGCGGGTCGTCGAGATCGCGTGCCGGGTGTTGTGGCCCTCCACCAGTCGCTCCAGTTCCGCGAAGAACTTTTTCAGATACTCGTTGGGGTTCATGGTTCGCCTTTCCTGGCCGCTGCGGTGCTCGGCAACGCAGCGAGGTTGAAGTGCGCAGCAGGACGGAGGATCAGGACTGCTTTAGCTTGTCGACGAAAGCGATGGCCGTCTCCTGCCAGGCTGCTATCTGTCCCACCCC
>Ga0302320_10011997_pt1 | contig 18254 bp, 11 predicted proteins | sample Bog_T0_3_FD_202130 | JGI IMG/M metagenome (GOLD analysis project Ga0302320, IMG submission 202130) | Peat permafrost microbial communities from Stordalen Mire near Abisko, Sweden - Bog_T0_3 | ecosystem: Environmental > Terrestrial > Soil > Wetlands > Peat | place: Sweden: Abisko, Stordalen Mire...
AGCGGGGCAATATCCAGGTGCGGCCGATGCAGGAAGGGGAGGGGATCGACATGATCGAGGTGATCGAGGAGGCCCGGTCGCGCGGCCTGATATTCCCGCTGCTGATCCGGTTCCAGGATTTGTTGAGGCATCGGGTCAAGCGGATCAACGAGGCGTTCGAGGAGGCGATCCGGGAGGCGAATTACCAGGGCGTCTATCGCGGAGTGTTCCCGATCAAGGTCAACCAGTTGCGGGAGGTGGTCGAGGAGATCATGGACGCCGGGAAGCAGTACCACTTCGGGCTCGAGGCCGGGAGCAAGCCGGAGCTGATGGCGGCGCTGGCGGTGCACTCGGACCCCGAGAGTCTGATTGTTTGCAACGGGTACAAAGACAGTCTTTTCATCCAGAACGCGCTGCTGGGGCTGAAGCTGGGGAAGAAGATCATCATGGTGGTCGAGAAGCTCGAGGAGTTGGGGGCGATCCTGCAGGTGTCGCGCGAGGTGGGGGTCGAGCCCCTGATCGGGCTGCGCGTGCGGCTGCAGAGCAAGGGCGGAGGCAAGTGGGCGACCAGCGGCGGGGAGAACGCGAAGTTCGGCCTCTCGACGGCGGACCTTGTGGCGGCGAGCGAGACGCTCAAGCGCGAGAACCTGGCGCATTGCCTGCAACTGGTGCATTTCCACGTCGGCTCGCAAGTGCCGGACATCGGCATCATCAAGCGGGCGGTGAGGGAGGGAGCGCGGTTTTACGCGAAGCTGCACAAGCTGGGGCACCCGGTCGAGTACCTGGACGTGGGCGGCGGGCTGGGGGTCGATTACGACGGGTCGCGGACCGCGTTCGACAGCTCGACCAATTACTCACTCAACGAGTACGCGCGGGACATCGTATATAACGTGCTGGACGTGTGCGACTCGGAGAAGGTGCCGCACCCGGTCATCATCAGCGAGAGCGGGCGGGCGCTGGTGGCGCACCATTCGGTGCTCATCGTCGAGGCATTCGGGTCGATTGAAAAAAACGCGGCGCCCATCGGGATGGAGGAGCGTGAGAGCGATATCAAACTGGTGCGGGACATGCGGGACCTGCGCAAGGCGCTGACGGTGCAGAACCGCATGGAGACCCTCCACGACGCGCAGCAGATCAAGGAGCAGGCGCAATCGATGTTCGACCTCGGGTTGCTCGACCTCGAGAACAAGGCGCGGATCGAGACCCTCTACTGGCGGGTCGCCCAGTCAATCGTCGATTACACGCACGGCGCGAAGTACGTTCCGGACGAGATCAAGGACCTCGAGGTGACGCTGAGCGACCAGTACGTCTGCAATTTCTCGGTCTTCCAGTCGCTGCCCGATCACTGGGCGCTGGGGCAGCTCTTCCCGGTGATGCCGATTCACCGCCTCGATGAGTTGCCGGAGCGCAACGGGACGCTCGTGGACATCACGTGCGACTCCGACGGGAAGGTGAGCAAATACATCGACCTCCAGGATGTGAAGGAGACCCTCGCGCTGCACAAGCTGCGGCCGGGCGAGCCCTATTACATCGGGTTCTTCCTCATGGGAGCGTACCAGGACATCATGGGGGATTTTCACAATCTCTTCGGGCGGGTGAACGAGGCGCACGTCTTCCTGGACGAGGACGAGGAGGGCGGCTTCTACATCGAGGAGATCATCGAGGGGAGCACGATCGGCGACGTCCTCACGCTGACGCAGTGGGATCAGAACGAGTTAATCCGGTTGATCAAGACGCAAGTGGACGCGGCGATCAAGAGTGACCGGCTCAAGCCGAACGAGGCGATGCGGCTGTTGACCAATTACGAGCGGGTGCTGAAGACGTACACTTACCTGCACCTGAACGGGGTGACGCGGTAGTTATAGAGTAAGGATCGAGAGTAAGGATCGCGGTTCAATTTCCCGCGCCAGCGTTTGGCGCGGCCGCAAGGTGGCGCCTTGCCATGTAACCGCGGGAGACGTGAATGTATTTTTCCGCCCAGCCGCGGAGGGCGGCTTGCTCCTCCAGGTCCAGAGCGCGGCGGACCTTGGCGGGCGAGCCGAGGACCAGGGAGCCGGGAGGGATTTGCGTGTCGCCGGTGACGAGCGAGTTCGCGCCAATGATCGAGCGGGCGCCGATCTCGGCGCCATCGAGGATAATCGCGCCCATGCCGATGAGGACCTCGTCGTCGATCGAGCAGGCATGGAGCACGGCGCTGTGGCCGCAGGTGACGTACTGGCCGACTGAGACGCCGTAATCGTCGGCCAGGTGGACGACCGTGCCGTCCTGGATATTCGAGCGCGGGCCGATCCGGATTTGATTGATGTCCGCCCGCAGAACCGCGCCATACCAAACGCTCGCCTCCTCGCAGAGAGTGACGTCGCCGACGATAACGGCGCCCGGGGCGACAAAGGCGGTGGGATGGATCGAGGGGGTGGCATCCAGATAACGGGTGAGTTGTTCGTCGAGGCTCATGGAATCAAATTGCAGGAGGGAAACCGGGGATGCAACCGGGAACAATCCCGTCGCTGGTGAACAGTCAAAATGTTACCCAAAAGTTTGTTGACAATTAGGGATGCCACTGCCACAAAGCGTAATCCTCCCACGGAGTGGTATCCCCCCGCTTCATTTTCAAACAAAGACCTTCAGTCCATTCATAAAATAGATTCCTCACCAATGAACAAAGCAGAGCTAGTGGAAGTGGTCGCCAAGTCTCTTGGCGCGGCAAGCCGGGCCGAAGCCGAGCGCGCGGTCAACGCCGTAATCGACGGCATCAAGACCGGGATTCGCAAAAACAAAACAGTGCAACTCGTCGGATTTGGAACCTTCCGCGTGGCGGAGCGCGCCGCGCGGATGGGGGTGAACCCGAAGACGGGGCAAAAGATCAAGATCAAGAAGTCGAAAACCGTGAAATTCGCGGCCGGCAAGGAACTCAAGGCGAAGCTATAGCCTCCCGGGCATTCTCCCTGGACGCCGAGGAACCCCGTTTGGCCGCGCGGCAAAACGGGGTTCCTCATTTTTTTGGAAGACCGCGCTTGTATGAGAGGAGAATCCCGCCCATGATTGTGCGCAACCGATTGCATTGGCCGGGGTTTTGCCTTAATCATGTTCTCCCCCGGCCGGCGCAGTAGTCTCTCCCCCGCATATTTTTCCCCCGCGATGACCGCCGACGTAAATGTTGCCGCCCCCCAGGCGGCGCTCCCCTTGAACGCGTCGGACCAGGATGTCTGCTGGATGCGGCGCGTGGCCAAGGGAGACATGGATGCCTTCCAATCGCTGATCGAGGCGCACCAGGCGCGGGTCGTAGGGACGGTGGCCAAGATGCTCGGGGACGACGTGGATAGCGAAGACATTGCCCAACAGGTCTTCATCCGGGTCTGGAAATCGGCGGGCCGCTACCAGCCGACGGCAAAATTCACCACCTGGCTTTTCAAAATCACGCGGAACCTTGTTTTCAACGAATTGCGCCGGCGCAAACGCCACCCGGTGACGCCGTTGCAGCTTGAGGAAGAGGAGCATTTCTTCCAGCCGGCGGATTGCGGCGGCATGTCGCCAGACGCATCGCTGCTGGACTCGGAGTTGAACGATGCGATCCAGATGGCGATCGACGACCTGCCGGAGACGCAGCGGATGGCGATTGTGTTGAGGCGGTACGAGGAGATGCCGTACGAGGAAATCGGCGAGGTCCTGGGCCTGTCGGTCCCGGCGGTCAAGAGCGTGCTCTTCCGCGCCCGCGCCGAGCTGCGCGAGCGTCTGCGGAAATATCTCGAGGGCTGAGCCCCGCGCAAAGGCAATCCTACCTTGAATTTCTCATGGACGCCGTTGATGGTGGCGGGCACGAAGTCCTATGCGTACCCCCTCTTCAAAAATATCTCCCTTTGGCCGGCTGTTCATGGTGCTTGCGGCGGCCGCTTTATCTTTATTATTGGGCGCCGCGACTGGCCGGGCGCAGTCTCTTAGCGGCACGTTCAATTCGGTAACCGCCGCGCTTGTCACCTCTGGCACCGGCTACGCCGCCGCTGGGAACACGGTCAACCTCACGCTCAATTTCGCTCCCCCGGTTGGCGCCGCTTTGACGGTGATCGAGAATACGGGGACCGCCGTTATCACCGGGACATTCAGCAATCTGGCGCAGGGGCAGGTGGTGACGCTGACTTACAAAGGGGTGATTTACAACTTCGTGGCCAATTACTTCGGCGGCGGGGGCAATGACCTTGTGCTGGAATGGGCCGGCACGCAGGCGTACGCGTGGGGCGATAACGCGTTTGGGCAATTGGGCAACAGCGGCACGGCCAACAGCCTTTTGCCGATTGCCGTGGATAGCTCGACGGACTCGGCCCTCAATGGCCAGACGATTACCGCGATCTCCGCCGGGAACGGCTTTAGCCTGGCATTGAGCTCGAGTGGCACGGTGCTGGCCTGGGGCTATAATGGCTCCGGGCAGTTGGGCACCGGCGGCACGACCGGCAGCCTTGTGCCGGTGAGCAGTTCGACCACTTCCGCGCTCAACGGCAGGACGGTTATTGCGATCTCTGCTGGGAACGACTTCGGCTTGGCCTTGTGCTCAGATGGCGGGGTGGCGGCCTGGGGCGATAATGCACTGGGGCAATTGGGCGACGGCGGCGTAGCCAACAACCTCGTGCCGGTTGCGGTCGACAGTTCAGCGAGCTCGGCGCTCAATGGCAAGCGGGCTATTGCGGTCTCCGCCGGGGGCGCTTTTAGCCTGGCGCTCTGCTCCGATGGGAGCGTGGCGGCGTGGGGCGATAACAGCGCCGGGCAGTTGGGCAATGGCGGCACAAACAACAGCCTTGTGCCGGTCGCTGTCGATAGCTCAACGGATTCCGCGCTCAACGGACAGACGGTCATCGCGGTGTCCGCCGGCGTCAACCACGGGCTGGCATTGAGCTCGACCGGCGCGGTGCTTGCATGGGGCGACAATAGCTCCGGGGAATTGGGCACCGGCGGCACTAACAACAGCGCGACGCCGGTGGCGGTGGATAGTTCGACCGATTCCGCGCTCAACGGCCAGACGATTACCGCGATCTCCGCCGGGAACGGCTTTAGCCTCGCATTGAGCTCGAGTGGCACGGTGCTGTCCTGGGGTAACAATAGCTCGGGCCAGTTGGGCACCGGGGGCACAAGCAACAGCCTCGTGACGGTGGCGGTCGATAGCTCGACGGACTCCGCGCTATATCAGAAGACAGTCGTTGCAATCGCGGCCGGGAACGCCTTTGCCATGGCGCTCTGTTCCGATGGCAGTGTCGTGGCCTGGGGCGACAATACCTACGGCGAGTTGGGCAACAGCGGTACGAGCGGTAGCCTGACGCCGGTGTTTGTGGCCTCGTCGAATTTCCCAACCGGCTCCCAGGTGATTGCGGTGGCCGGCGGTCCCGGCGCGAATACCGGCCTCGCCCTGGTTGCGATAGCGAGCCCGCCCCAAATCGAGGTGCAGCAGCCGGCCGGCACCAACCTGGTGAGCGGCTCGACCACGGCAAGCTTCGGCTCGCCGATGGTGGGCAGCTCCAATCAATTAACCTTCACGATAGTCAACGCAGGGATGTTGGAGTTGACGAATCTGGCGGTCGCAATTACAGGCTCCGGCTCGTCCCAGTTTACCGCTGCGGCGCTCAGTACGCCGACGCTCGGCTCGGGCGGCACCGAGACTTTTACCGTGACCTTCCGGCCCACCTTGGCCGGTTTGCAAAGCGCGACGCTGCAAGTAACCAGCAACGACCCCGCGACGCCCTCCTTTGACCTTGCACTTTCCGGAACCGGCACCGCATTTGGCAGCACCACTTTCACATCGGGGACTTATGTGCCGATTATTGTCAACGCCAATAACTTTAACCCGACCGGCATCCCGCTCAACTTAGCCCTCGGTTACGCGCCTGCCGTCGGCACGAACTTGACGGTGGTGAATAATACGGCGCTCTCCTTCATTGTCGGCGCGTTCAGTAATCTGGCGCAGGGGCAGGTGGTGTCATTGACTTATAACGGGGTGACTTACTACTTCGTGGCCAATTACTATGGCGGCAAGGGCAATGACCTGGTGCTGCAATGGGCCGGCGCCCAGGCGGTCGCGTGGGGCGATAACACTTACGGGCAGTTGGGAGACGGCGGCACCAACAGCAGCATCGAGCCGGTGGCCGTCAACAGCTCCTCGACCTCGGCGCTCTACGGCCAGACGATCTTCGCCCTCTCGGCCGGCCGCTCCCACAGCCTTGCGTTGTGCGCCAGCGGCACCGTGGCGGCCTGGGGCGATAACACTTTCGGGGCATTGGGCACGAGTGGCTCCGCCGGCAGCCTGACGCCGGTGGCGGTCGACAGTTCGACGGACTCCGCGCTTTCTACCAAGACCGTTATCGCGGTTTCCGCCGGGAGCGATCATAGCCTGGCGCTCTGCTCCGATGGGAGCGTGGCAGCCTGGGGCTATGGCAACGACGGGGAGCTGGGCTACAGCGGTAGCGGGACGGCCAATAGCCTGAGGCCGGTGGCGGTCGACAGTTCGACCGACTCCGCGCTTAATTCCAAGACGGTCGTCGCGATCTCCGCCGGGGCATTCCACAACCTGGCGCTCTGCTCGAATGGAAGCGTAGTGGCGTGGGGCTTTAACGCATACGGGCAGTTGGGCGACGACCGCACGGCTGACAGCCTTGTGCCGGTGGCCGTGGACAGCTCGTCGACTTCCGCGCTTTTTGGCAAGACCGTCGTCGCGATCTCCGCCGGCGCCAGCCACAGCCTTGCGCTTTGCTCGGACGGCAGCGTGGCGGCGTGGGGCGATAATGAATACGGGGAGCTGGGCAACAACAGCACCATCAACAGCACGGCGCCGGTGGCGGTCGATAAAACGCCCGACTCCGCGCTCAATGGCAAAACCGTCGTCGCCATCTCCGCCGGGGGGCTCCATAGCCTGGCGCTCTGCTCCGACGGAACCGTGGTCGCGTGGGGTTATAATGCCATCGGGCAGTTGGGCGATAGCGGCACGGCCGGCAGCCTTGTGCCGGTGGCCGTGGATATGTCGGGCGTGCTGGCCGGGAGAACGGTGACGGCGATTTCCGGCGGGGTCTTCGATAGCCTGGCATTGTGCTCCGATGGCGGCCTGGCGGCCTGGGGCTGGAATTTCTACGGGCAATTGGGGGATGACGATGCCTCCCACCTCTTCAGCAATGCGCCGGTGGCGGTGGAGAGCTCGAATCTTGCCGCGGGCAATCTCTTCTCAGCCGCGGCCAGCGGTCCCGCGGCCAACCACGCGTTGGCGCTCGTCGCGGGGCCGGTCACCGGGCAGCCGCTGCTCTACTCGGTGACGCCCGGTGCGGGAGCCAACGGCACGATCAGCCCGGATACCGTCCAGATGGTGAGCAGCGGAAACAGCGCCTCGTTCACGGCTTCCTCGGGCACCGGTTACGTGGTCAATCAATGGCTGGTCAGCGGCAGCGTGGTCCAAACCGTTGGCAACACCTACACCCTTGAAAACGTCACCGCCAATGCCGCCGTGCAAGTCACCTTCGCGCCCGTTGCAACACCGTTCCCGGGCACTTACGAAGGGTTGTTCGTCGGTGGCGGCGGATATGTTAGCATCAACCTTTCGGCCAGGGGCAGGTTCACGGGCAAGATACTAATAAGCGGCAGCGAAAGGTTTAATATCGGAGGCCAGTTTAATTCCGCGGGAGCGTGGCAAGGCGCCGCCTCCGGCAAGGCCGTCAGCTTGCAATTATGCGGCGGCCAGGGTGGGACGCCCGGCAGCTATTTCATCAACGGCTCGTTTGCCTTGACTAATAATATCCCATTTACCGCATGGCACACCGTCTACGGCGCCAAGTTTCCCGTGGCGGAGGCAGGCAAATACACCCATCTGCTGGCGTCGGCCTACTCCGGCGCCGGCATCCCGCAAGTCGCCGGCAGCGCCACGCTGACCGTTGGCAGGACTGGCGTAGTCAGGTTCTCGGGCAAGCTGCCGGACGGCGAATCGTTCAATGTGCCAAGCGTGATCGTCGGGGGGCCGTCCGGGGATCAGTGCATCATCTATTCCATTCTGAACTACAGTTATGTCACGACGCCCGGCGAGCACGGTTTCCTGACCGGCTCCATCACCTTCCCTGCCGGAGTCGTGACCGGCCCGCTATCATGGTTCAAGCCTCCCCAATTCAAGGGGCCGTACCGCGGCCAGATCGAAACCAGCCTCATCATCGCTCCACGGGAATGACCCCGCCGAAGTGCGGGAGCACCACGGTCGCGGTCGCCAAAATGACCCAGCGGGACTTTGCCGTCCGGGCTCGGGTCACGGGTACGCGGTCTTGTCGTAGTAATCGAGGGCGACCTCGGAGAGGGTCGCCGTGCCGTGTCTGCCGGGAAGAATGATTTCGTTTTTCTGGCCGAACTTGATGTAGGGCGTGACGTTGAGATTAAATTGGCATTCGATATTGCGTTGGATGTGGCTCACCATATGGCCGTTGACGATGACGCCGCCGAAGGGGACCGCCTGGTTGATGGTGACGATGCGGACCACGGCGTTGCGGCCCGCCTGGGCCGCGGGAATATCGACGATGCGGCTCGCGGTGCAGGCGTCCCACTTGCCGGGCAGATGCATGGTCGTGTAGGTGAGCTCGTCGGTCGTGACATTCCAGTCGCCGCTGAGGTCCTGGTGAAACGCCGGGGTGGGGCGAAACGCGAGCCACGCCGTGCCCATTGGGCCGAAGACGGCCTGATCGCCCCAGACTTCGTAGGCCAGAACGTGTTCGCCTGCCGCGTGCAGGGCGTCGGCCAGATTACCGCCTTTTTCTATGCCGGTGCGTTGCAGTTTTCCGTCGAGATAGAGCCGGCCGTTGCCCGGTCCATTTTCCGCCCATAGGATCAGATCGCCGGTTTTCCATTCCGGTGGAACGGTGAAATGTTTTCGGAAAATGGCATGTCTTACGCCGGGATGATTGACCTCGTCGAGCAGGCCGAGATACTCCCGGGGCCAGGTCGAATCATCGAGTTTCGGATCGGCCCAGTGGGCGGCATTGGGCGGTTGCGCGCCTTTCGATACAGGATCGAGCGACTGAAAGGCCCAGTCGCTGCCCAGGGGCAGGGCATTCTTTGCCTTGAAGGGAGGCGGAACCGGGCCGGGATCGGTGGTCCCCGTCCACCAGTGCCGCTGCAAATCGAACCAGTCGGCAGAGGCGTTGGCAATCGCACACCTGGGTGTGAGGAAGACCCGCGTTTCCCAGTTGTCGAATAGAATGGCGGGAATTTTCGAGCCGGTATGATCGGTTTGCACGGCGACCGGCGCCCCGGTCTTGACCTCGATGGCGGTGGCGGGGCTCAGGTCGTTGCGGAAGACAAGGTCCGTGGTCACGGGCGCTTCCTTTTGGTTACACATCGCCCACACGTCATAGAGCCCGTTATTGCTGACGAAGTGACGCAGCATCACGTCCTTCGCGGCCACGGTGGCGGAAATGGTGGGGGAGAGTCCGGCCCAGGCCGCGATATCTTTGAGCGTCTGCTGCGGATTCGGTGTTGCACCGAGATCGATCACGTAGCCTTTGCCCAGCGGCCGCATCCCAATGGCGGTGCTGCCGTCGTTCCAAAGCGTCAAGTCCTGGCATTCGGGTTTTTCTTTCTTCAACGACAAGCCGTAGGAGTTGTGGGCGGTTGACCAGAATTCACTTTTCAACACCTTCTGATCGGGGACGAGATGGGTCGGGGTATTGCCGATATTCCTGACGACCGAGTAACCGGTGAGCCGGTTGATGGGCCAGGCATCCATTTCGGTGGAGGTATGCCGTCCGGTTTGGCCGAACGTGACGAAGATGCCGCCGGCGCGCACCCATTTTTCGATCTGATCGATCAGCGGTTGATCCATGATCATGGTGTTCGTGTCGACGATGATCTTGTAGGGATCGGCTTTACCCCGTCCAAAATCGTTTTCGACGATGGCCTCGACAGGGTAGGAATCGAGGAGCCATTGGTTGACTCCCACCCAGACGATGCTGCCGCGCAGGATGACGGCCGGATCGGGATGCCAGGGAAAACCGGTGAGCCGCCCGGCCCGGTCGCTGCTAAGCGCGGCAATCTCGGCTTTGGGCGTGTGATATTTACCGATCAAATGCCAGAGGTTGAGGGTTTGCTTGAAATAATCGCGGATTTGATCGTTCCAGAGGATGTCGCCGATGTGCTGGAAGTAATCGACGCCCTGGATGCCCTCGGTGCTCCAGAGACCCATGCAGTGTTTGAACTCGGTCAGGTTGTGGGCGCCGTTGCCCGGCTCGGCATCGTCAACGAGGCCGGAACCGGCCATGAATTGGCACTGCCAGTTTGCCCAGAAACCGGCCATGTAGCCGGTGTTGTGGAAGGTGCCGCCGTAATCCTCGGCGATCGCCTTCATCTCGGTGATGTAGCCATCGGGCGCGGCGATGGTGAAGGGACGGTTCGGATCGATCTGGCGGATCATGCGCGCGCCCCGGCGTATGGCCTGGCCGCGGGCCCACGAGATCCAGTCGGAAAAATCGACCCACCGGGCGTTCATTTGCGGCCCGAGATCGGGGTATTGCCTGGGGGGATTGGGTGATAAATAGGCCCGATAAGCGAAGAACCCCCACGGCAGCATAACGGTGATGACATTGTTGCCCGGGGTCAGCGAGGAGGAGACATCGACTGCCGACCAGTGTCCCTGGTCCGTGTTGGCGGGAACTTCCGTCACGTCATGGCCGTTGACGTACATTTGGACAAACTTGCCTGGAGGGAAACCGTATCCGGCATTACCCAATCCGCGATTGTCGCTGAGGTCCCAGACATAAAGCCAGACATGGTCATGAGCCGAACGCCAGGCGGGATCGATGTTGATGTGGCGACGATAGACGACCGCGCCGCGCGGCAGGTAGAGTGCGGTTGGATTGCCCGGCGCGATGATCGTCGGCCACGAGGAGTCGTCGAGCTCCGGCGCCGCCGAAGTGGCGTCATAGGGGGCCTGAACGCTGATCCGCCACGGGCCGGTCAGATCGATGGCATCCTTGTTCCAGCCCAGGAAAGAGGCGAGCTCGGGGACATGGACATCGCGCCAGGAATCGAGGGCGGTTCCCCAGCGGCGGGCCACCGCGGCGACGGCGCCATACTTCGATTTGAGAAATTCACGATAGCCGATGTCGGCCTGGGGACCGTAATCGACCAGAGTATCGAGGAAGCTGCCCCCTATTTCCTGGTGCGGCTCCATCCAACTGACGATGTTGTCGACATTCTTGAAGCGCCGGACCGTCTGCTGCATCTCGCGCAAGCCTTCATTCTCCGTATGCACCGAGTTCCAGGATAAAATCATCGGAGTAAAGGGAACCAGGTTGTACCAACTGCCGATATATTGCGGCATGCCCTGAAGCTGCTGGTCCCGATCACGATTGAAGAGCCAGCAAGAAGTCGCCATGCCGAAATTAACCCCGATTGGCAGGCTCCGCTTTTTTGCCTCGTCAAGCACCCAGCTCCAAGTCGGGGTGTCCATGACCCCCTCGGCGGTGTCCTGTCCGTTGGCGCTTTCCCACATGATAAGACCGGCGTGGCCCGATTTTTCAGCGAAATCGAAATCCTGGGTCTGATCGTAATTGGCCACGCCATGGCCTTTGGCATCGACCGGCCCGGTGAAGGGCTCGTAATAAAAGCGGAAACCATATTTGTCCCAGCGGTCGAGGTACATGGGGACATGGACCTCGGGCTCGGTGGAGTCGATTTTCAGCCCGGATGGCAGATTTTCATCGGCGAGCGCCTTCAAATCGTCGGGATGGGTTGCGGCAAGAATAAAGATGTGCGACCCCGAGCGAAGGGCGGCGACGGCTCCCTGTCCGGCGGCCTGGCGGCCTGTGAGCGCGCCGATTTTGGCAGTGAGCGTGAGCGGTGTGACCCCGGGGAGGAGTCCGAAATCGGAGAGATATTTGGCGAGGACGAGTTTGGCCATATCCGCGTTGTCGCAAGCGATTTGAAGGATCGATGCGCCGGGAGCGATCATGAGCGAACCGGCAAGGGTGCCGTAGCCGCGGAGCTTGACGGGCGGGAAGGACGGCCCCTGGGCCAGATGGAGCCGGCCTCCCGAGGTGACGACGGTTGCCGGGCTGGCGGTCGCACCCAGTGGAAGCAAAAGGAGAATAAGGAGAACGGGAAGGGAGAACAGGCGCGAGACCGGCATGGAAATCAAACCCCGGGAGATTCACTGCGTTGCGACGGTAGTTAAGCGGCTCCGGGCCCGTTGCAATCCGCCTGCACGGCGCGCTTGCGCTTCGGGGGCGGGTCCCGTTTTATGGAGGCATGCCCCAGGATTTCGATGCCGACCGCCAGAGGCTGCTTGCGAAGCTGAAGGAGAAGTCCGTTTTCTTTGGTGATTTCGCCCTGTCGTCCGGGGGGCGCAGTTCTTTTTATATCGATTGCCGGCTCACCACGCTCGACGCCGAGGGCGCGTGCCTCGTGGGCCGGGTGATGAATGCCATGATCCAGCACGAGATCGCGGCCGGCGCGCTGCCGGTCGCGGCCGTCGGCGGGCTTACGATGGGGGCGGACCCCGTCGCGCTTGCCATCGGGATGTCTTCGTGGATCGAGTCGTCGCCGAAACTGCTGCAAGTGTTCTCCGTTCGCAAAGCGCCCAAGGTCCACGGCCAGACCAAGCTCATCGAAGGCAATTTCGCCCCGGGCGACACGGTGGTGGTGCTCGATGACGTAGTCACGCGCGGCGACTCGACGCTCAAGGCTATCGAGTCGATCGAACAGGCGGGGGGCAAAGTCGCGTTCGTCGCAGTCCTCGTCGACCGCGAGGCAGGCGGGTCGGAGAAAATCCGCAGCCTCGGCCACAAGGTGATTTCGGTTTTCAGGCGGGTGGAACTGACCGGCGATATCGCGTAAAAGCGGGGGCTTGTGTCCCCCGGGCTTCACGGGCATTATTGCCTTATGCAGAGGCTGCTGTTGCTGTTAGTCGCCTGTTTGTCCCTCCTAACGCCGGTCCGCGCCGGGGAGGTTGTCGTCATACCCATCCAGGGTGAAATCACCAAAGCCCAATTCTTTTTCCTCCGTCGCGGCTTGAAGGAAGCCGAAGCGGCGAAGGCCGATGCGGTTGTCCTGGACATGGATACTTATGGCGGCGAGTTGAACTCCGCCACGGATATGCTCGGGGCGCTCTTCAGCACGTCCATCCCGACCATCGCTTATATCGATACCAATGCCGGCTCGGCCGGGGCGCTGATCGCCCTCTCGACGCGCCGCATCTTCATGGCTCCGGTCAGCGCAATTGGCGCGGCGGCGCCGGTGACGGCGGGCGGGCAGGACCTGCCTTCGACGATGGAGGACAAGGTCGTCTCCTATTTTTCCGGATACTTCCGCAGCGCGGCGGATAAGAACGGCTACGACCCCGATATCGCCCAAGCCTTCATCTCGAAGGATACCGAGGTTAAAATCGGCGACACAGTCGTGCACCCGAAGGGGACGCTCCTGACGCTTTCCGCCCAGGAAGCCGCGAAGGTGATCAACGGCAAACCGGTCCTTGCCTCGGGAATCGCCGATTCGCTGCCCGATCTGCTGGCGAAGGCGGGGCTCAAAGGGGCGCTTCATCGGATCGAGCCGACCGGCTTCGAGACGCTCGCCTTTTGGTTGACCACGCTTGCGCCGCTGCTGCTGCTTGGCGGGATCATCGGCGTGTACATCGAGCTCAAGGTGGGCGGGTTCGGCGCGGCCGGATTCGTCGCGGCCATCTGCTTCCTGCTCTTCTTCTTCGGCAGTTACATCGCGGGGCTGGCGGGCTGGGAGGTCGTCATTCTGTTCGCCATCGGGCTGTCGCTGATCATCAGCGAGATCGCCATCCATCCTGGCACGATCATACCCGGGCTCATCGGGCTGGTGCTCGTCGGCGCCTCGATCGTCTGGGCCATGATGGACCGCTATCCGGACGAGCCGCTCATCCCGACGGGGGAAATGCTCGAGCGGCCGCTCATCAATCTGGGCATCACGATCCTTCTGGCCTGCATCGCTATTCCGGTCATTACGCGATTTCTGCCGGATACGCCGTTCTTCCGGGCCATCGCGCTTGCGCGGGCGCAGCCGCGGGGACCGTCGTTTTCCGATAGGACTGTGGACTCGCCGGTGAGCCTGTCGGTCGGGGCCAGCGGCGTCGCGCTTTCGATGTTGCGGCCGAGCGGCAATGCGCGGTTCGGGGATGCGATCGTGGATGTGATTACCCGGGGGGAGTTTATTGAACCGGCGTCGCCGGTGCGCGTGCTGGCGATCGAAGGGTCGCGGATTATTGTGGCGCGGGTCGGGTGAGCCGGGGGCGGAGTTAGCCGCCGGCGGCTATGCGCATGATTTCGACCGCGTCTCCGTCACGCAACTGCACGCCGGGCCAGTCCGCCCGCGGCGGCGCGTGGCCGTTGTGCTCGACCAGGACCATCTGCGGGGGCAGGCGCAACTCCTCCAGGAGGATCGAGATCGTCGCCGCTTGCGTCTCGCGTTCGGCGCCGTTGAGCCGGATCCTCACGTTGCGGCGATCCCCTGGTCCCAATCCTTCCACACCGCCTCGTAACCCTGCCTGCGCAAGGCGTTGACCATCTCCGCCGCCGGCCTTGCGTCGGAGACCATGAATTGCTCGGTGGCTCCCTCGGCCTCCGCGGCTGCTCCGTTTTCCAGCGGTACCAAGCGTCCGCGCACCGTCTGGTGCAGCGCCTCCCGGCCGGCGCCGGTGTAGCCGCCCGGTTCGGTGTGGCTGCCGGCGCTGATCATCGTCACACCCAGCGGGATAAGGCCGTCGCGAAACTTCGCCGATTCCCGTGTGCTGAGCACGATGCCCGTTTGGGGAAAACAAATCCGCAGGGCGCAAAGCAATTGCACGAAGTCCCGATCCCCGACCGGATGCCGCGGCTCGAATTGCCCCGCCGCCGGGCGCAGCCGGGGCATTGATACGCTGATCTGCGCCTTCCAGCAGCGTTTTTGCAAATACTCGATATGCGCCGCCATGGCCCGCGCCTCATCCTGCCAGTGCCAGAGGCCGAGCAGGGCGCCGATCCCGATGCGCCGGAAGCCGGCGTCGTAGGCCCGCACCGGGCAGGCCAGCCGCCAGTCAAAATCCTTTTTCGGCCCAAAGGTGTGCATCTCCGCATAGGTCTCGCGGTGATAGGTCTCCTGGAAAACGACCAGCCCTTCGGCGCCCGCCTGCACCAGGGGCGCATACTCGGCGGTCTCGAGCGGCCCGACCTCGATCGAGACCGCCGGAAAATCGGGCCGCAGCCGCGCGATACATTGTTCGAGGTAGCCGTTGGACACAAACTTCGGGTGTTCGCCGGCCACGAGCAGGATGTTTCTGAAACCCTCGAGCGCAAGGTGCCGCGCCTCGCGGGCCATCTGCTCGACCTCGAGCGTCACGCGCACGATCGGGTTGCCCCGGGCAAACCCGCAGTACTTGCAGGAGTTGATGCACTCATTGGAAAGGTAGAGCGGGGCGAACATGCGGATGGTCCGCCCGAAATGGCGGAGCGTCAACGCCCGCGATTCGGCCGCCATCGCCTCGAGTTGCGCGTTCGTTTTCGGCGCGATTAATTCCGTGAATCTCCGCTGGATAGGCGACCCCTCGAGCGTCGAGAGTGGTTCGGGCAAAAGCATCCGCTACCATAAACTCGACCGGCCACCTTCATCAAGGGCCGGTTGCCCCCGCCACTTGAACCTGCACTTGAACTTGAACACGAACTTCCGGAGCAACCTTCGCTGTGTTTTTCCTTAATGCCATTATCCTTGGCGTGCTAGGCGCCAGCCTCCTCGGGCTTGGAGTCAATCTGCTGTTCTTCCGCTCGCTTGCCGCGGTTCCGGAGCCCGTTGCACATGGCCGCGTTTCCGTTCTTGTGCCGGCCCGCAATGAGGAGCGGTCGATTGGCGAATGCGTCTCCTCGCTCCTTGCCCAGGATTACCCGGATTTCGAACTCCTCATCCTCGACGACGCTTCGACGGACCGCACCGCCGCCATCGCCGGCCCTCTCATCGCGGGGAATCCACGACATCGCCTCGTCACAGGCGCGCCGCTGCCCGAAGGCTGGACCGGCAAGAACTGGGCTTGCCACCAGCTCTCGCAAGCGGCCTGCGGCGAGTGGCTCCTTTTCACCGACGCCGATACCGTTCATCGCCCGGGGGCGCTTTCCGCCGCGCTCGCCATGGCGGCCGGTGCGCGCGCCGATCTCCTCTCCGCCTGGCCCCGGCTCATTACACTTACTCTTGGGGAGAAACTGGTCATCCCGGTCCTCCACATTCTCGCGCTTTGCTGGTTTCCCATGGCTCTTCTTCAATTTCTTCAAACCCGTCCCCGGCTCGCTGCCCGCATTCCGCGGGGCCTGCTCCGCTCGTGGGGGGGCGCCAACGGACAGTTCATGCTCTTCCGGCGGACGGCTTACGAGGGCATCGGCGGCCACCTGGCGGTCCGGGCTCACATCGTCGAGGACGTCGCCCTTGGCCGCGAAATCGCCCGGCGCATTCCGGAGGGCATGCGCCTTTTCAATTGCGACGCCTCCCGGCTCATCGATTGCCGGATGTACCAATCCTTTCGCGAAGTTTGCGACGGATTCACTAAGAACGTCCGCGCCGCGTTCGAGGGCGACCTAGTCACCTGGTACCTCGCCGGCGGCCTGCAATTCACCGCCTTTATCCTCCCATTCGCGCTTGTTTTCTTCTCTTCGCAATATCGTGTCGCTGCCATTGAGATTGCCCTCATTTACACGATCCGCGTCATTCTCACCTTGCGCATGCGGACTTCGTGGTTGGGCTGCATCCTCCATCCCATCGGCCACCTCATGGCCATGGCCATCGCCATCCGCAGTTGGATCAAAACCGCCGGCGCCGGCGTAGAGTGGAAAGGCCGCAAGTACCGTCCCTCCTACCCGCCTCCGCGCTAGTCCACAAAGTCCACCCCGTTCACAAAGTCCACTCACCTCACCGAAATCCCATCCAACCTCTCCAAACTCTCCCTCGATAGCTCCAACTCCGCCGCCCCCGCCGCCTCCCGCAACTGCGCCGCTCCCTTCGCCCCCGGCAGCACCGTCGTAATCCCCGGCTGCGCCAGGCACCAAGCCAGCGCCACAACCGCCGGCGTAACCCCCAGTTCCCCGCTCAGTTCCCGCACCCCCTCCGCCACCGCGAGAAATCGATCCAGCGTCTGCGGCCTGAAGTGATGCTGCCGGCGATCATCCACCGGTGGCGGCAGATGGTCTCGGCTGTACTTCGCGCTCAGCAGTCCCTTGGCCAGCGGCGAGTACACCATGATCCCTATCTTCCGCACCGCGCAAAACTCCCGTATCTCGGCATCGATGCGCCGCTCCACCAGGCTATACGCAAGCTGGTTGGCCACAGGCATCCCGTGCTTAATAACATCGGTCATTTGCCCCGGATCGAACTCACTGATGCCGAACCAGCGTATCTTCCCCTGCCTCCGAAGCGTCTCGAACGCCGATACGGTTTCCTCCACCGGCGTGCTCGGATCCGGCCGATGCGCTAGATAGAGATCGATATAATCCGTCCGCAGCCTTTTCAGGCTTTGCTCGCATCGCCGCAGGATATTCGGCGCCGTCAAATTGCACGTCTCGCTCACCGATTCTCCCGGCCGCCCCACCTTGGTGCATATCATCACCTGCCGCCGCTTATCCAACGTCTCGAGCGCCTCGCCCAGTAACTCCTCACTAAACCCGCGTCCATACCCCTCCGCCGTATCGAACAGATTGATCCCCAATTCCAGCGCGCTCCTAACAATGCCCAAAACCCCTTCCCGATCCACGATCGCATCCGCCGGCCGTTCCTGGGCAAAAGCCGAATACGGCCACGACATCGTTCCCACGCCAATCACCGAGACCTCCAAGTCTGAACTGCCAAGCTTTCTGTATTTCATCGTTCCGTAACCTTTTGCAAAGTAATCCGCCTGACTTCAATCGGAACAGCCGCCACCGGCTCTATCGTGGACCTCGGGATGAACGTAAGCGTATTCGCCTCACCGAATTTCACCCACGGAGTAATATCCGTATAAGTCACGTCAGGTATCGAAAGGAACAGCGCCTCGCCATTGATCGCAGCCGTGCCGAACTTCTGGCCCGGCTTCCCGGCATCGATCTGGATAAACACCCGGCTTCCTTTCCATGAAGCCGGAACGGTGATATCCCGCTTGAATGCCATAAGTCCGTTGAGCGTTCCGGGCAGTTGCGTGGCAGTAAGCCCGCTATCCTCGCTCGTTTGCACCTGCCATTCTCCCGTGACATCCTGGGTTTCGGCCGGCGCCGGGTGATGAATCAGCGCCGCATCGCCCATGAAACCGGCCTTGTTCGTGGTAAAAA
>Ga0302320_10011998_pt1 | contig 18254 bp, 7 predicted proteins | sample Bog_T0_3_FD_202130 | JGI IMG/M metagenome (GOLD analysis project Ga0302320, IMG submission 202130) | Peat permafrost microbial communities from Stordalen Mire near Abisko, Sweden - Bog_T0_3 | ecosystem: Environmental > Terrestrial > Soil > Wetlands > Peat | place: Sweden: Abisko, Stordalen Mire...
ACCAGATTCCCAACCAAAATCAAAACCCTCGCAACCACTTATTTGATAATTTGAAGAACATGAACATGAGTCAATTCAACAATGGCGGTGGTGAAATGGGTCAAGGTCCCAACAACATGATGAATCCCAATCAAAATATGAACAACTTTGGAAACAAGCCTCCTCAAAATTTCCCAATGAGACCTCATCCTAACGCTCACAATGAATTCTTCAATCCTGCTCAACAGCAACAATACCCTAACAATCCAAGTACTGTTTTTTTCCTCGATAAAATATTATAAATTTCGAAAGATTATTATATGAGCAATAACAATATCCCATCACATCTTATGCAACAAAAGATTCCGCCTCAAATCATGGGTTCCAATGAAAGTCCTCAGCAACAGCAGCCTCCTCAAATGTCCAGTGAAATCTTAGATATGCTAACCCAAATTTTATCAAAAGAACAGGTTGAAAATCATGCGCCAGAGCCTGAAAAAATAGAAACTGAACACTTTTGGTCAGGATTCATCACAAGAAATAAGCAACATCGTGTGGGAGTGGATGCCACATTGGTCATGGGGGAAGAAATTTCGCTTGTGGAATATAATTTGAATATCAGTCATCGAACAGTTTATGAAGAAGTGCTCAAGAAAAAACCAAAAGGTGTTGCAATTTTCACGCCGAGCAACGAGACGCAAAATAACATTTTTGTTGATTATATCAATTATTTCAATGAAAAACAAAGAGCTGGAGTAGTCACGATCAGAAATTATTTGCTTTATTTATTGCCACCAGGGGAAGAATCGAAGAAAATCTTCGAAATTAAGGATTTGCAGATTCTGGGGGTGTTTGCAGACATCAATGCGCCAAATAATGAAGCAACTGCAAATGCTGAAATTTCAGGTTATCTTTTTTTAATTTATTAATAAAATTTTATTATTTTAGTTCCAAAAGAGCAAAATGCCAAAAAAGAATCACCAAAAAATGCAAGCATCAACAATGCAAATAATAACAAAGGCGAAAAAAATGATATTTTCAATGGTTTTTATAATTAATTCTTATATTTTTTTACAATTTAGACATTTTTAGATAATGAACTTGCTGGATTGCTTCAAAACCCTGAGTTTTTTAATATTTTAAAGAATATTAAATAACAGAGATTTGTATAATTAGGTTTAAAAACCTCTTTTTAAATATAAATTTCGGAAAACATTCTTTTTTTAAACCTCAAATTTTTTTTATTTTCCAATATTCTCGCATTTCTTCAAACATTTATCAAACTTAATTTCTAATATTTCTCTCATCACACAAAAATACCTGCACTTCTCCTTTTTGTCGACCACCCAATTTCCAAACCCTCCTTCTTTGCTTTTCAAAAGGCCGAACCTCTCAATCGACAAACTAGCTGCCTTCTCATAAAAAGCAGGGTCTTGAACTCCATACGTCAACATAATATGTTCTTTAAACATTTTGAGGCTTTTTCTGACTTTCTGTAAAGCCTTTTTGACTGATCTGACTGATAAATCATCTACACCGTAGGTCTGAGTGAAACTGTAATTAAAAAAGAACTCATGAGGATCAGGGTTTGTTTCAAAATTGGTCAGTTCTTCGATGTTATTATATTTATACAAATCGAAATGAGTATATACCAGATCCTTTGCGATGAAATTCCCATTTTTCTCCAAATAAAATGTGGAGTATCCTGGATTATTCTTGTAGACTGGTGAAATTGCAGGACTGATGAATGTGTTTCCATAGAAAGAGAACCTTTTTTTTTCGTTTTCACCCCCCTTGATTTTTTTGGGATTACTATGGAACCTAAACGATGTGACATGAGTGTGTCCCGAAATAGCAATCAATATATTTTTCCGATATTCTCTCAATATTTTCTCGAAGAATTTGCTATAATTTTCTTTGAAATTGTAATAAAGTGTTTTGGTATAACAATATCCTGGGAATATATGGTAAATTAACACCACTTGCATGTTATTTTCCTTGGCTTCTTGCATTCGACGTGCAAACCATTTCAACTGCAAAATTGTGGTTTTAGGATCTCTTATTTCATTATTAGTTCTTGCGAAATACATTGTATTGAGAACTATTACCCGTAAATTATTTTCCATATCGACTTTATAGAACCCACCAGACAGAAAAGTTCTTTTAATTTCATCAAAATTCTTCAAATTTCTATTTGGCTCATGCTCCTCAAACCAGATTTTAAACAAAAACTCATAGAACTCTGCTTTTTCATCATATCTCGGGACTTGATAATTGAATTTTAGGTCATTGTTCCCAAGAACAGGTAAAAAAACTGTATTAGGATAATTAATTTTCGCATGTTCGGCCACTAAATTAATAATATTTTTAAGTTCCAGATAGGTTGCATGGTCATATTTCATGGTATGACATTGGGCATATGGATGAGCTGGATAGTCTCCAAGGAGAATCAAGAGATCTGGAGATTCTAATTGCTGTTTCATGTGTGAGAACATTAATGAAACGAGACTCATTGGAGGATTGAGACTAATTTTTCCATATTTATAAGAGGGAAGACAAGATTCTTTATTATTGAGATTGGGACAGGTTTGATCTTCGAAAGAAGGACTCAAAGTATGCATATCATTTGCCACGAGGATTGTGAAATTCTCACAATTTGATAAAAAAAAGAACAAATCTAAGAATAAAATCACGGAAAAAACCATTTTTTTCACTGTAAAAATCTTGTTTTCATATATAAAGACACAAAAACAATATTTTGAAATAATTTTTTTTAAAAAGCAAAAAAAATCATTTTGTTTTTTCCACACTCCAAATTTCTTAAATTAAAAATTCTTTCGAAATACATTTTTGGAAAACTTCTTCCCAAGAAACGAAATACATCTTATTCTGAATTTTAATTTCCCTTTCATCGTTTTTCAAATCACCGAACTTGGAATCATATCCTTTGGTGTAATACATCCAAGTTCCTTCAGGATTCCAGCCTACATCCAAAAACCCATTAATTTCATCCTGCTTGTTTTTCATATATATCATTTTTGAACTTATTTTTCTTTTATATGAGTTATAAAATCGCAGGGACCCATCACCTCCAGCTGAAACTAACAAAGATTCAAAAGTTGGGGAGTATCGGACTTGATTTACATTAAAAACCTCAAGGTTTGATAATTCTGTTGATTTATTATGTGAATAGTATCGAAAAACTGACTCCAGTTCATTACTTTCATTAGTGGTTCTTGAATAAATGTATATTTTCCCCTTTGACCCGAGAGCTATGAATTTGCAAGTTTTGGATATGGCGATAGAATGAATATATTCTTGAGGAGAGAAGTTGTCATCTTCGATGATTTGATTAGAAACTTTAGATTCTAAGTCTTTATTACTATATTCTGCATTTAAAAAACTTTCAATGTTCAAAACAACAAAAGAAAATTTTCCTTTGTACTTTACCCCCAATGCCAAAGTTTCATATTCCTTATTATAATCGTGGCATAAAATCCGAAATGGGAATTTTTCTTCCTTTATTAGTTGTTTTTTTCGCAAATCAATTAAAAAATAGCTTGGATCTTTGGTAATTCCAATTAAAATGCTATCATTTTTCAAAATCATTCGAGTGACTAATGTATTCGCCAAGGTCTCTTCTAAGTTGAAGACGTTTGGAATAACTGACCCTTTTTCTAAATCCAATAAATCAATATGACCAAGGTACCCGTCTGCCAAATATACCTTGGATTTTGTATCAAAAACCATGGAAGTAATAAAGTTCTCACAGTCGAATTGAATTGCATCATTTTGCCCTCGGTTTAAATAAACATGAGGGTCATGCCAAATTGAATAAAGAACTTTTTTTTCATCAAGCCAAATGAAGGATGATAAGGAATTTGAAAGGGAAATTCCTGGTCTTACTTTTTTAGATACTTTTGATTTGTCGATCATTTTTTAAAATTTCATGACAAATAAATTCTTTAAATATTGCTCCTTATATAATTTATACTTAAATTTTTTAATGTTATTGAAGAAATTCTTCATATTCAATTGCATCTAAAATAATTCAAAATCTTTGAATTCTGAAAAAAAAAAAAAATAGTTCGTTTATTATATTTTTCCTTATATTCTGAGGCATTCCGATTGATGGGTTTCGATAGCGGACAACGGAAGTTTTATGTGACAACTTGGACAAATATAAAAATTTTCTGCATCGTTTGCACGTTGTTCTTTACTATGATGATGTTTATTGTTATAGCCCAGATCATGATGTTTATGATGAGGGGATTCTTTTTGAATTTGAGAATCCCCCATATTGTTTTGTGGATGGGGTAGTTGTTGGTTTATTTTGTTATTCTGATAAACATTTTGATTGTATAGGTAAAGTTCTGGTGCATGGTTAGATTCATTTTTATATGCTTGGGCTTGCATATATTGGACTGCAATATCCTTATTTCCGCCAAAAAAATCAATATATTGCTTAGCAGTCTGCTTGTTACTGGTTGTTCTTGAAAATTTTTCAGTTTTATGCTGGTTCATCTCTACTTTTCTATGTGCTTCCATCCGTCTTTCATCTTTTTCCCTTCTCCTATCACGATATTCATCTCCATCATAACATATCTCGATAGTAATATCGTCAAAGAAATCCCAAATTTTGTAAAGTATTGTACCAACTATCCCCAGAACCCATCTGATAGGCCTTAAAATAATATAATCCAGAAACTTCAATACTGGTTTTATAAGGGTCGAGTAAATGCACATCATAGCTCTATAAAGCGGATCCAAAATATATTTGATCATAAGTCGTCCAAACTCAACAAAAGCGGCTATTATGCCTTTCATGATATAGACCATACATTTATAAAACGGGTGGATGAGGAACTTATAAATGAATTTGCAGCATTCTCCAATTGCTCTAAATATGAAAGTAAACACAGCTTCAATTGCCTTAAAAATGGGCACCAAACATGGCTTAAAGAAATTCCATAATGCTTTGAAAAATCCCTCAATTGTTCTGCAAATACAGAGAATTATCATTTCAAAACATCGACATATTGCTGTTAAACACCTTGCAATGTATTTGAATATAAAATTGAAGATCTTCTCAAGAATACCACAAAAGAAATCCAAGACCTCTCCAACACACTTCAAAGTAGCTTCTATACATTTTTCGAGACAACAGTCCCAAAGGGCTTTGAAAATGTAATAAAGTGAGAAACAAGGACAACAACATATCATCGCACAAATCCTTATACCCTTTTGGCAACAATCATCCTCCTCATCCTCATATCCGTCACGAGAACGTCTCATTGTTTTAGAAAATTTTTATTTTTATTGTATCGATTTAAAAAAATAAATGAAAAAGCCCGTTGTAAAAAAGAAAAAGAGAAGAATTTTTTTGTTTTTTGAAAAACTTGTTTGGGAAATTTAAATTTGTGTTTGAATAAAAATGAATTAGAATATTTTTAGAAGTTTTTCATTTTTCAAGAAAAAAAAATGTTTTTCATTTCAAATAAAAAATTGAAAAATAAATTAATGATGTATGTTTATATTACAAACAATTCAATTCTATTATAAGATTTCTTAAATAAGATTTTTTTCTTCATGTATTTCCACATTCTTCGGTAATAAGGTGTCTTCCTGTTTTTCCTTTTCCAACAATTCCTCCAGAATCCCCCCAAACAAACAATAAACAACCATATACCCTGCCAAAATCAACGCGAAAATACTTGAAGAATCTTCAAATCCCACAGCTTCAGTTAAATACCCCGACATAATAGGTCCTATCAAGCTTCCGACCAAATATGACGAATCAAACATCCCAGAAGATAAATCTCCAACTCCCTCTTCCTCATTTTTATATACTTCCCCACAAAGAGAAATAAATTCCGGGATCACTGGTAAAACGGTTAAAGTCGCTCCAAGTCCTAAAACCACCATTCCAACAGAAACGATCCAAATATTCTTCGGTAAGCCAATAATGCTTTGAGGGCCTAATAATAAGAAGCTAATTATATAGAACACACATCCCAAAACCATTAAGTAGCTTCTTTTTAAATTATGAGAATATTTCCCAATGACTATCATGCAAGCACTATATGAGAGTGTCCCTACGCTAAAGACCACTCCTATTTCGACTATGTTCAAACCAAATGTAAGCAAATGATTAGCGAACACAGGATCCAAAAAAGCGAATCCCATCATAACAAAGGCTGAAAACCCATATGTGAATAAAATCTTCCTTCGTGATAACACTTTCCTTAAAGACAAAGGTCTTTTATCGGTAATCAATGTGATGGTATCAGCAGGCAGACTTCTAATCAACCAAGGCGAAAAAATCAATATGACACCAGTCATCACATAAAACGGCGCTTGATACCCCCAAAGATAATAAAGAAGACTGCCGAACAAAGGAGCTATCAACATACCTATTCCTAATGAAGCCTCCATATATCCTATTTTCTCATGTAATTCTTCCGCTTTATATAATAAAGGCAAATAAGCATAGGAGACGGAGGTGAAGGCTGATAGACCAAGACCTTGTATCATTCTTCCAATTATTGAAATCGTTAGGAAAATCGTCAGGTCTTGAGTATAATCAATTACTGCGAAAAGGATGAAACCTATGATTAGAAGAATCATCCCAATAAATAAGAGCTTTTTTCGACCCCAATAACGCATGTATTTCCCGAAAATCAAAGAGAAAAAAAAACCTCCCAAGGGCAATGCAGCAAAGACGAAACCCACTATGTCTTGGGTCATTCCTCGTTTAGCAGCTTCAGTTGGATAGAAAGGGGCTATTATTGAAATTGCTGCGTTTATGATCAAATTCAAGAGCAAAAGACCAAGAAGAGTGTAGTCGATATGCATTTAAATAAAAAAAAAAAAGGTTTTACTTTCGATTTTTAATTTAAAAAATGGATTTTTTATGCATAAAATTATAAAAAATAAATTTTTGTCATATTACATATAATTTTTTAAAAGGGTTTTTGTAATTAAGAAAAAAACGGAAAAAAAAATTATTGACTGTAAAAAATTTAATTTTTTATTATAAATATTTTTTTTGGTCATATTATGTTTTTTAAAAATGCAAAAAATACTTAAAAATTAAATATTTAAAACTAATTATTCACTTTCCGATATGAATTATCAGAATTTAGATCCTCTGTATTAGCAGAATTTAGATCTAATGTATTATCTTCAATCATTTTTTTCTCTTCCTTCGAAAAGAGCCCCCTAATTTTCTTCTCAATAATTTTTTTAACTTTCGGGTTCAAAGCATAAAGCATCATATTAGCGAATCCATACGAGCTTTCGCAAAACACATGAATTGCTGCTAAAATGAAGATATCTTCTCTATAAACCATCATATACAACCGATGAATCGAAGGCACAACCCACCATATTATCAAAACCAAGGGAAAAAATTTTATTTTCTCATAAAAATGCTCATTATTCATTAAATTCATGTCTTTGAGTTTTTTTAAGGTTCTTCGAATATAGAACATCACGAAGCTATTATAAATCATAGCGAACCAGAGGAACAAATAATACATGAAAAACATCAATAAATCCATTAAAAGTTCATTTTCTTGCATGCTGATCCAACAGAAAACTCCTGAACCGCCATATCCATCTATCAGAAAGGGACTATTGTGTTGAAAACATTAATAAAACATTAAAAAATTGAAATTACATGATTGAAAGCAATGCAGGAAAGTGGAAACCCATGAATATTAAATTTTTTTCATATTTTTCGATTGCTTTCAAGGTCATATTTAAAGAAAGTGCCATAAGAGTTGTGATTATTATCGCCCAAATCATAGTACTTAAAGCTCCATATTGGCAAATATATGCTTGCAAATGGCATAGGAAATAATCATCATCACCTGAACGATAATTGGGCATGAAAACGTTCATGAATTGGCCAAAAGACATGATGAAATCAGCAGTTTGTAAATAAACAATGAGTCGAAAGGGGAAGTTTTGAAGGGAAGGATTTAGGAAATATAAAGCCAAAACAAAGGATGTGGCTAACATAGAGAGGGAATTTGAAGGAAGCCCGATAGCCAAAATAATTTGGTTTTGATAATCCAAGGGGAAATTATTCATGGGAACTTGAAAATATAAATAAATTTATACTATTTATTAAAAAACAAATTTATACTATTTTATTTAGAAAATATATTGTTTTATAAGTATTTTCTCGTCTTTTTCTCATTAAAATTCTTATTTATATATTAAAGAAAACCATGGTTTCTTTTGATTTTTTAAACTTGTGGCTTTTCCTTCGCATATTCCATCAATTCCGTCAACATTTCAAATATATATTCCCTATCTTTCCCTTTTTCTACCTTAATCAATTGTTCCTTTTTCTTCATTTTCTTAGAAGTCTCAAAAACTTTCACTTTGATCCCTTCTTCACAATTCCCAATCTCTCTAATATTAGTCACTTTCAAATCGAACAAAAGCTTGGGAAACTCAAATAAAAGCACCATTTCTAAAGTAAATATCAAATATTGTCCAAATTCCACACCATTTTCCATGAACCTCAGTTCTAAATTCTCTATCAGAGACAAATTATGCAACTTATCCTTCTTATAATTCGCTAGAAAAGCCATTATTTCTGAATCTCGTTTCGAATAGCTCTTGAAATACTTCTCTTTATTATAAAACACTCTTAAAAACCTTTGTCTTTTATCAGAAGGCTTCTCATCGAAATGTGTTGCTGTATTTTTTATGCCTTCAGCGGTTTTTGAAGTGGCATCGAAAATCCCAGCTACTGGTTTGACCACCAATCCAGCGAGTCCTTGAATTGACCCCTTCAAAATCCCTCCAAACCCACCTTTCTTATATCCTTCATAGGGTTGTGTCACAATGCCAGTCAAGCCTTTTTCAAGCCCAGAAAATATCGACATGGCTCCTTGTTTCAAGCCATCAAGTGCATGTTTAGGCTTGGTCATTTTGATCTTTTCCCTTTGAGCCAAATATTCATCATCCAAAGATAAAGAAGATATCCCAGTAGCGAATGATCCTGTGATTTTTTGCACAGAGTTAAAGGTTCCAGCGACTGTGTTCTTTAAAAATGAGCCAGCGCCTCTAGCAATTCCGAACCCTCCTTCCAAAGGTCCCTTCACGAAACCTTCGATAGGTTTATCGATCAGATCAAAGACCCCAACAGCTAAATGCTTCATAAGCCCGAAAGGATTACCGAGGATATCAATAGAACCTATGACTTGTAAGAGTGAATTTAATAAGGCTTCTTTATAATGTAGACCCAATTTAGTGACGATTCCATCTATAGTATCAAAGAAGTTGCTTAATTGAATCCCATTGAGATTAATCGGAGCATCGTCTATATTAGTCAAAGCTATTCCAAGAGCATTCAGGAAGGTCATAACAAAGAAAGGGTCAGATTTCTGTGATTTGGGTTTTCTTTGGAAGGAAGAATTGAAATATATCGGTGAAAACACTATTTCGCTTATATAGATATATCTGATATTAGCAGGAAGCTCAGTGGTTTCCCATTCATATTTATCAGGCATCACGTTGATATAGTTTTTCTCATGAGGGAAATCTCCATAAATCATTTGAACGAATCCATTGGCAGCTTTCAAAGCTCCGGTTGAGAAAATATCACTTATAGTCTTGAAATAAGCCACGAGAATCTCAATCAATTCATCATTTAAACGAATCGTACAGGAAAGAAGATCAGCTCTGATAGATTTCAAAAGAAGGATGTTTTTAGCTAGGATATTTTGTTCCACCACGATATCTAAATGGAATTTATTGTCTTTTTTCTTGATATATTCAAGCTTCGTTGGCGTGAAAGCTACTGGGAAAGTGGTGTTTTCAAGCGTCGTGTTATCAATGCAGAAATATTTGATTCTCAATTGATAAGTTCTTAGCAATTGCGTCTCCAAAACGATGAATTCCAATGAATTGAAATAAATATAAAGGATCTCCAGTCTTTTCTTATTATAATCTCCGATTAAAGAAATCCCAATTTCCCTTAGATTTATCTGTAATTGTAGGTTTATCTTATCTTCTTTGCGTAATCGTTCGTTAATAGGGTCTTCTTTAAAGAACCTGAGTTTTTTTGTTGAGCCTTCAATAAAGGCGTTTACAAAGAATCTATAACAAGGAAACACTTGTCCTTGTTTAGATTGCACATAGAATTCTCTGCCCACATCTCCAGTATCCATTTTATCGAAATTTATGGTTATAATTTCAGCTTCATATTGAGTGGATTCGAATTTCAAATCAATCCTGATATCTTTAGGATAAATGGGATTATCCCAAGCATAAATACGAGAAGCCTTTCTTTTAATCAAGAGTCCTTTATCAGCTGCACATGAAGATTGATAAGCTAAAATATCAACATCATCTAAATCATTGACTATCAGATAATTGGCATTATTCTCATTACATTCTGAAAATATCACATATAATATATGGTTATCTATTCTGATATCCCCTTGGAAAAACTTCATATCTTCTGATTTCTCAGGGTTCCTTAAACTAAAGGATATCACTCCTATATATGAGATATCTAAGGCTCCTGACCAACCCCATACTTCTTGATTCAATCCCTCATATTTGGCCACTCGTAATTTCAATAATTTGGCTTTATTTTCCTCTGTCCAGAAAAAAGGCAATCTGGATTCAGGACTCATGATCTTAAGATCCTTGGGAGAATTCTCTTGCATCAATTGAAGATCATAGCTTGTTCTATTGACTATGATATATCTGGGGGAGATTCTTAAGATCTTTGAAAAGATATAATTCGTTCGATCCACACAAAGGTTTGAAAGATTTATCCCAAATTCATATAATCCACCATCTGGACCTCCGGATAATTCAATTGAAGTATAACCCACACCGTTTAAATTCACATCTTTACTAGGAATGTTGAGTTTTTTCGAAAAGGCTATTAAAAGGCTTTTGCTTGGGATTCCTCCTAATAAAACTACTTTCTTATTTTCTTCATTTATCTGTTGTTCGAGATTTTGTTTTTGTTCGAATATGTTAGTTAAAGCTTGTTTACTTTCATTGGGATTGCGTTGATTCATCATTTGGCCAGGCACTAGATATTTCTTCTTTTCATAATGATAAAGGAATGTGAGATCATAACAAGTCTCATTTACAACGAACATCTTTGAATAGAGGAAAAAACGTTTGCAAGTTCCAGGGATGTCATTTTCCTGCATAAAGATCTCTATGATCCCTTTGCCTGTTCTATCATCTTCTAAGGCTATCAAGTTGCATTTCGAATTATTCAATGTTGCGCTATATATCAAATGTCTTTCACTGAGTTTGAAACCATGCAATTTCAAACGTAAATATAGTTTAGATCCTATAGAAATTGAATGTTCTTGATATTGGCTTTGGATGGGCAAAACAACAAGATTAGGCTTCGACTTATCTTCTGAAATCACATGCAAATTGATTTCAATGGGTAGACAATTTTTTATTTGATAAGGCGCCTCGAAAAACACCATTGATCTATGATTTTCCTTGATGATCTTTAATAATGTGAAATAATTATCATGTGAAAGCTCATAACATTTCGATGATTGGGCTGTAATTTTATCCAAATTCAACAAATCACTCCATTTCCCTAAATAACCCCCTTCAATATCTTCCTTCACGAATCTAAAAGCTAAATTCTTATGTATTTTATCAAACGGAACTACATAAGATTCATTCGAATTAATGATCAACAAATCGCTTTCATTAGAATCAATCAATTTCACTTGGATTTTCTGATTCGTAGTATTAAAAAATGACAATTCTGAAGATATTGTCAATAATTTCCCTGAGCCCATGAAACTTAAATTGGTTAAAACTGTGAACGAGACATTCGGATTCTTTAAATTACAATCGATTTTCCTTGTTCTCAAATAATCTAAATCAATTTTTTCGATAGTCTGAATATCGAATTTGGGATGTAAAATGCGGAACTTGATTTTCTTATGATTTCGTGATTTCCCTTCCTTATTGAAAATCGATTCGAAATCCGTTTCGAATTGGAAATTCATCGTATGACCATTTTGTAACATATATCTCAATTTAGGCTTATTCAAATCAGGATTCAAGATTCCATAATCACGTTCGATTTCTATTGGATATCCAGTTTCATTCTTTATAGTATAAGGACTCACATATTCAACAATATCCTCTTCCTCCACTAACATTACAGAGTTTTTCCTTTTTAAAGCATCAAAAGTGCTATCTCTATTAATAGGCATGATTTTCGATTCTAACGTGGAACAGGCGATTTCCTTATAACCGGAGCTTCTAGTGGTTTCTCTATCACTTTTCGATTCTTCTCTTTTCAAACTGATCGAAGGGTTGACATTATTGTTATTATTATTAGATTCTTTATTGAAAATGGCATTGGAATCATTAATCCATTGTTTCGCGGTTTTATGGAGGACTTTTAACATATCTAATGAGACATTCACATTCAAAACATCAACGTTTTTATCATTCATTTGAATAATTACATAGACTTTAGGATTGCCTTTTTCAGCATAATTGAGATCTATCATGAAACCCACAGTTTCGAGAAAAGGCTCCCAATGACTCACATAAGGATTATAATAGAAAATAGAACTAGTGAACATTGCTGATAATACCATTTTGTTCTTTCTTATAATCATCACCTGACCCTCATAAATCGTTAAATCCAATACTGGCACGAAAGCATCTTCACTATCATTTATTATACAGGTTTGAAGACCTCGGATTGTGAAACTATAGGTTTTATCACAATCGAGATAATCGATTTTAGCTATATTGATCTTCTCATCAAGGGATTGATTCGTAGTTTCGATCTTCCAATTCTCGATTTTCGAAAACTCCTCTTTTTGATAATTCAAAGCTTCATAAAATAACAACAAATCCTTAAAAGAAAATCTGAGGATCGTTTCTTCCAAATTGAAATCGTTTTCGGAATTATAATAAATGCAATCACGTTTCGAAGCATATAAGGAAATGAAGTTCTTAGATCCATAAAACAAATTAAAGGGAAGTATCATATTCCTTTTCCTCACCTGATTAAATTTCAAACGAATTAAATCAATTAATTCGCAAAGAAAAATCTCCACTTTTTGGAATTCTATAGAATAAGAATAAGAATCGACTTTTTCCCTTACATTTGGATTATTCTTATCCTTATAATATTTTTCTAATAAAGCAGGGAAATTCTCCATTCTATAACGATAATATCTTATATTGATATCTCCTCGAGTCACAAGGACTTGTTTAGACTTTTTCGTCGGGATACATACCATGGCGTTTTTAATTTCCCATATAATCGACATTGGTAAAATATCATAGGAATCAATCGATGGATAACAACTTTCATCCAATTGAGCGAAATAAAACAAGTTCATATAAACAGAAGTTTGAGCTAATAACTTAACATCTGAGAAAATCACAACGATACTCTTTTCACCTCGTGGAGTCATAATCACTTTCAAAGAAAACTCCACTTTTTCCTCATTCAAATTCTCGATTTCAAAAACAGCCTCACGTTGATTACTTCCCAAGGTCGAATCCAATAGATATCGTTTATAGATCTGTTTATTGATATCGAAACTATCAGTTCTTGTGCCAAATGCTTGTTTCATCCCGATTTCATGAATATCCCATATGCCGATATTCCCAATGAATCCTCTTTCATGCACTTTCTCATCTAAGGTCTCGAAATAATTACTAGAAAAGCCTTGTCCGAAGATCAAAACATCTACATTGAATTGTTTATCACGAACCCATTTTAATCTCATATTTTGCATAGAAATGCTGGAAAATGGCATATTAGTCTTACTATGCATCGCGAATAAAGTGATATTCAGGAAATCCAATTGGAAAGTTATGGGTGTAGGCTCATAATTCGACACTATATCGAAATCATAAATGAACCATTTATCCTTATAATCATCATAAGTGATGTTATGGAAAATCATCTTTATGATAAAAAGATATTCATCTCGATAAAGTTTCAAGATAATAGGACTTATCAAGCCTTTAATGATATAAGTGCTATTAAGAGCCAAATTCTCACGAAGCCCTTTAGTCGCTATCAGCCATAATATTTCCTCAGACATCAAAACCTTATCCACTGAAAGATTCAACTTCACAGGAATAGCCAATTCTGTCTTCCTCTCATTTTTTCTATTGAGATATAGATGAAGATCATTAGCCTGAATCCGATAATTTTCACACCATACCTCAGGAAGTTCATGATCGTTCATAAGCAATTTCTCCTTTAAAGGCTTTAATCGAGATTTGTCTAGTTTTTGATCAGTTTCGAGAAAAATCCTACTCATTGTGAGTTCAATATAATCTTCAGAATCAGGAGTTGGCTTTAAAAGAATTACTGGTTGTTGGAAGGAAATGCATAAATAAAGGAAAGTGACATAATTCAATCTTTGCATGACTTCTTCCATCCCTCCGACGAATTTCTTAGGCTCGAATTTCTTGGAATCTTCCTTTTTTTCTTGCTGATGATAAAATTCTTCATTCAAAGTTAGATATTTCGGATCTGTGATCAATGAAACCACTTGGATTAAGGCATAATCCACTATTCGCATAATAGGTTGATGATGATATTTAAAGGTGACGAAGGGAATGTCCAAATAAAAGATAGTGGTTATATTCCCAATAATGTCTTTATAAGCGTTTTCAAAGGAAATTATCGATAATTTGAGATTGGAATTCTCTTGATTGCCAAGTCCTAATAATTCATATGGTTTCACCTCTTTATAGCCTTGTTTTTCATTGGAATTTACAGTTTTCGGATAATTCGTCATATCGAAAATCTGTAAATTGCTCATTTTACCATCGATTTGAAACATCAAATCCTTTAGATATAGATCCACTACTGAATTCGATAAATAACCTTGGGCCAAACATGTATGGGTTTGTTTATGAATGAAATTTATTGTGATTTCCTCTATTTCAAAATGAGCTTTTAACAGGATTTTAGCCTGATCTTTGAAAAAGCCTTGAGATTGGACTAATTTACTGCCTTGGATTCCCATTGGAAATATAGCCTTGAGTTCCTCATTACTTTTCAAATATCCAATGCCAGGATCTAAAGGATTTGTTATGATTTCAGCTTCGGCCTTGCTTTTCTGATAATCCTTAATGATTTTGATATATTCCCCTAATTTCAACAAGGTTCCTGGCTTCCAATTTATATAAAGACTAGGACATATCATTGCGAGATCTATATCGATATTATTATAATCAGGATTTTTGTTTTCTATGACTCTTAATTTAATGGAAAGACTTTGATGATTACCAATATTTTGACTAAAGACCAATCTTTGGAAATCCTTATTACTATATTCCACAACATGATCAATAATCAATAATGATTCTATTTGACAATTCATCTCAAAATCCAATCGTTTTCTTTGGAAATTTACCTCGAAATTACGCAGACTTAATGTCGCCCAGACCTGATTTTCCTTATCATCTTCATCACAAAGCGAAAGGTCAAATGCTTTGATATGAAATTGCGTCGATAATGAAATTTCCTGGATATCTTCAAACTTTTCGCTGATTTTATCAACCATTGAAGATTTCTTCTTCTTCATGTTATTATAGGCCATCAGATCCTCATTGACTTTTAAAGAGAAATCATCGATTTTCTTCTTCAGAACATCAACCCAATCTTCCATTTCATTAACATTTTCACATGCTAAATGACATTCTTCATTTTTGGTCTTTATGACAAAGGAATTGGTTTCTTCATGATCGATTTGGACATCGGCTTTCTTGATATAGATATAAAAGACTGGGCTGAGATCTTTCTGATTATTGAAGAAATATAGATATCCTCCAGAAAATATCACATAATATAATTTCCATGCTTTATAAGTATTTCCTCTTCTTTTCAAATTGCCAGATTTCACTTCAGAATTCAATAACGACATTTTCTCATTTTGTAAAAGCTCCAAATTGGCCAAATCAGCGAAATGCAAAGTATCAGGCAAATTGATCAAATTAGTATAGATATTCTTATTCAACATTATTTGGAATTTCGGAAATTCGATTCTCAACTTCAAAGCCGGCAAATTCTCTTTAATTCGAATTGGATCTTTCAATAAACCCGTCTTCAATTTGAATATCTCGATATCTATGGTATATTCCTCTATCACATTGAAGATTGGTGTTTTCGAATTCTCGAATTCTGATTTCATCTCCATATTCTTAGAAATTTCATTAGAAAATTCTTTGGATTCTTCATCTTGAGACAACATCGATTTCCTTTGATATTTAGATAATAAGGATGGGATCAATTTTCTTTGGGGGAAATATTGCATTTTCATATCTGCGAGTTTTAATCTGAACATTTCATAATAAGATTGTTTTTCTTCCTTGAAATCCTCAACAGATCTCAGAAAAAATGACCCTAGATCGATAACCCAACATTCAGAAGCCATATCGTTATTATGTTTGAAAGGAATTATGATGATTGGGGCATCAATTTCGAAATTCACCTTGAGTTTTAAGGAATTCGCGAGGATATCTTGGACTCTTTCTTGTGAGATATCAGAGAGTTTCTCAATTTGTTCCCAAGCGGCGGTTTTAAAGGCTTCATCCTTGGTTTTGACCTCAAAAAAGCCGAATAATCGATTAAAAGCTGATGGATTATAGACGAGTTCCATGGAATCAATGCCACAGGTCACAGCCTGATCCTCATTTCGATCCACAGGATTCTTTTCATAGAGGAATAAAAGGAAGCTTTGTCTAGATAATTTACTTCCTTTATAAAGAATGGGCACTATTATGGGAGTCTTATTACCCACATATTCAGTGATCATATCAACACCAATTTCTTCAAGTTTCAATTCAAGCTTCAAACCACCATTGCTATAATTGAACAGGTTCAATAGAAAGCCTCTCCAATACATTTTAACCCCTTCTTGATCATTATTTTGGTTTTTCTTGCTTAGATATATGGAACCTCCTGTGAGACGGAAACCTAATTCAAACCAAGGCTTATCTAGAGGTCGGATTAAAGTCTTGGCATGAGCTGATAAATCCACCGTTTCACCGAAACTCCGTTCGATGAATTCCTCAATTTCTTTATATTCCGCCTCATTTACTGTCAAATCCTCAACAGGATTGGGATTCGAAGGGCCCCATCGAAACCAAGAACTTTCATTTTTTTTCTTCATTTTTTCGAGTTCCTGCAATTTGATCGTCTTTTGCATTTCTTTCAAGGCTTTTTTGGCCCAGGCGCATAATTCCTCTGCTGAAATCGAGCTCAAAATGACTTTAAACATATCTTTGGTATCTGGATCGAGACAATCCATGTTCTTAACTTCGGATTTCTGAATCACTGCGAAGGCATGATTAAATACCTGTCGATATTCATTCTTTTTTTCTTCAGATAATTGCACGATCTTTTTCCTTTCGATCATTTGAAGCTTGTTATATTGAATATAGGTTTCGAAGCTTCTGATGATTTGTTCAAATTGCTCGTTTTTCAAATGAAGTTCTATGGCTTTCAAATCGATTGAAAAGAGATATTCTGGAACTGAGAAATTACTATAATGGTTTTGAATCAGCTTAGCCTCGGCTGAAATGTTTATTATATATTCGAGATTCGCTAGAACCCCTGTATTATCCTTCATAATCATTCGATTCATCTTATCAATAATCACGAATTTGTCAAGATTTCCGAGAAATCCCACTTCTTTGCTGTTCCAATAAATCCCCAGGTTTTTTAATCTGAGCAATTTATTCATTGGTTTCTCTTTGTTTTTCTCTTCTGTCCTGTCTATAAAACATTTGTTCCAGGCATCATCAGTGGTGATCACGATAATTTCATCTAAGGTCACTCCGAAAGAAAAATTGGAATTATCATCTTCGAATCTGAAATGAATATTCTTGATAGTCAATTGCAAATTATCCAGCACTTTCATTGACAATTTGTCCAAAAAACCATCTTTCTCCTCTGCTTTCTTAGCTTTATCCTCCTTCTGTTTCTCCAAGAAACCAGCAATGCATTGTTTAGCATAATCGTTCAACATGGCCAATTTACGGCTAACCGAGTTATAATCTTGAAATTTCCAATCTTTTTGTGGTTTGGGAGTCGCGATGATCAAGATCTTATCAAGAATGATTTCAACCGGGGTCTTTGAAAGGGAAGACCATGGGATTTGAAGTTGAAGCTTACCGATGGTCGAAAAACGCAAATTAACAGGGATGTCAAACATCTCCAATATATCAGATTTTATGTTGACATCCTCTATCACGATGTTTCC
>Ga0302320_10012000_pt1 | contig 18253 bp, 14 predicted proteins | sample Bog_T0_3_FD_202130 | JGI IMG/M metagenome (GOLD analysis project Ga0302320, IMG submission 202130) | Peat permafrost microbial communities from Stordalen Mire near Abisko, Sweden - Bog_T0_3 | ecosystem: Environmental > Terrestrial > Soil > Wetlands > Peat | place: Sweden: Abisko, Stordalen Mire...
CAAGCCGAACCGCCTCCTGCTTGAACTCAAGCGTGTAACGTCCCCGCTTCGCCTTCGTCATCTTCGTGTCCCTTTCGCTATTAAACCAGCGAACTAAGGGATACGTTTTGCGGGGGCAAGGTCATACTGTGACCGTATTGCTGGGCAACGGCGACGGTACCTTTACGGCAACTGCGACCAGCCCCAGCACAAGTAAGTATCCCGTTTCTGTCGCAATAGGCGACTTCAACGGGGACGGTATCCCCGACCTGGCCGTGGCAACGTCCTACCTGTGGCCCGGTGTAGGCATGTACCTTCAAACTTCGTTCACCATTCTGCTGGGGGATGGAAAGGGGAATTTTACGCCCACCGTGACCATCCCAAACACGGACAATGGCGAAAGTAACATTGTAGTGGGGGACTTCAACGGGGATGGCAGACCAGACTTGGCTGCAGCAACTCTTAGCGGCACAATAACAGTGGCTTTGGCCGAAAACCAATTCGAGATTGCGACTGTGAATGGAGTCGCGCCTCTGCCGGTGGCCACGGGCACTCACCAGGTGGTGGCAAGTTATGGTGGCGATGGTAATTATGAGAAGAGCAAATCCAGTACCATCAGCCTGACCGCGGCAAAGGGTGCGCCGACAATTCGCGTCACGCCGTCGGCTAACCCAGCGCCCTATGGCGCGGCAGAGATCTTGACTGCAACGGTCAAGGGCAGTGGACTCACGCCCACGGGCACAGTTACGTTCATCAACGGCGTTCTGCTGTTGGGCACAGGCACGCTCAACAGCTCCGGCGTCGCAACCTTTATGAGTACCACGCTCGCGCCCGGGTCGCACACGATATCGGCGAGCTACGCAGGTGACGCAAACTACACAACAGCCAATTCCGCCCCATTTCAGTTGACAATCAACCTAGGCACGCCGACTGTAACGGTGACGCCGAGCTCAACGAGCATCACGACGGCACAAGCGTTGACGGTGAGGGTAGTGGTCAGCGGCGGAAGCGGCAACCCGACGCCCACCGGTTCGGTGAAGCTGACCGGCGGTGGCTATACCTCAGTCGCCGCGACTCTGGCGAGCGGTATTGCAACGATCAACATCCCTGCCGGATCGCTGGCACCCGGCAGCGACACGCTGACGGCCAGCTACACACCCGACTCAAACAGTTCCTCGACCTACAACGCGGCCAAGGGCACATCTTCGGCGGTGACGGTGACCCAGGCCAAGATCACGCCCACCATCACCTGGGCCGCACCGGCTGCGATCACCTATGGCACGGCCCTGAGCGCGACCCAGCTTGACGCCAGCGCCGGATCAATCCAGGGGAGCTTCGTTTACACACCTGCGCGGGGCACGGTTCTCACCGCAGGTACGCAAACCCTGCATGTGACCTTCACGCCCACCAACAAGACGGACTACAGCACGGCGACGGCCAGCGTGCGGTTTGTCGTCAACAAGGCTAAGCTCACCGTCGCCGCCAACAATGCTACGCGGGCTTACGGCACGGCTAACCCGGCCTTCATTGCCGCCTTCAAGGGCTTCGTCAACGGAGACAGTGCGGCGAGTGCCGTTACCGGCAAGGCAAAATTCTCCACGACTGCAACCGCGAAGTCCCCGGTTGGCGGGTATCCCATCACCGTTGCGACCGGAACGCTGGCGGCGGCCAACTACAGCTTCAAATTCGTCGACGGCAAACTAACCGTAAGCAAGGCGACTCTCACGGTGAAGGCCAACAACCTGAGCATGAAGGCGGGCGGCACTGTTCCACCGCTGACTTACGCGATGACCGGATTTGTGAATGGCGACACGCAGACCAAGGCCACGACGGGCGCGCCCAAGCTCACAACCACGGCAACGTCGAAGTCGGCGGCGGGAAACTATCCGATCACGGTGGCGGCGGGCTCACTGGCGGCGACTAACTACGGCTTCAGTTATGTGAATGGAACGATGACGGTGACGAAGTAGGGGGCGGGTGTCTCTCGTTTCTGCGGAGGGAGCGGGGGCGGGGTACCCACAATGTGCGCCGAGGCCCAGGAACGAACAACGGAGGGAGCAGGGGCCTTCAAGGCCCCTGAAAGCCAAGCAACGGAGGGGGCCTTCAAGGCCCCTGAAAGCCAAGCAACGGAGGGAGCAGGGGCCTTCAAGGCCCCTGAAAGACCGTCCCAAAAAGAAGGCGGCTTTAGCCGCGGGCCTTTCGTTTATGCTTCCCACCCCATCGATATCTGCGGAGGGAGCAGGGGCGGGGTACCCGCAATGTGCGCCGAGGCCCAGGAACGAACAACGGAGGGAGCAGGGGCCTTCAAGGCCCCTGAAAGACCGTCCAAAGAAGAAATCGGCTTTAGCCGCGGGCCTTTCGTCTTTGCTTCCCACCCCATCGATATCTGCGGAGGGAGCAGGGGGGGAACCCACAATGTGGGCCGAACCCCGGGAACGAACAACGGAGGGAGCAGGGGCCTTCAAGGCCCCTGAAAGACCGTCCCAAAAAGAAAGCGGCTTTAGCCGCGGGCCTTTCGTTTATGCTTCCCACGTGCGGCTCGCTCCACAAGAAACTCGTACGTATTTCGTCACCGCTGTTGCCGCGCAGCGCCGCCGCCTCTTTCAGGTCACGGCTACAGCGGAGCTGCTTCAACAGACCATCCTCGACTATCGCAGCCAGGGGAGGTTCCTCCTCCACGCATTTGTCATCATGCCCGACCATTTCCACGCCCTCATCACGCCGGCGCAGGATGTTTCGCTCGAAAAAGCCATGCAGTTCATCAAGGGAGGCTTTTCTTTCCGCCTGAAAAACAAGCTGGATGTCTGGGCGCGCAGCTTTAACGAGAGCCAGGTCATGGCCAGGGCGAAGTTCATAAGCTGCGTGCAATACATTGAGGAGAACCCGGTCCGGCGGGGGCTCGTGTCGACGCCGCAGGCCCACCCGTTCAGCTCCGCCGCCAGCGGCCCGCTCGACCCCATGCCTCTCCACCTTCAGGGCCGAACAGCGGAAGGAGCCGACGTCCTGGCCTAAAGGCCGCCGACAAAAACACCGCACTCAGGGGCCTTGAAGGCGCCCTGCTCCCTCCGTCGTGACCGGGGCCCGGCAAGCAACCCAAGCCATCCCCACAGCCAAAAAACGCGCCCCAAAAACATGCCAAAAACAGCCAAAAGCACGCTAAAAACGCTTATTTTCAGCCTGTTTCTAACGAAAAACTCTTGCTTTACTTAGACGATTCGCTCGCATCCGTCTGCCTGCAAGGCGACTCTTTCGCCTCATCGGCCTTGTCTCCTGATTTCGTAGCCCTGGGGGCCGTCAAAACGCAACTTTTCGTCAACTTTAAATAGGATACTGTCCCAGTAAAATGCACACTTTTTCGCGTCCAGGTCCCTGCGTCCCTGACCCCTGCCCCCTGTTCCCTAGCCTGTGACGGGGAGGGTGGGGAGCTGGCCTTCTTGTTTGGCTTCAGCGACGACGGCGTCGAGGTGGGTGAGAACCTCGGAGACGGTCATGGTATAGATTTCGCGGCGGGAGTCGTAGCCTTCTTCAATGAGCTGCTTGAGGTGGCGGCCGGCGATCTGGATGGTGAGCTGGTCGGTGATGACCAGGCCGGAGCGCTGCTTCTGGGCGTTCCAGGCGTTGAGCGGCAGGGCGATCCACATGGGGCGATCGTTGACGGTGAAGCGAACATCGACCGCGTCCGCGTGGCGCGTGGCGATGGCGACAATGTTGGCTTTCCAGGTGCAGTGGAGGTCTTCGCCGGACCAGCGGTCGGTTACGTGGAAGTCGTCGTACATGCAGATAGCGTATAGCCGCCGGGGCCGGGAGGGCAAGGCCACCTGCGGTGGGGCCAACTGCCACCTGCGGGGGCCTGGCCGTTGGACGGTGGTTTGGGCGCGCTGATAGACTGATAGGGTTGCAGTGGCAGTGCCTCTACGTGTACAGACCCGCCTGCAAGTCGATCGAACGAAGGACATAAAACCCCGTGGATACTCAGACTCGTCATGCCCTCAAGGGGGACAAATTTGCCCAGGCCACAGTTAGCGGTTTCAGTTGGCTGAGCGGGCACCGTTCCGGAATGATCCGTTGGACGGTTAGCGTGGTGGTGGTGGTGGTGGTGTTGGGCGGCGGATTGACCTATTGGAACCAGCGCACGACGGCGGCCGACTCGGCGCTGGGCGCGGCGATGGATCTTTATGCAACGCCCCTGGCGCAGCCCGGCGCGCCGCCCGAGCCCGGCGCCTATACCACCGCAAATGACCGCTCAAAAGCCGCGAACGCGAAATTCGTCGCCGTGGCGCAGGACTTTAGCTGGCTGCCTGAAGGCACAAAGGCCCACTATTTTGCCGGGATTACCTACGAGGATCTAGGCCAGACAGCATCAGCCGAAACGGAGCTGAAGCTGGCGGCCGGCTCGTGGGACCGGAATGTGGGCAACCTGGGCAAGCTGGCGCTGGCGGGGCTGTATCACCAGACGGCGCGGGACCAGCAGGCGATTGACCTGTATACGGCGCTGGCGGCGAAGCCCTCAGAGACGGTTCCGGCGACGGTGGCGCAGCTTGACCTGGCCGATCTTTATGCGGCGCAGGGCCGGCTGGACCAGGCACGGACGCTTTGGGCCAAGGTAAAGGATGCGGACAAGGACGGCGCGGCAGGCTCGATTGCGAGCCAGAAGCTGGGCGCGAAGCAGTAGGGCGGAATCACTGCATGCAGGCGACTCGCGAGGCCGATGGTTTCGCGAGTCTTTGCTTTGGCGGCGGGTTTTTAGAGGCTGCCTGGTTTTGAGCATTTTTATGGTTGGTTGCGTCTGGTTTGTGTGAGCGCAGGCCAGGCCATATTCGCAGGTTGGATGGAGATCCCCGAGAACTCTGTGCGCGAACAGACGAGCCCATACGCCGATCAAGCAGCGCTGGCGGGGCTGGTGAGCCAGTATGCGGCAACCCTTTACCGGGTTGCCTTTTCAGTTTTGCGGAACGCGGCGGATGCGGAAGACGCGGTGCAGGAGGCGTTTTTGCGGGTGCTGCGGCATCGGGAGACGCTAGGCGAGGTGCGGGACCAGCGGGTTTGGCTGATCAGGATTGTGTGGAACATAGTTCTCGACCGGAAACGGAGGGCGAAGACGCGGCCGGAGACCGACGATGTGTCCGAACTGGCGCGGGTGCTGCCGGCGAAGGGTCTGAGCGCGGAGGAGATTGCAGCAGCGGCGCAGCATCATGCGCAGGTGCTGGCGTGCGTGGAGCAACTGCCGGGGAAAGAACGCGAGGTGCTGATGCTTTCAGCGTTTGAGGAACTGAATAGCGTGGAGATTGCGTCGGTGCTGGGGATTACGGAGTCGAGCGTGCGGTCACGGCTGTTCAGGGCGCGGAATTTGATGGCGGGGCTGCTGGGTAGGAACAGGCAATAGGGAATAGGGAATAGGGAACGGTTATCAGGCTGGATGTGCAGGGGGGTGGCGATGGAGAAGATGGGACGTAACGGAGTTGGAAACGGCATGGCGGAGGGCGGGTATGAGGAGACGCTGCGGCTGATTGCGGGGTTGCCTGCGCCGGAGGGGCTTGAGGAGCGGGTGCATGCTGCGCTGCGCAGGGCGCCGCGGACAGGGCGGGTACTGGCGTGGCCTGCGGCGCTGCGGCTGGAGGGCGGCTGGATGAGGGCGGCGGCTGCGGCGGCGATTGTGGCTGTGGTGGCCGGGGGCGGATGGGGCGTGGTGAGGCATGTGCAGCCTGGGCAGACGGCGGGGGGCAGTGCGGTGATGCCGCATATGGCCGCGCCGGGAGGGTTCTCGACCGGGGGGGCGATGCGGACTCCGCAGACGTTGCATGGGCCGGTGGCGCCGGTTTTGGCTGCTCCGAAGGCTGGCAAGCCGGCGGCAGCGCGGCATGGCAAGACGGCGGATGCGGGTGGCAAGACGGCTGGTCTGGCCACTGCCCGGGCCGCTTCGAGCCAGGTAAAGTAGGCGAGTTTCCCGACAAATTTCAGCTATTTTTTGTGATTCCGCGGATGATGATGCCGAGCAGGGCGAGGACAACTGCGCCCCAGAAGGCGGGGACAAAGCCGCGGACGTTGAATCCTCGGACGAGGCTCGAGGCGACCATGATCATGAATCCGTTGATGACCAGCAGGAAAAGTCCGAGAGTGAGGATGCTGAGCGGGAAGGTGAGGATTTTGAGGACGAAGCCGACGGTGGCGTTGAGCAGGCCGATGACGAGCGAGGCGATGAGGGCGGGGCCGAGGCCCTGGACGTAGAATCCGGGCACGAGGCGGGAGACGAGGATGAGGGCGATGGCGTAAAGGAGCCATTGAACGAGCAGTCCTAACATGGGCTGGTTCTCCTTGGGTGGAATGGCATAGGCGCGGGTTGCGGCGGCTACCGGTGTCCGGTCTCCGTTATAGCATGGCTGGTGAGCCATGGGGTGTGGTTTCCGAGGGGAGGGAGACCTTTCTCGGTAGTCGGGGGTCCAACAGGCGAAATGACCCGGATTCGCCTGACGAGGAATCATCTTCTGCGAGGAGCTTCTATTTTGCGTGCGATTCGACTGGTTCTGACCTCGGCGGCGTTGTTGTTGCCGATGGTACTGGCCCGGACGCAGCAGGCGGGGAGTGCGCCGCTGCCGGAGATACGGCAGTTGATGCACGAGGTGGAGGAGCACCAGAAGCAACTGGAGAAGGTGAGGGAGACGTATACGTACAGTTCCGAGCAGACGGTGGAGGATCTGGACGCGGGGGGGCGGGTGACGAAGACCGAGACCGGGGAGCATGAGGACTTTTTTGTCAACGGACACCTGATCCGGCGGACGGTGAAGAAGAATGGGAAGGCGCTGGGCGCGCAGGAGGAACAGAAAGAGACCGAGCGCGTAACGAAGCTGGTGGAGAAGGCGGAGAAGACGCCGCCCGGGGAGCCGCTGGAGGGTCCTTCGATCACGGTGAGCCGGGTGTTGGAGATCATGGATGTGCGCAACCCGCGGCGGGAGAGCTATCGGGGGCGGGCGACGATTGTGTTTGATTTTGTGGGGCGGAGGGACGCCAAGACGCACGGGCTGGCCGAGGACATGTCAAAGAAGCTGGCGGGGACGATCTGGATTGATGAGGCGGACCGGCAGGTGGCGCACATGGAAGTGATGTTCAACGACAACTTTCGCCTGCTGGGCGGGCTGGTGGCCAGCATCGAAAAGGGATCGAGTTTTCGGTTTGACCAGGAAGCAGTTAACGGAGAGATCTGGCTGCCAACGGGGGGCGCGGGGACCATGGAGGCGCGGGTGCTGCTGGTGAAGAGCTATCGCCAGCGGTTCAAGGAGCGGAACTACGACTTCAAGCGGTTCCGGGTGGAGACGCAGCAGGGGAAGGACGCGAAGGCGGTGCCGGAGCGCTAATACCGGCGGCAGGTGTTTTAGAGTGGAAGCATGTTTGTTCGGAAGCTGAGCATCTGGCGGGTGGACGGGGCGGGGGCGCGGCAGGTGTGCCCGGTCGGGTGGATTGACAACTTTGCCATGCGGAACTTTACCAACGACGCGGTTTTTGACCATACGGTGCCGGCGGGCGATGGGTTGCTGGAGGCCGGGACGCGGGTACCGATTGAGCGGCTGCGGACGGAGATGGAAGACTGGTTCCGGCGCAAGGGGTACCTGAAGCCAGAAGAGCGGCTTGAGGTGGTGGAAGCGGGCTGAGGGCTGGGATGGAGCCGGGGCCAGCGGGAGGTCAGGCGGCTTCGGCTTGAGTTTCGGCGTTTTGCCAGAGGGCGAGTTCGGCCTGGCGGCGTTGCTTGAGGGCCGGGCTTTCGTGGGCGCCTGCGTGGTCCCAGCGGAGAAGCTGCTGAGCGGCGGCGTCATATTGGCCGGCGTTGAGGGATTCGAGCAGGGTGGAAGCGGCAAGACGGCCCTGGCCGAGATTGAAACAGAAGTCGACGAGGGCATCGAACTGGCCCTGGGTCAGTGGCACCTTGACCAGGCGCTGGACGGCCTGTTCGGCATCGCGGAGATCGCTGAGGAGGATTTCGGCGCCCTGGGCCTCGTCAATGCCGCTGGGAAACGACTCAGGATGGAGCAGGCGGTGGCCGTAGCCGATGGTGGGAATTCCGGCGACGTCGAGATAGGTATGGGAGCGAAAGCCCTCCGAGTTCTTGAGCAAGTCGAGACCTGCGGCGCTGATGCGCATGGAAGATACTCCTGTCTGTGCCCAGTAGGGCGTCAGAAATCACGCTAGCAGGAGGCGGGAAATAATCTGCAAACCGGGGGGGAGCGGGGGAATCTGCAGGAGGGAGGGCTGCTTCTTCGCTTTTTCTTCGTACCGCAATGTGATTTTAGCGGTCTGAGGGGACGGAAGGGGAGCCGCGGGCGGGGAATCCGATTTTGCACCAAAAATAGTGCAAGATCTAAGTTCTATAAGATGAACGACTTATCGGGATAGTACAGAAAATGCCTTATTTTATGAGCAGAATAACTCATCGATTTCTTGCTAATGCCCGAGTAATTGAGCGCCGATTTAGTAAAATAAGCGAATGGTTAAACGACGATCTACAAGCATCATGAGCCCGAAGACGCCGCTGCGAGTTTTGCTGGTGGCAGGGGTATCATCGGTGGCATTGGCCGCGGTAGCAGTGATGCTATTCACGCGGACGGTGCAGGCCGATGCGCGCCTACCGCGAGCAACCGCGACTGCGCTCTCAGCAGTTGCGGTAACGAGCGCGACTCCGGCTTCGCTTGCACCGCCCAAAACCGCAGACCTTCTTCACGGCGTTGCCAGTTGGTATGGCGGCGTCTTTAATGGCCGCAAGACGGCCAGTGGAGAACGGTACAACATGTACGCGATGACAGCCTGCCATCCGACGTTGGCCTTCGGAACGGTTGTTCGCGTAAAAAACCTGAAGAACAAGAAGACGGTGGATGTACGGATTACCGATCGCGGCTATCTGTATGCCGGCCGTGTGATCGACCTTTCGTATGCGGCCGCGGAGAAGATCCAGATGGCCAACAGCGGAGTGGCGCCGGTTGAGCTGGAAGTCATCTCGGCCGGCAAGACGCGGCATCGCAGGTAAACGACGCGGAGTTTCGCGGACAGACATCGGCCAGCCTTCGGGCTGGCCGATGTTTTGCTTGCGCCTATTTCGCGGCAGGTGCGCCGGGAGCGGGCTTGATGGAGATGCGCGGCGCCACGTTAGCGGAAGGAGCGGAGATGGTATAAGTCGCACTGAGGACCGCGGAGGGAGCAAGACCTGGGGCAACGGCGATGGCCTTGATGGTTTGCGTGGCAGAGACCTTGAAGGCCGCGGTGTATTTTGTGGAGCTTGTGGAGGGCGCGGTTCCGTTGGTGGTGTAGTAGATGGCCGCGTTGGTGGCCGAGTCGGAGATGGTTACGGTTTGGGCGGCGTTGTAAGTGCCTGCGGGAGGAGTGGATTTTGGCGAGGCTGTTACGGGTAAGTGGATGATGTAGGCGGCTGTTGCCACGGCGGATTGCTTGTAATTGGCGGCAACAGCGATGGCCTTGATGGTTTGTGTGGCAGAGACCTTGAAGGCCGCGGTGTATTTTGTGGAGCTTGTGGAGGGCGCGGTTCCGTTGGTGGTGTAGTAGATGGTTGCTTTGGTGGCGGAGTCGGAGATGGTTACGGTTTGGGCGGCGGAGTAAGTGCCGGCGGGGGGAGAGAACTTTGGGGTGGCCATTACGGCTAAGTCGATGGTGTAAGTGGCGGTGGCCGTGGAGGATTGGGAATAGCCTGGGGCGACGGCGATGGCCTGGATGGTTTCAGTGGCGGGGACGGGGATGGGGCCGGTGTAGCGGGCGGAAGCGGTGGTGGGGGTGGAGCCGTTGGTTGTGTAATAGATGGCTGCGCCGGGAGTGGAGTCAGTGAGCCTGACCGATTGCGGGGCGGAGTAGGCTCCGGGAGGCGGCGAGAAGACCGGAGCGGCAGCGGGCAGATTGATGGTGAAGGTTGCCGAGGCGATGGGGCTGGGCAGGTAACCGGGGGCGATGGCAATGGCCCGGATGGTCTTGGTGACGGGAACGGGGATGGGCCTGGAGTAGCGGGCGGAAGCGGTGGTGGGGGTGGTTCCGTTGGTGGTGAAGTAGAGGACACCGCCGGCAGTTGGGCTGGTGAGGGAGACGGACTGGGCGGAGGCAAAGGCGCCGGCGGCTGGATAAAAGGCAGGGGGTGCGGCGGCGAGGGCGGCGACGAGGATCTGGGTGGTGTGGATATGGCCGCCGCTGGTGGCGGTGAGGGTGACGGGGTAAACGCCGGAGGCGAGGGAGCCGGGAACGCTGAGTGTGAGCAGGCAGGTAGTGGGGGCGGTTACGGCGGCGGTGGGGATGGAGAGCGCGGCCAGGACGCTGCCAGCGGAAGTGGGAGGGGGTGCGGCGAGAGTGACCGTGCCGGTGAAGCCGTTGAGCGGGGTGAGCCGGAGGACGGCGGTTGCGGACTTGCCCGGTGCAATGGAGAGCTCAGGGGTGGGTGTGGTGAAAGAGAAGTCAGTTTGGGGAATGGTCACGCGGAACGGGCTTGAGGTTGCGGCGGTGTAGTTGGAGTCGCCCTGATAGACGGCGGTGAAGAAAGTGACGCCGTTGGCGGCGGCATAGGCGGGAAAGCTGACCGAGGCAGAGCCGGCGGCGAGGGTGGCGGAGTAGTTGCGGGTCTGGTCGTCGCCGAGGAAGACGACCGTGCCGGTGGGTGCGGGCTTGCCGGAGGGCGCGGTGAGGGTGGCGCTGAGAGTGAGCGTCTGGCCGGGGGCTGGGTTGTTGGAGCTGGCGGTGAGGACAACGGCAGGCGTGGGTTTGCTGGAGAGTGAGATGACGGTGGGGCCGTTGGCGGCGCTGGGCTGCCAGTTGCCGTCGCCGGGGTAAGAGGCGGAGACGGGCAGGATGCCTGCGGGGAGATTGCTGAAGGAGACGATGGTCTCGAGGCTGGAACTGCCGGCGGGACCAAAAGGCTGAAGCGTGGCCGTGGTTGTGATCCCGCCCAGAGTGACGGTGACGTTGCTGGTGGGAAGGGCTCCGGCGAGCGGCAGGTAGCCGGTGGACATTTGCACATCGACGGAGACGGTGGCGCCGGCGGCTACGGTGGTGGCGAGGGGAATGACGGTGAGGGTGGTGCTGCCGGGGATGACCGTGAACGAGGCGGCATTGGGAAGCGAGACGGGGGCGTAGCTGGGGTCGCCGGAGTAAGACTCGGTGATGGCGTGGCTGCCGGGGGCAAAGACGCCGGTTGCCCACTCGGCCAGGCCGGAGACGTTCAGGGGATGAGTGGAGGTGGTGGAGGAGGAAGCGGTTTTGTCAGAGAAGGTGACGGTGCCGGTGGCGGGAGCGGGCTGGCCGGAGAGAGTTGCGTTGGCGCTGACGAGCTGAGCGTCGAGGAGGATTTGGGCGCCGTAGGGGACAGTCATCCCGGGCGAGAGGGGATAGAGATTGAGGTCGACGGGATTCCATGCCCAACCGGTGGCTTGAAGGGTTCCGGTTTCAGGAGTGACGGTGACGGTGAGCGGGGCCGATTTGCTGGCGGCAAAGGTGGAGTCGCCGCTGTAGACGGCTGTGAGCTGATAGGTTCCGCCGGGAAGGTTGTCAATGGGCGAGTAGACGCTGGCGGCGGTGAGGGTGAAATCGCCGAGGCCGGTGGAACCGGGAAGGCCGTCGGCGGCGGTGAGGGCGATCGAGCCGGTGGGGGTTCCGCTGGTGGAAGCGGGCGCGACGGTGGCGGTGAGGGTGGCGGTTTTGCCGTGGACGAGGGTAGATGGGCTGATGGAGAGCGTGGTGGTGGTGGGCTTGAAGGAGACCGAATGCCAATATTTGATGAGGTTGGCTACGTCGACTGAACCGAGGCCGGTGGCCCGGTCGTAACCGGTGGTGGCGGGATAGCCGTTCTCGACCCAGTAGTTGGTGAGAGTTCCGGAGACGCCGGAGCCGCAGTCGGTGGTTCCGGGGTAGCACTGGACCTGGTTGGTGCCGGTGGTGACGTCGCGGAAGACGGAGGGTTGTTTGGCGGCGAGGGGGTAGTAGACAAAATCTGCCTGCCCGGACCGACTGGATGCGCTCTGGTTGACCAGGGCCTGAATGGCGGCCATGGCGGGGGCTGCGGCGCTGGTTCCCCCGATGGCGGTGATGACGACGGCGCCGGAGGGGTTGAGATTGGAGCAGTCGCCGGGGTTGGCGCAGATGGGATAAAAGCTGGAGTTGTATCCGTTGGCGGCAAAGAGGGCCAGGTCAGGGAGGTCGCGGAGCTTGTCAGCGGGGACGCCGGAGCCGGCTTGCCAGGCGGGCTTGGGATAGCCGGAGGCGCCTGAGGATGGATAAAGCGCGGCGCTGCTGGAGCCGCCGCCGCCGGCGGCGATGGTCTGGGTGGACAGTGCGGAGGGGTTGCCGCTGTCAGCGAGGTTGAGGCCGAAGAAGTCGTTCCATGCCTGCTCGGGGATGGGGTGCTTGAGGGAGACGGTGGGCGCGGTGGTGGGCGAGGACCAGAAGCCGGCCAATTGGGCAGCGACGGCCGAGGCGCCGTTGGCGTATTGGCTGTAATAGAAGTCGGTTCCGCCGACGGCGATGTTGTAAGGCGTGGAGGCGATGCCGTTGACGGCGAGGCCGGCATAGGCGGCGGCCTGGGCGGGAGAGTCACAGGCCGCCGAGCCCGAGTCAGAGGCGGCGACGAAGACGGACTGACCCTGGGCGGCGGCCTGCTGCCAGAGGGCGTTCCAGAAGGCATTGCCACCCTGGCCGAGCTCGGCCTCACACGCGCTGTAACTGAGGCTGACGAGGCCGGCCTGATCGTCTTCAACTGCGCGCAAGGCGGCCAGGGTGAGGCCGCCGGTCAGGGCGGAGCCGGCGGAAGTGTAAAGCAGGATGGTGGCTTTGGGCGCGACGGAGGCGGCTATCTCGACGTCAAGATAAGCCTCGAGGGCGGCGGAGTTCTGGCCGGGGTCTTCACCATCGACGACGACGACGGGGAGATTGGCGGGGAGGGCGAAGAGGGACTGATAGGCCTGGACGAGGCTGAGGTCGATGTTGGAGGCGCTGACGACGGCGATGGACTGGCCTGCGCCGGAGATTCCGGCGGCGTAGACGGGATTGAGGTCGTACTGGGTGGCGAAGTCGGCGGGGGCGAGGGCGTAGCTGACGCCGGTGGCGGAGGAATAGGTCCACTGAGGCGTGACGAGGTGGGTTTTGACGTTGAAGGCGGCGCTGCCGAGGAGCTTGAGCTGCGACTGGGGCTGGAAGTCATTGAGGGAGGCGATGCCGGCGAGGACGGAGGCCAGGGCGGCGGGGATTGAGACCTCGGTGGCGGTGGAGAGATGGGACTCGCCGTTGATGAGGTAACGGTGGAGGGAGGTGTGGAACGCTTCGCTGAGTTGGGCCGCGGTGCCGGAGAACTCGATGGAGCCGGCGTGGAGCTTGTTGACCGTGAGGCCGTGGGACTGGAGCCAGGCGGTGACGGCGGCGAGGTCAGAGTTGGCGGGGCCGAAGAGGCGGGCGAATTCGGCGGGCTTGAGCCACCGATGGAAGGCGGGGTCGCCGGGCGTGTGGGCGGCGCGGAGAAAGTCCTGGAGCGCGGACTCCTGGGCGGGGGAGCGGGCGAGCAGGAGGAGCAAGCGGCCGGTGGGCAGTGCGGGGTCAACGGCGCCCTGGTCGAATTCTGAGACGGCGAGGGGATGGAGGTTGCCGGGAAGAAGGACGCGGGCGGATTCGTTGACTGGACCGGCAACGCGGGGCTGGGCGGCCGGGGGCTGGGGCGCCGCGAGCGCTGCCACCACAGCGAGGCTCAGCAAGAGGAAGAGAGCGAGGCGGGCGATGGTGCTGAAGGCGGCCATGTTTGGATGCTCGTATGGAGGGGGAGCGGGTACAAGGGGGACGGACACGGAGGCGGGTGCGCTGGTGGCGAAAGGGGAGGGGGTGTCAGATTGGGAAGGGCGGAGCGGGCTTCTGGGCTGCGCGAATCTCGGGCATGGAAGAGCCGGGAACGGTCATCCGGCGAACCAGGCGGATGTGGATTCGCGATCGGGTTCGCAGAAGAGCGCGGGCTTTCTAGTCGTTGTCGGGGCGGACGTAGGGTTTTTGCAGGTACATGCGGGCTTCGTTTACGGCGCCCTGGGTGTTGTCGTTGGTTTGCACGGCGAGCCGGTACTCGTTGACGGCGCGGTCGCGCTGTCCGGTGAGGTCAAAGATTTTTCCGAGCTGGATGTGGCTCCAGACCTCGGTCCAGCGGGGCTCCCCGTCGCCGCGGAGGCAGTCGCGGTAGGCGTTGACGCTGGCCTGGTAGTTGCGCTGGGTGAAGAGCAGTTCGCCGATGCGGTAGTTGGCGAGCGAGCTGGCGGCGTTGGCTTCAAGGGCCTTTTGATACTGGGTGAGCGCGCCGGCCAGGTCGCCCTGGGCGACCATCTGCTGGCCTTTGAGGATGGCGATGCGGACCTCGAGGTCGGGGGTTGATTTGAGGAGCCAGTTCTCAGGATCGATGGCGATGCGGCGGGGACGGCCGAAGGTGTCAACGATGTACTGCGAGGTGGTGCCGACAACATCGACCTTCTGGATTTCGGTTTTGCCGTCGGTATCCACGCGCAGCTCGACGGGCATGCGGAAGAGGTCGAGATCCTGGTCAATCTCTCCAATGGTCCGGAAGCCTTTGTTGTTGCCGAGGCGGTAGACGGCGTATTTGTTGTTGAACTGGGGCGCGCCGGTGCCGTCGACCCATTGCGCGAAGAAGGCGGTGAGCTGCTGCTGGGTCTGGGCTTCGGCGACCTTGTCGAAGTCCTGGGTACGCATGGACTGATCAGTGTATTGACCGAGGGCGCCTTTCAGGATGTCGAGGAAGGCTTTGTCGCCAACCTCCCAGCGCAGCATGTGGAAGATCATGGCGCCTTTTTCTAGGGTCATGGACTGGAACTCAGGCGAGAAGGGGCTGAGGCGGGCGGCGCTCGAGAGGGGAATGGTGTCGTAGGCGAGAGCGCCGGCGGAGACATCCTGAAGGGCAGCGCGCATGGCGGCTTTGCCGGTCTGGTCTTCGAGGTACATGAGCTCGCCGTAGCGGGCCATGCCGTTGGTGATCCATGCGTCGTTGAGGGTGCGGGGGCTGACCTGGGAGCCCCACCACTGGTGGGCGATGGTGTTGGCGAGGAGGCGGACGCCGCTCTTGTCGCCGACGCGGGAGCCGAGGATGCCGGCCAGTTCGGGAGCCCAGGCGGCGGGGAGGGTGTCGTCGGGTAGCTCGACGACGTTGAGATGGCTGGTTTCAAGGCCGCCGAAGCTCTCCGTGAAGAAGTCGAATTGCTTGGCGGCGGTCTGGGCCAGCTCGTTGGCCGAGGTTTGGTGGGCGACGGTGAGGTAGACCTTGACGTTGCCAGCGCCGGCGGTGACGGGGCCGACGTAGCGGCCGGCGATGACGGTGCCGGGGAATCCGGGCTTGTTCCAGTTGAAGCTGTACTCGTCGCCGGGCTTGCCGCTGGCCAGCGTGACGGGCTTCGAGGAGCCTTGCTGGCCGCTGGCGAAGACCTTCATGCCCTGGGGGACGCGGATGTGGAGGACGGCGGTGAAGCGGTCAGTGAGATAGCCGGTCATGGGGAACCAGCGGGCGGCATAGAGCAGGTAGGTGATGGGCTCCTGAATGGCGGCGAGCTTGAGGCCCTCGACGGGACCGTCTTCGTTGCCCGTGATGGCGCCTTCGTACTCGAATGTCCAGTGGGCGGCCTGGCCGCGGACGAAGGGGGTGGTGGGGGTGACGCGGATGGCGCCGTCTGCGGAGCGGTCGCCGGTGAGGAGCTTGCCGGCGTCGTCAGTGATTTTGGTGATCTTGAGGGCGGGATGGAAGCCAAAGGTGACCAGCTCGGCGTTTTCAGGCGCGGTGAAGGTGACGACGGCCTTGGCGGCGATGTGATGGGTGGCGGAGTCGAGCTCGGCATCGATGTCGTAAGCGGAGATGGTGAGCGCGGCCCGCTCGCGCTGGGCTGCCAGAGGAGCGACGAAGAGAAGGGCGCAGGCGAACAGGCCTGCCAGCGGCAACAATTTGAACGATCTCAGCACGGCAGTCATGATTGACCTCATAGGGCTATTTTCGCTTGCAGCCGGCGCCTATTTGCGCGAGGGTAACATCGGCCACCCGGTCAATGGCTCCCTGATTCTGCGAGCGTCCGTCGGGCGGGGTGGTCAACAGGACCCTGATCCGCTGAAGCTCCTCCATCATGGACTGGCGGGGAGGGCCGTCGGGTAGCAGCGGTTCGAGTTGTTGGACGATATTTGATGCGGTGAAGGTGTCCTGAATCAGCTCAGGGACGATGCGTTTGCCGGCGATGAGGTTGGCCATGGCGACGTGGGGGACTTTGACGATGCGCTTGGCGATGGCGTGGGTGAGGGGGGAGACGCGGTAGACGACGACGAAAGGGTTGCCGATCAGGGCGGCTTCGACGGTGGCGGTGCCGCTGGCGACGACGGAGGCTCGGGCGTGGTGGAGGGCGGCGCGGGCGTCGGGGACGAGGCGGATGTAGAGGCCATCGTCCTGTGCGGCTACTAGCCGGCGTACTTCGTCCCTCTGAGCCTGGCTCAGGGTCGGCGCAAGCGGCACAATAAACGCGTATCGCCCGTTATCCTCGCGCGACGGATCTGGCCGGACAGCCTCAAGCCAATGCGGAGCCCGTTCTGGTTTGTAGTCGGATCGGTCCGGGGTATCAGAAGGCAGACCCGCCAGGCCCCGCGCCGCTCGCAGCATCTCGGGTAGCAGGTCGGCGATTTCGCGGGGACGGCTGCCGGGGAGGAGCGCGATCCAGGTGCGGGCGGGGTCGAGGTGGTTTTCCTGGGCGAATTGTTCGCGGGAGACGGAGGGTTGGGGCAGCTCGGCGAGGGGATGGCCGACGAACTCGGCCTGGACGCCGTGATCGCGGTAGAAGGGCTCCTCAAAGGGGAAGATGACGAGCATTTTGCTGATGTGCCGCTGGACGAGATTGATGCGGTGTTTTTTCCAGGCCCAGAGTTGGGGGCTGACGAAGAAGATGACGGGGACGCCGCGGCGATGGAATTGTTTGGCGAGCCGGAAGTGGATCTCGGGGAAATCGATGAGGACGGCTACGTCGGGGCGGCGCTGGCGGATGGACTGGCTGAGCTTTCGGAATTCGCGGTAGATGCCGGGCAGGTGGTGGAGGACCTCAGTGAGGCCCATGACGGCCATATCTTCAGAGCGGACGACGACATCGAGGCCGGCCGCTGCCATGCGCTCGCCGCCCATGCCGAAGAAGGCGGCGGATTCGCCGGCGGCGGCGAGCTTGCGCTTGAGGGATTCGATGAGCAGGGCGCCGTAGTGTTCGCCGCTGGCCTCGCCTGCCGAGATGAAGAGGGTGGGTGGCATGGATGGATGCGGCCTGGCCGCGTTCTTCATGATAGCGGGTTTGGCGCGGGGGATGAGGCGGGGTTTTCGGGCGGGCATGGGGCGGCGCTATACTGCTGCGCAGCGGTTTGGACGGAATGGAGTGGGCGATGAAAGCTTGGTTGGTGGCGGGGTTGGTGGTTTTGGGACTGGGGATGGTTGGGTGCAAGAAGCAGGCTGCGCCGGCGGCGGTTGCTCCGGTGAGCGGGCCGTTTACGAGTGAGGAGTTGCAGGCTTTTGCCGCGCTGGCGCCGATTGACACGCATGCGCATGTGTTTGCGAGCGACGCGGGGTTTGACGCGATGCTGAAGCGTCTGAATCTGCACCTGGTGGACATTCTGGTGATCGACGACCAGAACCCGGAGTACAACGCATCGGCGGCAAAGGTTGCGGATGCGTGGAAGTTTGTGCGCGGCAGCGAAGGGCACGCGGTGTATTGCACGTCGTTCGATCCTTACAAGTGGAAGGAGCCGGGATTTGCTGCGGCCGCGAATCGCGCACTGGATGAGGAGTTCAGCAAGGGCGCGATTGCGGTGAAGATCTGGAAGAACATCGGGATGGAGATCAAGGACGCGAAGGGCAACTACATTCTGCCGGACAATCCGGTGTTTGCGCCGATCTATAAAAACATCTCGCTGAAGAACAAGACGCTGATTGCCCATGTGGCCGATCCGAGTTCGTCGTGGGCGCCGATTGACGCGTCGTCGCCGGACTACTCGTATTACAAGGAGCATCCGGTGTGGTACATGTACGGGCAGAAGAATCCGGCATCGAAGGAGCAGATTTTGGCGGCGCGGGATCATGTGGTGGAGCAGAATCCGAACCTGCGGGTGGTGGGGGCGCACCTGGGGAGCATGGAGGCGGACTTCAAGCAACTGGGCGAGCACTTGGACAAGTATCCGAACTTTGCGGTGGATATGGCGGCGCGGATGCCGTATATCATGATGGCGCCGCGGGCGGAGATGATTGCGTTTCTCACCGAGC
>Ga0302320_10012005_pt1 | contig 18251 bp, 15 predicted proteins | sample Bog_T0_3_FD_202130 | JGI IMG/M metagenome (GOLD analysis project Ga0302320, IMG submission 202130) | Peat permafrost microbial communities from Stordalen Mire near Abisko, Sweden - Bog_T0_3 | ecosystem: Environmental > Terrestrial > Soil > Wetlands > Peat | place: Sweden: Abisko, Stordalen Mire...
ATTCGCGGATGTAGCCTTTCTCTGCCATCCGCGCGGCGAGGCGGCGGAAGGCCTGATCGGAAACGGGCTTCACTCCATTGGCGGAGACGTAGCGATTATAGAAGTTGAAGAGGGCGCAGACGGCGATGGCATAGAAGATGGATGTGTCGTCCCACCCGGCTGCGTGGAGGGTGGCGATGTCTTCCTGATTGATGGAAGCGACGCTGACTGTGACCTTGCGCGCGAAGCGGAGGATGGCCTTGTCTCTTTCAGGGAGCAGGGACGCATCGAGATCGTGAATCGCGCTCCAGACCAAAGCCTCATCCTTATAGAGGTGAGCAGCGACGGCGGCGTGGGCCTTCATGCAGAACTCGCAGTTGTTGAGCGACGAGGTGTAAGCCGCAATGAGTTCGCGCAGGGCGATGCGGATGGGCGCATCCTCATGCATGATCTCTTGCGAGAGACGGACGAGGGACTCGGCGATCTTTGGCCGGAAGGCGAGCAGGTTCCAGATCTGCCAGTACTCGGAGCCGGAGGATTTGGCCGCGGCGATGAGATCGAAGTAGGGGCTGGGCTGCGGATTGTTTTCGACATCCGGCAGAAGCAGGGAAGATAGAGGCGGGGTGGTGCTCATGGTGTGACCTTTGCTCCGCTTGCGTTGTGATCGGGAGAGACATTGCTGGCGCTGTCATAGAGGGCGAGCAGCTCTTGCGACTGAAGGCCGAAGGCGTTGGCGACGCGGTTGAAGGTTGAGAAGAGCGCGGCGATGTGGACGGCTTCAGCGATCTGGAGCTCGCTAAAGCCGGCGCTGACGAGGAGGTCTACGTCGGCGCGATGGATCTGGTGGGAGTTGGAGTTGACCTTGCGGGCAAACTGGAGCAGAGCCTGCTCGGCAGCGGAGAGCACGGGTGAGTTGAGGTTGCCGGCGTGAAGGTCGGCGAGGACTTGGGAAGAGCCGCCGTGGACGCGGAGAAAGTAGCTGTGGCTGTCAACACAGTAGGGGCAGGCGTTTTGTGCGGAGACGAAAGTGGCGATCATCTCTTTATGTTTGCGGCCCAGTGCGCCGTCGGCAAAGATGAGGGACTCGGACAGGGCCATCATGTGCTGAAGCAGCGGGGGATGGGTGGCGAAGCACTTGAGGAGTCCTGGAACATCGGGGCGACCAAAGTGAGTGCGGAAGTGATGGTAGAGCGCGGCCACTTCGCCTGTGGCCGCGGCCTCTTCAATGACCGGGATGTTGAGCGGCGCGGCGCTGCCCGAGATGCGGGGGGAGTTGGCGATCTTTTCGTACTCGGGCAGAGCCATCGGGGACCTCTGGTTAAAGCATTTTCCGGAATCGAGTAGACCGGGATTTTGCCGGTCTCCCACCCATTCCGCAGGAATACGCGGAATGGATGGGGCACGGAATTCTAGAGTAAGAGCGAAGATGCACTAGAACTCGAAGCGGGTTGCGAACTGGAAGGCGCGCGGGCCCCCTGAGCCGAAGAATCCGCCGGCTACTGTAACCGGCGAGAAGAAACTGGTTTGCTCCTGCGGGGTGGTCAAGCAATCGGATTGATTTTTTTGCTGGCAGGGGCCGATGGAGATGTTGCGGCCGGAGAAGTTGGCGGTGTTCGATCCGCGAATGTTGACCTGGTTGGCGAGGTTGAAGCCTTCACCGATGAGGCTGAGATAGGCGCGGCTGCCGAAGGATATGCGTTTGCGCAGGCGGAGATCGAACGAGCTGAAGGGGCTGGAGTAGCTGATGCCGGACGGGACGATGTTGATGGGACCGCCGGCCTGGCAGGGATAGGCGCCTGGGCAGGGGGCAAGCGTGTTCCACTTTGCGATGAGCTGATTTAACTGGCTGCTGTTTTTGACTTCACGGCCGAGAGCATTGCGCGGCAGGAGAGGGAGGCGCGAGCCGCTGGCTCCGTTGCCCGCGGTGCTGGGCAGGAAGGTATCAGCCGGAACGCCGGATCCATAGGTATAGATGGGCGCGATGGAGAAGCCGTAGGGGAGCTGCGCTTCACCATAAAAGGTGAGGCGATTGCGTTCGTCAGTGAGCGCGTAGCCTTTTTCTTTGCGGAGGCCGGATGAGCCTTCGACGAGATTGACCTGCTCATCCTGGTTGTTGTTGGTGAGCTGATCGTCGTCGGAGTAGTCAAAGGTTTTGGAGAGCGTGTAGCTGAGGTTGTATTGGTAAGAGATTTTGCCGATCTTTGCGGAGCGATGGGCGAGGCTGACGAGCAGGCCGTCGTACCAGCTTTTTGCGCCGGACTGGATGAGGGTGATGTTGTCAGAGATTCCGGTGGCCGGATCAGTGATGGTGCAGGGGACGTTGCTGCCGGGGCAAGCGATGTTGGGCGATGTCGAAGTGGTGTCGCGCAGGAGGCTGCCGATGAGTTGGCGCTCGGCGAAGACGTGGAGAGCGTCGGCACTGAGCAGCCAGTTGGCGGCGATCTGCTGTTGCAGGCCGAGGGAGAATTGCTGGTAGAGCGGGTGGTGCGAGTCAGGGCCCATGGCGATGATGCCGACGCCGCCAACCTGATGCGGGCCGCTGAAGGCGCTGGCGAGGGTGGGCGTGCCGGGGGCAAAGAGGGCGCCGGGGGCAAAGCAGTTGTTGAGGCTGGGCGGGGCGCCGGTGCCGGGGATCACACAACTGGAGCCGGCATACTGCTCGACGGCGAGGGCGCGATCATTCTGGACGCGCTCTTCCGCGCCAGTTTCAAGAATGATGCGGTCATAGTAGATGCCGTAGCCGCCGCGCACGACGGTTTTGCCGTGCTTGAAGGGATCGTAGGTGAAGCCGATGCGCGGACCGAAGTCTTTTTTGTCAGAGGACTTTTTGAGGTTGATGACGTTGGCGATCCAGACGCAGGGCTGGGTGGGAATTGTGGTGAGGTTGGGGCAGGGATCATGGTCGCTGCTGGTGCCTGTGAGGTCAGAGTCGTACTCCCAGCGGAGGCCGAGGTTGAAGGTGAGATTGGAACGAGCGCGCCAATCGTCCTGGGCATAGACGGCAGTGTAGGAGTCGCCGACCTGGGGGATGGGAACGGGGACGATGGGGCCGGTGCTGTGAATGGCGACAGCGATGGGGATGTCGAGGTCGTTGACGACGCCGTCGTTGTTGAGATCGGCGAAGGCGAAGTCTGAGACGAGGATGACGGTTCCGTTGCCGAAGGGGTTGATGATTCCATGGGCGGTGTAGTGCTGGAACTCAGCGCCGAGTTTGAGGGAATGCTTACCGATGGCGAGGGTGAGGCCGTCACGAAACTGGTTGCGGGTAAGGAATGTTTCCTGCGGGAGATTGAAGTTGGGGCCATCGGCGAGGTCGGGGAAGATGAGCTCGCTGGTAAGGCCGAGCGATGGGTTTGTGAGCGGAGCAGCGCCCGGATACGGCGGAATGTCGTTATAGAAGTTGTCGTAGTGGAAGGAGATCTCGTTGACGCGGGTTGGGCTGAGGACACTGGTCCAGGCAGCCTGGACGGAGTGGAAGCGATTGAGGGAGTTCTGGCGTTCAGCGGCTGTGCTGCCTGGCGTGGTGGAAGAGGCGCTGGCCTGGGCGGTGTCAGTGGATCGGTTGAAGCTGTAGCGTACGAAGAGGCTGTTGGCGTTGTTGAGGCGGTCGTCAAAGCGATTGGAGAGGAGCAGATCGCGGAGAGGCGCGGCGGCGGCGGTGTTGTTGATTGCGCCGGTGGCGAAGTCGCGCGTGCCGGTCTGGATGGAGGAGTTCTGATCACGAAACTCGGCGGATGAGACGAACCAGGTTTTGTCGCGGCTCAAGGGACCGCCGATGGAGCCGCCGTATTGTTCACGGTCGAAGGGAGGCGTGTGCTGGCCGGGGCTGAAAGTTGCCGGGAGGGCCTGGAGGTTCCGGTTGCGCTCGTAGAGAAAGGCCGAGCCGTGATAGTTATTTGTTCCCGCCTTGGTGATGATGTTGATGATGCTGTTGCCGGAGCGACCGACTTCGGCGGTGAAGCGGGCGGTGGCGATTTGAAATTCGCCGATGGAGTCTTCAGGGAGGTTGGAGAGGGTTCCGCCGACGACCTCGTCGTTGTTGTCGCCGCCATCGATAGTGATGTTGCCGCCGCGGCCGAAGCCGCCGGCCGAGCTGACCTCAAGCGTGTTGGTCTTGGTGGGATCGAAGGTGGGGGCGGGGCGATTGCCGGGAATGAGATAGGCGAGCTCAAGGAAGTTGCGGCCGTTGAGGGGGATGTTCTCAATGGTGTTCTCAGTGATTTGGCCCTGAAGCATGGACTGCGCGAGGTCGACGGTTTGCGCGGCGGCGGTGACGTTGACAGTGGTGACCTGGCCGGCGGGGGCGAGGGTTGCGTCAAGGGTGAAGGTGTGGCCGGCTTGAAGGATGATGGCCGCGAACTTGGCGGCGGCGAAGCCAGATGCATTCACCTCAGCGCGATACTCGCCGGGCAGCAGATCGGGGATTGACCAGGAGCCGCCAGCATTGGTGACGCTTGTGCGGGTGGCGCCCTGCGCGACGCTGGCGACGGCAACTTTTGCGCCTTGAACTACGGCGCCTTGTGAGTCTCTTACGATGCCGGAGATTGTGGAAGCGGGTGTCTGCGCTTGAACCACAGCAGCAACAGGGAGAAGGAACAGGCAAAAGAACAGTAGGAGCTTGCGCATGAATCGGGACCTCCGGAAGGACCGCTGAAGGCAGTCGAAAGTGAAATGCAGAGCTGAATCAAGTTTCGTGGGGCCGTGGTGAAGCGTAGCCGTAGTGAATCCTACAAGCGCATGCGGTTGGCGTCCTCCTCCTTTGGGTGGAGGGAACTCTCCACCTTAATAGGGCGGCGATGTGCGTGGCCGATGTGGTTTGCTGATGGTAGAGTGACAGCTATGTCTTCCCCCGAATCCATTGGGCGGCGGCGCTTCGGGCTGCCGGCCGCAATTGCAATTGTTGTGGGCGAGTCCATTGCGCTGGGCATTTTTCTGACGCCGGCGACGATGGCGAAGTCGCTTGGGTCTCCGCTGCTGCTCGGGCTGGTGTGGCTGGGCATGGCGCTGATGGCGATGTGCGGAGCGTTGTGCTACGCGGAGCTGGCGATTCGCTTTCCGGAGTCGGGCGGCGAGTATGTGTATCTGCGGGCCGGGTACGGCGATCGGGTGGCGTTCCTTTATGGCTGGATGAGCTCGGTGGTGATGTATCCGGGCGTGGCGGCGGCGCTGGCGGTGGGAGCAACGGCTTATGTTGCGCAGGTGACGCCGCTGAGTGCGCGGACTTTAGCATTTGTACCGGCAGGAATTCTGCTGATCTTTGGCGGCGTGAATTTTCTCGGGACCCGGTTGAGCGGGACGCTAATGACGTTCACGAATCTTCTGAAGCTTTTGATTCTGTTCGGGCTGGTGGCGTGGGCGGTGGCGTCAGGGCATGCGCACCTGAGCAACCTGATGCCGCTGGCGGAACGAAGGCCGGGGTCGGATGCGTTGATTCCTGCGATTGCCAGCGGGATTGTGGCGGCGTTCTTCAGCTTTGGCGGGTGGTGGGAGGCGAGCAAGATTGCAGGCGAGGTGCGCAATCCGCGGCGCACGCTGCCGCTTGCGTTCATCGGCGGAGTAGCGCTGGTAACGCTGATTTACCTGCTGATCAGCGCGGCGTTTCTGGCGGTGCTGCCGATTGATAGGCTGACCTCAAACACGGCATTTGTGGCGCAGTTTGGCGAGGCGCTGTTTGGAGTGGCCGGCGCGAAGGTGCTATCGATTTGCGTGCTGGTGTGCGTGGCGGGCGGGATTGCGGCGCTGACGATGGCGTCGCCGCGCGTGACGTATGCGATGGCGCAGACGGGAACGTTCTTTCCCGCCTTTGGCAAGCTGCACCCGCGGTTTGGGACGCCGGCCAATGCGATTCTGCTGCAGACGGGATTGTCGCTGGGCGTGCTGCTGCTGGGAGCGTTCGATCGGGTGCTGGCTTACATCATCTTTTCGGCGGTGCTGTTTCTTGCGCTTGCGGCATCCACGCTGTTTCGCATGGGCGAGAGAGCGAAGGGCTGGTGGTTTCCGTGGGCGCCGGTTCTGTTTATTGTGTTCTGCATCATCGTGGGCGGGCTGATTCTTGCGCACAATCCTTTGCCGGCGCTGATTGGCGTGGGCATTGTTCTTTGTGGCCTGCCGCTTTATCAATATCTGAATGTGCGGCAAGTGAACGTGCCGCTGACCGCTGAAGGAGACTGACCAAGACAATGGCACACATTCAATTGCCTGAGGGACTGCAAGGAATTCGCGCGGCGATGGCGTTCAGGCCGGAGACCGCAAAGCCGCTGAATGAGTTGGCGGAGACGCTGCTGCATGCGCCGAACTCGCTCACGCCGGGCGAGCGGGAGCTGATTGCGACGTATGTTTCATCAGAGAACGATTGCTATTTTTGCCAGACGGTGCATGGAGCGATTGCGGCGGCGCATCTGGACGGCGACGAGGAGCTGGTGCGCTGCGTGAAGACGGGCTTTGGCAACGCGAAGATTTCAGAAAAGCTGAAGGCGCTGCTGGCGATTGCGGGCAAGGTGCAAAAAGGCGGCAAGCAGGTGACGGCCGAGGATGTGGAAGCGGCGCGGAGGCAGGGTGCGACGGATGTTGAGATTCATGACACGGTGCTGATTGCCGCGGCGTTCTGCATGTATAACCGCTACGTGGATGGGCTGGATACATGGCAGCCGCACGATGAGGAGCTCTATCGGCAGCGTGGGCGCAAGACGGCACAGGAAGGCTATGTGACGATGAGTCGGGAGTATCTGCCGCAGGAAGAAAACACGAAGCGAGGAGCTTGAAGATGCCGCATATTCCCTTGCCGGCGGAGTTGCCGGGGATCAGTTCAGCGTTTGCGTTCAGGCCGGAGACGGCGAAGCCGTTGCGCGAGCTGGCGCATGTTCTGCTGCATGAGCCGAACAGTCTCTCACCGGGGGAGCGGGAGTTGATTGCGACGTTTGTGTCGTCTCGCAACGAGTGCTACTTTTGCCAGACGAGCCACGGGGCGGCGGCGGCGTGCCACCTGGGCAGCAGCGAGACGGTGAGGCAGGTGCATACGGACTTCACACAGGCGCCGATCTCAGAGAAGCTGAAGCGCCTGCTGGCGATTGCGGGACAGGTGCAGCAGGGCGGGAAGAAGGTGACGCGCGAGGCCGTGGATGCGGCGCGCGAGCAGGGAGCGACGGATGTGGAGATTCACGATACGGTGCTGATTGCCGCGGCGTTCTGCATGTATAACCGCTATGTGGACGGGCTGGCGACCTGGCAGCCGCGGGACGAGGCGATGTATGCGCAGATGGGAGAGCATCTGGCGCGGGAGGGCTACACGACACCGTCGATTCGGCCAGACGGGAAGAAGTAAAGAAGGCCCGCGAGGAGGTTCGCGGGCCTTTGATTCTTCTGCGTTCAAGTGCTTAGTCCACGTGAATTGGTAGATCATCCTGGACAAGCGTGGACCGGGACGCCCGCGCTACAGCCGGCCAGGAGGCCAGCGCTACACTCGTCAAATTGCGAAATCACGCGGTCACGGTACTAGTTGGAAGGCGCGATGCGGCCGACGAGGGTGAGGTCGATGTCGACTTCCTTGGCGACCTTGAGGATGAAGATGCTGGGGTCTTTGAGTCCCCATGCCACGTAAGGAACCGTGAAGTGGGTTTTGGCGGTGAGGTTGGCTGCGTCGGCGTGGAGTTGCATGGGGACGGTGAGGTCATGCGGAGTGCCGTGGAGCGTGAAGACGCCTGCGACTTGAATGGTGGAGTCGCCTGACGGGGCGATGGTTCCCTTGTAGCTCTTGGGCGCAAACGAGACTTCGGCAAAGTGTGGCACGTCGAGGACATCGGAGTTCATCTTCTTGTCGCGGCTGGGTTCTCCGCTGTCACCGCTGCCGGCGGCGACGACGATGGAGCCGGAGATGGTTGCGGCTTTGGGATCAAAGCTGATGGATCCGCTCTGGACATGGAATGTTCCCTGCACATGGTGGCCGCTGCCGCCGAGGGCGAAGGCAACCTGGCTGGCGCCGGGATTGACGGTGAAAGTCTGATGCTGAGCGAAGGCCGCGGTTGCGAGCAGAAGTGGCAGTGCGAGGAGGGCGGATTTTGCGATGGTCTTCATGATTTTTCTCCTTTAGGGAATGAGTGGCGATCAGTCTTGTCTTGATTGCGCAACGAGCTGCGACAACCAGAGAGCGATGGAAGAAACCTGTTTGCCGGAGAGGTATTCGTGTCCGGGCATATCCGTGCCGGGAACGCCGAACTTGACGATCTGGGCAAGCCGGGTAAGCAGTTGGGGTTGCGGGCCCGAGGGCGGGAGATAGTAGAAGGGGCCGCGAGCGAGGTCGGGCGGGAAACGCTTGAAGCTGGATTGCCAGGCCTGACGGGTGCGGCCTTCGGCGCTGTGACAGGTGGCGCAGTCCTCGAGATAGAGCTGCTTTCCGAGGGCGGGGTCGGCGTCGCGCAGGTCATGCGAGGAGGGCTGCCAGATTCTTTCGTCGGCCTTGTGGTCAACTGTGCCCGGGCCCTGGAGGCTGGCGAGATAGGCGACGAGGTCGTCACCGCGGCGGTCGCGGAAGAGGAAGGCGAACGAGGGCATGATGGAGGAACCGCTGACTTCAGCGGGGTTATAGAAATGCGCTTTGAGCCAGAGGGACGAACGGCGGCCGCCGACCTGGGAGAGATCGGGACCCTGGCGGCGATTGCCGATGAGGGGCGGATGCTGAAGGCGAAGCTGGGCGATGGTTTCGACGGGGCCCCACATGAGCACGTCAGGCGAGTTGGGGCGGACGTATTGCGAGTGACAGTGGATGCACCCCTCGGAAATGTAGACGAGGCGTCCGCGATCGACCTGGGAGAGTTGCGGCGGTTTGCGGGCGGCACCGAGGACGCTGTGAACGAAGAAGGCGGCGAGGGCGAGGAGGGCGGTGAGGGCGGCTTCACGCAGGCGGCGGCGCAAGAAGGAGTAGAGCGTGGGCAGAAGCACGACGGCAGCGGCGGCGGCGACGAAGAGCGGAGGGACGTAGCCGAGATTCTGGCCCATGCCGATTCCCATTGCGGAGCCGGCCCAGCCGGCGATTGCGTAGATCCATCCGGCCTGACGGCCGCGCTGCGCGGCTGAGGCGGCAGGCGCAAGCAGCGAAGGATAGGCGACCAGGGCGACCGAGTAGAGCGAAACTCCGATGGGATAAAAAATTGATGCGAGCGCGGCACGGCTGGGATCGAGCAGCAGCAAGCACGCGATGTCGAGCGCGAGGACGGCAGCCGAGAGAACCAGAGAGAGTTTGCGGCGGCGAAGAAACCATACGCTGGCCAGGGCCGCGGAGAGGTGGAGGACTCCATTGGCCCAGAGATGGGCTGTGCCTTGCCAGGTGCCGGCCTTGAGGGCGGGTGTGTTTTGGATGATGAAGAAGGCGGCGGAGTCAAGCCAGACGAGCGCGGCAAAGCAGGCCAGTACACCGAGAAAGGGGAGAGGCGATTGCGTGGCGGAGCTGGTGGGCCGCGGCTCGGCATGGATGGGGCGAAGAGTGACGAGGATGCCTGCGAGGCAGAGGAGTGCAGCGACGAGGGATTGCGTTCGAGGGGCGGCGTTGAAGAAGAAGGGGAGATTGCAGATGAAGTAACCGAAGCCGGTGCCGAGGCCGACGAGCAAGAGCGGATTGCGGTTGCCGGTGAATTGGCGCAGGTGGGTGACGAGGGTGACGGTGAGCAGGCCGAGAGAAGCGCCGATGAGGAAGGCGACAGCGACACTGGCGGCGATGCCGAGCGGAAGGAGCGAAAGGAATGCGGCGGCAGCAGAGGCGACGAGCGCGATGCGAAGGCGCAGGGCGGGCGCAGGCCAGAGGCTGAGGCGCGGGGCGAGCAGGCTGAGCAGAATTCCGCCGATGCCCATGGCGGCCATGACGGCTTGCAGATGAGCGCCGGCCACTCCGAGCGTCGCCAGCCGCTTGAGGAATGCGAACTGGGCGAAGATGAGGAAGTAGACATAGGTGACGGCGACAAGAGCCGCGCCTTGCCAACCGATGGTGTGAGATTTACCGCGCGACATTGGTCACCCAACCCTTGCGCATTCCGATGGCTTGAATGATGACGCAGGCACCGTCAGCGAAGGCGACGGTGAGCCATCCAGCTTGAAGCGTGTGGTCCAATACCTGCGCGACGACGAAGATGGCTACGCTGGCGCGGGTGATGGCGGTGAGGAGCCAGACGGTCTCAAGGCGGCAGGGGCTGCCTCTTCGCAACACGACGCGCGCGCCAAAGAGGCAGGCGAGGCCGACGGAGAAGACAAACGCACCGATGAAGGAGATGAACGGGAGCGCATCAGCGGGCACCGTAAGGCCCATGAGCCGCAGTGCGAGCGTGGGGGCGATGATGAGCAGCGCGCCGGTGAGAGTATCAGAGAGGCCGGTGAGCAGTTGATAGGCGAGAAGGATGGGACGGTTCATGCAGTCTTCTCCAGTGGAACGATGGTGGAAGCGGAATGGGGCTCGCGGAGCAGTGTGGAAGCGTCGACGAGCCAGTCAAGCGAGGCAAGAAACATGCAGATGCCGGTGAGCAGGCGCAGGGCGTAGAGCAGATTGCGGGCCGGGCCGGGGACGATGGTGAATGTGGGGTCAAAGCCTTCACGCCAGCCGGCGATGGTCATGAGAAGAATGTACGCGATGACGCTGGCATGCCAGAGATAGAAGGAGCGGGAGCGGTTGAATATCCAGCCGCCGTCTCCTAGGAGTTGAACCATGACGAAGATGATAAGGCTGGAGGTGAAGCCGGCCATGGCGACAAAGGAGTGGCCGACGAGGCCGTCAGTGAACTTGAAGTGGTCGAGGATGCCGGGAAGGAAGAAGACCCACCCGGTGAGAACGAGGGCGGCCCACCAGGAGAGGAAGGCGATGCGCCAGCGGCGGGTGTTGCTGTTCCACAGGAAGGCGGCGTAGTAGGCGGGCGTGAGCGGCAGCCAGAGGAGCAGGCAGGCGAGGCTGAGGTATTGCACGGGGAGACGATGGCTCATGTCTCCGCGGCCCAGGGAGACGCAGAGCAGGGCTTCGACGGCGAGAACGATCCAAGCGAGGGCGATGATGCGCGAACGGCCTGGCTTGCGGCGGGTGAGACCGAAGGGAAGAACAAGCAAGATGAGGACCACGTCGAGGGAAGACTCCAACTGGCTTGCGCCGGTCGGGCCGCCGGTGTCAGGGTTCACGGGAGGATAGATGGAGGGGCTGGACGCGAAGTAGAGGAGGAACGGGACGGCGAGCAGAATGAGAAGGCCGACTGCCTTTGCTAACTGTGCGGCGACGGGGGAAGTCTGCGAGTGATTCCAGTTGACGATGAAGGCGACGGTGAGCAGAAGCCAGAGAGCGAGGAGAGCGGCGGGAAAGAGAACGCGGGCGTAGCCGCTCCAGTCGAGGAAGAGCTTGCCGCTGGATTGGCCGGAGAGCCAGGTGAGGACGCCGACGGCCAGTGCGGCGGACCAGGCCCAGAGGATGGGCCTGGACCAGGGAGCGGTTGCGCCGCGGTCGGCGCCATAGACGTGGAAGAGAAAGCCGACGAGCGGCACGCTGGTCCATCCGTAGAGTTCGAGGTTCATGTGAACCATGATCCAGCGGCCGTAGGTGCACTCGCCGAGTTGGGTGCTCAGGGATGGGAAGAGCAGCAAGACGGCGATGAGCACTCCGACGGCGTTGGCCACGACGAGCCAGAATAGGCCGTGCCAGGCGGCAGTGGCGATGGGCCGGGCGCCGGGGAGCGTGGAATCATCGAGCGCTTGCGAGTTCATGAATTCTTCCATCGTGCATTTCAACAAGGTGATGGCAGCGCTCGGCGAGGTTGCGATCGTGCGTGGCCATCAAGAGAGTTACGTTTTCAGTGGCGACGAGGTCGAGCAGGAGATCGAAGACCATGGCGCTGTTTTTCTCGTCGAGAGATCCGGTGGGCTCATCGGCGAGGAGGATTTTGGGCCTGTTCATGAGGGCGCGGCAGAGCGCGGTGCGCTGCCGCTCGCCGCCAGAGAGCTTCTGGATGCGCTGGTCGAGGCGATGGCTCAAGCCTGTACGCTCGGTTAGTTCCATGAGGCGAGCCTTGGCGACGCGACGGTCAACGCCGGCGGCAACGGTGGGGATGAGACAGTTCTCAGCGAGGGTGAGATCGGGAATGAGATTGTGAAGCTGAAAGACGAAGCCGACCTCGTGGCGGAGCAGGCGGAGAAGATTGCGATGGCGATTGACTTCAATTCCGTTGACGAAGACGCGGCCGCTATCGGGCTCATCGAGACCGCCGAAGAGATGGAGGAGCGTGCTTTTGCCGCAGCCCGAAGGGCCGCAGAGAGCGACGGCCTGGCCTTCGACGGCTTCGAAGTCTACGCCTTTCAAGACCGCGATGGCGCCGTGGTCGTAGCTCTTCCACAGGTTCTTAGCCTGGAGAACGATGCGGCTTTGGGGGTTGGATTGGGATGAGGCGATCATTCGAAGCGAAGCGCCTCCACCGCACGAACACGCATGGCATAGATGGCCGGGTAAAATGCGCCGGCTGCCCCGGTGAACAGGGCAAGCAGAATGACGATGAGCAGAACTGCTGGATGAATGGTGGGATCGACGTAGCCGTCAAGCGCCGGAATCAATTTGAGGGCAAAGAGGATGGCGGTTCCGATGAGGAGCCCGGCGAGAGCGCCGACAAGCGAGACAACGGCAGACTCGCCGAAGATCATTGTGCCGATCTGGGGATTGGAGAAACCGTTGACGCGAAGGATGGCGATTTCGCGGATGCGGGTGAAGACGGACATGATCATGGTGTTGGCAACGCCGAGGCCGCCGAGGAGAAGGCCGCAGGCGCCGACGGCCCAGGCGGTGGCCTTGAGAATGCGGAACTGGGAGTAGGAGCGGTTGAACTCAGCGTCTTCAAGGGCGATGAGATTGCCGTAGTTGGCCTTGACCATGCTCTTGAAGGAGGCTGCGTCGTCTTTGTTTTTGAGTTTGATGGTGATGACGGAGGACGAGCCCTCCTTGTGAAAGAAGCTTTGCGCGGAGGCGAGAGGCATGAAGACGCCGCCATCTTCAAAACCGTTGGCGGTTTTGAGGATGCCGATGATGTGAAAGACGGCGTGCCCGATGGGGACGTGGTCGCCGACTTGGACGGCGAGAAACTGGGCGGCGCGCTCGCCGAGGACGACGCCGTCGGATTGACTGCCGAAGGTGAGCCGGTCGCCCGCGATCCATGTTGCCTTGCGGATGCGGGCATCGGCGGAAGTTACGCCGAAACAGGTGATGATGGGATGGCCGGCGCTGGAGACGATGCCGAAGAGAACCGGATCGGCGTGAGCGACCATGGGCCAGGAGGAAATTTGCTCGACGGCGGCAGCGGGCACGTTGCTGAAGAAGAGGTCAGAGACGTTGCGCTCGAAGACGATGATTTCACTATCGCTGGAGAGGATGCTGGAGAACATGCCGATGGCGCCCTGAAGGATGGTGACGACGGTGAGCATGGCGGCAACGCTGAAGGCGATGCCGGCGACGCTGATGAGAGAGCGGATGCGATGGCGGCGAAGATTGGTGAGGATGAGCTTGAGGAAGATCACGCATGCGCTCCGGGGTTGGCAGCGCAGGCATTCCCGGTGACGCGAACGAGTTCCTCTTCGAGGTCGCCGCGAAGTTTCTCAAGGAACGCCATCTCAGGGCGGCGTTTAAGAAGCCGGGCAAGAGTATGGTCGCCGAGTTGGATCAAGCGCATGAGGCGCTCGACAGCGGCGGAGATACCCATCGCGGAGGCGACATTGGGCCGATCAAGCAGCGCGTCGCGGGCCACTGTTTTTCCAGCGTCGATCGCAGTGCCGAGGACGTCTTTCAAGTCATCGACCATCTGGTAGCTGAGGCCCCAGTAGAGAGAGATTCGCTCAAGGAGTTGAATCTCGCGGTTTGATGCGCCGCCGAGCAGGGCCGGCAGAACCAGGGTGAGGCGGATGAGCGAAACGGTTTTTCCGCGCGCGATTGTCTCGGTGGTTTCGCGGGTGTGGGGCAGGGTTGCGTAGTGAAGGTCGAGGCTTTGCCCGTTGAGCAGTCCTTCAACGCCGAGGCGCTCCTCAACATATTCCAGAGCGCGCGATTGAACATGCGGCGAGCTGGAGGAAACGGCGCGCCAGGTGAGGGCGTAGGCGCGATTGATGAGAGCGAGCGCAGTGAGAATTGCGCCGGCCTCGCCGAAGGCAAAATGGACGCAGGGAACGCCGCGGCGCTCGAGGGCGTTGTCCATGCAGGGCAGATCGTCAAAGACGAGCGAGGCGGTGTGGAAGTACTCCAGGGCGATGGCCAGATTTTTTGCATCGGCTTCCTGGAGGCCGTAGGCGGTGGCCACCTGGAAGACCATGCGGGGACGGACGAGGCTGCCGGGATTGTCGAGGACGTGGCAGAGCGCCTCCTCAAAAGGAGGGTCAAGGCGGGCCGGCAACGCCATGGATGTTCTGAAGGCGTCTGCGAACTCGGCTATCTTCACAGGCTTGATGCACTCTGTGGCTGGCACTTTTTTACTCACCCTATCCTCTGATGTTGGTTGACGATTGTTTTGGCATCGGGGTAGCTGCATCTCTGCTGACTTGCTCAAGCATTTGCGCTGTATGAGTGAGACGAGCGGTGGGCGCGAACGGGAGCGGGGATACGCAATTGTGGCGATGACAATCTGTTCATCTGCTGGGCAATCGGGCCGTAAGCTGCGGAGCAGCATGGGTGCGTATTTTCAAGCATAACGGGAGCAGATGACGGACTCCGAACGCTTGAATGACAAAGCTGTCATCTGACAGGTACCGGCGCATTTTGAGCGGCTTTACGCTGATTTCGCGGTCGAGGAACGATGAAGGTTGAGGGGGAAATCGACTAATATCCTGGCATGCGGCTTTTGCTGGTTGAGGACGAGATCGACATCCAACGCTTTCTGCGCTCTTCACTTGAAGAGGCGGGGTACCAGGTGGAGGCAGCAGCGGATGGAAAGACCGCAGAACAACTGGCGATCGATGGCCAATTCGATATTTTGATTGTGGACCTTGGGCTGCCCGACCAGGATGGCATCAGCCTGATTTTGAAGCTGCGGCGGCAGGGGGTGAGCGCGCCGGTGCTGATCTTGTCAGCACGGCGGAGCGTGGATGACCGGGTGCGGGGACTGGAGCAGGGCGGCGACGACTATTTGACGAAGCCCTTTGCGCTGGCCGAACTGCTGGCGCGGCTGCGGAACCTGCTGAAGCGCAACAGCCCTCCGGGGGCGGAGACGACGCGGCTGCGGGTGCAGGATCTTGAGCTGGACCTGCTGCGGCGGGAGGCGACGCGGTCAGGGCAGGTGTTGCAACTGACGCCTCAGGAGTTTGTGCTGCTGGAGTATCTTTGCCGCAATGCCGGCCGGGTGGTGACACGCTCAATGATTCTTGACCAGGTGTGGGGGATGCGCATCCAGCCGGACACGAACGTGGTGGATGTGCACATCTACAGACTGCGGGGCAAGGTGGACGGCAAGGGGCAGACGCCGCTGATACGGACGCTGCGCGGGGTGGGGTATGTCCTCAAGGACCGATAGGCCGGCGATGCACAGCGCCGCGTGGCGCATCTCGCTGTGGGCGACGCTGGCCTTTGCGTGTGGAACGATGCTGGTGTTTGTGGGCCTGCATCAGTTTGTGGCCGACGACATTCAGCGGCGCAGCGATGCGTGGCTTTCAGGGGAAGTGGAAGTGCTGGGCGATGTGGCCGAGCGGACGCCGAAGGATGCGCTCTATGGCAGGGTAGTGGGCGAGGTGGCCGAGCTTGCGGGCAAGGAAGTGCCGAACCGGCTGGCGGCAGAAGGCAGCGAAAACGACTCAGTGTTCTTTTTGCAAATGGGCAGTGACGGCAAGCTCAAGCTGTGGGTGGGGGCGGGCAGCGGCGAGGCGAATCTGAAGGCGATCGAGGCGAACCGGATTGTTCCGGATCACCCGTCGGATTTGCGCGTGCAGGGATTCAGCGTGCCTTTTCGCGTGGCGTCGACGCGGATTGACGATGGCAGTTCAATTTATCTGGGGCTCTCAGAGCGGGATGAATTGCGGGTGCTGAACAACCTGCGGATTCGATTTGTTCTGCTTTGGCTGCTGCTTGTGCTGTTCGGGTTCGGGATTGTTTTTTATACGACGAGGCGCATGCTGAGCCACGTGCGGCAGATTGCCGATGCGGCATCGACGATCGGGCACACCGACCTGAGCGCGCGGGTGCCGACGAGCAACCGCAACGATGAAGTGGGCCACCTGGCGCTGACGCTGAATCGGATGCTTGACCGGATTGAGAGTACGATTCACCAACTGCACACGATTACGGATTCACTGGCGCACGATTTGCGCAGCCCGCTGACGGCCATCCGGGGCAAGCTGGAGGTTTCATTGTCGGCGGCGATGGATGGGGAACAGGCAGAGCCGATTGTTTCAGCGATTGAGGAGCTGGACCGGCTGACGGATTTTTTGAACAAGTCACTGGACGTGGCCGAGGCCAAGGCGGATGCGCTGCGGCTGAACCGCAGCGAGGTTGACCTGGATGAGCTGCTGCGGGTGATGATCGATCTCTACGAGCCGTCGATGAGCGAGAAGGGGCTTGAGGTGAGGCTGCGCAGCGGGGGACCGGTGCGCGTTTCAGCAGACGCAGCGCTGGTGCACAGGATGATTGCGAACTTGTTTGACAACGAGTTGAAACACCTGCCGATGGGCTGCGCGGTGACGATCTCACTGGACCTGAAGGACGATGCGGCGCGGCTGGTGCTGGAAGACGATGGGCCGGGTTTTGATCCGGAGGTGATTCCGCACTTGTTTGAGCGGCGCGTGAAGGGGAAGGCGTCAAACGGGCACGGCCTTGGGTTGGCGTTTATCGACGCCGTTGTGCGCGCGCATGGAGGGACGGTGGCGGCCTGTAACCGGGGCGATGACGGGGCGCAGATCGCGGTCGTGCTTCCGGTTGCCGCGGAGCGGCATGGAACACTGGCCGGCCCGGCGGGGACCTAATCCGAGTCAGGCAGGATTGGCAGGAGAGAGGGATGAGAGCTGTTGCGATTGCACGGCTTTTGCTGGCGGTGCTGTGCGGCGCGCAAGGAGTTGCGACGCTGGCGATTGATCTGAACCGGACGCATGCGGCCAATCCTGAGTGGCTGAGGCACGCAAGATTTCACCTGGTTTGGCAGGCCGTGAGCTATGCACTGCTGAGTGTGCTGGAGGTTGCGCTGATTGTTGCTCCGGGGCCCCTGGAACGCGAGCGGTTTTATCTGGCCGCGATTCTGGCGTGCATTCCGATGGTGAGTTGCCTGGCTGCGTTTTTCACTCGGAAGATCTATGGCGGCGCGCTGTTTGACGCGAATGGAATTCTGCCGCTACGGGTGACGGCGTTTGGATCGGTGCTTGCCATCGACATGAACCTGGCCGCTGAGATTGCGGGGCTGGCGCTGCTGATGGCGTCGGTTGCTCTGTTCAATTTGTGAAAGCCGCGGTGGCATTGCGCTGGGATCGGAGCCCGGCAGGGACGGCTGAATCTGCCGTCCCTGCCGGGTTCGCTGGCCTAGCGCGGCCCGAGGTGGAGGCTGGAGATGTCCATCAGGAAGACGCCGGTGGAGTGAGCGGCGGGCGTTGAATCGCGGGTGGAAGTGAAGATGAGCCAGTGTCCATCGGGCGAGATGGAGGGATAGCCGTCAAAGGCGTCGTTGTACGTGAGGCGGGCTTGCTTATCGCTGTCGAGGTCGCCGAGGAAGATCTCGTAGTTGTGGGGCGGCAGCACCTTGACGAAGACGTAGTGGTGGCCGTCGGGCGCGGGGAACGGGGACCAGTTGGTGCCGTCGTCGTGGGTGAGGGCTTTGAGGCCGGCGCCGTCTGACTGGATGGTGTAGAGGGTCATGGGCAGGCCCTTCTTGCCGGCTTTGGCGTCTTCAGAGCGCCAGGCGCGGAAGATGATGGTTTTGCCGTCGCGGAAGAGGAAGGAGCCACCGGGCTCCCAGCCATCCATGTGAGTGATCTGGACGGGATTGCTGCCGTCGATGTTCATCTTCCAGAGTTCCATCTTGCCGGAACGCTGGCTGCCGAAGAGGATCCACTTGCCGTTGGGGGCGACGGAGACTTCAGCGTCGTAGACGGTGTTGTTGGTGAGACGCCTGACGTCAGAGCCGTCGAGTTTCGAGGTGTAGAGTTCGGAACCCTGGGGATAGTCGCTGGGGTTGGAGAAGTTGGACTTGGCGAGCTCCGGATGATCTTTGGTTGAGGTCCAGATGAGGCGCTTGCCGTTGGGGAAGAAGAAGGAGCAGGCGTCGTCGCCTTTGTCGTTGATGCGGGTGATTTCAGTGCCGTCGAGTTTGAGG
>Ga0302320_10012010_pt1 | contig 18243 bp, 15 predicted proteins | sample Bog_T0_3_FD_202130 | JGI IMG/M metagenome (GOLD analysis project Ga0302320, IMG submission 202130) | Peat permafrost microbial communities from Stordalen Mire near Abisko, Sweden - Bog_T0_3 | ecosystem: Environmental > Terrestrial > Soil > Wetlands > Peat | place: Sweden: Abisko, Stordalen Mire...
CTCTTCCCCGCCCTTCGATCGATACCGGCATGGGCCTCGAACGCGTCGCCGCTGTGATGCAGGGCAAGCTCTCCAATTACGAAACCGACCTGATCCGGCCTATCGTCGTGCGCGCCGGCGAACTCTGCGGCGTCGAGTACGGCGTCAGCGACAAAAACGACACCGCCCTCCGCATCAACGCCGACCATGCCCGCGCAACCGCCTTCCTCATTCACGACGGCGTCCTGCCCTCGAATGAAGGCCGCGGCTACGTCCTCCGCAAAATCATGCGCCGCGCCATGAGAAACGCCCGCCTCATCGGCAAGCAGGAGCCTTATCTCTACGAACTCACCGGCTTCGTCGCCGAGCTCATGCGGCCCGCGTACCCGGAAATGATGGAATCCGTGCAGCGCGTCGCCCGTATCGTCAAGGACGAAGAACATCGCTACGCAACTAACTTTGTGGTCGCTGAGAGGATGTTCCACGACGAGCTCAACAAGCTCACAACGTCCGGCACGATTCCGGGATCGGTCTCATTCAAACTGTACGATACCTACGGCCTGGCGCTTGACGAGCAGGAAGAAATGGCTCGCGAGCTAGGCTACGCCGTAGACAGCGCTGGCTATGCCGAAGCGATGAACGCTCAGCGCGACCGAGCCCGCGCCAGCTGGAAAGGCAACCTTCTCAACCGCGACCGTGAGGGAGCGGCAACGTACACCCAACTCGGCAAAACCAAATTCCTCGGCTACACGGACCTCCAGTCCACCTCCAAAGTAAAAGGTCTCCTCATCAACCGCGAACTCGTCGAAACCATCCCCGCCGGCACGGAAGCCGAACTCGTTCTCGACCAAACCCCGTTCTACGCCGAAACCGGCGGCCAGGTCGGAGACCGCGGAACCCTCACCAACGCCCGAACCGGCGAAAAGGTCGCGACCGTTCTCGATACCTACCCGGCAGTCCCCGGGCTAACCGTCCACAAAATCAAAACCCTCGAACCCATCCACACAGGCGACGAACTCAAAGCCGAAGTCGCCGCACCCGAGCGCCTCTCCACCCAGCGCAACCACACCGCGACCCACCTCTTGCAGGCCGCCCTGCAGCGAGTCTTAGGCCCGCATGTCAAACAGGCCGGCAGCGTGGTCGAACCCCCGCGCCTTCGCTTCGATTTCACTCATTACGCCGGCCTCGATTCCGCCGAAATCGCCGAAATTGAACGCCTCGTTAACCAGCAAATCCTGCGCAATGAACAGGTCACCACGAAGGTCATGCCGATCGATGAAGCCATCGCCACCGGAGCCATGGCGCTGTTCGGCGAGAAATACGGCGACGAAGTCCGCGTCGTCAACATCCCCGATTTCAGCAGGGAACTCTGCGGCGGAACCCACGTCTCGCGTACCGGCGATATCGGCGTCTTCAAGATTGTCTCCGAAGGCAGCATCTCGTCAGGCGTACGGCGTATCGAAGCCGTCACCGCCGACGAAGCCGTCCGGAAATACCAGCAGACCATCGACGAGCTCAATGACCAGATCCAGCGCCAGCTCGAAGACAAGCGCAACAGCGATCGGCAGATCGACCAGCTCAAGACGAGAATCGCCCAGTCCTTCGCCAAAGACCTTGAAGTTAAGGCTCAGGAAAAGAACGGATCGAAGTACGTCGCCGCCAAAGTCGAAGGTCTCGACCGCCAGCAGATGCGCGCTCTTGCCGATACCCTCCGTAACAAACTCAAATCGGCCGTGATCGTGCTTGCCTCAACTGAAGACGGAGCCGTCTCCATCGTCTCCGCCGTCACGTCCGATCTCACGAAGAAACTCCAGGCCGGAGCCCTCGTGCGAACGCTGGCGGCCGCAGTCGAGGGCAAAGGTGGAGGACGTCCCGATATGGCCGAAGGCGGCGGTAAAAATCCTTCCGCACTCCCCGCCGCGCTCGAAGCAATCGGTGCGGAAATCGAGAGCAAACTGTGAATGGCTTCGACGCTGTTGTGATCGGGGCCGGCCCGACAGGCTTAGCGTGCGGGATCGAGCTCAAGCGCCGTGGCGTCAATGCGCTGATTATCGAAAAGGGCTGCGTCGTCAACTCCCTCTACAACTACCCGACGCACATGACCTTCTTCACCACCCCCGAGCTTCTCGAAATCGGGGATATCCCGATGACCAGCATCAACGAGAAGCCGACGCGAACCGAAGCCCTGAAGTATTACCGCCGGGTAGCCGATCACTACAAGATCGGCATCCACCAGTACGAACGCGTCGATTCCATAGCGGGCGAAGACGGAGCTTTCACGGTCACAACCAGCCTCAACACTTACGCCGCAAAAAAGATCGTCATCGCCAGCGGTTACTATGACGTTCCCAATCTGCTCAACGTACCCGGCGAGGACCTCCCTAAGGTAATTCACTATTACAAAGAACCTCACCCCTACTACAACCATGACGTGATGGTTGTAGGAGCCAAGAACTCAGCCGCCATAGCCGCCCTTGAACTCTACTGGACCGGCGCCCGCGTGACGATGGTTCATCGGGGCTCCGAGATTCACCGCCACGTCAAGTATTGGATTAAACCGAACATAGAAAACCGCATCAGGAATGGCGAGATTCAGGCTTACTTCAACGCAACGGTGGCTGAAATCCACCAGGATTCGGTTGTATTGAACACCACAGACGGCTGCCTCAACGTTAAGAACGACTTCATCTTCGCCATGACAGGCTACAGCCCGGATTTGACTTTCCTAAACGCTGCAGGAATCACCCTCGACCCTGCTACCCAAAAACCCGCCACCGACCCGGCAACCCTTGAAAGCACAAGGAAAGGCGTGTTCTTAGCCGGCGTCATCGTAGCCGGTATGCACACCAATGAGATCTTCATTGAGAACGGCCGCTTCCACGGTGTCCAGATCGCCGAGGCCATAGCTCAGCAACTTCGATAACCGCCCCCGCATCCAAGTGGCAGTGAGATTGCGTAACGATTTTGCGCAGGGTTTCACTGTCAGATTGGAAGGGCTAAAAATGTTTCACTCGCTGTTCGATGTCTTATTCGGTTGCTCTCACCAGAGAACGACCTTCCCCCTAACGATTGCACACCAGTCGAGGACTTACGTAAGCTGTCTCGATTGCGGCAAGGAATTCGATTACGACTGGAAGCAGATGCGAATTGCTACAGCGCAGCCGGTGCTGGTTTCCGTACCAGCAGCCACGCGCCACCCGCAAGCGCGCCAAGCGAGATCCACTGTTCCAGCGTAAACGGTCCGCCCAGCGGGTTTGACGAGTCGTGCATCCGCAGGAACTCGACGCCGAAGCGTACCAGTCCGTAGAGCACGAGGTAGAGTCCGATGATTGCGCCGTCCTCATGGGCCCGCTTCATCCCGGCCAGCAGGATCAGGCATATCGCGCCCTCAGCGAAGGCCTCGTACAGTTGTGTCGGATGCAGCGGTATACCGAGCGGTACCCCCGTTGTGGTGTCCTGGCTGGTGAACGTAACAGCCCAGGGCAGGTGCGTGGGCTTGCCCCAGCAGCATCCGGCGGCGAAGCATCCCAGTCGTCCGATTCCGTGGCCTAATGCAAGCCCGGGGGCGAAAATATCGGCGGTTGACCAGACCGGCAGTCCCTGCTTCTTCATGTAGAAGTAAGCGAAGACAAGCGCCAGCGCGAAGCCGCCGAAGAAGATGCCGGCGCTTTGCAGCGTGGCCATCGAGAAAATTTCGAGCGGGTTCTTTCGATACTCAGGATCGAGCGCGATCATCAGCAGTTTCGCGCCGAGCATGCCAGTTAAAGCGCAGTAGACGCCGAGGTTGACGATCTTCTCGGAATCGAGTCCTCGCTGCTTCGCGAAGCGCGACGCCATCCAGAGCGCCGTCAAAAAAGCCAGTGCTACGAGCGCTCCGTAAGTGGGCAGCGAGAAACTTCCGATATGGAACAGTCGGGGGAACATGTTAGGTGGCCTTGTGCGTCTTCAGCATGGTGAGCATCAGCAGGCCGGCGCCGATACAGATCGCCGAGTCCGCAAGATTGAAAGTGTACCAGTGATACCGGCCCGAGTAAAAGTCGAGGAAGTCGGTTGCGGCTCCGGCGTGGATGCGGTCGTAGAGATTCCCGAGTGCGCCGCCCGTAATCAGGGCGAATGCGGTGGATGAAAGACTGTCCTTCGCCTTCCACAGCATCCAGCCGAGCGCGCCCACCGCCGCTATGGTGATGCCGACGAGCGCCAGCGTGCGCACAGGCGTTACGCCATCGGCGAAGATGCCGAAGGCCACGCCCGGGTTTTCGGAATGAATGATGTTGAAGAACCCGGGGATCACAACCCTGGTATCCCACGGACCGAAGCGGGTTTCAATGAGCCACTTGGTCCACCGGTCGAGAACAAAGATGAGAATCGCGATAACGAACTTCATCGCGTAATTTCATGCACTGCTTCGGCGCAGGCGGCGCATACCGTGGGAAGGTCGGCCGATGAGCCGACGTCGTCAGTGTATTTCCAGCAGCGCACGCACTTTGTGCCCGTGGCGCGGGTAACTTCAATCGTGTCATTATCCGTGAGTTCGACCTTCGACACGATGAAGATTCCGGGCAACTCACGGATGTACTCGGCGAGCAGCGGATCGGTCTTGAGTCGAACCGCGGCTTCGAGCGGTGCGCCGATCACCTTGTCCTGCCGTGCGGCTTCGAGGCTCTTGAGCACGGTCTCGCGGACTTCGATGAGCTTCGTCCAGTTCTCCAGGCGTGCACGCCCTTCGGCGTGAATGCCCGCGGAGAGTTCTTCCGGCTCGGGGAAATAAGCGGTGTGAACGCTGCCCGGCAGGTTGAGATGGCCCCAGATCTCTTCAGTTGTGAAGCTGAGCACAGGTGCGAAGAGCCGGACCAGGGCGTAGCCCAGACGATAGAGCGCGGTCTGGGCGCTACGGCGCGCGTGCGAACGCGTAGCGCTCGTATACAGCCGGTCTTTGAGGATGTCGAAGTAGATCGAGCTGAGGTCAACGGTCGCGAAGTCATAGACTGCGCGATAGACCTTGTTGAAGGCGAACTCGCTGTACCAGATACGGCTCCGCGCCACCAGATCTTCGGCGCGCACGAGGATCCACTGATCGATCTCCAGCAGTTGATCGCCCGGCACCGCATCCGTCGAGGGATCGAAATCGTGCACGTTGCTGAGCACGTAGCGGAACGTGTTGCGAATCTTACGATAGGCCTCGGAAAGGCGCGTCAGGATGGTCGGCGAGATGCGAACATCCTCAACGAAATCGACCGATGCGGTCCAAAGACGGATCAGTTCGGCGCCATAATCGCGGATGATTTCTTCCGGTGCTACGCCATTGCCGATCGACTTCGATAACGGCCGTCCATCGGCATCGAGCGTCCAGCCATGTGTGGCGGTTTCCTGAAACGGCGCCGAGCCTTTGAGACCGACGCCGATCAGCAGCGAGCTCTGGAACCAACCGCGATACTGATCGCCGCCTTCCATGTACATGTTCGCGGGCCACGTCAGCCCGTAACGTTCGTTGAGCGTGGCCAGATGGCTGGAACCGGAATCGAACCAGACATCGAGAATGTCGTTCTCTTTGGTGAAGGCCGTTGAAGCGCATTTCGCGCATGCGGTGCCCGCAGGCACCAGCTCCGCAGCGGTCTTCTCGAACCAGATGTCGGCCGAGTGTTCCGCGAAAAGCCCGACAACGCTATCGAGGATCTTTTTATCTGTGAGCGGATGCCGGCAGCTTTCGCAATAGAAAACCACGATGGGAACGCCCCAGACGCGCTGGCGGGAGATGCACCAGTCGGGGCGGCTTGAAACCATGTTCGAGATTCGGTCGTTGCCCCAGGCGGGGATCCAGCGAACGGCGTTGATGGCGTCGAGCGCCTTCTGACGCAGGCTGTTGTTATCCATCCCGATGAACCACTGGTCGGTGGCGCGGAAGATGGTGGCGTTGTGGCAGCGCCAGCAGTGGGGATAGGAATGGGCGATTTCCTGCATGCCAAGCAACGCGCCGTGCTCTTTGAGGATCTCGATGACGAGCGGGTTGCCCTCCCAAACGGTCTTGCCAGTGAGTTGTAGGGGCAGTTCATCGCCAAAGAAACGGCCGGCCGCGTCGACCGGGCAATACACCGGCAACCCGTATTGCACGCCCGAAACATAGTCTTCCTGGCCATGCCCCGGAGCGGTGTGGACTGCGCCCGTGCCCTGCTCGAGCGTGACGTGGTCACCCAACAGGCCGATCGAATCGCGATCCATAAAAGGATGGCGGAAGACAGCGCGATCAAGCTTGTTCCCGTGGAAACGAGCCAGAACAACCGGCTCGGACCACTTGCAGTTGAGCGCAGTAGCTTCCAGCAGTTCTGCCGCGACGATATAGACATCGTCTCCCACCGCAGCCGCGACATATTCGAACTTCGGATGGTAAGCGATGCCGAGGTTGGCCGGAAGCGTCCACGGCGTAGTGGTCCAGATCAGCCCGTAAACACGCTTGCCCGCCAGCTCCGGCGCAATTGCCGCTGCATCTGACGTGAGCAGAAAACGCACCCAGATCGAAGGGCTTTTGTGGTCCTCGTACTCAACCTCGGCTTCTGCCAGCGCGGTCCGGTCATGAATGCACCAGTTGACGGGCTTCAGTCCCTTGTACGCATAACCTTTATCGAGGAAATCGACAAACGCGCCCGCGATGACGGACTGGTAGACCGGGTCCATCGTAAGGTACGGCTTATCCCATGAGCCAAACACTCCAAGGCGCCTGAAGTCCTGGCGCTGCAGATCGATCCACTTTTCCGCGTACTTCCGGCACGCACGACGGATCTGAACCGCGGTCATCTGCGCTTTCTTGCCGCCCAGTTCCTTATCGACCTTGTGCTCGATGGGAAGTCCATGGCAATCCCAGCCGGGCACATAAGGCGAGTCATGACCTGCCATAGTTTTCGACTTGACGATAAAGTCCTTGACGATCTTGTTGAACGCGGTACCCAGGTGGATGCGGCCGTTGGCGTAAGGCGGACCATCGTGCAGTATGTAAGTCGGCTTGCCTTTGCGGGACGCCCGAATCTGTCCATAGACGTCCTCCGCCTCCCAACGTGCGAGCATTTTCGGCTCGGCCTGCGGAAGGTTGGCCTTCATGGAAAAATTCGTGCGAGGCAGATTCAGGGTCTGCTTCAAATCCACTGTGGAAGAACTCATTTCGGGGATGCTTCGATTATACGAATCGAAGCACCGGCGCTACCGGCGCGCGAGAGTCAGGGCATAAAGAGAATCGCCCGCACCCACGATGATGTACTGTTTACCGTCCAGCAGGTAGCTCGACGGGCCGTTACTCAGTGCGGACATCAGTTGCTGGTGCCACAGTACTTTGCCGGTTGCAGGGTCGAAAGCCTGCAGGCTGCCGGAATCGCCCGTGAACAGCAGATGCCCGGCTGTGGTGATGATGCCGCCGCTCATGGCATGTTCGTGCTTCCACTTGACGTTCCCGGTATGGATATCGAGCGCGAAGAGTGCGGAACGGCTGTCGAAATTGCCCCCGCCTCCTCCGCCGTAGCCTTCGGGGTTAGCTGTGGTGTCGTAGAGATAAGCGACGCCATAACCTTCGGTTCCGTTAACGTAGAACAACTCAGTCTGAGGATCGTAGCTGGGAGGCGGCCAGTTGGTGGCGCCCATCGCCGGCATGTCAATCATCGAGCCGTCGATCTTAGGCTCTTTGTCGGGATCGGGAATCGGCTGGCCCTTGGAGTCCACGCCCTTCGCCCAGTTGCCTGTTCCCGAAAACGGCTTCGAAACCAGGTTCTTACCGTTTGTCCGGTCGAGCACGAAGAACCATCCGCAACGGCCGGCCTGCGCGAGGAGTTTGCGCAGTTTGCCGTCGATCGTGGCATCGAACAGGACGGGCGTCTCAACGTTATCCCAGTCATGCGTGTCGTGCGGCGAGGCCTGGAAATACCATGCGAGCTTGCCTGTATCGGCGTTCAGCGCCACGATTGACGCTGTATAGAGATTCGAGCCGAGCCGGCCCTGGCCCGCAAAAACAGGGTTTGCGTTACCAGTGCCCCAGTAGAGCAGATTCAGTTCGGGATCGTAAGTGCCAGGCAGCCAGGTCATACCGCCGCCGTGATCCATTGCACTTTGATTCGGCCACGTTTCAGAACCCGGATCGCCCATTTTGAGAGGTTCGCTCCACCACTTCCACTGCACGTCGCCGGTTTCCGGATCGCGCGATTCCAGATAGCCGCGCACATCCATCGCATCGCCGCCGACCCCGACAATCACGTGGTTCTTAACGATCATCGGGGCGATCGTGGTGAAGTACTGAAGCTTCTCGTCGGCAACTTTCTTGCGCCAGCGCTCTTTACCGTCTTTCGAGTTGAGTGAGATGAACCAGCCGTCGGGAGTCAGGAAGTAGAGCCAGTTGCCATACATGGCGACGCCGCGCTGGCCCACCAGATGACCGCCCTTGTCTTCGAAATCGAATTGCCAGAGTTGCTCACCTGTGCGGGCGCTGATGGCGAAGACGTGGTCCGGGATCGTGAAATACAGGATGCCGTTTACGAGCAGCGGAGTCGATTTGATGGTGGGGCTGCCCACGCCGCGCTGCGGTCCCACGCTGTTGATGCGATAGATCCAGTCGATTTTGAGCAGATCGACATTCGACTGATTGATCTGTTCGAGATCGCTGAAGCGCCGACCGGAATAATCGCCGTTATAAGTAGGCCACACGCCTGCAGGCTGTCTAAACAGCGTCAGCGTGGTCGGATCCATCCCCTGAGCGGCCAGTACGCAGGGGATTAAACACAGAAGCAGCTTCATTTCAGGGTCACCAGATAGGCGGTCATGTTGTGGATGTCGGCGTTCGAATATTTTGGGAGCATGGCGCGATGGCCCTGCATTTTGTCTTCGATCTCAACTTTTACTTTGTCGGCGGGCCACTCGTGAAAGTTGCCGTCCGAGTCGTAGAGGGAGACGTAGAAATCGTCCTGCTTTGCGATAGTCCCGGCTACTTTTGTGCCATTGGCAAGGGTAACGGTTGCTTTCACGCTTCCGCCACCCCCGCGGCCTCCGCCCGCAGGCCAGAGGAAGCGCTGCTGAAGCTGAGCCGCCTGCTGGAACTTCGATCCGATCTTCGCCAGATCACCAGCAGCCGAATGGCACGAGGTGCAGTTGGCTTTGAAAAACGCCGCGCCTGCAGCAGGGTCGCCGCTGACTTTATTTCTGAGATCGCCGTATGTGGAACCGTAGGTTCCGCGGTTGGCCGCGAGTTCGATCTGCTGTTTGAGGTACTGGCCGATGTTGTGGATGTCGTCGGCAGAGAGTTGCGGAAACGCCGGCATTCCGCCCTGGGGACGGCCCTGTTTAATCACAGGCCCGATCTCCTCATCTTTTTCATCGTGCAGAACGACTACGGAGCGGACCAGGCTGGGCGCCTGAGACCCACGGGCATTGTCGCCGTGGCAGGTAGAGCAGTTCTGTTTGTAGAGCGGTTCGCCCTTCTTCGCCGCGGCCGCATCGGGAGCGGGGCCAAGCCCAAGGAAGTCGCGCGTTCCCCCCGCGCCGCCCCCACCGCGGCCTCCGCGACCGCCCCTGCCGCCACGACCGCTCGCAGGCGGCGCCATGCCGCCGTCGGGTTCCTGAGCGCTCAGCGTGACGCCGGCCGAAACCAACAGCAGCAGCGACGCAGTTAGAAATACGGATGCCCTGATCATCGGTTAGAAGTATATTGCAATGGAGCGGCCATTGATATGGCGTTCCCCGCCATTCCGAAGTAACAAGCCGTAATGTGCGGGTATGTTACCGGAACGATATATAATGCAGTTGCCGCGATGCAGCGAAGCGAAGTGACTGCTCTGTTCCCCGTTCCCGCCCCCGGTCCGGACCGCGCCGCGGTCCGCGAGCAACTGGAGCGGATCCTTGCCAGCCCGCTCTTCCGCAACAGCAAGCGTTATCCGAGCCTGCTCCGCTACGTTGTCGAGCAGGTGCTCGATGGCCACGGCTCAGAATTGAAAGAACGCACGCTGGGGATCGAGGTCTTCGGGAGGACTCCCGACTATGACACGAATCTCGATCCCGTGGTGCGGATCTCAGCCGCTGAAATTCGCAAGCGAATCGCGCAGTATTATCACGAAGCGGGGCGCGAGGAGGAATTGCGGATCGACCTTCCCCTCGGATCCTACGTTCCGGAGTTCCGTTTTTCCGCTGCGAAACTGAAGCCAGCCGAACCGCCCTTGCCGGCTGCCGTACCGCTTCCCCGGGAACCGGTTCACGAGCCGCCGCCGGTTCGTCAATCGGCCTCACGGTGGAGAACCGTGTCGGCAGTGCTCGCGATTGCACTCGTTGCGGTAACGTTCACATGGCTGCGTCCATGGGTCGCGCCGAGCGCTCTGGACCGCTTTTGGGCGCCGGTAATTACGCCGGGAAAGTCGGTGATGCTATGTATCGGGCGGGTGCGCGATCCCGATGGGCGGGTGCGCGGCGTTCCATTTTCAGACTCGGCAACCATGGCCCGGATCGCCGGCGTGCTGCAGGCTCATCGTCAGCCGTTTACCATCCGCGCGGAAGACCTGGCGACATTTGGCGATCTGCGGCAGAATCCGGCGGTGCTGATCGGAGCTTTCAACGACAGCTGGAGCCTGCGTCTGGCGAATTCGGGGCGGTTCACGCTGCATCAGCAGGGCGATACGGACTGGATTCAGGACGCGCAGAACCCTGCCGATCGCAAGTGGGCGGTAACCCGCCCCGCGGGCGCTCCCCCGGAAAGCATGAAGCAGGACTTCGGCCTGATTTCGCGTGTGATCGATCCTTCCACCGATCGAATCATGGTGATGGTGGGTGGGTTGTGGGGCTTCGGCACGCTGGCTGCCGGAGAGTTCCTGAGCGATCCGAAGTATCTCGAGGCGGCCGTGCAGCAAGCTCCGGCCGGCTGGCAGTACAAGAACATTCAGATCGTGATCTCGACGGAAGTGATCAAAGGTAATTCCGGACCGCCTAAAGCCGTCGCAATTTACGCGTGGTGAGTGCGTGACCTGGGCCAAGAGGCGCTATCCTTGAAGACTCATGATTTCCCGCGCGGAACGCTACTTTGAATTCGCCGCACTCGGCACCAACTGGAAAACTGAAATCGTAGCCGGCGTGACCACGTTTATGACGATGGCGTACATCGTCTTCGTGAACCCGTCGATTCTGCATGAGACTGGAATGCCGATCGCCGCGGTGACAGCCGCGACTTGCCTGGCGGCCGCGATCGGCAGCATCCTGATGGGCGCGTTTGCGCGTTATCCGATTGCGCTCGCGCCCGGTATGGGGCTGAATGCGTACTTCACCTACTCAGTTGTGAAGGGCATGGGAATCGACTGGCGAACCGCCTTGGGAGCGGTGTTTCTCTCCGGGATTGCATTCCTGATTCTGACCGCGATCGGTGTACGGCAGATGATTGTCAACGCGATTCCGCGCGAACTGTATGCGGCTGTGGCAGCGGGCGTCGGTCTGTTCATTGCGCTCATCGGGCTGAAGAACGGCGGGATTATCGCGGCCAATCCGGCAACTCTGGTGGGGATGGGGAACCTGCATAGTCCCGAGACTTTGCTGGCTTTGTTCGGACTGCTCGTCACCGCGGCTTTGATTTGCGCGCGAGTGAATACCGCCATCCTGCTGGGCGTTCTGGCCACATGGCTGCTGGCCGCGGTTACAGGCACCATCCACTGGCAGCCGCAGCCGTACAGCGTCCGCGACATTGCGGCGACAGCGGGGCAACTGAACATTCGAGCGGCTCTGGGGATTGGGGTTTTCGAGATCGTCTTCGTGTTTCTGTTTGTCGATCTGTTCGATAACGTCGGAACGCTCCTCGCCGTAGGAAAGAAGGCCGGCTTATTCACAGGTGCTCAGGACGTGCCCCGCCTCAATCGCATCCTTTACAGCGACGCCATTGCCACAATTGCGGGAGCAATGTCGGGAACCTCGACCGTGGTGAGTTATATCGAAAGCTCGGCGGGCGTCGCGGCAGGAGGACGTTCCGGCGTCACCGCCATCGTGACCGGATTGCTGTTTGTCGTGGCATTGTTTGTCGCGCCTCTGGCGGGTGTGATCCCTTCATCGGCAACAGCGCCCGCGCTGATCATTGTGGGCAGCATGATGATGACAACGGTAACGGAGATTGAGTGGACAAACTCAGAGATCGCGATCCCGGCGTTTCTCACCATGGTGACAATTCCGCTGACTTTCTCTATCGCCAACGGCCTCGCATTCGGGTTCTGCGCTTACACGCTGCTGAAGATCCTACGGGGCCGGTTCAGAGACGTGAACTGGATGGTCTATCTGCTCACCGTCCTCTTCATAGCGCGGTTCTGGTATCTCAGGAGCGTTTAAGGGCCGCCTGAGGTGGATTGCCAGAAACAGGACGGCGAATGCGGTCATGAGACCCGCGGACGCGCCGAGCGAAAGCCACGTCGGGTCCTTGACGCGCCCGAAGGCCAGCATCGCCGTAAGGTTCACCCCGAGCGGAATCAGCGCGGCGAATACGGGCAGGCGAGGACGGTCGAGCGCGAACAGGCAGCGCGAAATCAGGTCCAGCAAAGCCCAGCCAATGATGCCCGGCGCGAAGCCGAGGAACACTCCCGAGACCAGACGCGTAGATTCGGCGGTGAAGCTGCCTCGCTCAAAGAGCAGCGAGATGACGGGGGTGCGCAGGAAGACGCCGAGGGCACAGGCGAGCACGGAGGCAATTGCCATCATGCCGATGCTGTTGTCGAGCAGCCGATAGGCCTCGCGCGTCTTGCCCGCACCGCGCAGCCGCGCGATCTCCGGGATCAGGCTGTTCGCCACCGGATAGACCAGATAAGCGACGACAACGCTGACGCATCGGAGGCAGTAATCGAAGGCGGCAGCCATGCCCGGGCCGGCGTGCGTCGCGAAGGCTCGGGTCACCATGATGTTCGCCGCGAGCAGACCAGCATAAGCCAGGAACATGCCTGGGGACGAGAGGATCTCGCGGAGCGGCACCTGTAATGTGGCGGATCTGCGCTGTAGACGACCGCGCCGCAGAATATCGCGGCTGGTGGCCCATGCGAGGGTACATTGCAGAGCCGCCCCGGCCACATAGCCCAGGGCGAACCCTTCCACTCCGATCCATTTCCAGAGCGTGAGAGCGGCGATGATAGTGCACCCGTTGAGACAGGCCTGATATAACGCGGGCACGAAGAAGCGCCTTTCGGTATATAACAGGGCGCCGAACAGCGCCGAGCCTCCGGCCAGCAGCGATGCCGGGGACGCCAGACGCATCAGCGTGACGGCTTCGCGATGCTGATCGGGCGCGAGGCCGGGACCCAGCAACGACACGATGGGCGACGCCAGTACCGCGGCGCTCAGGCTGAGCGCGGCCAGGATCCACGCGAAGACGCGCGCGGCTCGGGCGAAAACCAGCGCGCGGTCGGATTCGGGCCGCAGCATCAGCATAGGCACAAACGACACCAGCATCGTGTTAATGATGGCCTGGTTCAGGTTATCGATCGGCCCAAGGGCTACGGCCAGCGCGTCGGCGCGCGCGTGCGTTCCGAGCAGATACGCGGTGACCCCGACCCGGAAAAAACCGGTGACGTTACCGATGAGGATCCCGGCGCCGACAACGAGGCCGTCCTTAACCAGGATGCCGGGACGCACTCGAGGGACCGGGATGGAATCGGTAACAGGCAGGTGTCAGCCTTTTGCGGCGGCAAGAGCGGCTTCGAAGTTTGGCGAGTCGGCGACCTCGGGAACGTACTCAACGTATTTCACCTTGTTATCGGGATCGAGCACAAAGATGGCTCGGCTGAGGATGCGCAGTTCTTTGATGAGCGTGCCCCAGGAAGCTCCGAACGAGGCGTCTTTGTGGTCCGAAAGCATCTTCACGTTATCGAGCGCGAAGGAGTTGCAGAAGCGCTTCTGTGCAAACGGAAGGTCCATGCTGACGGTATAAATATCGACTCCGGACAGCTTGGCGGCTTCTTCGTTGAAGCGTTTCGTCTGGGCGTCGCAAACGGGTGTGTCGAGCGACGGGACGACGCTGAAGATACGCGTTTTTCCCGCGGTATCGGCCAGACTCACCGGCTTCAGCGAACTGTCCAGTACGGAAAAATCCGGGGCGGTGTCGCCGGGTTTCAGTTCAGGTCCCACCAGGGTCAGTGGGTTGCCTCTCATCGTGGTTGCTCCTGCTCGCTCCATTTGTATCGATCCTCTTCCTCAGTTTTGAAGTTAAAGACCTCATTCTAGCAATCGAAGGAGGTCTTCTTCGGTAGTTACGGGCGCCTCGCAGGTGAAGTTCGAGCAGACATAGACGGCAGGCCCTCGCATCTCGGCCATGGCGGGGTTGAAAGCCGCCAGTTCGGGTGTGGCATTGAGCAGGATCCGATGCGGGTCGTAGTCTTTCCAGAGCGCGCGGCGCATGCCGGCAGGCACGTCTCCGGCGACCACGATTTCGCGGGGATTTGCCATCGAGTATTCGATGGCGCTGAGGAGCTGGGGCATGGCGTAGGGCGCAGCCGTCACGCGGTCTGCCAGAACGGCGATCAGGCGGCGCGCGGATTGGTTGCAATCCTCGCGGGCCGTGATTCGGTGCAGCCGCAGGAGGTTCATCAGCGCGATGGAATTGCCGGAGGGTTCGGCTCCGTCGTAATCGTCTTTGATGCGCATGAGACTGGCTGCGTCTGCCTGGGCGGAGGCGAAGAAGGCTCCGTGTTCGGGGTCTTCAAAGAGCACGCACTGGCGTTCGGTGAGTGAGATGGCCTCGGCAAGGTAGCGGTATTCGAATGTCGATTCGTAGAGGTCGAGAAGGCCCTGGGTGAAGAAGGCATAGTCGTCGAGCATGCCGTCGATACCGGAACAGCGAAGCAGTCCACCGTCCGAGGCGCGGCGCGCCAGGATGAAATCGGCTGCGCGGCGGCCGGCTTCGGAATAGCGAGGTTCATTAAGGATTGCGGAGGCCTTTGCGAAGGCGGAGATCGCCAGACCGTTCCAGGAGGTCAGGATTTTGTCGTCGAGGTGAGGCCTCGGACGGGCTTTGCGGGCTTCGAAAAGCTTTGCTTCGGCTGTGGCGAGAGCAGGCCCGATTTCCGTGAGCTCCTTGTCGAAATGGTGCGCGGTCTCTTCATACGTGTGCGCCTGGAAAAGAATGTTGAGGCCGGTGAACTCCTGATGCGGGTCGTTTTGCACGTTACCGGACTTCTCCATGCCGTAACGGAATGCAAACCAGTTGGCCTGCTCCTGGCCAAGCAGTTCAACGACTTCCGCCCAGGACCAGATGTAGAAAAACCCTTCGGACTTCTCGTGCGGATGCGCAGGGTCCGCCGCGCTGTCCGCGTCTTCGGCGGAATAGAATGCGCCTTGCGGAGCGGTCATATCGCGGAGGATGTAATCGAGCGTGCGGCGGACTGCGTTCTCCATCGCTTCATTGCCGGTAAGTTGAAAGGCTTCGAGGTACGAACAGACCAGCTGCGCCTGATCGTACAGCATTTTCTCGAAATGCGGCACGAACCAGTATTCGTCGACCGAGTAGCGATGGAAACCGCCGCCCAACTGGTCGTTCATGCCACCCTTTTCCATCGCGATGAGCGTGGTGGCCACCATATCGAGGGCTTCTTCATTACCGGTACGTTTCCCGTATCGCAGCAGGAAGTTGTAGACCGAAGGACGCGGAAACCTGGGCGCGCCTCCGAAGCCGCCACGCTCCGAATCGAACGACCGGCGGAACTGGTAGAAGGCGCTGTCGAGCACCGACGAATCTATCGTGGACGCCCCACCTGCCGAACCGGCGGCCTGCTCGCGCAACTGTTCCATGATCTGCTCGCTCGAAGTCAGGATGCGCGCCCGGTCGTTCTTCCATGCTACGGCAATGCGTTCGAGAACCAGCGGAAATCCTGCCCGGCCGTAGCGATTATCGGGCGGGAAATAGGTGCCGCCCACAAAGGGCTTCAGATCGGGGGTGAGCCAGACAGACATGGGCCAGCCTCCGCCGCCGGTGGTTGCCTGGACATAGTTCATGTAGATCCGGTCGATGTCCGGGCGCTCTTCGCGGTCGATTTTAATGGGGACGAACCATTTATTAATGAGCGCGGCGATGTCTTCGTTTTCAAACGACTCGCGCTCCATCACATGGCACCAGTGGCAGGTGGAATAACCGATGGACAGGAAGATGGGCTTGCCTTCGCCGCGGGCTTTCGCGAAAGCCTCTTCGCCCCACGGATACCAGTCGACCGGATTGTGTGCGTGCTGGAGGAGATACGGGCTCTGTTCCTGAGCGAGGCGATTGGTGTGCATGGGACTCTGATATCAGGAGAACATGCGATGCCCGCTCGCGTGAGCGAAGCTTTTGTGCTGCAGACATGGCCGTTTCGGGAAGGCGATCTGATCGTCAGCTTCCTGACGCGGGATATGGGAAAGCTGCGCGGCGTCGCGCGGCGAGCCAGGCGTCCGAAGAGCGGCTTCGGAGCGGGGCTGGAGCGCCTGTCGCACGTCAACGTGGCGTACTTTCAGCGGGACAACAGCGACCTCGGAACCATCGATGCGTGCGAACTGATCGATTCGCAGTTCGGCCTGCTGAGCGATTATGCCTCCGCGTGCGCGCTCGATTTCTTCGCGGAGGTTTCAGAGCAGATGATGCCCGCCGGCGAGCCGAACGAGAAATACTTTCGGCTGCTGATGGCTGTGCTCGAACACATGCGAATCGGGGGACCCGGCTGCGCGTGGAAGGCGGTGACTTACTTCAGTCTGTGGACTGTCCGGCTGGCCGGCGTGCTGCCCGAATTACATGTGTGTATGGGGTGCGGGACCTGGCTGGAAGACGATGAGCATCCGCAACGGGCTTATTACTCGCGGCATCGCGCGGGGCTTTATTGTCATGACTGCCGGCGGGCTTTGGATTTGAAGAATACGTGGGAGTTATCGCAGGAATCGCGGGTACTGGCGGAAGAGATGCTGCATGCGCCAATCGGGGGCCTGGCGGCGCGGGTCTGGACACAGGGGACCGCGGCGGATTTGCGCAGGTTTCTGGCGCAGCAGATCGAGTCACAGATCGAGCGGCGGCTGATTACATTCAAAACTCTCGAAGCCTGACAAGACTTTGATAGTGGTCATATTTATTGACTGGTCAGAGTTATCGGCTATACTGTAGTCATGGTGCAAATCAGTGCGTCGAAGTTCAAGGAGCAGTGCCTGTCGTTGCTCGATCACCTCGATCCCGAGGGCATCGTCGTCACGAAACACGGGAAACCGGTAGCCCGGCTGATACCCGCCAGTTCCGATTGTGCCGCTTTGATCGGCAGCCTGAAAGGCAAAGTCAAAGTGACTGGCGATGTCTTCTCGACCGGAATCCGCTGGAATGCTGAATCTTGACACTCACATTCTGCTTTTTGCGCTCGACGGTTCATTGACTCCCGGCGAAGAAACTCTGCTGGCTTCGCAACCGTGGGGAATTTCCGCCATCGTCTTATGGGAAGTGTCCAAACTCGCTCAGGTGGGACGCATTGCCATCGATACGGGTTCTCCAGAATTTGCGAGGATACTTTCGCGCGTGCATGTCTGGCCCATCGATCTGGCGGTAAGCCGCCGATCGACAGAGCTCGACTTCGCAAGCGATCCGGCTGACGAACTGATTGCCGCTACAAGCCTGGTTTATCGTGTACCGCTGGTCACCAGGGACAAAAAAATCCGAAAGTCGAAACTCGTTCCGATCGCCCGCAGCCGAATATCTTAACCGCCCGGTCCCGAGGATTTCCGGATCTGGGTGAGCGTACGGCCCAGGGCAGGCCTTGCTTTGGCAGAAGGCGTTTTCGCAGGCGTTGGTTTGGGGGCATTGTCGGTGGCGGCCCCGTTGATGCCGTCGAGGGTCTGACGCAGTTCATTACGCTCGCGGCGCAACTCCATCAGACCCAGCTCGAGCGCATCGAGCATCTCGGTGAGTGAATTCATTCCTGTCTAAATGGTCGCAGACCGGGCTATGCTTCGTCGTCCTGACGGAGGCTGGCCAGCACTCCGAGGTCTTCGAGGGTTGTGGTATCCCCTTTGACCTCACCGCCCGCTGCCAGTTCACGCAGCAGTCGCCGCATGATCTTGCCGCTGCGCGTTTTGGGCAGCGTGTCCGTAAAGCGGATGTCGTCGGGTTTCGCCAACGATCCGATTTCCTTCGCGACCCAGGTGCGGAGCTCACTCTTCAGCTCCTCGGTAGGCGCATTACCTACCTGAAGCGTGACAAACGCCGCGATGCCCTGCCCCTTAATCTCATCGGGACGGCCCACGACGGCGGCTTCCGCAACCAGCGGATGAGCCACCAGCGCGGATTCAACTTCC
>Ga0302320_10012013_pt1 | contig 18238 bp, 17 predicted proteins | sample Bog_T0_3_FD_202130 | JGI IMG/M metagenome (GOLD analysis project Ga0302320, IMG submission 202130) | Peat permafrost microbial communities from Stordalen Mire near Abisko, Sweden - Bog_T0_3 | ecosystem: Environmental > Terrestrial > Soil > Wetlands > Peat | place: Sweden: Abisko, Stordalen Mire...
GCTCTAACAAAGATAAAACAATTGGAGATTTTCAAGAAAATTTTTAAAATGAATTTTTTTATTTTATTTTTCTAGATAAATTTTCTTAATTTATTTCAAAAAAACATCTAAGAAATCCAATGAAACTCATTAATTTTAAAACTCAACAAACCTCAAATACAAATTACAAAAGCACATAGCCTAAAAAATAAAAAACATAAAAAAACAATATTAAAAAAAAAATTTAAAAAAAACAACCCCAAACAAACTCCAATCCACCCGATCCCAAGTCTCATCCCATGCGTTCGCAACCCCCTCAAGCCCTTTTCCTTCAAATTTCCCTGCTGATCTCTTCAATAACCTCCAAAAAATCCCTCAAAAAACATAAAACTGACCTTTTCTACGTAATTTTGAACTCATTTTCCCTTCTTATTTATTTTTGCCATAGCTCCTTTCTCTTCTCGGACCGCAATCAGAAGGCCTTTTCCTGATAAATTTGCTTCGACAAATCAATTTATCAGAGCTCAAAGATCCTTTAAATGAAAATAATGAGAAGCCTTCGAAGATCAGAGCGGCTCTTTTCCTACAAAGACTCGAGAAAATCCAGGATTCCTTACAAATTCTGGATGTTTTCCCTGAAATCATGGAGGATTTCGTGATCAATAGACATATGTCTCTTTATGAAGCCTTCGTTTTATTGATAGATTGCTTCAAAGTGTCTATAAGACTTGAAATAATCTTGATTTTCTCATTGATTTTCTGCGGAGCATACACCCCTCAAATCCTGGACCTTTTTCTGTCAAAATTCGCTGAGTTCTTCAATCCAGATAGCTCTAATAAATCCCTAGAAGACCTCTTCTCCCCTTCCCAAGCCCCAATATTAGATTTCCTGAGGTCTGATCCCACAATAGAACCTCTGAGACAGAAATTCCCAGGTTTTTTCCTTGAGAAACCCATTGATCTCAATCCAGAAAGACCATTAATTGAAGATAATCCTCAATATAAGAAATTCCTCAATTTAGACTTTTGTCTGAAACCCAATGAACTACTTCAAGAATTCACTGGAAGTCCTCAGGAAATCATCAAGCTTTTCCCAAAAACCTCTTTCCATGATGATGAATTTTCGCTTTGTCTAGGCTCCATAGCCAAAACCTACCCTGTTCTCGAAGACCTCAGTCAACGCCTCCTCAATAAATTACTTGAAAATCAAGGAAATATAGACACGATCAATGACAAATCATTAGAGAAAAAAACAATGAATTTCAACCTAGAAGCCTTCATGAAGACCTTCCCAGATTCCACCATCAAACCTGCCCAAATCCTTCAGAAACTAGATAAAAAAACCTTCAGAAAACTATTCAAAGACCCAAAGATCTTTGCCAATTTCATCAAGATAATACAAAGATTCAGAAAAATCTATAATTTGCCATTTCCTGTCCATCTGCTTTTCTCCAAATGGATCAACATCCATTCCCAAATCCAATTCCTGCTCACTTTATTCAACACGGGGTCACCAGACCTGATTTCCTGGGCGGAAATCCAACAAAAAAGAGTGATTTCCTTGGATTTCAACCCTACTCTCAGATATGCCAGTCTATCCCCAGCGATTTTGCAATTTTGGTGTTGTTTGGATTTCTTGGAAATTCTTATAGAAAGCTCAGAAAGTGAATATTTCGCCCAAATCCGGAATCTATTCGAATTACCTTTAGGCAAAACACCCGATCTTCTCATCATCGGATTATCACAAATAAAGCCGAAATGTGGGTTCGTTTTATTAGAGGAATTGTTCTCAGGATTATTTCCTTTATATTTATTGAATCATTCGAATTCCATACCTATATTGGAAGCCCTTTGGAAATATAATGAGAAATTGATGATCGAAGCGATTTTCGCGTTATATAAAAAAGAAAATTCCTCATTGAATTTATCGAGAGTCCTTGATATCACACAGGAAATTAAAGATTCACTTATTCCATTGACTAATTGCAATTTCCTCAATTTCTCAGTCAGTTTGGGCATTTTAGCCAGTAAAAGAGAATTCCTACATTTCGAACATTGGCTCAATGAAAGACTTAAACTCTCTGGAAACCCGTTTATCACCTCATTGTTGAAATATATTGAGGAAAACGTGCTTTTTCATTGCGAAACTATTGAAAAAATGCCACAAAACCCAGTCACCAACTTCCAAAACGCTTGTCTTTCGATCCTGGAAAAAGCACAATTGTCATTGGAAACATTGGGGATTATCATGGAAAATCTATTAGGCAATGGATTTGATAAATTGTCCATTAAAAATCAAAAGAAATCACAAGAGGTTTTCGCAGGAATTTGCAAATTTTTCCCACCGTTGGCTGGAGTTCATGAAAGCGCCAAATTGGAAATAGAAAATGCTGCTAATATGTATTTCCAAAGATATTATTATAAAGAGATGAAAGTGGAAGAACTCATGGAATTGCTGGGGAAATTGAAAAGCTCGAACAATCCTTCAGAAAAAGAAATCCATGCCTGCATGTTGCATTATTTGTTTGATGAATTCAGACATCATGAGGAATATTCTCCAGAAGTTCTCGTGATGACTGGAAGCATTTTCGGAAATTTGATCAATTCGAAGTAAATGATAGAATTTTTTTTTGGAGGGGGGAGGGGGGGTCTTTCTCTTTCTCTTCATTTCACACTTTTCCCAATTTTTTTTGTTGGATACAATTTTTTTTACATATACCAAATGTTTTACATTTTTTTCATTTTCGTGTCTCTCTCTCTCTTTTTTTTACACTTTCCCAATTTTGTTTTTTCGATACAACTTTTACATTTACTAAATTTTTTACATTTTTTTCATATTAGACTACGAAAATATTTACCAAATTTTTTTTTTGGAAAATTGTCCATGTTACATCATTTTTATATTTATTTTTTTTCTAAAAAAACATTCCAAATTTTTGTTTCACGTCCACCAATTTTTTTTTCAAAACATTTCCATGTTCCTCACAATTTTTTTTATCCATTTCCCAATTTTTTTTTTTCAATAAATAATTTTTGATTTTTATCTAAATGAATACTTTAAAAAAGGATGTTGGATGGATCTCCATTATTGGAAATGGCTCTTCAATGTGTGAGATATTGTCTAGAGAAAGGCTCTATTAAAAGGGTGGATTTCGCAAAAGAGGCCTTAAATTGTTGCAAGAGAAGGATGCATGAATTGTTTGACTTTTTCCAATCTCTCTTTTACATCGAAAACATCAAGGAGAAGCTTTCAGATTTCCTCTATGAGCTTTTTGAGGTATTTCCCTAAAACTTAAAATTTTTTCATAGATTAGCTATAAATCAGGATTCTAAAAGAGCTGGGAGACCTTTTGAAATCAAGCCAGATGTCCTTTATTATCTCCAGACCCAGAAAACCCCTTTATTCACAAAGCAATTCGAGCCTCAGAAAGCTTCTCTAGGCTCAAAGACCATGAATCTTCAATATCCCACAAAAATCCAGATCCCATCCAATGAACCCTCAATAAATATCCTCGAATTTATCAATAAACAAAACGAAGAAACTGAGCCTATAGAGGAAGAAACTATGAATCAAATGACCTTCCATTTGAATAGTTTATGTCAGAGTAATCTCGTTGAAAAAGGTCCTGAATTACGTAAAATCTTGGAAAAGAACGAAAATGCTCAAAAATGGCTAGCTAGAACACTGGTTTTCAAGCGGGTGATCCAAGAAACCCTCACTAAGAACAATTATCTCCAATTACTCATTCTTCTTCAAATCAAAAACCTCAATAAACTCGTCCTGAAGGAAACTTTCTCTTGTATTCATAAATTACTCAATTTGCAAGTCAGCGCTAATGAAAAAGCCGCGATTCAAGTCAAAAACTTCCTGAAAAACCTCGGATTTTGGCTCGGACATTTGACTTTGGCCCGCAACAAGCCGATTATCATAAAAAGCTTGAATTTGAAAGTGTTGCTCAATGAAGCTTTGGTCAATAATCGTCTTCAAATCATAGTGCCATTTATCTGTAAGATCCTTGAAGCCAGTAAAAACTCCGAAGTCTTCGATCTAAATAATCCTTGGATCAAAGGGATCCTAGCGATTCTCAATGAGATCCTTAAGAATGAAGATGTGAAACAAACTCTCAAACAAGAAATCAAGCTTCTCTTTAATTCTCTCGAATTAGATGGGAAGACTTTCGATAAAACTCTGACTTCAGAGGCTTTTTTACCCACAAAACCCGATTCCTCTTCTAATGCTTCTAATGAATTGAATTTCCTCTCTATGAACTCCAATGTCTTGACAAAATATATTCAAAAAATCGCGAATCTGAGAGAAATAATATCCAAAGTTCTCACTAAAAGCATCATTGAACTATTAAACCCTGTGATTTCAAGAACTGTGACTATAGCTATGATCACAGGTAAGAAATTAGCCAATAAAGACTTCGCATTGGATTGTTCAGATCAAAGATTCGAACATGGCACAGGATTTATAGTTCAAAACCTTGCTTTTTCTTTAGCTTTGGCCACTGCTAAAGAACCCTTAAGAAACTCAATTCAACAGGGTCTTGCCAATGAATTACAGACTTTTGGACTCACGGAACAGGAATTCGAAGAGATTTTAGAAGGAGTTATTAATGAGAATATGGATAACGCGATTTCCTTCATTCAAAGGAAAGTCCAAGAAAGAGCCAATCTCGAATTAACTCAAGATTCTGAAGTGAAAGAAGGCATAGAAAAAAGAAAACAAGGGAATTATCAACCTGATGAAGGCTTTTTGAAGAATTTAGAGGTTTTGCCAATGGTTTTGAAGCCTGATCTCAAAGGACTTAATGAAGAGGAATTCCGGGTTTATGAATATTTCAATAAAGAAGAAGCTATGGCGAAAGAATCTATGGAAAATATAGGCGAAAAGACTGTGATAATGAATTGGCTGAATACTATACAAAGTCTTGATAATTTGATAGAGGAAATCAATGAAGTTGATTTAATGAATTTCCTTAATTCATTCAAAGACTTCTTTAATGCTAATGGAGGCTTTAATGAAAATCAAACAATTGATTTCGCGATGAGTTTCATTCAAATCGTGGTTTTGAAACCCAGGAAATCAGAACTTTTATTGAAAACAGTGCAATTTTTAGCAGGAAAACATATAAAACGCGTTTCGAAGGAAATAAAGAATTTCCTCTTGAATTTACAAGAAAATGTTCTTAATGATCATGCGAAATTTAATGAGACTTTGTTATTAAATCTCTTTAATTTTAAGCTTCTTAATGAGAAAAGTCTTGATAAAGTCTGTGGAACCTTATTAAAGAAACCCTTAGTTAATGTCCAAAATTCCATAGTCAAAACCCTCAGTTTCCTTATATTCACTAGTAAACAAATAACCCCAAAAGATTGTTTATTAAGTAGCGTTTCATTTGGAAATATAGAGAAATCCAATGAAAATGTGATAAAATTCCTAGAAAACCTCAATAAATTCAGCAGTTTCGCAGTAAGAACCAATAGAAAAGCAGAGATTCTTGAATTTCTAGAGAAAAAAAGTCCATTTCATGAGAAAATCTATGAGCTTTTCCAACGATTCCTCTTGCTTTTCTTTAATAAAGTGAAAAATGAGGCTCTTTCCTTAGAAATCCTGAATAATTTCGAGACTCTTTTCCTTCATGAAAGTGAGGAGATTTCCATGAAGACTTTCGCAATTTTGTTAGAACTTTCAATAGTCCATACGACCAATTCGCTTCAATATATTCGAAAACTAGGTATTTTAGACATGGATTTCACATTATTGGATGCTTTCGAGATCCTTTTTATTCAGATTTTCATAAGAATAAAGGAAAGAACGAGACTTTTAGAGAATTTCCTTGAAGCCTTCGAATCAGTCTTAAGTCTAATTCATAGAAACGACCCTGGATTCAATCAAAGGCCTTTTTCTCATCTTTTGATGGGTTTGATAGAGGAAATGGCTAAAATTGAGGGTAATTTGATAGAGCTTTATTTCATAACAGTGAAGAAAATGCTCGATATTTCTCCTAATAAGTTTCCAGGCTTTATAATAGGTTGGATCGAGCTTTTAGGACATCATTTATTAGTGCCTAGTATCTTAATGAAGGAAGAATTGCAATATTCATATCATTTATTATTAATCGAATTGATGAGATTTTTTAAAAAGATCATCAATGAAGAGGAAATGAAGAAATCTGTAGGATTCAAAACCTGTTATTTGGCTATTTTGAAACTCATGCTTGTATTATTACATGATTTCCCTGAATTCCTCGCAGTTTTCGCCATGAACCTTTGTAATGAAATCCCTGAGGGATTCATTCAAATTCGCAATATCGTGTTAGCGGCTTTCCCTAAAAATATGAGACTCATTGACCCATTTCAAATAACAGACGTATATTATAAATTATTTGAGCCCAATTTTCTAATTTTCGCTTAATTTCATTAATAAAAAAATCTGAAAAAGGTCAATAAAATCGAGAATTTCAAGGAAATGCCGAAAATCTTCTTCAAAGACTTTGAAGAGAAAATCGCAGAATTGAGTCTTCATGTAATATATATTGTCTTTCCAAAGTGTTTTCATTTTAGGATAATTTCAAGGTCCATATCAGAGAATTCATAACAGGAAGGAAAGGGGTAGTTCTCACCATTCTTGAGAAATTCAAGACTTTTGAAGGAATAAGTACTAAATCTCTCGAAATTATATATTTTTCACTGCTATTCAGCTGATATACACGCTGTCAACGCCTTCGTCGTCGGAATCCCTTGGATCCTCTATTCAAATCCAGCCAAAAATAATGCATTTTTCTGGGATAATAAGACTGAAGCAGAAAACTTATTAATTGTAATAACTTGTTTTTATAGGGGAATTTTAAGAAGAGGGGTTTTTTATAGCAAATGCTCAAAAAGGCTGGGTTCGAAATCAGGGAAGTATTGCTAAATTGTGTCATGAATCAAATCAGATATCCCAATCTACTCTCGCAATTCTTCATTAATCTGATTTTGACTATTTTCAATGATAGAAATCTGGGGGTCTTGCATGAACAAATCGCGAGGTTTGTTCTGTTTTTGCTTTTTTTTTGCAATTTTTTATGCCTTTTTTTATATTTTTTGACAATTTATTTTGAGTTTATAAATTTTTTGAAAAATTTTTTGCATTTTTTTCATTTTTTTGCATCATTTTATTGCATCATTTTTTCATTTTTTTGTATTTTTTTGCATTATTTTTGCATTATTTTTTGCATTTTTTGCATTTTTTGCATTTTTTGCATTTTTTGCATTTTTCACACTTGCATTTTATATTTCTTTTCTAAACATTTTTTTTCTTAATGTTTTTTTTCAATTTTTTCTCTTTCATAGAGTGATTGTGGAAAGACTGATCATAGAGAAACCACATCCTTGGGGTTTGATGTTTACGTTTATTGAATTGATCCGGAATCCGGGATATTGTTTCAAGGAGATTTTCAGTGAGAATTTATTCAACATCATAATCCAACGGATTTTTAACTCATTGAACATCAGTTGATCTTAAGTGTTTTTTCAAATAAATCAAGGAAATTAAAAAGAAATTTGAGAATTCGAATATAAAAAAAATGATCGGTTATTTTAGTTTAAATTTGAATTTTTATCAAAAAGAAAATGGGCAATTTGCCTTGTAAAGCCACTTCTAAAAAACCTTCTTCCTCAGGCTTCTTATTTGAGAAATCCATAGAAAATCTTGAATATAATCCAAAAAATGAAGAAAATAAATGCTCAAATGACCAAATTCAGAGGAAACATCAAGTTTTTCTAATGAAATCGAATGAAATCCAAGAAACCTCGAATTTCATGAAGAACTATATCATTTTTAAGCAAAACCTCGAAATCAACAGCAATATAACCGCTCCAAATATCGTGATTTCGCATGAGACTTTCTCGAAAACTCCTCAGAAAAACCCAGAAAATTCTGAAAAACCCATGAATTCCCCTATCAAAAGCTTCAAAGATCTCTTCAATAATGATGATTCTCTTTATATCCCAGCCTTGAAACCTTCTTCTCATTTAGAAAGCCTTCAGAAATCACATAAAGAAACCAAAAATTCGACTCCAAATTTCTTCAGAAATTCTATGGAAATCAATGAATTATTGCCCTATCTCCCGAAACAGCCTTCTTTTATCTCGATTCTCAGTGAAGAAATACCCAGGAAACTCACTATAAAACAAATAAAGCTTGAATCTTTAGAGATTTCAGAAGAAAACCAATTGGAAGAAGATAAAACCTTCAAGGAATTCTCTATAGAAGCTGAGAAATCGAGCTCAGAATCCTCAGAACCTCAACAAATCCATATCAATCTCTTGGATTTATTACAAAATGAGCTGAAAACCAGAAGAAACTCATTATCAATGAAAGGAACACCGATAAAAACACCGCAAAATCAAGAAAAACTCATAAAAAACGATTCACAATCTTCATTCCGAACGCTAAAAAAAACAGATTTCCTATCTCCGTTGAAACAAAACCAGAATGCGACGAAAGAAACCCTTTATCTTTCAAAGAAAATCACTTAATTTTATATAAAATCTCCATTTTTCTTAATAAATATCAATAAAAAGGCGCTTTCTATTTTATCCCATCTTCATATTCTTGAAACCATTGCTCAACCCAATGATTCCACAAGCGATTCTAGCCCCCGAATGTCCTGTGGTCTTCGAATCTGTGAACCCGCCTCTTCCTAAATCATCATTTTCTTCATGAATCACACAACTACGTCCCACAACACTTTCATCCCCAAATAACTTGATCATTTTATCATTCATCGCTAAATAAGTGTTCCCTCGCTCATCAGTCTTCAAATTCCCCAAATCTCCCACATGTCGCTCCTCATCCAAAGGCCCTCCATGTGTCTTATTCTTCGGATTATAATGAGCTCCTGCTGTGGCACAACCATCAGTTAGATCTCCAAATTCATGAATATGGAAACCATGCAAACTATTGGGTTTTAACCCATTGGCAGAAACCACGATTTGGGTAGCGGAAGTAGGGGTTTCCTGATGGAAGGAAACAAGGCCTTTGAAAGAAGAATAGGTGGATGTAGGATAAAGGATACAAATAGCTGAACGGGATAAAGGTGTCGTGTCAGAATGGGAAGAAGCTGTCCGCCGATAGATAAGGGCGAAAGAAGCTGAAAGAAGAATGGATTTGGTCAACATTTTTGGGTTTGATTTTTTAAAAATTTATGATTTTTAAAGGAATTTAGAGGAATTATTTAGATTTCACTGCTTTAATGAGATCTTTGAGGACTTTTTGCTAGATTGAGAAATCGATAAAGAAGAGAAACTTAATTAAAATTATTAATAAACCTGTTGATGGATTTGTTCGAAAGCCTGAAGGATTTCGGCGTTATCATTTTCTACACCAGATTCCTTCATAGATAAAGTTCTAAATAATTGATTTTAATAGATAAAATCCAAATTTTTTCAAAATTACTGAAGATAAGGAAACCATGAAATATCTTGTTTATCGACCTTTTCCCTCACATAACTTTCTATTCCTGTATAATCCGAAGTATCTTTTTCTAAGAGATAGGATATATAAAATAGATAATTCCACATATAATGATCTTCCTTGATATGTTTAAAAAACCCGTTTCGTTTATTAGAGACTTTTTCTAAGGTTTCTCTATCAAAACCACAAACGAAACATACATTGGCTCTATCCCATGTATAAGCCTTCAATTCTTCTCTTAAAGAGCCAAAGGTATCGATAATTATCCCTAAAAGAATATTCAACATGACAATCATTATCAAAATGAAATAGATATTATCGAAGAAATATCTCATCAAGAAATTATAATCATTATCATTTATAGTGATAGGATTGAGATAACCCCCTAAAGCTCCATCTGTTTTGAAAGATTTATCAACCGCTGTTAAAAGACAAACCCAAGTGCTGACACAATAACCATCAGGATACATTTGCCAAAGGAAATAATAGGCGAAAACTGTGAAGATATACATCAAAACTACAAACAGAAGAAAAAGAAGAAGAAGAATCTTCTTCGGATTCCATATAGCTTTAAGGACATTTAGAAGGACTGGATAACGAAGCAAAGTATCGAATAAAAGAAAAGCAAAGAAAAAAGGATATATCACACCAATGATCGCAGCTGCTCCATAGACGAGATAATAAAGAACGTAGAAATCTGAAAACAGGAAAAAGAAAGACTTTATGAAACGACCGAGATATGCGAAGATATTGAGTTTATCTTCTTCTTTCTAATATAAAATCCTTTAGAAATTGAAGAAAATCAGAGGAATTACGAAGCCTTGCCAAGCCTTTTGAATGAGCAAAGGTGCGGTTTTCAAGAGAAAATAGGTCACTATAAACATAGAAATGAAGATTTGTGTGATTCCCAATCCTGTGATATATTGTGCAGAGACTATTTTGTAAAGGAAATTTTATTAGATGAATAAATATGAGAAATAAAATGAAAAAAAACTGTCATTATGAGGTCCATCAGCATAATTCGTCCAATTTCCATTCACATCATCAATGACCACATGATATTTATAAGAGACCAATATCAAGATATTGATGGCCCAAGTCAAATAAAAGGTGATCAATCGAAGAACTATGATATTATTAGCTAGAACGGAAATGACCTTGATTTTATCGAGCCAATTCCTTAATCTTTCATTAAAAATTCATTAGTAAATCATTAGAAATTCATTAGAAATTCTTTTTAAAAAATATAGAACCTATATTCATGTTTTATCACTCCAATCAATTCATCCGCTTTCTTTAAAAGACAAGTTACTTTAGATTTGGCGGACATTCGATTGACACTCGAATGGAATTTATCCTTGGTTTCTTTATCCTAGAATCAAACCTAAAATATCATATCTAAAATCAAACAAATTTCTCACCATTTTCAATGAATGACAAAAAGGCAAAATCGGAAAAAATGCCTTTTCCAATTGGCCATCTTCCCTCACGATTTCTATATGAACCACATTAGAAGTAAAGAATTTCATAGCAGATTCTTCATTTTCCTCTCTATTTTTCTCTAGATTTTTAATGATTTCCTCTGTGATCATCTCCTTTTTCTTGAGATTTTCAGTTTTCCCCATAAAACCTGCTGGAGCATTTATCATGGCCTTTTGTAAATTACTCGTGACATCCAAAGCCTGACCCACTAAATTCGTAGTGACATCCTTTAACATGTTACCGATTTGATTGAAGATGTTATTTTTGAGGAAATCCATATCTTCATCCTCTAATTCGCCATCATCTAGATCTATTATTCCTTGAATATTGATTCCTTAAAAAACCATGGATTTTCTCTAATTTTAATTCGCTTAAAAATAAAATACCAGTGTTATCTTCAGATTGCACTTCCAAGAAATTCGAATATAGGATATATAGATTAAATCCACATTCGATGATAAAGGAGAAATTCTCATTATTGATTTCTTCATCATTTTCATCTTTCGGTCTCAATAAATAATGTTTGAAACAATCTTTCACATATTTCTCATTATAAAGTTTCTTATGTAATCGAAACACATCCACAAAATTACGTTTCAAAACCTCCAAATGAAAAGATTTCAACATTCTTAAAATTATTTGATTATCTTTCCGACCTTCAATCAAACTCACTAAAGTTATTGAACATTTGAATTTTATATTGCTGATCATCCAAATTGGCATAAGTTCATTTTCCTCATCATGTATAGCATTTTTCACCTTCTTTTCTATGTCAAATTTATGTTCATCAAAAGCCAATAAATCTGAAGCTATGTCAAGAAAACTACCTTGGGTCAAAGCTATTTGATTCTCATAACAAGGACCTTGGATATATTCAGTGAGAGTCTCAAAACTTTGGTTGATGTTTTCAAAAGATCGACGATGTTTCTTATTGAGATAATTATTCAAAAGTTCGATGATATCAGAGATGATATCATGGGAATGATAGCTATTAGTTTGAAAACGCATATAATTCTGTAAATCTGTATAATGGCCTTCTACCAGCAATTGAAGAAACCTCAGGACGAAATTGATCTCATTAGGCTATTTTATTGAATTTTAGTTGAATTTTATTGAAATTTTATTGAAATTTATTGAAATTTTATTGAAATTTATTGAAATTTTATTGAAATTTATTGAAATTTATGGAATTTTTATTGAATTTTATTGAATTCTTTCGAGAAAATTTACCTGTTCTTGAAATTTATAGACTTTATTCACTTCAGTCTTTTCATTCAGCTTCATTTCTGCGATTTCCTCATTAATCCTCTCATGAATCTATTGATTTTTAGTTTTTATTGCTTATTTTTTAATAAAGGAAAAACCTTCAGGAAAAACACTTCAGAAGATGCGAAATTCATGAAATAACTATAGAAATTCTTCTGGACGTTTCTATTTCCTCCTGTCAATAATTTAATAGCCAATTGGATCAAAGGAAGAAATAATTCGCTATTGGATTTCATTTTATTATAATCACTGAGATGAGTCAAGACCATCAAAGTGGTGTTTTTCTCATTAAGGAAATCCTGATAAATTTCCTGTTGTTCATTTTTCTTCTTTTCCTGTTCAATTTCAGATATATCAGGCACATTTTCATATTCATTGATATCGATGAAATTCGATAAAAGATCTATTATCAAGGTAAAAGTTTGTCGTTCGCTTTTATCTTTAAATGAGGAATTTTGTTTCTGAAGAAATTCGATGATTTTCTTAAAAACTTCATTGTTATTCACTAAATCATTCATAGGTTCTTTTTCATAAATCTCATCCGTTTTATTCAAAGCTTTGGCCAACATTTTCTTCTCTTCTTCGATTTCCTAATGAAAAAATTAAAATCAAAACTTTTTTTATTCAAAATTTGGGGGGACTTTCTTAAGAATGTCATGATTAAGGAATTCATCAAGGAAAATCTCCCAAAGTTTCTTCCAAATCGCATCTTTTGATGAGGATTCCTTAGGCAAAGATTCTTCCAATTTGTTTTCCTCGGTAAGCTTTTTCTCCTCAATTGTTGTGAGATATTTCTCATCGAATTCCTAATAATAATAAAATCATTAGATTTAATAGAGAGAAATTATGTAGAAATTACGGTTAGACTCTCATCTATGTTTTGAAAGAACTCATGAATTATCTGAATATGAGTATTGATCTATAAAGTAAAGATAATTAGTATATTTAATTATAAAGCTTACTATTTCACGATCAAATATGTTATTATTAAAGCTTTTCATCAAGGAACGAGCAAAATCCTTGAAAACGCCTAGATTTTTATTAGAATCGCCTTTTTTTTCCTCTTCTTCCTCACCCAGAACCGATTCAGTTCTTAATATATTGATCAATTTAGTGAAGGTCTTCAATAGATGATCAAAGAGATATTCTGGATAATCTAATTTATAACTGATTAAGGAATCTAATCTATTCCTTTCCTTTTCCACTAATTTGCAGATAATACTAGTGAATTTCGAGAAATCCTCAAAGACTTTCATTGAATCGATATAGACATGAATAAAAAAACTGAGCAAATGCGGCTTCAAAAGCGAATATTTCGATGAGGGGGAAAAATCTTTATAATTTAAAGAAGAAGATGGGTTGTTTTCTAGTTCCGGAGAATTCAAAAGGGCTTTATTTTCATCGATTTCATCGATTATATTGTTGTTTTCTTCAGGTTCTTCTTTATCAATTGGCTCTTCTAATATATCTTCTTTGATTGGATAACCTTTGATTATTGTGAAATCATCACTAAAATTATAAATGATATATTTTATCTTATATAATGCAAACTCTTTATTCAAAAGATCGAATATTTGTCTGATATGCAAAAAACTCCTCAATTTAGCCTCATTATTATTAACTCCTTCTTTGCCTGCTCCAGTCAAAGCGAGAATCTAAAGAAAAACCATCAAAAATTATTAAAAAAATCAATTTTTTAAAAAACTTCAATCAATTTCGCATGATATATAAAAGGCTCATCAAGATAATTCCCCTCGAAATTCTCGATTTTATGATCCGCGAAACTTTTTTGTAAAAATGCAATAAAAAACCTTTAGAAAAAATTCTGAATTTTACTCGAAATTGTTATCTTTTCCCTCTTTCAAAAATAACACGGATTGTTTGAATTTCGGATCGAATAATAAATTAAGCACGACTTTCTGATTAACTATCAGAAGTTCCTCATTAACCATTTGGATAATTTTGAAAAATTCGAGGAATTTTGTCTGTCGTCCATTTGTTTTGATCAATTTAAGGAAATCATCAGAAATTTCTGAATGTCTTTCCAAACAAAGTTTTTTGTTATTCCGATAGATTTCGCAAAGAAGTTCGACCTGGCCGATTTCCTCTTGGATATTCGTCAGGAAAACCACGAGATTTTCGCTTAGAACCCTAAAATTTATCAAAAAAATCAAAAAAATAAAGGAATTTCCTTGGGTTTTAAAAATTACTTTTGATTTTCATGATTTCCAACCACGAAATTTCTCAGGAAAGTGAAACAGATTAAAAAGAGCTCCTTTTTTTGGGCTTTGAAATCATTATCATCAAGGACATAGATAGAATCTTTTATCAAATTCACACCGATATTATGAGCGTCCAGATGACGCAAAATATCCTGACGAATTGGGTCGATTTTCTCATAATCGCAATGAACGATATCACCATCAATGGAACTCCCAGCGAATAAAATCGAATTCAGGAAATTGAACAATTTTATCGATTTTTCAAGCATCTTGACATTCGCAGATTCAGTGAGATCAGCAAGCCATTTCTAAAGAAAATTCATTAGATTAGATTATAAAATTTATGAGATTAGATTTGAAAATTCATTAGATTAGATTAGAATTTAAAATTCATTAGATTAGATTAGAAAATTCATTAGATTATATTAGAAAATTCATTAGATTAGCTTAGAAAATTCATTAGATTAGATTAGAAAATTCATTTTATTAGATTAGAAAAAATCATTTGATTAGATTAGAAAAATCATTTGATTATATTAGAAAATTCATTAATTAGAAAGAAAATTCATTTGATTATATTAGAAAATTCATTAGATTAGATTAGAAAATTCATTAGAAAAATTCTTGAGAAAATTCATGAGAAAAAATTCATTAGAATATTCATTAGAAAAATCATAAGAAAAATCATTAGAAAAATCATAAGAAAAAATCTTGAGAAAAAATCATTGGAAAATCATTAGAAAAAATAAAAATACTTCAGTTTCATCAACAAATCTATTCAATTGCTTGATCTTAATTTTGGTTATTTGGAGAATCTGGATATTTTGCTTATCGAAAAGAAAGAGCAATTTGGATGATTTGATGGCGAATTCGTATCTTTGGTTATAAAATTGAGTGATAAGTTTCAAGACCTCCTTTTCCAATTCCGGTTCTTTATTTTGACAAAACACAGTGATTAATGAAGGCAAAATATCAAAGCCCAAAATATTCGAAAGGTTGAAATTATCAAGACTTTTATTCACAGGGTCTTTGAATTTAGGGTCGGTTTTATCAATGGAAGTACCAGTTTTCATGATATCTGGAAGGATGGAATAGATGTTTTCAGAGATATTTTTACGGAAAATGGCCTTGATTTCATCAAGTTTGTTGGCTTTTTTATATTTGTTGAATTTATCGTAAAGAGTTTCACGGATGATCGTTTGTTTGAAATGAGTTTTCAAGTTATTCAACAAAATGTCTTGTCTATAGTCGAGATAATAAGAAATTATGCCACAGATCTCCATTTTAATATGGAACTAATGAAAAATTCATAGAAATTTATTGAAAATTCATTTGAAAATTTTATTAAATTTATTAGAAAATTTACTTCATAGAATTTATTGAAAATTCATTAAAAATTTTATAAAATTTGTAAAATTTATTATTAGAAAATTAATTAGAAATTTATTAGAAAATTTCTATTAGAAAATTTATTATTAGAACAATTTATTATTAGAAAAACTTATTGTTATTATCATTAGAAAATTTAGCTAGAATAATAAATACCTCGATTTCATTAATGTTATGAGCGAAGATTTTATTGAGTATTTTTTTCAAAACATCATTTTGTTTCAAATGAGCATCCGAATTAGAGAGTTCATCAGAGATTCCCTGAATTTTCTCTTGTCTCTTCTTTTTCTTCTGGCTCATTCCAGCTTCCACTCCTCCGAACATTTGGAAAACATTCAACATTTTCCCCGTTTGGCCAATAGCTCCCCAAACATTATTCAATAGTTTTTTCTTCAAATCAGCCTTATCTTTATCTTTTTTAGTGAAATTTATTAGAAAATCTCTTAATTTTTTAAATTTTAAATAAAACTTTTTCGGGCTCTATCCAATAAGATCTGGCCTTCAGGATAATTTTTCTCGAATTCGAATATCAAGACTAAATGTCTCAACACTGAGAGGAATTCATTGGTTTCTTGGTTTTCATAGAGGCCGAAATTCAACAAAAGTTTGAATAATTTGATGATTTCTAGGTTGAATGTGTTATATATTTTATCGACTTCTCTTTTGATATTGGTTTCGAATTCGATTATTTCTTCAGGGGTCTTTTCCCTGAAATCGAAATTTTCTTTATTCCCATTGAAATCATTATAAAGTTCCTTGCAATTCTCGATAATCGTGAGCTTTTAAGGTGTTTTTAGCTAAGAAATCTTAAAGGAAATTACTATGATCTTAATCAATGAAAGTGTCTTCGCTTTTATCAATTCCATATCATTTCCATCTAAATTTTCTTCAATCAAAGTTATTTTTTCATCTAGAAAAAGATTTAAAACTCTTTTTTCAATAAAAAGAACCCGTATCATTAGCTACATTCACAACTTTGCATAATTCAGGTAATATCTGAATCCTTCTAGGCTCTTGATCAATATATAGCTTCGTCAATAATTTACATACATTCGCCTTCATATCGAAATCGATCGGCGCCTGCAAATATCTAATCAAAGAATAATAACTGATATTTTTCTCTAAATAAGCCTTCCAAGTATAATTCCTCCCATTACACATATAAGAGAAAAAGTCTAATTGTCCAGCCACATTCTTTTGAGCTGATCTCAGTAAATCTGATTTCAAGATAGATTTCCTCGTATCTTTTCCTCTCATTTCAACCATTTCGATATTTTTCCTTTCTTCAGTACTTTTGGGTGAAACCACTTCATCTTTCAATAGGCTTTCCTTAGGACTATCTTTTTCCTTAACATCTTTTTTAAAGCCTCTGAAAAAAGATGAGGGTTTTTTAGCTTTGGTGATAATTGCGGCTTCTTTCTTCACGAAACTCTGAGTTTGACTTTTATCGGACATATCAATAGTTTGAAAGGCTATTTCCTCTAATTCGCGTTTATTATTTTCCAATGTCAAGACTAATTTATTCTCATCATTTTCTATTTGAATCAAGACATAATCCAAAGTCCGAAGCTCTTGAATTAAAAGCTTAAAGATCAATTCCTGATTCGGATTCACACCTGCTTGACCTATGGAACAGACTTTCTTCAAGAAAGAAAACAGGTTTTTCCTTATTAAATTCACATGTTTCGGTTGGGAAAGACGAGTCAAAATCGCATTCATACAATTCCCAATGAAGAAATTTATCAGATCTTGATTATTCGGCAATGAAAACTTCATATTATCTTTCAAAGTAATCAACACTTTGTTATAGAAATCAATATAAATTCCAAAGGCTTTCTTCGATTTTTCCTCGAAATCATTTCTTAAAGCCTCAATCATTTTCAATCTTTCCTTCGAATTCTTCGAAATATGTTCAATGGATACCTGTTTCGTTTGGGCTTGGGGTTGGTTTTCTTCGAAACCTGTTTTAGTTTGTGTTTTTTTCGGGGAAAAATCCTCAGCATTTTCTTCTTTTTCCAGAAGTTGAAGCAGAAACTCTTCATTGTTTTGAATTATCGTGAAAATAGTTTGGAAACTGGATGGAATGAAAAAAGAATGCATCACAAATAGTGCGAGGTATTTCGATGTGATTTTCTGGTTCTCCAGGTTTTTCACACAAAGACTTGTCAAAAGTTTATAGATATCTAAGGATAACATGAGTTTTTTCTCAATGAATTCCATGCGCAGTTCATCAACAAGTTTGATGTCTTTTTTTGGTTCCTTAGAAGCTTGAGTTGGAACTATAGTTTCAAGCTAAAAAATTATAAGAAATTATAAGAAATTATAAGAAATTATAAGAAATTATAAGAAATTATAAGAAATTATAAGAAATTATAAGAAATTATAAGAAATTATAAGAAATTATAAGAAATTATAAGAAATTATAAGAAATTAT
>Ga0302320_10012014_pt1 | contig 18236 bp, 14 predicted proteins | sample Bog_T0_3_FD_202130 | JGI IMG/M metagenome (GOLD analysis project Ga0302320, IMG submission 202130) | Peat permafrost microbial communities from Stordalen Mire near Abisko, Sweden - Bog_T0_3 | ecosystem: Environmental > Terrestrial > Soil > Wetlands > Peat | place: Sweden: Abisko, Stordalen Mire...
TTGCCGGAACCCGCACCTGTAACTTTCACCGCCGTATTCGATGTCTGTCCGAGCGCGGTTACCGCGGTCGTCGTAGCAATCGAGAAGACGTGTGACGAGTTATCCGTCGCACCGCCGCCGGAGTACGAAGCCACATCACCCTTAAGGGTAACGAGCGCCGTGTTCGCCTGAGGAACGATGATCGGATTCGCGAAGTGGAACGCATACGTGTACGTACCGTTGTTCACCTGCGTCGTCGAGCAGCTCTGCACCGAGCCATTCGTACTCTGCGTGACGGACGACACCTGACCGATCGTAAAGATCGATACAGAAGCGTTTATCGCGGAGTTGTAAAGACTCGAGAAGAGATAGACGTTTGTTCCAACACCCGCAGCACTGCTACCAACCAACTGAAGCTGCGTGCTGCTGGCATTCGCCGCAGATGCAGCCGCAGTTGCAATCTGCACATTTTGCTGAGCGGTTGTCGGAGAGCCGGAAAACGACACTGACGCGAAACCTGACGTAACGCCGTTCGCAGTCACGCTCACATAGTACGTGGTGCTAGTACTGAGCGCGACCGGAAGGCTGATCGCCAAAGTCGTCGAAGCCAATGCGCCGCCGGAGCAAGCCGTGCTGTTCCCGGACACCGCAGAACCTGCCGTGCCCAAGAGCGTTGAACCGCTGTAGAGCTGGAGGTTGCTGAAGGCCGGAAGCGAGGTCGTCGCCGTGGAGGTCGAAACATCAGTTATCGTAAGATCAGTGATCTTGACGGGCTGAATGTTTGTCGTCTCCTGGAAACGATAGACCGCCAAAGTGTTACCCGTGGAGCCCATCGTAAGTGTCGTAGCCGCCGGTTCCGAAGAATCAGCCGCAACCGACATCGTCGACGCACCCGCAAAGGTCACGGTCTGGCCCGGAACCGAGCTCGCGAGCGAAATCGAAGTGTACGAGATCGCACCCGTGCCCGAGAGACCGGAAAGGTTCGTGGCGTTGGCTGCTGTGCCCGTCGCCGAGGACAAAGTGTCCGCATAGACGTTCACGTCAACCGTATTGCCCGACGGAACCGTGAAAGGCGTTCCCGAGAAGGTGTATATACCACCGTTCGAGAGCGTACCCTGCGTGGTACCGAACTGCGTGCCGTTCACCAAAACCTTGAGGTTCTGGAATGCGACGTTGCCACCTGTCGTGGAGGAGTTGCCCATCGTAACCGTAAGGTTATTGATGTTCACACCTTCAGCCGAGGAAGCCGTCAAAGCGTACGAACCGATTTCGAGGTTCGAGACGCCGGCGGAAACGTTCTGGTTGCCCAAAGCATTGTTCGCCGCAGCCGAGAGCGATGACGCCGCAAGCGACAAGGCCGAGCCCTGCGCGCCCGAGGTGCTTCCGATCTGGCTCGAGATCAAACCTTGCAGGTTATTGTTGCCTGCGAGGATAGCTCCCGTAACCGTCGAGAAGTTCGCCGTTGACTGCACGTCAACACGGAGCGAGAGAACGCGGGTCGTGTTCGCCGGAACCGTGTAGTTGATCGGCGAAGCCGATGTACCAAAGGTATCCGTGTAAACCGCAGTTCCTCCTGTGGTGACAACGCCACCCGCCGCAATATTACCGCCAGCCGTGAAGTTCGCTGACGGCGGCTGGTTGATGGTTGTACCCACCTGACCACCCGCATCATCAACGATCGCCACGTTCTGGATCGCTTGCGTCAAAGGCGTGTTATTCATGCCCTGGAAGGTCAGCGAGAACGGAAGGTTGAGCACCTTCACCGCTTCACCAGCGGCATAGATGTCAAACTTCGCAATCGTGATCTGGGACTGACCCTTCGCAATGTTGCCTGTCGGGGTATTCGCATCCTGCGTGGTCGTGATCGTACCCTGTTGGATATTCACCACCGAGCCGGAGCTCGCACCTGCCGAAACCGGAACATTGTACTGGGAGTCAACCGCCAAGACATCGTAACCGTTCAAGATCTCGAACTGGAAGTTGTAGCTCGGAGAGCCCATGACATCCGCGAAGACCTGAACGTTGTTCGAACCGGTATTCAACACGCCCGGCGCGGACGAGGCATCAAAGTATGCCGTGCCATCCTGGCCGACGGTCGCGAGCGTTGCTCCGACCTGCGTGCCGTTCACCATGAGCTTCACGTTGCGGATATCGCCTTTGTTGGCGGAACCGATAACGTGGAAGTTCAAGCTCTCGAGGTAAACCTTGTTGTTGGAAACCGTAAAGTTCCACGCGCCAACGAGGTTGCCCTGCGTACCGGCCGTCACCTGATTTCCAATGGAAGACGAAGCGACTGCAACCGTCGCAAGCGACGGATTCTGCACGTTCGTTACCGTAAACGTATTGCCGCTCACCGGGAAAACGCCCGATGCCGTCAACGCGTTGTTGGAAGCGTCAAACGCCGTAACATCAGACGCGGCATTCATTGAGAACGCCACCGTGTTGCCGGCGGAGAGACCGCCCGAGACGTCGATTGCCAATGTGAGCGTAACTGTCTGGCCGGCCGGAACATTCAAGCTCATGCCGGAGAAGCTAAGGACACCCTGGTTCAACGAATTGTACTGGTAAAGCACCTTGCCGTTCTGGGTAAGGTACGCGCCAGCAACCGAGCTGTCTGACAAGACGCCAACTTTATGGAAGTTGATTGCCGAAACCGTAACGCCGCCCGAGACACCCGCCGTGAGATTCACGGAGAGGACCGGAACGCGCGCCGCGCCGCCCGACGTGCCGGAGATCAAAGATCCCGTAGCCGGATTGGACGCCGCAACGCTGACCGCGAGACCCGAAGCCGGCGCCACAACATTCGACGTAGTATTCGTCGTGGTGTTTGTCGTCGTGGTCTGACCACCGGTCGTGGTCGTGGTCGTCGTTGAGGACGAACCGACGCTCATAGAATTCACAAACGCTCTGGTCTTAGGACCAAAGTAACCAGCTGCAGGTGTAATGCCATTCGCCGCCTGGAAGGCCGCCAACGCTGTTTGCGTCAACGCGCCGAAATATCCAGTCGGAGCGGTCACCGCCGTCAAATAGCCCTTGTTGATCAAGAGCTGCTGGAGCGCGGTCACATCAGCGCCTTTCGATCCGAGGGTGAGGTCCGCGGAGAAAGAATACGAAGACGTGGTCGTGGTCTGCGAAGACGACGTGCCCATCTGAGCCTGCAATTGGGCGATCTGGGCGAGAAGCGCCTGGATCTGAGCCTGAAGCGATGTCGTAGATTGGGCATTCGCCGCAGGGATGACAAGCGACCCAAAAGCCCACACAAAAGTGGAGGCCATGAGGGCTGCCGAAACCAATTTTTTACTCATTTTTAGAATTTAATTTTTAAGCTTTTATTAGTCCTCCCGAACTTTCATCCGGAAGAACGAATCGACCATTTGCATCCTTTACGGATACAGACGTCGTCGGCCTTTTTTATCCGCCATCCTTTTTGCATAGAACGACGAAAGGGATTTGCACCTTTTGTTTCAGGACCTTCTTACGCCAGTCCCCTTTACCCGCGACGTGAGGTTCACGAATAGAGAGGAAAGCGGAAGAGGGATCGATATCAATTTGAAATTTCTAATTTCTCATGCGGGCGAAATTAGAAGCTCTGGATTCCCGCCTGCGCGGGAACGACAGATAAACCATGACCCCCAATTATCAAAAAACTCGCTTTTGGAGCGAGGCTGAATAAGTGCCACGATTACTCGGGGCACGCTCGTAACTACAGTTAAACTTACGAGTTGGTTCAGCCTCACTTCCGAACCAATTGCACTATTAACTTTATTACTTGATTCTGGCTTTCCTTCTTCGCGCCTACTTCGCCAAGACTTCGCAGGCCAAGTAAAGCTACGAAGGACTCATCACCAGAATTATATTACTCTATACCCATCCAAAAAGTTTCGCAATGCTCATAAACCACTTTTCGGAGGACACTAAATATAACGTCCCCGGAAAGGGAAAGTTACGAAAGCTAACCTCGTAAGTCCATCGGACTTACGAGGTTAAAATGAAGACGAAAGCCCTGGATTCCCGCCTGCGCGGGAACGACAGAACAGAATGAAAACGAATACGGCAATTGCCGGATTCTGACTCTGGGTCCCCGCCTTCGCGGGGACGACAGAATAATACACAATCTAATCCGGCAATTGCCGGATTAAAATTATCGAAGTCGAACTTCGATAAATTACCTGATTTCAATCTTAATTTCCAGCTTGAACAGTAGCAATAGATGATTGCCGGATTCGATATGAAACTGCCGGACCGCCCGCGCCAATTCGTTCAATTAAATTTCGCTCGATTAGTTCTTCGAGGTCATAACGGATAGTTCTCTCACTGCAATCCGGCAAAATTTCCTGAATATCGCGTAATTTACAATTGCCGGATTGCCGGATTCTGTCCAAAATAGCAATTTGCCGATTACCAGACCTGAGTGCAATTACCGGATTGGATGAATGGGGTGTTTCGCTATTTTCCGTCATCGTCCCGGAAGCGGGACGATCCGTGCTTCCTTCTTCCTTTTTCTCTTCATAAAGCACAGGTCCTCCGCCCGCCCGAAGGATGGCAGAAAAAGCATCCTGGGTTCCCGCCTGCGCGGGAACGACAGAATAAGAACCGGAATTCGCCGAGATGACGGATCGGGGAAGCACGGCTGGTCCGCCTCCGCGGACCATGACAGAAGGATTCGAAACGACGGACGGCGCAGGAGCGGAGACAACATCTTTCATCACAGAATCCTTGCTCTTCGAAAAGAATTTTGAGACGTCAACATCATCGCTCTTATCAAGACGCTCAATTATTATTTCGTTCAACGCAGCGATCTCCCGCAAAAGAACATCGCCGTTCGCGATGCTTATCATATTCAGATCGATCGCAAATTTTACGAGTGCCTCAATTGCGGCAATTTCTCTTGCCGCACGATCGAACGCTTCGGTATTCGCGGAGATAAGAAGGTCGATGGCCCGCGACTCGAGGGCATCTTTGATACTTGATTCTGAGATCTTCACTGAGATGCGAAACAGCGCGTAGGCGATCTCATATGCCTTCTTTGCCGCATTCCCTTTTTTGCCGGATTCAAACATTAGCAAGAGTGTAATACGGCAAAACCAGAAATGCAATGCCCTGGGTCCCCGCCTTCGCGGGGACGACATGAGTTCGATGCCTACGTCCTGGGTCCCCGCCTTCGCGGGGACGACGAGAGAGAAAGCGGGGATAACAAAAAATTGCCGAATATTGATTCTGGGTTCCCGTTTTCACGGGAACGACAAAATATTAAGAGATGATTAACATGTCGTTCCCGCGAAAGCGGGAACCCAGTAGATTAGACAGATATGAATAATTGCTATTTTGTCTACATCCTCGCCAGCAAAAGAAACGGCACGCTCTATGTCGGTGTTGCGGGCAATTTAGAAATAAGAATGCGGGCACATAAAAATTGCTTATTCGATGGATTCACTAAACGCTACAATGTTCGCCAACTCGTTTATTACGAGAAGCACGCCTCCATTATGGAAGCTATCCAGAGAGAAAAGAATATTAAGAAATGGAATCGCCGATGGAAGCTCCGGCTTATCGAAGAACATAATCCCGGATGGAATGACCTCTCTGCATCGTGGTCTTGAATAATGCTCTGGGTTCCCGCCTGCGCGGGAACGACGGGAAAGTTTCGATATTATGTCCTGGGTTCCCACCTACGCGGGAACGACGGAAAGAAGAAGTGCTCTGGGTTCCCGCTTTCGCGGGGATAACAGAAGGAGAAGCCCGTTTTCACGGGAACGACGGGCAGAGAAGGACTCTAGATTCTCGCCTGCGCGGGAACGACGGAAGAAAGTTTTATTCCACGGGCAGGAAGGAGAAGGCGTCGTTTTGATAAACAAGCTTCACGCGGTCGCCTTTTGCAATGGTTTTGCCAAGCAATGCCGATGAAAGCGGTGCTTTCACTTTCTCGTCAATCGCACGACGAAGCGGACGAGCACCGAATGCCGGATCGTAGCCCAATTTCACGATCTCCGTGACTGCGGAAGGATCGATATCAAGATAAACACCTTGCGCCCTGACCGTTTCCGCGAGATCGTCCAGATCGAGGACCACGATCTGCGCGAGTTCGGACGGCATCAAATTCCGGAATATGACGATCTTCGAAAAACGGTTCAGGAACTCCGGCTTGAAGACATCCGTCAAGCGGCTCTTCAAATACTCCGCGATACCTGCCATGGTCTCTCCTTTTATCAGCGCTTCGTTAATGAGGTCCGAATGAGCATTCGAGGTCGCGATAATGATCGTGTTTGTAAAATCGACGGTACGGCCAAGATTATCGGTCAGCCGCCCATCGTCTAAAACCTGGAGAAAAAGGTTTAGGATGTCCGGAAATGCCTTTTCGACCTCGTCGAGAAGGATCAAACTATAGGGCTTCTCGCGCACCGCATCGGTGAGCGCGCCAGTCGTGGTACCGTCCGGCGAACCTATGAAGCGGGTGAAGCTCTCCCGGTCTTGATATTCCGTCATATCAAAACGAGCCATCATTTTTTCGGAACCGAACTGTATTTTTGCCAGTATCTTCGCAAGCTCGGTCTTGCCGACGCCGGTCGGCCCCACGAAGAGAAAACTGGCAATGGGACCACCCTGACGCGCGAGACCACTCCGATATTCCCGCAGGGCTTCAGAAACGGCAGTGACTGCCTCTTCCTGTCCAACCAGCCGCTCGTGTATCGTGTCCTCCATATGGAGCAACTTTTCCGCCTCGCCACTATCCGCCTCATGGAGCGGAATATGCACTCTCGCCTCAGCAATCGACGTGATAAGCTCCGGTCCCAATACCTTCTCGCCGCGTTCCTCGGCGGCAACGAGCGCACTTTTCAAAAGTTCTTCGGCGCTTGCCGGCAGAAGTTTGCTCGTGAAATATTTCTTCGCCAAAAGCGTCGCGCGCTTGATCGCCCCGAAACTGATCGTAACGCGATGTTCACGCTCAAGGATCAGACTTTCATATGCCAACACCGTTTCTGCCTCAGGAACACTGATCTCATTCACGGCGACAACCTCAAATGTTCCTTTAAAATCACTTCGTTCCTCGACCAATTGCTTGTATTCATGCGGATATGACGCTCCCACGACCGGAAACGCGTCGTTTTCGATGACCGGCATCAACGCGTCGGCGGCAGTGAGATATGCTGAACTGGAAGATTTCACAAGATTATGGATATCGGGAATGTAGAGGATGATATTTCCCGCCATGACGATCTCCTGCACCACCTCCGCTACGCGCGTGCCCAATTCTTCCGGCGTGGCGCCCGCCACCAGATTCTGCAGTTCGAGAGAAACCAGCCGCTTGTCAAAAAGCGCCCGAGGAACCTCATCCTTGATCAGCTTGAAGGCAAGGTGCTCGAGGAGCGTGCTCTTCCCCACGCCCGGCTCACCTACAAGCAGAGCGTTCGGATCTGTCGGTCGGGCGAGAATCTCCACCAATTTTTCATACTCCTCGGCATGCCCCACGAGGAACCCTGCTTGTGAATCGCGGGCGAGGTCCGTGAAATCGGTGCCGTAACGGTCGAGCGCCGGCGTCGGGCGCGACGTCCAGGCCCGGTTCATCACGCGATGCCGGATCCCACGGCGCATTGCCGGAGCAAACCCACCCAAGACCGACGGCATCCGACGGAACTCGCTCGCCACGGCACTTAAAATCAGTGCTCGCTTCAAATCGCCCGGATCGATAGAAAAGAGATTGAACAGCCGGTCCGTAAAACCTTCTTTTATGCCACCGAGCGCGGCGAAAAGATCTGTTGTGGCCACGAATGCACGCCCCGACGACGACGCCTCTTCAAATGCCTTTGTCGCAAGCGCGGTTGCCGCGCCGAGAACCGCCGCGCGCGCTTCCTTTTCGGACGGCTTTTTTGTATCCTGCGAAACTTCGGACGAACCACTTTTCGCAAGGAAATCTTCCAGCTTCTCCTTAAACTCTTCCGGAGGTACGTCGAGGCGATGCAAACCCTCGGCGACGATAGGGATCTCCATGATCCGATCGATAACCTCAAGATAAAAGTCGCGATGCGTAAGCACGCTCCGGTCAAACGCCCGCTCCATGATCAGAAATGCTTCCGATCCGAACACCCGCGCCACATTGACCTGACCTTCGCGCGGAAGGTCGGCGATCGAAACATCGCCACTTTTCCGATGCATCCAGCGATCCGCGAGAAAAAGCGCTATGAGCATGCCAAGCGCCGCGAAATGCATGACCCCTGATATGAACAATGTCACCGCCGCCGCTATCAAGAATATATAAAAGACGTACGTTACGATACGGATCAACATTCTCCCGCCGACCGTCATCCGAAACCGCGGATCGTCGAAAAAGAACGTTGCGTTTGTCTTAGGATTTCCGGCCAAAATCGTGTCCATGATGCCTAAATTATATTTTCCATAAGGCGAAGAAAAGAAGTACGGGCGGGATCGCTATCCACGCCAGATATCCGATAAGGAAAAAAAATGTGATAACGACGTATACCACGGTACCGATCGCTATGCGGAACGTACGGAAAATGATCCCCAAAACCCTCCCAACCACGGAATAATCCTTGTAGAGCGGCTCAAAAAAGTGCACGATCGTTATTTTGACCGCAAGCGACCGATCGATATGCTCGAGTGTTGAGATAAAAACATGTGCAATCACGCGGGAACCACCCACATACCAATGCTGGAAAAAATCGAAAATACGGTAGAAAAAACGATGAAAAAGATATCCGAGCGCAAAATCGTCCATGGTTTTATTGTAACACGAAAACCCAAGCCCTTCTGCGCCGACTTGCGATGTCGGCGATTCCGACTCCGCCGACATCGCAAGTCGGCATCTAATCAGAACCTGGATCCCGGCGTTCGCCGGGACGACAAATGGGTGTGGCAGCAGAAAAAATCTCTTTTCAAAACAGTCCCCCCTGTTTTTGTTTCTCTGGTTTTTTCGTTGCCCGGGCTGGCGCCGTAATCACAGACGGCGGAAGTTCGGTCGCAATCTCGCCGCGGACGACCGCTGGCAACTTTTTAAAATCCTCCTTGAGCATCTCCATCATCTGGGTCGATCGAAGAGCGGCAGCGGGATGCAGCAGGGGAAATATAAGACGACCATCCACCAAAAAGCCATGACCACGGTCACGGGTGATCTTCGCCATGGGAAGAAAATAATTCATCGAAAATCTCCCGAGCGTCGCGATGGCCTTCGGATTTATGATCTCGATCTGCCGAGCAAGGTACGGACGGTACGCCGCGATCTCTTCCGGTAACGGATCGCGGTTATCGGGCGGGCGACGTTTGACGATATTTGTGATATACACATCCGCACGCTTCCAGCCGATACTTTCGATCATGCGATCGAGCAATTGTCCGCCGCGACCAACGAACGGCCGCTTTAGGCGGTCTTCGTTCACTCCCGGCGCCTCGCCCACAAACATCACGCCGCAATCAATGTCCCCCTCGCCGAACACAAGATTTGCCTCGCGAAGCGGCAGGGCTGTATCCGCCAGCATCTCCGCTTCAAGGTTCTTGAGCTCTTCTTGTTTGTCCATGAACGTATTATAGCGTAATTATCCGATAATCACGTCCTCTGTTTCGCGAATTCCACCTTAACCACCTCGCCCGTGCGCTTGTTCGGCACCATAAGATAACGCTGCTTTTCGTAAAGATCATACAGTTCCTTTGTAAGGCGCACATCTTTAAGGCAATATTCCTTTAATTCGTCGATCTTTCCCTCGCGATACAATGCGATAGCTTCAAAGCCATGCTGTTCCTTTTTCTCGCCGAGATTCGCTTCGGCAAGACGGCTCAAGCTGACCCGCTCCCCCGTCGCAAGCTCGATCTCCTCCAAAAGATCGACGCGCTCCTTTTTCCATAGATTCCCCGCGGGTAAACGTAATTTTTGAAAATAACTGTTCAATACCGGAATATCGTATCGGTTGCTGCTGAAGCCAACCAGCCGCGCGGCACCGTTAAAAAGCTCCGCCGCCGCCGCCATCTCGTTTTCCTCGAATGAAAAATACTTGTCTTTCGCGTATGAAAACACGCAAACCATAGAGATCTTGAGCGCGCCAAAATTATCCCGGCCTACTTCGGGGTCGGTGAAAAAATTCTGTGTCTCAATATCGAAAACAAGCGTATCCATAAAAATAAAATTCGAGTATTATTTTTTATCATTCCCGTCCCCGCCTGCGCGGGGACGACAGAAGTGATTCCTAAACGTGCCGGTCCGCCACATTCGACGCGGCGTAACTTTCCGGCTTTGTTTTCACCTCGAAATTATTCGCGCGAACCATACCGACCACCTCCTGGATCAAAACCTTTGTTGGACCATATTCGCCAACATCCGCATGGATCTCGAACTCAAAGTCCGGGAGTTGATATTTCTTGATCTCCTCCAGAACATCCTTCGCAACATCAACCGAGATCAACGCCTCGCGGATGATGCGATCGCGGAGCGTATGGAACTTCCCAAGCTCAAAACGATGATAGAAATATCTTCCGCCATTTCCGATCCGATGGACCACGATCGCGGTCACAAAATCGGCGTTCTTATCGCTCAGTAATTCCGAGTCGGTTCCGATGGTCAGCCGATACCGTCGCGACGCGTCGCTCGCCATAAAATCAACAACCTCCCGAACAACAGTTCCAAGCGAGAGCCGCGCACCCATGGTGTCATTAAAAAATGACGGAATGACGCCTATTTGCCGGTCTTGTCCGCTTTCAGTTGTCAATCTTTTTTTCATGAATTTTTAATCTTTCCGTCTATGATATGTCTGTTCAGCATAGGACTAAGCGTTGGTGAAAGTCAAAAGATGCTCAGCTCTTTCTTTTAGACAACCCACTTCGGCCGAGGAATATCATATTCTCACGGCCTTCGTTCAGGTCGTCCAAAAGAAAGATCATCGCAGGAGAGTTAAAAATCAAAAAAGCATCGAGATACGACCTCGATACTTTTTTAAACCACGCCTACATGTTACGATCATTTTCCCCGCACCACTTCCAATTTCCCGTGATCCGCATAAATTTCCACGGTTCCGTTTTCGTCCGTGCGGAAAATCTGCGCATGCGTTGATGAGGCGAAACGCGCCAAGGTCGCCGCTCCCGGCTGACCGTAAGTGTTCTTTGCACCGACCTCAATCACCGCAACCGAAGGATCCACGATACGGAGAAATGCATCACCCGACGCATACTTTGACCCATGATGCGGCACCTTCAGAATATCGGCGCGCAAGTCCTTGATATTCACGATCAACCAGTCCTCTATGTTGAATCCTATGTCTGCCGTAAATAGCGCGCGAAAATCCGGAGTTTTCACCATCTCCACCAAGCCCGTATCATTCAGCTCCGCGCTTTCCCTGAATTCGGCGTTTGGAGATAAAATATCGACCTCGCTATTTCCATAATGGACGCTGTCCCCTGCCGCAAGCGTTATGAGTGGGATATGTTTTGCTGCTATCTTTTGTTTCAAGGCGGTCCACTCCGCGACGCCTTGATCATCGCGCCCATTATAAAGGAATGCGCCGACGTCATAGTGGTCGAGAATGAAATTGTAGCCGCCAAAATGGTCGAGTTGCGGATGCGTGATGAGCGCAAGATCGATATATCGTTTTCCCGGCAATGCCTTTTCAAGACTTCCAAGCACCGCGTCCGTCGGTCCGGCATCGGTCATCATCGTGACGCCGTCAGAAAATGCCACGAGCTCACTATCGCCCTGGCCGACATCCAAAAAATATGCACGCGCCGCGGCGGATGTCGGATATCCGACAAAAATTTCCTGCCACGCAAAAAGATCAAACGCCGCAAGCGCAAAAAGAACGATAAGAAATATTATATTACGCCGTTTTTTTCTCTGTTCCACCATAGACATATATAAAGAATGCAAGGAAACCATAATACAGCAGAAAAAGTAAGGAGCTCGAAAATTGGAACGGTAAAGGAACGGCGTGAATGGAAAAAAAGTGAGCTATCCAAAGCACATAATCCAAAAGAACGCTTACAGCGTGCGCAACGAAAAATGCAAGATACTTCCACGCAAAACCTGCCACGGCGAGCGCGGCGCCCGCAGCCATGCCAAGCGGGATCATGGGCGCCACGAGAATATTGGCGAAAATCGCCGTCAACGAAAAGGAACCGAACATATTACTGATGAGCGGAACGATCGGCACAAGCGACGAAACGCTCAGGATGACCGCCTCTTTCCACCTGAGCATTCCTCTGCCTTCGCCAAGCCGCAGGAAATTACGGATCGGTTCGGAGAGAAACGCCATGCCGGCAACGCTCGAAAATGAAAATAAGAATCCTGCCTGAGCCACCACGGTCGGATCGAACAACGCCATGCCGGCTGCCGTGAGCGCAAGCGCATTCCGTTTTGAAAAAATCTCTCCTGTTTCTTTGGCGAGCAAAAGTACGCACATCATTACGCCGCCACGCATCGCGGAACTGTTCGCGCCGGACATTATGACAAAAAGCGCCGTCACGATAGCGGCGATACAAAATCGCATCCATCGCGGCAGAAAACTGACGAAGAGCGCATCGATGACCGCAACGATCATCACGATTTTGTAGCCATACATCGAGGCCACATAGAGCGTTTCTGACGCGGTCATGTCATTTTTTAACGCAACGCTCATGCCCGTCGTTCCGCCAAGCGTCATGCCGCCCAAGAGCGCCGCTTCGTCCGGCGATAAAAATTCTCCAAATTTCCTATTGATAGCTGTCTTAAGGGCGAATGATCTTTCGGTGAGCCAAAAACCATTATCTCGCGAAGTCACGCTGATCCGTTTCGGAAAAACTGCAGACAACTCTCCGTTATTGCGCGGTGGCTCGATTGCGCCGACAATCTCAAGTAGATCTCCGTATCGAATGTCGCTTCCGAGCGGCACGAAGATGGTAACGTTTCCCGCGAAAGGATTTTGGAGCGCCGCAGAAAATGACAAATATTTTTCCGACACAACCGGCTCCGTGGAAACAATGACCCGAAAAGGATCTGCTCCAGTGGGTAAATGCGCCGCAACAGATCGAGCCATCGTAAAGAAATAAAAATAGAACGCACCAAAAAATACGGCGATAAAAGCAAATATTCCTCCGTAAAGAAGTCTTTTTTCACGAAAAATAAACGCCACGAACGACGCCGCAAGAAACAGAAGAGATGTATAGAAGATAGACCACGTAAAACTCACTGCGAGGATTCCGGCGAGAAAACCGACTGCCACGGCAAAAGCAGCGTCACCAATGAAGAAATCCGTCATCTCGGGATTATGACAAGACGGAGATTAAATTTGGGTTAAGATAATCTGCGCACAAGCGTGGACGATGTTCGAACGATTTTGGCGCTTAGCCGAAGATAGTTCTGTTTTGCCGCAGAATATCAATTTCAAGCTGCGGATTTACTGAAAGTTTTTTAGAGGAGCCAGGGCTGTTATCAATAAAACGAAAAGAAGAAATGCGGTTGAGACGATAGTAAAATGAAAGGCGTATATTTGCGATGCGAACAGAACGATGCCAAAAAGTATGAAAATGATAGAAAACAATCTGCTTTTTTTCGAAAAATGGCGTTCTAGAAGGGAGAAACCCATAAACTGATAGAATCCAATCCCTAGGATAGCGGCACAGAAGGTAATAATCCTTAGATAAAAATCGGAAGTAATAATACTCACGGCAAGCGGAATGGATAATACAAAAAGGAAAACTCCCATATATTCAGATATCGCATATCCATTTGTTAGGTATTTCTTTACCTTTTCGAGATCGCCCTCGATAATTATTTGAGATGCATTCGTAAGGATAAGCGCGGAAAAGAGGAGGGCAAATGTTGCCACGATGAGAAAAGAAATAGGTATATCGACAGATAGGTCGTAAGAGTTGAACTTTGGTAGCAGCGATCCGATAAAGAAGACTGAAATAACGATCAAAAAAGAAATTAAAGATACGTCAGTTTGAACCTGATTCATAAGAAGATTCTTATCCTCGGCGTTCATCATCAACTAATTATAGCATTTTAAGCTTTTCTGTTTTTCGTGCGGGGTATTGGACCAGGTTCGAACCTATTTTATTTAATAAGCATAGAAAGACATGAACCTCGAGAGGCCTATAACTCATCAGAAATCTCGATTTTTTCAGTCAAATCCCATTTATGGACCTCAATAATATGACTAGGATGTTGAGGCGCATAGCTTACATATTCAACGCCTCCAGATTCCCGTAGCGAGAATGGGCTTCGTGGGAAAACGTGGATATATCCAACCGACTTTTCCGAAAGCTGATCAAGTGTTTTCTGGCTTATCCGCACATAGAGCGTTGCGGTCTCAGGAGATTCTCCGTGCATGCCCAAGGAAAAAGAAACTCCCTGGGGGCAATTTTCTTTGTTGAAAAGAGCCATGGGAATAGCATAGTCGATGAGTGCTGATGCAAAAATTGCCGGTTCCCCGTCGGGAACTTTTTTCCCTTGAATATAGTTGTACGCCTGCTGTGGCTCGAGCACATTTCGCGCCTCTTTTGATCCATGAAAAACGTACTGATGCGTGCTTTCTAATTGTAGCAGTTTGGTTTTCTCGGGAGACATGGCTATAGCCTATTACAAATGAAAATAGTTAGAAAGTCCCGTCCTCCCACTCCTCTGAAGGTATCGATTCATCTGGTTGTGCACAGTATGGGACGAGTTTCGAACTAAGCTAACGCTTAGATGTAGGCAATAAATACTTAGACGCCATCTTCTTCCCCCACGTTTCAGAAAATGGGACTCTAAAGTGCTTCTTGAACAGGACGGGGAAATTCTTTGGGGTAGTTTTGGAGTTTATTCCCTTAAGAAATCCAATCAGCTTCCCTTTCCCAAATTCCTGCGCCAACACTTCCGTCCAGAAAATACCAATGTTGTAGACGTTTTCCGGATCGGGATTGGAAAAAATCGCAAGGACTTCCTTCTCTGATGGAGGAGATTTCATTTGCTTGGCAAAGTAACATGCCGTTCCTTCGATGAGCCAGTGAGGATAGTTATTCCAGGTAATTCTGTGATGATAGATATGGCAATATTCGTGCTTCAAGACCTGCCAGAAATCGCCCTTATGGCATGATTCTTTCTCGTAAATCTTCGGGTCGAGGATATAGATGCTCCCGTTGTCCGTCCACGCCACCAGCCAGTCCGGAGTTTTCTTTCCCCAAATCGTATCCAACTCTTTGCGCGAGCCGATTAGGAACACTTTAGGAATCCGCAAAAAAGATTCTTCATAGATTTTATTGAGTTCTTTTTGAGTCTTTAATAAAAAGGATTCAATTTTTTTGTTTGAAACAGGGGTTATGTTGAAGCATGAGTTTTGCATAGAAAAATTATACCACTAAGAAAGTTGTTCGAAAGTCCTATCATCCCCCGTCCTGGGGCCGTTGATTTATCTATCAGTGCACAGTATGGGACGAGTTTCGAACTATTTTAACCAACGCAAGTCTTAATTCATCGTACTTGCCCACCAAGCTTTCTTATCTCCGCGCACCCAATTCTTCATAAGATCTCGAAGCGGCACGGGTAATAGATTCATTTTCTCAAATTCATCCGACGTAATCCACGTGAGGTCAAATCCTTCTTCGGCAGGAATAATGTCGGGATGAGCCTCTACTTCAGCGATTTCAACATTAAAGAAATGTGTTATCTCCCACTGTCGCACCCCATCTTCCATCCACGCATTTTCAATCGCTCCCAAATATTCCCTTATCTCGCATTTTCTCCCTGCTTCTTCCGCAATCTCTCGCTCTAACGCCACAGGAACACTTTCCCCGACTTCCACGTGGCCTCCAATAAGAAAAGTAAATCGTCCGGTCTTGGGACGAACGACTAAAAAACGCCCGCCATGGTAGATAACAGCACGAGTGCGAAGATGCCAGTTAGTAGTCATATTTTTTCATGATAACCCAAAAACCACAACACAGCACGAATGGTTCGAAAGTCCTATTCTCCCCTATCCTAGAGGCATTGATTTACCTGACTGTGCGCGGGATAGGATCCGAACTAATCCGAGCTATCTTATTTTTTTCGCCATTCGGCGATTTTTTTGTGGTCGCCGGAGAGAAGAATTTTTGGCACCGACCAGCGCTTTCCTTTTCTAGGAACAAATACATCGGGGCGGGTGTAGGTCGGAAACGAACCGTTCACTTCTTCGAGCGATTCCTCTTTTCCGAGAAATCCAGGAAGGAATCGGCCAACGGATTCCATGAGGACCAATGCCGGCAGTTCGCCGCCGGAGAGAATATAATCTCCGATCGAAATCTCTTCGTCCGCGATATTTTTCGCCACACGCTCATCGACACCTTCGTAACGACCGCAGATCAAAATAAGATCATCATATTTCGACAACCGCTTCGCCGTTTTCGCGTCGAGTTTTTTTCCGCGCGTCGAAAATAAAATCGTTCTTACTTTCGGCTTTTTACTTTTCACTTTCGACTTCACGAATTCCACCGCGCGATAGATCGGCTGGACCTTGAACACCATTCCGGGACCGCCGCCGAACGGCCGATCATCCACCTTGTGATGTTTGTCGTCCGTGAAATCGCGAAGGTTGTACGCGCGCACCGAAATGATCTTTTCCTTTTCCGCGCGCTTAAAAAGCGACTCGTGGAGATACGAGTCGAAAATATCCGGGAAAATGGTGATGAGATGAAAACGCATGAACGTCACGCGCGAGGCGCTCCTTCGTTCTTTTCTCCATCTTGCTTCCGTTGAACCTCGCCAATCGCTTTCCGCAACATGGTCATATCTATTTTTGGACCTCCTTCTTTCCGCGAATCGGCATGCGGTGCGATACCCGGCCCACGATGATTCATATCTCTGCCATCCAAAACTCTTCGCTCTTCCACGCGCGAGGAGTTCGAACCTGTCGGAACAATATTTCTCCTGTCATCTCGGCGCATATTTTCCGGCGACGAACCCACGGCCAGTACGGAAGAAGCCCTTCCTTGAGCATCCTCATGGGACATAGGTCTCTCAATTATCGTTTCTGAACGGCGCTCTTCATGCGCCGAGGACGTATTTGTATGTTCGGTTGGAGCTGCGCTCGCCGGTCGCTGCGGCGGATCATTCCGAACTACGGGACGAGCAGGTACGAAATCCATATCTCTCCTGACATTTTCCTGATCCTTTTCATTATGAGACGTTGCCGTCATACCGTTCTCGCCCGGCTTCTTCAAAGATTCCGTAATTGCGCGCTTGAGTGCGTCAATGTCGACATTCGGATGTAAGACTTTTTTGGGCGCCTGCGGAGCCACCGTTTGCGGTACGGCCTGCGGTGCACTGGGTCGCAAAACCTCATGCGCCGGCTCTTCCGGCGCGGCAGGTCGCAGTATTTCGCCGACCGGCATCTCCGGAACCGTCCGCTCTTCTTCTTTTCTGATCGCCACGGTCATTGGCCGAGCATCGTTCTGCGACCTCATTCGCGGCTCAACGTCGCGAACGTTCCGCGTGACCGTCGGAGTTTCCGAAGGCGCACCCGAGAAGGGGCGGCGATTCGAGACCAAAACCTCCGAAAGCCGCCGTTCTTTACTTCGCTCCGTTCTCGCCGCGCCCGCCGCCGCTCCTCCATCGCTCCGCCATTCACCCGCGATCTGGGCTTCCACTACGGCTTTCGGCGTCCCGTAATGATCGCGGGAATTCTTGATGATCACGTCCCGGTAGGATTCAATCGGCGTGGTCGGCGGCGGCAAAGTTTCCGCGGAGAACGGCCGGGAAGAAACGCCATCGATCATCAGTTTGATATAAATGTTCGCTTTCGCGAGATTCACGAAATCATTCTGCAAAAATTCCGGCATGAACTCCTGCTCCAGAAATTCCGCATCGGCCGCGCCAACACGGAACGAGATGATCGTTCCCACGTTGCCGAACACGGCGTCGCGGACCGACGTGCTGTCGCCCGTCATGAGCTGACCGATATATTGGTGCGCGAGAACCAAGCTTAAGCGATACTTGCGCGCCTCGGACAAAATGTTCGCGAAGGATTCGGTCGCGAAATTTTGGAATTCGTCGACGTACAGGAAAAAATCGCGGCGTTTCTGCTCGGGCGTATCGACGCGAGACATCGCGGCGAGCTGCATCCGCGTGATGATCATGGCGCCAAGGAGCGCGGAATTGTCCTCGCCGATCCTTCCTTTTGAAAGATTACAGATGAATATCTTTCCCGAATCCATAATGTCACGCATATTGAGCGACGAATGCGGCTGGCCCAAGATGTTCCGCACGAGGGGGTTCGAGACGAACTGGCCAACTTTGTTTTGGATCGCAGCCAAGGCTTCGGTCTCAAAAC
>Ga0302320_10012015_pt1 | contig 18235 bp, 14 predicted proteins | sample Bog_T0_3_FD_202130 | JGI IMG/M metagenome (GOLD analysis project Ga0302320, IMG submission 202130) | Peat permafrost microbial communities from Stordalen Mire near Abisko, Sweden - Bog_T0_3 | ecosystem: Environmental > Terrestrial > Soil > Wetlands > Peat | place: Sweden: Abisko, Stordalen Mire...
TCTTCGCTCATATGCATTCACCCTATTTCCGGGTGTCTTTTATCCATGAGTCAACGACCCTTTTCGCCTCCTCCCAGTTTGCCTCCCCGGTGTCTTTTAATTTGAGTCAACTCGTGAGGAATTGAGCCCCGAGAAAAATTTCGCGTCCCGAACGGAAAGCGGCCACACAACCCACCTTGCGGAATTGCTGCATAGACATTTCCTCGGTTGACTCTGACGCAGGCAAAGCGCCAAAATGCGGGGAGGCCATGATTGAATCAAGCACAGGTCGGCCGATCCGGTTGGGGCAGGCCATCTGGTTTCCCCATCCTGAATCCGCGGATGCCCGGGGATTGGTGGCGGTGGGCGGTGACCTGACCGTGGAGCGGTTGCTGGCGGCCTACCGGCAGGGCCTGTTTCCTTGGACCACCAATCCAATCACTTGGTGGTCGCCCGATCCCCGCGGCATCCTTGAATTGGATCAATTTCACGTTTCGGCCAGCCTGGCCAGAACCATTCGCCAAGCTCCTTATGAAATCACTTTTGACCGGGCCTTCCGGGAGGTGATGCAAGGCTGTGCCGCCCCCGCCCCCGGTCGGGAATCCAGTTGGATCACGGAGGATTTCATCACCGCCTACACCCGGTTGCAGCGGCAGGATCATGCCCACAGTGTCGAATGTTGGAGGACGGGGCAACTCGTCGGCGGCATCTACGGCGTGTCCATTGGCGGTCTGTTTGCTGGCGAATCCATGTTCCATCGCGCCGATAACGCCTCCAAAGTGGCCCTGTATCATTTGGTGCAACGTCTGCGGGAGAAGAGATTCTGCCTGTTCGACGTCCAAATGGTGACTCCCGTTACCCGGACCCTGGGTGCAACGGAAATGCCCCGCCGCGATTATTTGACCCGGTTGGAGATCGCCCAGGCGAAAAAATGCGAATTTTGAAGACGGGCCAGCGACGTCCTGCGTGGCGGTTCTCCTCTCCTCGGAGGAGCCAGGGGGAGGTCGGACGTTTTAACTAACTTTTGCCCGCAGTTTTAATCCCTGCGAAGGCCGCCAAGGCCGCGTCGCGGGCCTCCGTGTGGTTGACCATCGGTTTGGGATAATCGCGGCCAGGAACAATGTTTGCTGCACGCAAAGCTTCCGGCGGCGCTGCCTGAGGGTGATGAATCCACCCCGCGGAAAGCCTCGCCAACTCAGGACACCAGCGGCGAATATAATTGCCGTCCGGGTCGAATTTTTCCCCCTGTGTGGTGGGATTGAACACGCGGAAATACGGGGCTGCGTCCGCGCCACAGCCGGCGGTCCATTGCCAGCCGAGCGAATTTTGCGCGAGGTCGGCGTCCACGAGCGTGTCCCAAAACCAGCGCGCGCCGTCCCGCCACGGCTGGAGCAAATCCTTCACCAGAAAACTGGCGGCGATCATCCGCACGCGATTGTGCATCCAGCCCGTCGCCCATAACTCGCGCATGCCGGCATCCACGATGGGAAAACCTGTGCGACCGGTTTGCCAGGCGCGCAGCCGCTTTTCGTCCGCGCGCCAGGGGAAGCGGGCGAACTCGCGGCGCAACGGCTCATCCGTCGTGCGCGGAAAATGAAACAGCAGGTGATGCGCGAATTCACGCCAGCCGATTTCAGCGAGGAATTGTGAGCTGCGCCATGGCGCCATAGGCAGGCGGCGCTTCTCGGCGGCGGATTTCAGGCCGTGCCAGACCTGGCGCGGGCTCAGTTCGCCAAAATGCAGATGCGGCGAAAGCCGCGAAGTGCCCTCCAGGTCCGGGCGATTCCGTAGTTCGGGGTAGTCGGCGAATTTTCGCGCCAAAAATGTCTTCAGGTTTGCCAGCGCGCCTGATTCGCCCGGCGACCAAGTGGCGCGAAGGCCCCCGGCCCAATTGCTTTTGGGCTCCAGTTCGAATTCCGCGAGCGCCAGTGACTTCGGCCATTTTTTCGGACCGGGAATTTTTTCCGGCGCGTGCGCCGGTTCTGGCGGGTCGTCCAGCGCGGTACAATGTTTCCAAAAGGGCGTAAAGACTTGAAAAGGCCGTCCACTTTTGTTTTTGACTCCCCAGGGCTCGTACAATAGCGCGGCGTTGCAGCTCTCGGCTTTGATTCCCTCGCCGCGCAAGGTTTCCTGGATGACCGCATCGCGCGCTATCACGGCGGGTTCATAACGGCGGTTCCAATATACGCCGGTTGCACCGGTCTCCTTCACGAGCCGCCGCAATTGTTCCAGAGCCGGCCCGCGACGAAATATCAAGCGTGAACCCAACAAGCGTAAATTCTTTTCCAACGCCGCGAGCGACTGGTGCAGCCACCAATTAGAGGCCCCACCGGGCGGCCACGGTTTTTCCTCTTGGGGTGAGTGGAGGAAAACTGGGATGACTGCGCCGCCGTGCCGGATGGCCGCGTGAAGCGCGGGATTATCCGCGAGGCGCAAGTCGAGCCGCAGCCAGAGCAGGGATGGCTTCATGGGGCAGTCAATCTGTCATGTTTATCTGGCGGGAGCCAGGTTCTTCCTCGATGCCTAACTGGTGCTGCATTTCCTCAAGTGGCACGCCTTTGGTCTCGATCACCATGGTTTTCACCCAGACCAATTGCAGGACCATCATAAAACAGAAGAATGCAAACACCCATCCCGGCGCGAAAGCGCTGACCATCCGTGGAAACAATGTCGTCAGCAGCGCAGCAAAGATCCAGTGGGTCGCGCAGCCAAGCGCCTGACCTTCGGCGCGCTGGCGATTGGGGAATATTTCCGAAATATATACCCAGATCACCGTGCCCTGACCGATGGAGTGCGCCGCGATGAAAGCGAAAATGCAGGCCGGCACGATGGCGTAGTGGTGGGTGAAAAATGCCCAGGCTGTCATGCCCAGCGAGAGGATGTACCCATACGAGCCGATGAACAGCAGCGTGCGCCGCCCCAGCCGGTCAATCAGCCACAGGCCCGCCAGCGTGAAAATCAGGTTGGTGATGCCGATGCCCACCGATTGCAGCAGCGCCGCTTTCTCCCCCAATCCCGTCAGCTCGAAAATGCGCGGCGCGAAATACAGCACGGCATTGATCCCGGAAAGCTGGTTGAAAAACGCGATCAAAAATGCGAGCAGGATGGGTACGCGCAAGCGCCAAGTCCAAAAATGCGCCCCAGCGCTGGTTTCGGACCGCGTGGCGGATTGGATTTCATCCGCGTGCGCTGCTAGCGCGGCCTCCGGTTTTTCCGGCTCGATCAGTTTCAACACGGCCAGCCCGGCCGCACGGTCGCCTTTGCGACCAATCAGCCAGCGCGGGCTTTCCGGCAGGCCAAAGCACATCACCGCGTAGATGGCAGACGGGATTACCGCGATGCCCAACATCCAGCGCCACGCATCTTCGCCGCCGAGACGCGCGATCACAGCATTCGAAGCAAAGGCGATGATGATGCCAAAAACGATGTTGAACTGGAACATCCCCGCGAGCCGGCCGCGATGCGCCGGCGGCGCGATTTCCGAAATGTACAGCGGCGCGGCCACGGTCGAGATGCCGATGCCGAGCCCGCCGATGATGCGCGCCATGATGAACATGCCCACGCCGTTGGCAAAAGCGCAGCCCAGCGCCGAGACGACGTACAACACGCCTATGAAAAGCAGCGTGCGCTTGCGTCCGAATTTGTCGGTCGGCCAGCCTCCGGTTAGCGCGCCCAGCACCGTGCCGTAGAGCGCGGAGCCCATGGCCAAACCGTGCATGCCCGCGCTCAAGCCCCAGAGTGTCTGGATCTTTTGCTCCGCGCCGGAAATTACCACGGTATCAAAGCCAAACAGAAACCCCGCGAGCGCCGAGGTGATGGCCCAGAAAAAAACGCGGGCATTCATGCGTTCGCCGGACGGATTGCCGGATGTTTTCGTTGATGGTAGAGCAGGGATGTTCATTTTTAAATTCGTCTTTCCAGCCATTTCAGCGCACCTTCCAGGTTGGTAAACGTGCCTTCAAGCTGGGCCTCGAAGGCCTCGCTCAGCAGCGTGCCGAACTCGGCACCGGGTTTCATTCCGCACGCGATCAGGTGTCGTCCTTGCAGCAGCGGTTTGGGGGCCGCGTCCCGCAGCCGAAGCGCTTCCGCCCTGACCCGGAGCCCGGCCACGCCCGCATGCTCCACGCGCGGCTTTGGCGGACGGCCGAATTGATCCGCGATCATCACCACGCACAGTTCCTCGATGGTGGCGGGCTTCAACGCGTTGGCGAGCCGGCGCACCGAGCGGTCACTAGCCATCTGCAAGTGCGCGAGGTGATGCTTCACCAACGGCGGCACCCGTTCCTTGATTTCGTTGGGCGCGCCAATTCGTGTCAGAAAGGATTCGGCCAGTGGGCCGCCTTGTTCCTCGTGGCCGGGCGACACAATTCGCATGCGCCCGTCGCGCTCAGCTTGGTGGGTCGTCTGCGGTTTGGCAAAGTCATGCGCCAGCACCGCAAACATCAGCACCTGGCGGGTGCCAACCTCGGCCGTCTGCCACTCCGGCAGCCCCACCAGCGCATCGCAACAATGGCAAGTGTGCGTGAACACATCACCCTCCGGATGCCAGTCCGGATCTTGTGGCGTGCCGTCCAGGGCCGCGATTTCCGTGAAATGTTTCAGCCAGCCGGTGGCTTTCAAGAACTGGAGTCCCGCCGACGGTCGGCGGCTGGTTGCGGCCCACTTGAACCATTCCATGCCCACGCGTTCCACGGCCAGCTCGGAAAACGTACCCGCGATTGAGCGGCAAAGTTCGAGCGTCTCAGGTGCTGGGGTCAGATCGAAGCGGGCGGCAAACTGCATGCCGCGCAGCACGCGCAGGGGATCCTCCACAAAGGCCGGGCTGGTATGGCGCAGCATATGTTTTTTTAAATCCTCTCGGCCGCCAAAAAAGTCCAGGTATTCCCCGGTCCGCGGATCGAACATCAGTGCATTGATCGTAAAATCGCGCCGGCTGGCCGCCTCGCGGGGATTGATGTCGGGGTCGAACTCCACCTGAAACCCGGTGTGACCGGTTGACTTCTTCGAATCCCGGCGCGGCAGGCTGAAATCCCATTGGCTGCCGCTCCGGCTGGAGAACTTGATCACGCCAAACGATTTCCCGACCAAATCCACGCGCCCGTGTTTTCGCAGCCCCCGCGCCAGCGTTTCATAGCCCACCCCATAGACTTCCAGGTCCAAATCCTGGTGGACGATGTCCAGCAATGCGTCGCGCACGCATCCGCCCACGAGGTAAGCCCGCGAGAGCGCCGGCACTTCGCTTAACAGAGATGCGAGTTCACGCGGAAGATTCATTAGCCGTGAAAATTTAACCACAGACGAACACAAATGGACACAGATAAAACAGGCCGAGCGCGGAGCGTTGATGTCCACCCTAACGTGTGATCGGGGCGGCTCCTTTTTCTTCGACAAAACGGACCTCGGCCAGGCGGCGCTTGCCGGTGAAATAGACGGCCAGGGCGATCCAAGATGTGGCACCGAAGATCGCGGTTACCGGCAACATGCCGTGCGAATCGAAAATGCCAATGCTCGCCGAGGCCAATCCCGAGACTGCGATTTGTAGAAAGCCCAGCATCGCCGCCGCGCTGCCAATGTTCTCCTCAAAGGGCGCCAGCGCCAGCGCGGCGGCGTTGGGACACGCAAAGCCAACGCTGGTCAACGAGATGAACAGCAGGACGAACGTTGCCTCCAAGCCAAACCAGCCCTGATGCGTGCCGAGGAGGAAGAGCAGGGTGGCCGGACACTCGACCAGGAGCGCGGTCCGGAAGATTTGTTCGCTGGAAAATCGGCGGAGCAACCAAATATTCACCTGGTTGCTGCCAATGGCCCCAACCGCCAGGCCGGCAAAAATGAGGCCGAAGCCGCGCGCGCTCACGTGAAAAACTTCCATGAAAATGATGGACGAACACGTCACATAGACCAGCAATCCAGACAGGGCAAACGCGCTGGCGAGCCCGAAGGTGAGGAATTGCGGTGCCTGCAATACCTTGGCAAAGTTGCGGCAAATGGGGCGCGGGTGAAGCACGACACTGCGGTCGGGCGGATGTCCTTCAGGCAGATACCAAAATACAATCGCGAGGTTCGCCAGGGCCACCATTGCAAGCACGATGAAGACCCATTGCCAGCCCAAGCTGACCGACACGAACCCGCCCACCGTTGGCGCCAGCAGCGGCGAGACGCCCAGGATCAGAATGAGCATCGAGATGATTTTGGCGGTCTCATGCACCGGGAAGAAATCCCGCACCATGGCCATGGCCGCGACCTGCGCCGCACAGCCGCCCAGGGCCTGCAAGAAGCGCATCGCCACCAGCCATTCGCGGCTGCGCGCGCCCGTGCAAAGCAGGGAGGCCACGGCAAACAACGTCAGCCCGACGTAGAGCGGACGCTTGCGCCCGAAGCGGTCCAGCAACGGTCCGTAAAAGAGCTGGCCCGCCGCCAGCCCCGCGAAATAGCTGGAAACCGACAGGGAAATTTTGGCGGTGGTGGTATGCAGTCCGAGGGCGATTTGCGAAAACGCCGGCAGATACATATCTATGGCGAAGGGGCTGACCGTGGCCAGCGATCCTAAAATAAAGATGATCAGGGTCCGGTTCCGTAGTGGATGCGACATAATTGGTGTCCGATTGCTGCCATTGCGGGGCGCAGGCGACTTAGCTCAGATCCCTTCGTCCGCGAGTACGGTATTTCATAGGGGAGATTTTACTCGAAATATCGGTGGGCGCAAATGGGCAAAACGGGCCACGTCTGGCAAATGAACCACGGATTGCGCGGATTTCACGGATAAGAAATGAGAACGAGACAACGGGCAACTACAGCTTTACGCCTAATCACGTGATCTGTGTTCTTGTAGTTCGCTGGGTGGGTTATCCGTGCAACCCGTGAAATCTGTGGTCGAGAATCCGGCTCTGATTTCATTCCGCGCTTCGCGTTTCGGGCTCCGCACTTGTTGAGAGCCTCCTTGGGTCGGCGGCTACGATGGTTTGGATTTGGTTATTTCGGTCAATCTCCGTGGAGGTACTCGCGGCTTGCAGGACTGCATCCGTAAAACCCCACGAAGAGAAAACCAAGAATTGCCGCCAGGAAACAAATCGTGGTCCAACCCCCACAGATTTGTCTCTCGCTTTGCCGCGAACTCTGTTATTTTGTTCAAGCTGGCATCACATTTTACATGACATCAAAACTTTTTTCCGAGCTCGGCCTTTCCGCCGAAGTGCTCCAAGCGGTTGAGAAGCTGGGCTTCGAACAAGCCTCGCCCATTCAGGCAGAGGCCATTCCCGTGCTCCTGGCGGGCAAGGACGTTGTCGGCCAGTCCATGACCGGCTCCGGCAAGACCGCGGCGTTCGGCATCCCCGCCGTGGAAAAGGTGGACCCGGCCAAGCGCGAAGTGCAGGTGCTGATCCTGTGCCCCACGCGGGAACTCGCCGTGCAGGTTTCTGAGGAAATTCACAAGCTGGCTTTGTTCAAACGCGGCATCCATGCCCTGCCAATTTACGGCGGGCAGTCCTATGAACGCCAGTTTTTCGGCCTGAAACAGGGCGCACAAATCGTCATCGGCACCCCGGGCCGCATCATGGACCACATGCGGCGCGGCACCTTGCGGCTGGAGACAGTGCAAATGGCGATCCTGGACGAGGCGGACGTGATGCTCAACATGGGCTTTCGCGAGGACATCGAACTGATTTTGCAGGCGGTCCCGGCGGAACGGCAGACGGTTTTCTTCTCCGCCACCATGCCCAAACCGATCCGCGATCTGATTGAAAAATATTCGCACGAGCCGCAATCGGTGAAGATCGAGCAGAAGGCTCTGACCGTTCCGACCGTGGAACAGGTCTATTACGAAGTGGATCGCCGGCACAAGCTGGAGCTGCTCACGCGGCTGATAGATCTGCATGATCTCAGGCTCGGCATCATTTTCTGCAACACCAAGCGCATGGTGGATGACCTGGTGGATTATCTCGAAGCTGCGGGCTATCAGGCCGACCGCCTGCATGGTGACATGACCCAGAACATGCGGGACCGGGTGATGAACAAGTTCCGCCAGTCCGGCCTGGAATTTCTCGTGGCCACGGACGTCGCGGCCCGGGGCATTGACGTGGACGACGTGGAAGTGGTGTTCAATTACGACTTGCCCTACGACGTGGAGGATTACGTGCATCGCATCGGGCGTACTGGCCGCGTGGGCCGCAGCGGGCGCGCGATTTCGCTGGTGCCGTTTCGCGAGCTGTTTCAAATCCGCAACATCGAGCGTTTCACCAACGCCCGCATTCAGCGGGGAAAGATCCCGACGGTGGACGAAGTGGCCGAGGCGCGGGAAAATGTCTTCTTGGACAAGCTCCGCGCCCTGCTGACGAGCCGCGAATACACCAACTACGAACCGATGCAGGAGCGGTTGTTGCAGGAAGGATTCAGTTCCACCGACATCGCGTCGGCGTTGATTCATCAATTGCAAACCGGCGAGGCCGCCAAGTCCGCGCCGCACTCCGAGCCGCCGGACCGCCCGCCGCGTGAGGAGCGTTCGGGACGTTCCGACGAGCGCCGCGAACGCGCGCCCTACGGCGAAGACCGCCGGGGTCGCTTCGACGACCGGCGCGAACGCGCTCCCCGGGAGGATCGCCGCCCCGAACGCCCTTCGCGTGCCGGGGCGCCGGCCTCCGGTACGGCTCGTTCACCATATTTACCCCGTCCGGCCGCGGTCCCTCGCTCACCGGCGCGAGAGAAGGCAGCCCCAATTAAACCCGGAATAAAGGCTGGTGTGGAGCAAATAACTCCGGCGGAGAAGGTGGCCGACCGCGAGCCCGAGATTCTGCGACCCATGAAGGCCGAAGGCGATAACCAACCTGTCGCCATCACGCCCAAAGTCACACCTTCCTCCCCGGAAATCCAGCCGGAAGTTCAAAAGACTTTTTCGGACGAAGAGATACTGGCCTCGGTAAGCAATCCGGATCCAAAGCCGGCATCTAAATTATTTGTCAAACCCAAGCCAACGCCCGCCACGTCCAAACCAAAGGCCAGCCGCGCCACGCCCGAAGGCCAGACGCGGCTCTGGATGAACCTGGGCGAGACCCAAGGCATCAAGCCGATAGACATCGTGAACGCGGTCGCCGGCGAAACCGGTCTGCCGGGCAAGGTCGTCGGCACTGTGGACGTGCGCGAGAAACACCTCTTCATGGACGTGGCCAGCGAGCACGCCAACGGCATTATCGCCAAGTTGAGCCGCGCGGAAATCCAGGGCCACAAGGTGAAAGTGAAAGTGGCATGAGCCTTGCCTGAAATCCGGATTCCGAATTCCCGAAAGCCGAAAGAAATCCGAATGACGAATTCCAAAATGTGCTTCCGGCCATGCGGCAAAAGTGAGCGTGAATCTCACGGCGGCCCGTTCTGTTCGGTTTTCGGGCTTCGGATTTCTTTTGAATTTCGGACTTGGAACTTCGGGTTTCCGTTTGGAAATTGAGCCTGCTAACGTCGGCCGCTGCGAAGCAAAACATGACTGAACCAACTCCCTCCCATTCCGTCGAGCGGCTATTCCCGTTCGTGCTCAAGACCCGCTCGCTCGTGGCTGGCCGCAGCGCCCTGCGCGCCAACAAGGGCAAGTTGCATTTCGTGCTCATCACCACGGACATCGGCGACGCCAACCGCGACGAAGTGTTGAACGATTTCAGGCATTACCCGGTCGTGCAGCATTTCACGGCGGCGGACCTGGAAAGGTTTTTCAATGTCAAGGGTGCCAAGGCCGTTGGCTTCATGAAATCCGGCCTCGCGCAATCCATCTACGCCGAGCTCAAGGCCCATCGTATCAACCAGCCTTTTGTTCCAGTGAAGCCGAGCGGATCGCCTCCAACTCCTCCCAGCGGGAATATAGACGCGTGACTTTTTCCTTTCCGGCGTCCAGCTCGTGAGTAAGATCGTTCACTTTCGTCGCGTTTTTGCGAAAAAACTCAGGGTCGGCAAACAGGCCCTCGATGCGGGCGATGTCCGCCTCGACCTCGTGAATTTGTGCTTCCATGCCTTCCAGTTCGCGCTGCTCCTTGAACGAAAGTTTGCGGGGCTTTACCGGTTTTGCGGCCGCGTCTCGTGCGAGCGCGGCTGACTTGTTCAAGGCGATAATCACCGCGCTCTGTCGAGCCGCCGCGAGGGCGGCTTTTTGCTTTTTCTCCAGATAATAATCGTAGTCGCCGACGCTGTGATGGATCCGGCCGTCGCCTTCGAAGGCCAGCACATCGGTGCACACCCGGTTTAGGAAATAACGGTCGTGGCTGACCACGCACGTCACGCCGGGAAAGGCGATCAAGGCCTCCTCCAGCACGCGCAGGCTGGGCAGGTCCAGATCGTTCGTCGGCTCGTCGAGAATTAGAAAATTTCCGCCGCTCTTCAGGATGCGCGCCAGCAGCAGCCGGCTGCGCTCGCCGCCGGAGAGCTTTTTCACCTGCGTCAGGATACGGTCGTCGGCAAACAGAAACCGCTTCAGGTAAGAGCGCACGGACAATTTCGCCTCACCCCACTGCACGAATTCCGTGCCATCGGCCACTTCATCCAGCACCGTGCGCTCCTCGTTCAATTGCAGCCGGCCCTGGTCCACGTAATTAAACTTCGTAAGCTGGCCGGTTTTCACCGTGCCTTTCGTGGGCGCAAGCTGGCCGATGATGATTCTCAGCAGCGTCGTTTTGCCCAGGCCGTTGCGGCCGCAAATGCCCACCCGCCGGCCATTTTCAAACGTGAAATTGAAATCGGAAAACAGCTGCTTCCCGGCGATTTCCATGCCGAGATTGCTAACCTCCACCGTGCGATTCCCCAATTGCGGCGGCGGTGGGATGACGAGTTCCACGTCCTCCTCGATCACCGGCCCATCCTTCGCCGCCTCGTTGTAGTAGCGCTCGAAACGATCCTTCTGTTTGCTGCGCTGCGCTCGCGGGCCCTGGCGAACCCACGCCAGCTCTTTTTTCAAAAACATCTGGCGCTTGTGCTCGATCACCGCATCGGCGGACTGGCGCTCGGCCTTGTCCAGCAGGTAATCCGTGTAATTGCCGCGGTGCGAAAAGAACTTCCCGTCGCATAGCTCCAAAATGCTGGTGGCCACCCGGTCCAGAAAATAGCGGTCGTGCGTGACGACCAGAAATGTGCCGCCGAAAGTTTCGAGGAATTCCGCGACCCACTCGATGGATTCCGGGTCGAGATGATTCGTCGGCTCGTCGAGCATCAGAAAATCCGGGCGCGAAACAATCGCGCGGCACATCGCCACGCGTCGTTTCTCGCCGCCGGAAAGCGTGTCAATGCTCCGCCCGCCGGGAGGACAATTCAGGTGGGCCATGGCCATCTCGATGCGCCGGTCCACCGTCCAGCCGTCCAGCACCCGGATGCGCTGCTCCAGTTCCTCGTGCCGCTTGGAGTCGTGCTGCAGCCATTCAAATTCCGCGATCAGATTCAGCACATGCTGCGCGCCGTCGCGGATGTTGTCGTGAACATTTTTCGTCGCGTCCAGCATGAAATCCTGCGGCAGATAACTGGCCACGAGGCCGTGCGGCCGCGAGATTTCGCCGCTGTCCGGCGGTTGCAGCCCGGCCAGGATTTTCAGAAACGTCGTCTTGCCGCAGCCGTTGCGCCCAACCAGGCCAATGTGATCGCCCTCCTGGATGCCGAGTGTGATCGCGTCCAGAATCGCGCGCTCGTTGTAGCGCACGGTGACTTCGGAGGCGGAAATGATGGTGGACATGCCAATTTAAGGATAGAGCAACTGGCTGCCGGAGTCGAAATCAATCAGCAAATTTAAAATGCTTCCTCCGGATTCGCCGCCAGCCATGAACTCAGGCCGGGCAGCGGTCGGGACAAGATATTTTGCGCCTTGGTTATGTCCAGCGAGGTATCCAGCGCCCGCGCTGGGCCGGGAAAATCCCTGGCTGAGCCGGATTTTATCTTCGCCGTCACTTCCGGCCACCGCTGGACCAGCAATTCGCCAATCTGCAAACGTGACAATTTTTCCGCACCCGCCACGTGATATAGTCCCGTGCAGTTCTTCCCCGCCATGTCCCAGACCGCCCGGGCTGTTTCCATTGCCGGAATCGGACAGCGAAACTCGTCCGAAAACAGCGCCATTCCTTGCCCCGCCTGCTGTAGCGAGCGGTGGAACTGTTCGTTGAACGCGCGGTTGCCCGCCTGCGATACGCCGCCGTTGATGGACGTCCGGATGATCAAATGGCGTGGATTTTTCAGGACCGATTCCTCCGCGGCCAGCTTGGTTTCGCCATAGAGATGCAGCGGGTTGGGCCCATCTTTCTCGGTGTAATCGCCTTTGCGTCCGTCGAAAACCAGGTCGGTCGAGAAGAAGACGAATGGAATTTCCGCGGCCATTTCGGCCAAAAATCGGGTGAGTTCCACGTTCACGCGCCGCGCCAGTCCGGGATTCTTCTGCGCCTCGGCCACGGTCGTTATGGCGGCGCAATGGATGACCAGTTGCGGCCGGTCGCGCGCAAACTCGCGCTCCAAGGCGCCGAAGTCGAGCAGGTCAAAATCCGCGCGCGTCAGCGCCCTGACGCGGCGGTGCGGGGCAAATTTGGGCGCGGTTTGGACCAGATAATTCCCAATGAGTCCGTTCGCGCCGGTGATCCAGACGGGTTGTATGTTTTGCATCGGCCTGGTAGACCAAATTCACCACCAGAGGCAATCGGTACATGACTCAATCCGCGAATTTCGTAATTTGGCATCCTTGATACGGTTATCCAAAAAGTCAAATCGGCTTTGTTCCGATTCTTTGTCTGCCGATGGAATCTCCAGCTCAACTAGCTGCAATTTCTGACGCGCATCCGCAAAATTTTCGATTGCCGCAAGGCGGAACCAAGCAGCAGCTTCGGGCAGATTTTTGGTGGCGTACCGGCCTTCGTAATAAATTTTGCCGAACAAAAACTGCCCTTTGGCGGTTGTGATGGGATGGTTTTTCTTAATTTCGTCCAGTTGCTGCCCCACGACGCTTTCATCACCCGGTAGACCCCTACCAAGGGCGTAAAGATTCAATAAATTCTCAATGGCTGTGCAACGCGAGGCATCACCATGCAGCGTCGGGGAAAATCCAAATTTCAACCCTGTATAATAGTTAGCCGCCGCCTGACGGTCGTCCCGTGGCACGCCTTCGCCATTTTCAAACATTTGTCCGACACGGGTGAAGGGTTCCGGCTTATTGCCGCCAACGGCAGCCTCCAAATAGAGCCTGTAGGCTTTTTCCAAGTCTTTTGTTGTGCCATCTCCTTTTTCATACATCACGCCGAGATAGTAATGCGCGTCGATTGTCCAAGTGAGTGGTGATATCTCATGCTGCGCCGCTTTTTCCATCCATTCAAAGGCTTGAACTGGATCCTTGGCTACACCTTCGCCCTCGTGGTAACGCCGGGCCAACTCAAATTGCGACTTCAAATCGTCTTGGGCGGCCGATTTCTGAAGCGTATCAATAGGGTTAATGGATTGCAGCAGTTCGCTATGCGGATAAAACTTCGGTAATTCCGCGATTTCCGCCTGCGCCTTGGCATCCCCCTGCGCGGCAGCCTTGAGATACCACGGAATGCAATTTGATCTCCGGTCATCCCCGAGTTTTCCGTAATTGTACATCTCCGCCAATGCAAGCTGGGCCTTGGCATAACCTTGTTCTGCCGCTTTTCGATACCAACCGGCGGCGTCAGGGAAACGCGTCTCGTCTTGATGGCCGTCGTTATCGAACTCGCCATGCAATAGATCGCCAAACTGAAATTGCCCTTCGGCTGAGTTTAGATCAACGGCCTGGCGCATCCATTTTTCCGCCAATCCGTGGTCGGGCGCGATTCCGCCGGAGCGAATTTGCGCATTGGCGCCCTGACCGAGTGTGTTGGTTGGCCCATAAACCCCTGCAGCATATATCCACGCCAAGTTGATTTTGGCCAAGGACAGCCCTTGTTCCGCGGATTTTTGGAACCATTTGATTGCCTCCGTTGGATCTTCCGGCACGCCTTGTCCGTTTTTATACAGCCATCCAAGATGATTCTGAGCCATGGCATGTCCTTGCTCAGCGGCCAGACGATAGAAGGCGGCGGCTTGGACATAATCCTGCGAAAGACCTTCACCCTTTTCATACAACCAACCTACTCCCGTCTGCGCCTCAGCATCGCCTTGCGCCGCCGCCTTTTGCAGCCACTCGACAGCTTCTTTGATGCTGGGTGTAGTGCCGGAACCATCGTGGAGCATCCAGCCAAATCTCCTTTGCGCTCTTGGCATCCCTTTTTGTGCTGCCAGCTTCATCCAGTTGAATGCTTCAGCTTTGTCCACTGGAACTCCATTCCCAAGGGAATATGCGATGGCCAAATAATACTGCGCGGAAGCGTCGCCTCCTTCGGCTGTTTGCCTGACTTTGTCGAGCAGAACCGAACCCCATCGGTTTGATATTGTCTCCCAACTTTCTTGAACCACTGTGCCACTGGTAGAATCGGCAGCCCTGAGATTACCGGAGCTCACAATAGCAGCCATGACAACAAAGAATAAATAAGGTGCCGTTTTCATAAGAGCGTTTTCATTAAACCGAATAAAACACTAGTCCACAAACCGCCTCGTCAAATTCCCATACGCATCAATCCGCCGGTCGCGCAGAAACGGCCAATGCGTGCGCGTGGTGTCCACGTTGGCGAGATCCACGGGCACAATCAGGATTTCTTCCTCGTTCGAACCGGCCTTGGCGATGATTTCGCCGGAGGTGCCGGCGACAAAACTCTGGCCCCAGAACTCGATGCCATCCCCGCCCACGCCCTCGAGTATCTCATGGCCGATGCGGTTGGCGGCCGCCACATAACAGCCGTTAGCCACGGCGTGCGCGCGTTGGATGGTCTCCCAGGCGCCGTGCTGCTGGACGCCGTGCTTTTTCTTCTCCCCCGGGTGCCAGCCGATGGCGGTCGGATAAAACAGAATCTCGGCTCCTTGCAGCGCGGTCAGGCGCGCGGCTTCCGGAAACCACTGGTCCCAGCAGATCAGGACGCCGATTTTCGCGTAGCGCGTCTGCCAGGCTTTGAAGCCGAGATCGCCAGGAGTGAAATAAAACTTCTCGTGGTACAGCGGATCGTCGGGAATGTGCATCTTGCGGTAGGCGCCCAGCAGGGAACCATCCGCATCAATGACGGCTGCCGTGTTGTGATAAATGCCCGGGGCGCGTTTCTCAAACAGCGACGCGATGACCACCACCTGGTGTTTCCTGGCGAGCTTGCAGAAAGCGTCGGTGCCGGGGCCGGGAATTCTTTCGGCGAGCGAGAAATTCTTGTGGTCTTCGCTTTGGCAAAAATACCGCGAGCGAAACAACTCCTGGGTGCAAATGATTTGCGCGCCTGCCCGCGCGGCGCGTTCCGCCAGCGCGAGGGTCCGCCTTAGATTCGCTTCCGGGTGCGCCGCGCAGGCAGTCTGGAGGAGCCCCAAGGTGACAACTTGCGAGACGGCGCTTTTCATGCGCTCAAGTCAAGTATTGCGGTCTTTCAGCCGCGCCGTTTCTTCCAGCACGATGGTCTTGAACTGCGGATCCACCGGCAGTGCCTTGGGCGGTTCCTGGCCGAACAGCTCGCGGATGAATTTGCCCAGCGTCTCATTGGTGGGGCCGTAACCTGCGCCATAGATGTAATACTCCAATTCGTACATCAAGTCGCTGGCGTTGCCGTAACGGCGGTTGGGATCGTGCGCGAGGCAATGATGGAGAATGTCGTTGAGCTTGTCGTCTATCCGCGGGTCGAGCACGCGAAAATCGGGAATCGGCTGGTTGAGAATCCGGCTGCGCGATTCCTCGGCTGTCGCCCCTTTGAAAATATTCCGGCCCAGCAGCAGATGCGCCAGCACCACTCCCACGGAAAAGATGTCCGAGCGTTTGTCAGTGATTTGAAAGTCCGCCTGCTCGGGACTCATGTAATCGGGCTTGCCGGCCACTACCTCGCCTTCCTGGTCGGTGAGGAAGCCCTTCGCCTTGGCGATGCCGAAATCGGTCAGTTTCACGTCGCCCTCAAAGGCGATCATGATGTTCTTGAAGCTCACATCGCGGTGGACGATGCCCAGCGGCTTGCCGTTCTTGTCGGCCTTGGCGTGCGCATAGGCGAGGCCGCGAGCGATGCGGCTGGTGATGAACACCGCGAGCTCCTTCGGCAGCATCTGCTGTTTGGTGGTGAGTTGGTGGGTGAACTGTTCCAGGTTGACGCCCCGGATGAGTTCCATGGCGATGAATGCCACGCCGTTCGACTCGCCTAGCTGATAAGTCTGAACGATGTTCGTGTGAATCAGGTCGGCCACCAGCTTGGCTTCGCCCACGAAGTTCTCAATGAACATCTTCTGGCTGGCGAAATTGGGCCGTATGATCTTGATGGCCACGCGTTTGACAAAGTCGCGCGCCCCCCGCTGCTCCGCTTCGTACACGATGCCCATGCCGCCCTCAAAGATTTTGCGGACGATTTCATAACGAAATTCATTCTGGATGGTGAAAAGCGCCACTTGGGCATGGTCGGAAATTGCCCTGCGATGTCAAGCCTGCCGATGCCCCGGGGGCAAAAAGCCTCCATTTTTTTGATTTTTTCGCTTGCGTGCCGGGCGGATTGGATTTTTACTCGCATCAAGTCTGGTGACATTTTCGGACTAAAATAACAACAACAACAAACAACCAAGACAATAATTATGGCAAAAGCACTCTCCAAAGCCCAAATCGCCGCCCTCGTCGCGGAAAAGGCCCAAATCACCAAGAAACAGGCCGTTGAAATTCTGGATCACGTTGCCGCGCTCGCTTACAAGCACGCGAAGGACACGTTCACGCTGCCCGGCATTGGCAAACTCGTGTTGAAAAACCGCGCCGCCCGCATCGGTCGCAACCCCAAGACTGGCGAACAGATTCAAATCAAAGCCAAGCGCGTGGTGAAGTTCCGCGTCGCCAAGGCGGCGAAGGATGCCATTCTTGGCACCAAGTAATTGCCCTTGAGTTTTCGCAGGAGCGCTCCGGTTCGGGGCGCTCTTTTTTTATGCGCGCCCGGCGGCGGCCTTGGCCGCAATTTCCCGCAGCACCGCTGCGGCGTCGGGATAATCCTTCACGGCCTCGCGCCGTAACAGCAGCCGATGGGCCAGCACCGGCTCGATCAAGGCCTGGATCTGGTCAATGGAGACTGCGCTTTGCCCTTGGATGGCGGCCAGCGACTGGGCGGCGCGGTAGAGTCCCAGCGACCCGCGCGGGCTGGCGCCCAGCCTTAGCGCGGCATGCTCCCGGGTCGCCCGCGTTAGGGCCACCAAATAATCGCATGCGTCCGGGCCAACCGTGATTTCCCTCACGCCCTGCTGGCATTTTACAATTTGATCGGCAGTTGTCACCGCCGTGAGCGTTTCGATGGGATGCTGCGTTTGCACGCGCCGGCACATTTCTTTTTCCTCCTCCACGCCGGGGTAGCCGAGGCTCACGCGAAGAAGGAACCGGTCCATCTGCGCTTCTGGCAGCCGGAAAGTGCCCTCCTGTTCAATGGGATTTTGCGTGGCCATGACCATGAAGGGCTTCTCCAGCCGGTACGATACCCGGTCCATGGTGACCATGCCCTCGCCCATGGCCTCGAGCAGCGCCGACTGCGTGCGCGGACTGGCGCGGTTGATTTCATCCACCAGCACCATTTGTGAAAACAACGGCCCGAACCGAAAATCCTTTCGGCCGGTGGTGGGATCCAGGATGAAATCGCCGACGACGTGTTCCGGCTGCAAATCCGGCGTGCATTGGATGCGCTTGAAGGAACAGCCCACGCTCTGGGCCACGGCGCGCGACAACATCGTCTTCGCCACGCCTGGCACGTCCTCAAAGAGAATGTGTCCTTCGGCAAACAGGCCCACGATCGCCAGCGTCACCTGTTCCGGTTTGCCCACGATCACGCGCTCGACGTTGGTGATGATTTGCCGGGCTAGCCCGGCCAACTGTGCTGCTTGGTAAGTCTCCGGCGGCGGCGGAGTCACCGTCAGCTTCATTCTTTCCGCCGGTTCCCGGCGCTTGCGCGGCATCAGGATGTCCTGTCCGCAACGAGGGCAGGGGAAATGCTCGCCCACCTTCGCGTCAGGAATTTCAAAGGGATGGCTGCAATGCGGACAAATGCGTTTAGGCATGAGTGATCCGTTTAATCCGCCGGAGTGTGGCTCAGGAACGGCCTAAGTTGCAAGTCCATATGCTGGGAACCAGCAATTCCGCAAGGTGGGTTGTGTGGCCGCTTTCCGTTCGGGACGCGAAATTTTTCTCGGGGCTCAATTCCTCAGAGCTTGAATCCAGGTTGCCGACGGCTGCACGAGA
>Ga0302320_10012016_pt1 | contig 18235 bp, 13 predicted proteins | sample Bog_T0_3_FD_202130 | JGI IMG/M metagenome (GOLD analysis project Ga0302320, IMG submission 202130) | Peat permafrost microbial communities from Stordalen Mire near Abisko, Sweden - Bog_T0_3 | ecosystem: Environmental > Terrestrial > Soil > Wetlands > Peat | place: Sweden: Abisko, Stordalen Mire...
TCTCGCTCTGTCCGACTGCTGCGGTTTTCATCAACCCTACTGCACCATTTTCGTGCCCCTTTGTCTAGCGATTTCTTTTCCCCTCTGTCGATCAACCCATTTTCACTTCCAACCAAACGCCCTGTCTCGCCACGTTGTTCTTCTACTTTGGGATCGCCACGATTCTTCTCACTTGAATCCGGCATCGCGCCAGCGTTGTAGCCCTGGGCCGGTGGCCCGGGCGAGGGGATGCGCCGTCGTTCTATCCCTGGCACATGAACTTCTTGGAGGGAATCAAGGCGGGATTTTTACAGAGGGTTCATGTTCAAGTTCATGTGTAAGTTCATGTAGACAGCATCGACGCCAACCCTCGCCTGGGCCACCGGCCCAGGGCTACAGCGCTTCTTGCGAAGCTCAGTGGCGGCTGAGGAATTCCTCGGCCAGGGCGCGGTAGGCCAATGCGCCGGCGCCGGTTGGGTCGTAATCGGTGATCGGCTTGCCGAAGCTCGGGGCCTCGCCGAGCCGGATGCTGCGGGGGATAACCGTGTTGTAAACCGTGGCGGCAAAATGCTTGCGGACTTCGTCGATCACTTGCTGGGCGAGGTTCGTGCGGGCAAACATGGTCATGAGGATGCCGCCAAGGGTGAGGCCGGGATTGGCGCCCGTTGCCTGAATCTGCTCGATGACGCGGACGATTTTTGAGAGGCCCTCGAGGGCAAAGTATTCGCACTGGATGGGGACCAGCAGTTCGTCGGCCGCAGCGAGGGCGTTGGTCATGAGGATGCCGAGCGACGGGGGGCAATCTAGGAGCACCCAGTCAAATGGCTGGTCGGGATGGAGGGGGGCGAGCGCGGTGCGCAGCCGGGTAAGGTGGTCGTCGAAGCGTGCGATTTCGATTTCGGCGCCGGCAAGGTCAAGATCGGCCGGGACCATGAAGAGATGGTCGTACCGGGTGGGGACGATGCAATCGACGATGCTGCGCTGGCCGAGGAGGGGACCGTAAACAGATTGGCCATCGAGGCAATCGAGGCCGAAGGCGCTCGATGCGTTGGCCTGGGGGTCGAGGTCGATCAGGAGCACGCGCTGCTGGAGGGCCGCCAGGCAGGCGGCGAGGCTGACGGAGGTGGTGGTCTTGCCGACTCCGCCTTTTTGGTTGGCAACAGCAACTGTTTTCATTTTGGGGAAAGGCTGCAAGACTAGCGGCTTGCAACCCTTTGTCCAATCCTGTGGCCGTATTCGCAGAGCCATTGGGTCTACGAGGCTTATTGGGCCTATGGGTCCACTTTGGAAACCAGGATATAGTTTGCCCCGTGCCTACGCCCGCCGCAGTTGAGATCACCGAACGGCTCCTGAGCGACGCCGGGGGCTGGCAGGCGCTCAAAGAGGGCAGGGGACTCTCGGATGCCGGCAAGGTCGAGGCGGCCACCTATGAGCCCCCGCTTCTGCGAGGCACCGTACGGGACGGAGTAAAGGAGTACCGTGCCGGCCTTCGGATAGTGACGCGGACGAATATCGAGAATCTCTGCACCTGCCGGATATCGCGGGAGCGCGGCATGGTCTGCGCGCACTCGCTGGCCGTAGGCCTCGCCTATCTGAAATGTAGCCATGGGCCGGTGGCCCATGCGGGGGAAAGTGGTCGAAAACCAGAACCCGCGATTTCCAAACAGGAAGGACCTTATTTTTCACTTAATGATGGAATACAAGCAGTTCTACATGTTGTTATTGCGCCTACATTTACGTCAGGATGGGAAAAAGATTCCGTGGTGCTTGGCGCGGAAATCGAGACCGGCGGCCGTCGGATTCTGGCTCATGCCCTCGATCCCAAGGGCCATTACCGCGTCGCCCCCGAAGACTTGAAGGCAATAACAACTATCCGGCAGGTTAACGGCGGCGATTTGCCCGGAATGATGACTCTCGACCGGACCCAATGCGGCGCGGTGTTGCAAGCGCTGATCGGCCACCCGCGCGTAACGCTTGGCCGCGGAAAAGCGGTGGACGCCGCCGAGCTGCTGAACATGGTCGAAAACCCGCCCCTCGAGCCGGCAACCGAAGTCGGCCAGGAGCCGCCGCTGGAGCCCGGAAGGCCCCGGCTCATTCTGCTCCTCGAAGGCTCGTTGAACTACCTGGAGGCACGGTTGCAGGCGCGGTACGGGGATCGTGTTTTGCGCGCAGGGCAGGGGAGCGAGGGCGATCTCCGCTATAAAGAAGAGGGGGAGAGCCGGTGGCGCGGGAGGAACATTGGGGCGGAGCAGGCGGCCATCGACCGCCTGAGGACGAGCGGTTTTTGCCAGCCTGACGGAAAAGGCGAGATGATCCTCAAGGGCGAACGGGCCATTCTCCGATTCCTGGGCGGCGCGCTCCCTGCGCTCGAGCGCGAGTGGAGCGTCGAACTCGGCGCGCGGTTTTCGAATGTCAACGAGACTATCGCGCAGGTTCGACCTCGGGTGGAAATCCAGGGATCGGGGGAAGATTGGTTCGAGCTCTCCGTCTCGCTGGGCACGCCGGCGGGGCAGACCTTTTCCAGCGCGGAAATCCAGCACCTTCTCCGGATGGGCCAGAACCACGTCCGAATGAAGAACGGCGGCATCGCTGTTTTCGACCCGCAAATGCTCGACGATCTGAGTCAGGCTCTCGCCGATTGCGACCCCAAGCAGCCGCGCCCGGGCGCCTACCGGATCAGCCGGGCGCATGCCGGCTACCTGGCTGGGGTGCTGGGCGAGGGGGGCGTAACGGACTCGGGCGCCGACTGGAGGCGCTGGACGCGACAGCAACTCGAGCCCGACGCCATCGCCCCCATGCCGCTCGGCCCGCTCGACGCGGTGCTGCGTCCCTACCAGAAGCAGGGGGTCTACTGGATGCACTTCCTGGCGCGCAACGGGTTCGGAGGGATCCTGGCCGACGAGATGGGGCTCGGGAAGACGTTGCAGGCGTTGACCTTTCTCGAAGGGATACGCGGCGGGGTTTCGTTGATCGTATGCCCCTCTTCGCTTGTACAGAATTGGGCCCGGGAAGCCGCGAAGTTTACTCCCACATTGAAGGTACTCACGCTCGAAGGCGCCGACAGGCACGCCCGGATGGCCGGCCTGGCCCAGGCCGACGTGGCGATCACGAGCTACCCGCTCCTGCGCCGGGATGCCGAAAGATACGGCGCCATCGAGTTCCGTGCCATTGTGCTCGACGAAGCCCAGCACATCAAAAACCCGGAGACTCAGAACGCCCAGGCGGCCATGGGGCTGAGGGCGGCTCACCGGCTTGTGCTGACGGGGACGCCGCTGGAGAACTCCGTGCGGGACCTCTGGTCGATCATGAATTTTGTGATGCCGGGCTATCTGGGGAGCCGCAATGACTTCAAGGAGCGGTACGAACAGCCCATCGCCCAAGGCATCGAGGGCTTGAAATCGCGTCTTGCGAAGCGAATCCGCCCATTTCTGCTGCGGCGGACGAAGCGGGAAGTTTATAAGGAATTGCCGGAAAAAATAGAGCAGGTTCTTTATTGCTCGCTTACTGCGCAACAGGCGGAAGTGTACGAGAAGCTGCTCAGCGAGAGCCGGAGGCAGATCAGCGAGTTGAGCGGTTCGGATAATAAAAGAGGGAAGATGCTGATACTGACTGCGTTGCTCCGCTTGCGCCAGGCGTGCTGCGACCTCCGGTTGCTTGGGATGCCGGATTTGACCCAGGAGCAGGCATCGGCCAAGCTCGAGCTTCAGGACGAGCTGCTCCGGGAAGCCATTGACGGTGGGCACCGCGTGCTCATTTTCAGCCAGTTTGTCTCGATGCTGCAAATCCAGAAGACAGCGCTTGATGCCGCGGAAATCCCATATTGTTACCTCGACGGCCGGACGAAGGACCGCATGCAGGTCGTGGACCGCTTCCAGAACGACCCGGGAGTGCCGGTCTTCCTGATCAGCCTCAAGGCCGGAGGCGTCGGCCTTAACCTGACCGGCGCCGACACCGTGGTGCATTTCGACCCTTGGTGGAACCCGGCCGTCGAGGCCCAGGCTACCGATCGCGCCCACCGGATCGGCCAGGAGAAAGTTGTGACCGCCTACAAGCTCATTACGCGCGGCACCGTCGAGGAGAAAATTCTGAAGCTCCAGGAGACCAAGCGCGGCCTGATGGAAGCCATCGAGAGCGAGGAGCCGGTGATGGGAGGCCTGAGCACCGCGGAAATCGAGGAGTTGCTGCGATAGCCGCATAAGTCCTATTCCTAAATGGCCGTCTCAACCACGGGCTCCCGGGGCACCTCCTGCCCAGCCGCCGATCTTCCCCCGATCCGCCCGAGCACCAGGGTAACCACGCTCACCGCCGCAAACAATCCCACACAGCCCGGCCAGCCGCCTTTCAGCCAGAACCATCCCGTCACCGCCGCGCCGGCACTCCCGCCAATATAGTAAAAGGTCACGTAAAGGCCTGCCGCAGCGGAACGTGCGCTTCCTGCAACCTGTCCCATCAACACCGTGGCCGCCGATTGCGAAACGAAGATCCCCGAGGAGAAAACCGCCAGCCCGGCGATCACCAGCGCCAGCGAATTACCCAGTGTCAACAGCAGGCCACTGAGGCACATGCCCATTGACAACAGGGTGGTCCGGCGAAATCCGTGGCGGTCCATGTAGCGGCCGGATAGCGGCGTCACCACGCAACCCAGCAGATAGACAAAGAAGATGCCGCCCAGCTCGGCGGGCGTGAGATTGTACGGTGACCGGGCGAGGTAAAAATTGGCGTAGGTGAACACGCCCACCAGTGAGAACAGGACGGTGAAACCCATGCCGCAGATCGCCAGCAACCGCGGGTTTCGCAGATGCCCCCAGGTGTCGCACACGGACTTGAACACGTGCTTGGCCGGGACAAAATTGACCGCCAGCGGAAGCCATTTCCGCACGGCCAGTGCGCCGAGCAGTTCCAGAACGGCCAGTGTTACGAAAGCCGCGCGCCAGTCCCAATGCGCCGTGATCATGCCGGTGAGAAAACGCCCGAGGAACCCGCCAAAAACCGTCCCGGCCACGTACGACGCCATGACCGACCCGACGCGCCCTGGAAACTCCTCGTTGATATAGGCCATCATCACCGCGATGACGCCCGGCACGAAGAGCCCCTGGGCGAATCGCCAGCCGATGAGCGCATGCAGGCTTTGCGAAGTGGAGGCAAGCAGCGTGGGAACCGCCAGGGCGAAGAGCGCCGGCACGATGACCTTCTTGCGCCCGATGGTTTCGGCGATCATGCCGGTGATGGGGGCCATCAGCGCCACCGCCAGGGTGACGGCGCCCACCGTCATGCTGACGGCGATCTCCGAGGCGTGGAACAAGCGCTGGAAATAGGGCAGAAGCGGCTGGGTGCTATACACGTTGAGAAACGTGCAGGCCCCCGCGATCATCACCGCAAAAATGGCCGGGTCGAACGATTTTTCCGGGTACACCGCCGGCGCCGCCGGATTGTCAGCCGCACCGATATGCCCCTTGATTTGGCTAGATTTGATCAATTACGGAGAATGGGAACCGCCTCAACAGGCCGAAAAGGTTTGATTTGGTCGGATTTGGTTGGATTTGGTTGGACCAGGTTTGATTTTGCCTTGATCGAGATGCGGCAATTCCCGGGATCGCCATTCTCCCGAATGGCAACCAGCATACTGCCGATCAGGCGACCGAGGCTCCCGGGAATGCCGGAGCGGGACCGCCTCATCGTGGTGAGAGTTCGCGTTCATACTCTAATTATGAACAGACGATACGGTGCTCTACCTAGAACTTTTTCTGAACCGGCGTTCATCGAGCATAAACCGGGATCGGATGCGTAAGGATCGCGGCGCGGCGAATGGGGTTGCGGCTACGCTCGATGGCACGCCGGCTCACCAAATGGACCCCGCAGCCAAACCGTTCTTCAAGGACTTCCTTGAGGGCACCCATTTCAAAGAGCCCGACGTCGCTTCCGGGCAGAAATTCGACCAGCAAGTCGATGTCGCCCCCAGGCCGGCCCGGCGCCGCGTGCGTGGGAACCAAAGAGATCGATTCGGGCGACGCAGCTAGCTGGCAAGCCTAGATATTGATTACCGTCACCGGCGCTTTTTTCCGGGTCATCGCGGCGTAAACGTCATCGAGGATTTCCTGCTGTTTTGGTGGAACGCCTTCCCGTAGAGCCACTTCCACGTCCGCCCATTCAGTACAGTAAAACTCCGCGGGACTCATGCTGAAGCGGGCGCTCTCATCCCGTCGCTTAAAATCATACAGCACCCACGTCACCTCGCTGTTCTCGATGTCTGGGACGCGCTTCATTTTTGGGAGTGCGTTGAAGAATTGTTGGTCGACCGCCACGAAGAATCTTTTGCCCCAGCGCCGGAAGACCGGAACCTTGAGATTGAGTTGGTAAATCAGGCGCTTCCGACTGGAGAGCCAATCCATACCTCTTTGCTCTTGAGGAGGGATCCCCGTGGCGAGAAATTCATGAAACATTGGGTAGTAGGAGTTCCCGGAGACATAAACCGCTTGGACCTCCAAAGCGCAGAAGTCCGCGGGCCTTCCGTCCTTCCCGAGAGCGGCAATAATGTAATCTACCTTGCCCGCTTTTTTCCCGTTTTCCTTCCGTAAAATCCGCAGTTCCGGCCGGACTGCAATCTTTCGACCGGCGCCGAACGCGGCCGTAGCGACATCAACAAATATCTGACTATTCTGGGTGAACCGGACCGGGCACACGGGTGTCCCAATATCAGTGTTGCCGAACATGCAAACGCCTAGTGGGTCGGACACACTGACCTTGGTGCACGGCGTTCCCGGCGCCTGATAAGGGCACGGCTTTTCCATCCGAGAAGCAATCGCTTCCGAACTCGAATCCTCCACGGAGTAGCCGAAGACCTCCGTAATTTTGAAAGCCATGCCCCATTCTCGAAACGTTCCGCCTGAGAGCGAGTCAAAAACAATCGCCGAGCTTCACTCAATCAAGGATCGCGGCGTCCGCGATCAGGCGATTTCTGTGTAACCCGGATATTTTCCCTGTTACAGGGTTGACGCCGGTGGCGTGCCACCTTAAACGTGGTGCCGATGGGCCGCTCTTCAACCACTTTTCCTCGCAAATGGACTTCGGGCAAGACCACCGTAATCCGGGTTCCTGTTCGGATGGCGAATGATCTTCTGGACATCGCCCGCCGTCTCGACTCCTCGAGCGGTTTTAGTGTTCGAGAGGAGCCCGATGGCCTGTTTTTGGAAGTGGTCCCTATGCGCCGTGTTCGCTACAACGTCAACAGGCCCATCAATGTCGCCAGCGTTCCCCAGCGGAGCCCGTTTCGATACCCCGGCGGTAAGACATGGTTTGTTCCGTATCTTCGGGACTGGCTTCAAAGCAAATCGAAATTGCCAACCCGCTTTATTGAGCCATTTGCCGGCGGCGGAATCGTGAGTCTCACCGTGGCGTTTGAACGGCTCGCAAAACACGTCGTATTCGCTGAACTTGACCCTGGAGTCGCAGCCGTTTGGCGAGTCGTGTTGAACGGGCACGCAGAGTGGCTTGCGAAAGAGATTCTTGGCTTTGAACTCTCAATGGAAAATGTTCGCAGGGTTCTGGATGCGACAGCGGAAACAGTTCGAGAGAAGGCATTTCAGACGGTTCTCCGCAATCGCGTTCAGCGCGGCGGAATCATGGCCGCCGGAGCGGGATTAGTAAAGACGGGCGAAAACGGCCGAGGACTGATGTCTCGGTGGTATCCTGAAACGCTTGCGCGTCGGATTCGGGAGATCAATCATCTGAAAGATCGACTGACCTTCGTGGAAGGTGACGGGTTCGTTCTCCTGGAAGAGCAACGAGCTGACAAGGATGCGGTCTTCTTCATTGATCCGCCATATACACTCGCGGCGCGGCGTCTCTATACGAAGTGGCGGATCGATCATCGGCGGCTGTTTGTAGCGATGCAGGCCTGCAAGGGTGATTTCCTTATGACCTACGACAACACTCCCGAAATCGTGGCGCTCACCGCGGAATTCGGATTTCAGGCCAAGCCCGTGGCCATGAAAAATACGCACCATGCGAAAATGACCGAGTTACTGATCGGGCGCGATTTGGGTTGGTTCAACCTTAACTCAGATATTTGATTCCAACCGGATGCGCGGCGGTCGTATGCGGCTGCTGGCTGACGAGCCACGTCCATTTGATCCACAACCAAGCGGCACCGACACCTCGGTATTTTATATGACATATATTGTACGAAGTTATAGATATGCCGCTGGGGGATAGCTGTTTCGGGGTTTGTGAATAACTTGTGAATTCTAAATGCCCTCGGGTCCGTGCTTGGAATATTCGCCGACTTGTTCACAGCGTGATTCGGGATGCGCTGCGCCGGCGGGCCGTTTTATCGGCAACGGAATGGCTGGGAGTCGGTTGAAAACTCTTGACGAAGCGCCCCCCGCACGGGTCGGCGACCCGTGCCTACAACGCTGGCGCGCGCCGAACGACGGTTGTTGCCATGACTCGCTGAAGGCACGCGGGAGTGCGCCCCGCTTTATAGAAAGAAAGCCCGGACCGGATGAGCCGGATTGGGCGTTCATTCTCCGGAGGGGTCGCCAATGGTTGCTTCCGTCGCACGCGGCTATATGATCGGCACTTTTCATGAATCTTCGGAATCAGTTGCTCGCTCTGTTCTGTGTCCTTGTTTTCATCGCGGCGGGGGTTCTGTTTTTTCACACTTGGGTGGTCCAGAAGCCCTTTGGGGTGATCCTTTTCGTCGGCGACGGGCTGGTAACGGGCAACCTGACGGCGGCGCGGCTTTACAACGGAGGGGCGGATCACCGGTTGACGATGGAGACGCTGCCGCATCTGGCGCTGGTTACCAATTACTCGAATGATTTCGCCGTGCCGGACTCGCCGGCCGCGGCGTCGGCCATCGCGACCGGGAGCAAGGTAAACAACGGCGTGATCGGGATCAGTCCCAAGGGGCGGACGCTGATGTCGATCCTGGAATTGGCGAAGGAGCGCGGCCGGGCGGTGGGCATCGTGACGACGGGCGGGCTGACGGATGCGTCGATAGCTGCGTTTTACGCGCACGTGCAGAAGAGCAGCGAGGTGGATGTGATCGCGGCGCAATTCGCCGAGAATGCGACGCTAGACGTGGCGCTGGGGGGCGGGGCGCAGGATTTTACGCCGGAAAGCACGAGCGGACACCGCAAGGATGGGCGGGACCTGCTTTTGGAGATGAAGACGAAGGGGGCGGAGATTATGCGCTCGAAGGCGGAACTGGAGAACGCGCCGAGCTTCTCGACGGCGCCGCGGGTGGGGGTGTTCGCGAACGGGGACCTGGCGTACTCGAACCAGATCGAGGCGGGAAGCCAGGAGCCGTCCCTGCCGGACATGGTGCAGCGGGCCATCGAGTTTCTGGAGTTGCACCAGCGGGGGTATTTGCTGGTGGTCGACGCGGAGTTGATCAGCCGCGCGGCGGAGCAGAACGACGGCGAGCACGTGCTGACGGAGACCATCGATATGGACCGGGCGATCGCCACGGCCCTCACGTACGCGGGAGACAATGCGGTGGTGCTGGCGGTCGGCAAACATGCCACTGGCGGGATGACGCTCAACGGATACCCGCTGCGCCAGGAGCATGGGGTCGGGTTGTTGGGTGTGAACGCGTTTGGGTACCCGGCGATTGCGTGGGCCACGGGGCCGATGGGGCTGCAAAAGCCGGCGGCGGGCGCGGCCAGCGGGCAGGGGTCCCCTGCCCCGTCGCCTTCGGGCACTGAGCCGGCGGCCTTTTACGCGCCCACAGCCGTGGATAGCGCGCAGGACGTGATTGCGGTGGGAAAAGGCCAGGGCACCGAGGAGCTAAAGGGAGTGATTGATAACACTCAGATATTCAGGATACTGGAGGGCGGCCTGTAATAGTAACCAGGCGATCTTACTTTTCATATCGGCATTAAAACACTTAATATTGAGTAACAATGATGACTGTGCCCAGCAAACGAGACGTTGTAAGAACCGTGCTTCAAGGGGGACGTCCCCCCTATGTGCCGTGGTCGTTCAGCTTCACCCAGGAGGCGCGCGACCGGTTGATCCGGCATTATGGGACGGACGATCTGGATACGGCGGTGGAAAATCACAATGTGGGACTGGGCAACGGCATCGGGTTTTTTGACCACATCGGCGGCGACGACTGGCGCGACGTGTTCGGTGTGGTGTGGGATCGCAGTGTGGACAAGGACATAGGCATCGTGAAGCACTGTCCGCTGCCGGAGCCAACGCTGGAGGGGTATGAGTTTCCGAATCCGGTGGATCCCCGTTTCTTTGCGAATATCCCGTCAAAACTGGGGCGGTACCCGGATCGTTTCCGTGTATTCCATCTCGGCTTTTCGCTTTACGAGCGGGCGTGGACGCTCCGGGGCATGGAGAATCTCATGATGGATTTCTATGACGCCCCCGAGTTTCTCCATGAGTTATTCAACGCCATCGCGGACTATAACATCGCCCAGATTCGCGAAGCGCTGAAGTATGACATCGACGCCGTCTACTACGGCGATGACTGGGGCCAGCAGCAAGGCCTGCAAATGGGGCGCGAACTCTGGATGCAATTCATCCAGCCTTCGCTCAAGCGGATGTACGGAGTGGTGCGCGAGGCGGGCAAGTTTGTGATGATCCACTCCTGCGGAGACGTGGATGAGTTGTTTGACGATCTGATTTCCATGGGCCTCAACAGCTTCAATCCATTCCAGCCGGAGGTTATGGACGTTGCCAGCCTGATGCAACAATACCGCGGGCGGCTTTCGTTTCACGGCGGGCTTTCCACCCAGAGGACGCTCCCGTACGGCTCAGTGGAAGAGGTGCGCGCGGAATCGCGCCGGCTGCTCGAATTCGGACGAGCCGGCGGCTATATTTTTTCGCCGGCCCACGCCGTCGAAGGCGACGTGCCGCTTGAAAACATGCTGGCGTTTATCGATGAAGCACGCAGCCAGCCGGGTTATCATAGTTAGAGTAGCCGTTGATCAAATGGGGTTCCTTGGCAGCAAGCCAATGGGGTGTTACAAAGCATCGTGATTGATCGTGGCAAGCCGGCGGACACGGGCGCCGGGCTTGGGGATGCAATCGATAAGCGCGCGCGTGTAAGGATGCTGGGGATTGCGGAGCACCTCGGCGGTCGAGCCATGCTCGACTATCTTGCCGCGGAACATAACGGCGACGCGTTCGGCGATGCCGCCTATGATGCCGAAGTTATGAGTAATCAAAACGATGGACATTCCGAAACGCGCCTTCAACTCGCGCAACTGGTCCATGATCTGGGCCTGGATGGTCACGTCGAGTGCCGTGGTAGGTTCGTCGGCCACGAGCAGATCGGGCTGGCAGCTCAGGGCCATGGCGATCATGGCGCGCTGCTGCATGCCGCCGGAGAGCTGGTGGGGATAATCGCGCATGCGCCGGGCGGGATCGACAATCCCCACAATGTCGAGCCAGCGGATAACTTCCGCGTCGATATCCGTGACTTCCTGACGATGCAATTTGATGGCTTCGGCGATTTGATTGCGGATGGTGAAGACGGGATTGAGCGAGGTCGACGGCTCCTGGAAGATATAAGCCATCTGGCCGCCGCGGATGGAGCGCAGGCGGTCATAATCCATTTTCATCACCTCCTCGCCTTTCCAGAGGATGCTGCCGGACTTATAGCGGGCCGGCGGTTCCGGCAGGAGCCGGGTCAACGCGAGGGCGGAAACGCTCTTGCCGCTGCCGCTCTCGCCGACGATTGCCAGGGTTTCACCTTTGCTCACGGAAAACGAGACGTGGCTCACGGCCTCGATAACGCCCCGTTCGGTTGCGAACTCGATGGTAAGGTCCCGCACCTCGAGGAGGGTTTCGGCGGATGGGTTGGTCATTGCGCGGCGGCGGTTGGTTTCTTGCGGGTTGCGATCCAGGCCTTGATTTGATCATCGAGGATCGAGAGCGGAAGGGAGCCATTGGCGAGGAGGGCATCGTGGAAGGCGCGAAGGTCGAACTGATCGCCCAATTCGCGGGCCGCCTCGTCGCGCAACGCCTGAATCTTGAGCTGGCCTATCTTGTAAGCAAGAGCCTGGCCTGGGGATGCAATGTAGCGGTCCACTTCGACCGTGGCCTCGTGCTCGGTCTTGCCGGCATTGGAGATGAGGTAATCGATGGCCTCCTGGCGGGACCAGCCTTGCGTGTGAATGCCGGTATCGACCACGAGGCGGCAGGCGCGCCACATTTCAAAGGTAAGTTGTCCGAACTTCGAGTATGGGTCCTTATAGAAGCCGAGTTCCGAGCCGAGACTCTCGCAGTAAAGCGCCCAGCCTTCGGCGAAAGCCGTATAAAAGCTATATTTGCGAAACTCCGGGACATTCTCCATCTCCTGGGCGAGCGATAACTGGAGGTGATGACCGGGAACGGACTCATGCAAGGTAAGCACCTGCATCTGCCACTTAGGACGGCTGGATAGGTTCGACGTATTCGCGCAAAACCAACCGGGTCGGCCGGCCTTCTCCGAACCGCTCTGGTAATAGGCCGCCGGGGCGGAATCGGCGGCATAAGCGGGGATGGCCTTGATGCCGTAAGTGAGGCGGGGAAGCCTTGTAAAGAAGGCGGGCAGCACGGGATCGATTTGCTTTGCAATGTCGCGGTAGCCGCTGAGCAGGCTCTCCGGGTCCTTATAGTAGAATTGGGGATCGGTGCGGAGGAATGTGACAAAGGCGTTGTAGTCGCCCTTGAAACCCGAGGAAGCCGCGACCTGCTCCATCTCCGCGTGAATGCGTTTTACTTCGCTAAGGCCCAGGTCGTGTATCTGGGCGGGAGTCATATCCGTGGTGGTTTGCTCGCGCACGGCGAGGCGGTACCAATCGCCACCCTGCGGAAGGGCCGTCCAGGCGATGGTTTCGCGGGCATGCGGAAGGTACTCCCGGACCAGGAATTCATGGAGGCGATGGTAAGCGGGAGCGAGTTCCTGCTGATACTCGCTGATCGCCTCACCCTTGAGGCGGTCGCGGTCGGCCTGGGCGATTGCGGGCGGAAAATCGGTGAATGGCTTGAGCAGCGCGCTGGCTATGGGATCGTCAGGCACTACCTTGAGAACCTGGTCTGGGACATTGCGCAAAACGATCCGGGGCTCGGTGACGCCAAGGGTCATCCCGCGTTTTAGCAAGGCAATATTCTGGTCGACGAGAGCGCCGGCGGCGCGCATGCGGGCCAGGATGTTTTCATACTGCTTTACCGTGCCATGCGGCATCTTGCCGATGACTTGCGGAATGTCCTGCTGGACGCCGCCAAGTTGATTGAGCGGGAGAACCTCGCCGGGAAAGTGGTTATTCTCGAGGGAAAACTCCACGTCGCGGCGGAATAAGTCATAGTTCAGTTGGTCCGCCACGGAAAGGGCCTCGCGCTTGATCGTATTGAGAACATCGAGAGGCCACTGAGTTTCGCTCTTGCGTTGCGCGATGGCGGCCTCGGACATGTCGGTCCAACGATCATCCAGACCGGGATAGCCAAGGTCCGTTGCGGACTCGGGACTCTCGCGGATGCCGCGATCCCACTCGATCCGGAAGAGGCGATGAAGGCGCTCCGCGTCGCCGACATGGTCCGGGTTGTCAATCAACTGCTGATAAGGGCCGCGGCTTTCCGCGCCAAAGCCGGAGGCGGCCGCGGCGAGAAGGAGAGCGGGAAGCAGCAGAAGGGCTTTCATCGGAGTTTGGTCAGAGACTTGGGGTCGAGGGCGTCACGTATCCCCTCCCCGATCATCGTAGCCAGCATCAAGGTAATGAAAAGAGCGCAGACGGCGGAGCCCGCAAGCCACGGCGCCTGGAGGTTTTGCAGACCCTCGTCGATCAACTCGCCCCACGAGGGGGTGGGCGGCGGAAGGCCAAATCCGAGAAAGTCGAGCGCGGTAAGTGAGGAAATACCGGCGACGAGGCTGAAGGGCAGAATGGTGATGACCGGGGTCATCGCATTGGGAAGAATCTGGCGGAAAAGGATGCGCGCATGGCTGGCCCCAAGCGCGCGCGACGCGAGTACATAGGGCTGCTCGCGCAACTTATAGAACTCCCCGCGCACATAATAGGAAAGGCCGATCCATTGAAATAAAGAAAGCACGAGGAGCAGGATGCCGAAGCCTTGGCCGTATATGGCGCCAAAGAGGATGACGACATACATGCTGGGCAGCGCCGACCAAATCTCGATAACCCGCTGGCCGGTCAAATCGACTGTCCCGCCGGCGTAACCCTGGATGGCGCCAATTACAATGCCCACAACGGTGCTGATGGCGGTCAGCGCGAGGGAAAATAGCATGCAGATCCGAAAGCCGTAAATCAAACGGGTGAGAATGTCGCGTCCGGAGCCATCGGTGCCGAGCCAATGTTCGCGCGAAGGAGGGTAAGGCGGGTTGCCGGACAGGTCGAGATAGGAGTGCTGCGGACCGTGTGGAATGGGCGGCAGATTCATCCAGCCGCCGGCGGCGTGAAAAGCCGGATCATTGCGCAAGGCCACATAGTCGGCCTCGGTCTTATAAGGTCCGCCGAAGGTATCGGCGGGATAAAAATGAAAAGTTGGGAAATAATAGTGGCCGTGGTAGGAGAGGAGCAGCGGGTGGTCGTTCGCGATCTCCTCGCTGAAGAGGGAAAGGACGAAAGCGACCGAAAGGACCAAAAAAGCGAGCCATGCGCGTTTGATGGCGCGGAAGCGGCGGAAGCGTTCCCTGGAAAGATCGGAGAGCACGGGTCAGGAAAATCGGATGCGGGGGTCGAAAACCACGTAGAGGATATCCGCAAAAAGGCGGCCGAGCATGGTAAACAGACTGATGAGGACGATGAGTCCCATCACGACGTTGTAATCGCGACCGATGATGGAGTTGTAAAAGAGGAGTCCCATGCCATCGATATCGAAGACGCGCTCGATGAAAAGAGCGCCGGCGAACATAACAGTGAAGAGCTCCGCACTGCCGGTGGCCAGAGGGATGAGAGCGTTGCGGAAGCCGTGCTTCCAGACGGCGCCGCGAAAAGAGACGCCTTTGACAAGGGCGGTACGGATGTAGTCCTTGTTCAGCTCGTCGAGCAGGCTGTTTTTCATGAGCTGGGTCAGAAAGGCGAACTCGCCGATCATGTAACAGATCATCGGCAGGCAGAGGTGACGGAGAAAATCGAGCACCTTGGCTCCGGCGGAGAGGTCCTCGAAGTTATCCGAAATCACGCCGGAGATGGGAAACCAGTTCAGATAGCTTCCGCCGCCCAGGAAGATGATCAACAGGATGCCAAGGGCGTAACCTGGGATAATATAACCGGTGAAGACAAGCAGCGAAGTAGTTACATCAAAGAAACTATGATGCTTGATGGCCTTCCAGACCCCCAGGGGGATGGATACGAGATAGGAAAGAACGAAGGAAGTCAGGCCGAAGAAGAGGGAGATCGGCATCTTGCTGAGAATCACATTCCAGACAGGCATGTGATAGACGTAAGAATTGCCCAGATCGAACCGGAGCAGCCGGCCCAGCCAGATGAAGTAACGGACGTGAATCGGCTTGTCGAAACCGAAGTAGGCCTTGATGTTTGCCACCTCCTCCGGGGAAATCGTTTTCTGGCTGGCTCCGTGGGCGCTCGCATAAGAGCGGACGCGGGAAATCACCTCCTCGACGGGACCGCCCGGGACGAACTGGCAAAGAAGGAAGCAGGCAATGCTAATCCCCAGCATCGTCGGGATCATCAGGAGAAGACGCCGGACGATGTAAGTGGTCATTGCCCGTAATGGACCTCCGCCGGCAGCGGCGGAAGAGAGGCACCACTTTTCATCGCGCCGTCAAGGGCGGCGGCTTTGGCCGGATCGAACCACCAGTAACCGAGTGCGTCGCGTTCGTCGCCAAACTTGGAGAGCACATACTTGGGCGTTCCGAACCGGTTCCAGTAGAGCAGCCGGTGGCTCGGGGCCTGCCACATGAGGACATAGGGGCTGAGCGCCATGAGTCGCGCGTCGATCTGCTTGAGGATCTCGTTACGCTTGCCGAGGTCCATCTCGGTTTTCTGCTGGTCGATGAGCTTGTCCACCTCCGGGTCCTTGAATCCGCAATAGTTCTCGCTGGCGATGTCGTCGGCGGTTTTCGAACTCCACATGGCCTCGGGATCGCGAAGGCGGGAGGCGTCCCAGTTGGCCCAGATCATGTCGAACTCGTGATTGTCGATGCGCTTGGTAAAGGTCGAAAGCGAGACAAGCTCGATGTGGGCCTTGATTCCGACGGCCTTCATATCCTCGAGATAGATATTGAGGTGGCGCAGGTCGGACCCCTCGTAGTGGAGAATTGTCAGGTCCAGTTGCTGGCCGTCCTTTGCGAGGATGCCGTCGCTGCCGACCTGCCAGCCGGCCTGCTTGAGGAGGCCCCGGGCCTTGTCGGGATCATATTTGGCGATCGGGACAGCCGGGTTGATGTTACTGGGATAAAGGTCGGGGAAATAGGAATTGAGCAGGAAATACTGATTGAACATCAGTTTCTCATTCATCAATTCCCGGTCGAGGAGGCAGGCGAGCGCCTGGCGGACACGCAAGTCCTGGAAGAGCGGGCGCCGCATGTTGAGGGCAAAGCCCTGGAAGGACTTGGGATCCTCGTTGTAGATATTCTGGCGAACAACCCAGTTTTTTTGCACCTGGGGGAAGTTGGTCTGCTCGGCCCATATCTTGGCAGTGTAAACGGCGTATTGGTCAAAGTCGCCCGTCTTGAGCGTTTCGAGGGCCTTGGTGCGGTCTTCCATCGATTTGAAGACGAGGTAGTCGAAGTTGAACTTATGCTCGTTGTATTTTTTCACCCGGCCCCACCAATCGCCGCGGCGTTTCAAGCGGATGGAGCGGTTGGTCTTGACCTCGTCGAGGGCATAGGGGCCGCTGACAACCGGAAACTCGAAGTTGACGGAATTGAAGTCCACGTTGGTCCATGCCTGGCGGGGAAAGGCGAACAGGCCGCCGGCAATCCAGAAACTTTTCCAATGCACCTCTTTCGCGGTAACGCGGAGGGTATGGTCGTCGATGACCTCGGGCCGGGATAACTTGGCGAGATCGACCCGGAAGATTGAAGTCAGATTCTTCGGGTTCATGATGACGTCGTAGTAGAATTGGACGTCGGCCGCGGTGACGGGCTTGCCGTCGCTCCATTTCGCGGCGGGGTTGAGATGGAAAGTATAGGTCTGTTTATCGGGCGATATGTCCCAGGACTCGGCCAGGTCGCCGATGGGCCGGTCTTCGGTGGAATGGAGGTCCACGAGCGTCTCGAACATGAGGCCGGAGACAGTGTTCGAGAAGGAGTTGTTATCCAGCCAGGTGTTGAGGGATTTTGGGTACGACCCCTGCCATGAGGAGAACGAGCCGCCGGGCACGGCCGCCAGGGCGGCGATAGGGTCGGCCTCGCCGATCGCCTCGACCTGAACGGGGGCATCCTCGACTTTTGGACCGCCCTGTGAGGCCGACGGGCCGCCGCTTTTTCCGCAGGCGACGAGCAAGAGAATGGGGAGAAGGCGCGAGATTCTTTTCATCAAGCCCTCAATCCCTGCCCGGCTGGCGGCCGGGGGCAACGGTCCTGTTCGCCATTTGGGCGCGGATGGCGTCGCGAAGCTCGGCGGCGCGCTCATAAGCCTCGTTGGCGATGGCGGTTTCCATTTCCCGCTGCATCTTCTCGAGCTTGCTCAAGGGCTGGCGGGAGCGAATTTCCTCCATCCACTCGTCCAGGAAGGCGAGCTCCGGGCTGCGCTCGACCATCTCGGGGTTCTCGGCGCCGTTGAAGAGCTCGACGATCTTCTCGCGTCCGCGCTCGATCTGCCGCATGGCGGCGGCGAAATCACCGCGTTCCAGCTCGATGGAGGCGCGGGCGCGGGTGTTCATCATGAGGACGTAGGGACGGAATTGCTCGAGGGAATGCGCGAATTCGTCAGCGCCGGCGTGTTTGCTGACGAAGTTGAAGAGATCGATATTGCGCTGGGTATCGCGAATGACGCCCGGATAGTCGTTCAATTGAAAAAGGGAGATGTAGCGGTGGTAATACTGGATGCCCTCCTGCTGGAGTTCGCCAACGTCTTCCGGGGATAGGGTGTACTGCTCATGGGCGGTCTCCTTTTCCTCGGCGAGACCGGCGTGGTATGTGAGCAGGCACTCGCATCCGTGGGGACGCACGCCATCGGGGCGTCCGGTGGTTTCCATCTGGATGACACCCAGGTCGATGCGGAGTTGAATCTTCTCCTTTCCATCGCTGCCAAGAATCCGGCGGACTTTTATCTGGCCGGGTTCGTGGGGCCAATCGCGGAGCAAGTCGTTAAGGTCCAAACTCATTGTGATT
>Ga0302320_10012017_pt1 | contig 18234 bp, 14 predicted proteins | sample Bog_T0_3_FD_202130 | JGI IMG/M metagenome (GOLD analysis project Ga0302320, IMG submission 202130) | Peat permafrost microbial communities from Stordalen Mire near Abisko, Sweden - Bog_T0_3 | ecosystem: Environmental > Terrestrial > Soil > Wetlands > Peat | place: Sweden: Abisko, Stordalen Mire...
CGCCGAGCTTGAACTCGACCGCCCCAAGGCGAAGGAGATCATGGCGAAGGCCGGAATCCCGATCGGCGACTATAAGGAGATCATCGGCCTCGACGCGCTGCGCAAATATCTCAAGACCCATGAAGATTATTGGATCAAGATCAACTCGACGCGCGGCGACATGGAAACGTTTCACTCGCCGACGTATGAGAAGATCGAGCCGCGGCTTGACGAGCTTGAGCACAATCTTGGCGCGAAAAAGAAGATCATGAAGTTCATCGTCGAGAAAGGAATTTCCGACGCGACTGAGACCGGATACGACGGATTCTGCATTGACGGGCAATTCCCGCGCGTCGGGCTTGTCGGGATCGAAGTCAAGGACAAGGGCTACGTTGGCCGGACGATCAAGTACGCCGACCTTCCCGAGCAAGTTCGCACCGTCAACGACGGGTTGAAGCCGGCGCTCAAGGGCTACAATTATCGCGGCTTCTGGTCGACCGAGGTCCGTATCGACAAAAACGGAGTCGGCTATCCGATCGACATGACGGCGCGCGCCGGCTCGCCGCCGAGCGAGCTTTACCAAAACATGATCACGAACCTCGCCGAGGTCATCTGGTTTGGCGCTGAGGGCATCATGATCGAGCCCGAGTATAGCGCGCCGTGGGGGGCCGAAGTCATCCTTCATTGCGAATGGGCCGACAAGAATTGGGCGCACATCACGTTCCCGCCCGAGCTTCGCCGCAACGTCAAACTCCGCAATTACACGGTGATTGAAGGTGAACATTACATAGTCCCGCAACTCTGTGGTATGCCGGAAGTCGGTGCGGTTGTGGCGACGGGCAAGACGGCGGCAGAAGCGATCAAAGAGGCCAAGCGCATTGCCGGGCTCGTCGAAGGCTATTACCTCGAGGCGCCCGTAGAAGTGCTCGACGAGGCGCTGGCGGACTTGAAAGAAATCCTCGGCGCGAAGGGCGAAAGCAAGCCGGCGTCGGAAGAGCAGACGGCGGCGGAAGCCGCATTGAAGTCGGGCAAAATTTCTCAGCGCCAGTTCGACAAGCTGGCCGATCGCAACGATTGGACATGACTATGCCCCGCCCTCCGAACGCAACCGAATCCGAACCTCACAAATACGTCGAGCCGCATGAGCGCAAAGACGGTCCGTGGGACGAATACGAACTCGACGACGCCGGCCGGCATATCGAGCGCGCCGAGAAGATCAAGGGCAATCCGAAGTTCGTCGAGGCCATCGCCAAGCACCACGAGAAGAAGGCCAAGACGCATAGCGAGTTGGCCGACAAGACGCGCGGCCTGCGCAAGTCGGGGCATATCTCCGAGAAGGCGCTCATGAACGCCGAAGCCAAGCGGCACGGCAAGCAAGAGTAGTTCTGACGCATGGCTGAAATTCTCGATCATCTTCAAGCGGCGGACACAGCTAGGCTCACCCCGCTGATTAACGCCGAGCCGAAGGTGGCCGCGCGTCCGGTCCCGGCCCAAGATGACGACGAGCAGTTTCTCGACGTGCGCAAATTGCGCGATCAATACGTGGATTATCTGACCACGAAGGTCGACGAGATCGAAGAGCAGAAAGACAGCCGGCGCTATTATCATGGTGCGCAATACACGGCGAAGCAAATAGAAATCTTGCGCAAGCGTCGCCAGCCCGCGACGACGTGGAACCGCACGAACGAAAAGATCAATCAAATTGTCGGCGTCGTCGAGCGCCAGCGCTCCGACCCGAAAGCCGTCCCTAGGTCGGCCAAGAGCGAGCAAGGCTCCGCTCTCGCGACGCAAGTCATTCGCTTCGTGCTGGAGGAAAACGACTGGAAGGGCATCGAGCCGTGGTGCTTGCTGCAATCCGGGATCGATGGCATTGCCGGCGTTCAGATGATCCTCACGCAAGGCGATCAGCAAGACCCTGACATCGGCCTGACTTGGGTTATCGGCGACGAATATTTCTACGATCCGAAGTCGTATCGGCAGGATTTCCGCGACAATCGATATGAGGGCATATCGAAGTGGATGGACCTCGACGAGGCGCAGTCGCTCTTTCCCGACAAGGCCGAACAGATTCGCGGGCTCGTCGAGGGTGATAGCGACCTGACGACGAACGCCGACCGCGAATACAAGTGGGTAATGACGGCGCAGCAACGCGTCCGCATGGTCGAGCACTGGTACAAGTTCAAAGGGCAGTGGCGTTGGGCGTTCTACGTCTCGACGGTTCTGCTCGACCAGGGGCTGTCGCCATTCTTCGACGACAAGGGGAATCGGGTTTCGCCATTCCACATGTATTCGGTCGCGGTCGACCATGACGGCGACCGCTACGGGTTCGTCCGCAATCTTCGCGGGCCGCAGGACAGCCTAAATCAGTCCAAGAGCAAGGCGCTTCACCTCGCCAACTCGCGCCGGCTCATCGGCGAAAAGGGCGCAGTCGACGACGTTGAAAAGGCGCGCATCGAGTGGTCGCGGCCGGACGGCTATGTCGAGTTGAATCCCGGCAAGAAGCTCATCCCCGACGACAAGACTGGCGACCTCACGGCGTTCATCAAGTTTGGCGAGGATGCAGGCGGCGAGATCGACCGATTCGCCAACATCAACGTTGCCTCGATTTCCGGCGCTCCGATCGCCAACATTTCGGGGCGCGCGATCGAACTGCTTCGCCAGCCCGGCATGGCCTCGCTTGGGCCTTTCATTCTGGCGAGACGACAGTGGGTTCTCGGACTGTACCGTGCGATTTGGACGACGGCGCAGCGCTATTGGAAAACCGAGCGTTGGCTTCGGATGCTCGATAACGACCAACAGAAGGCGCAGTTTATTCAGGTCAACGGGGTTGGCTTCGACCAATGGGGCCGACCGGCGATGGTCAACGCGCTCGGCGCTCTCGACGTCGATATCATCTTGGAGGAAGGTGCTGACGTCGCCAACATGATGCAGGACACTTACGACGCGCTGAAGGGCTATCCGCCCGGCACGTTCCCGCCGCAAGTGCTCATCGAACTCTCGCCGCTTCCGCGCGCGGAGAAACAGCGCATCCTCTCGATTATGCAGCCGCCGCCGAACCCGCAAGCGCAGCAACTCGCCCAGGTCGCTGCGAAGCTCAAGATGGAAGGCGAGGTCGCGAAGAACGCCAAGACGGCGGCCGACGCTCGTCAGTCAGACGCCAAAGCTCAGAAGGCCATTGCGGAAACCGGACAGGTAGCCGGCGAGACGCAACTCGCCGCGGCGCAGTTCCAAAAGGACATATGGACCGAGGCGATGGGCCTCATGCATCCGCAACAGCCTCAGCAGCCGCAAGGCCAGCCGCAGCCGGGGCAAGGTCAGCAAGCCCCGCAGATGCAGCCTCAGCAAGCTCAGTCGCTCATGAACGCCGTCATGCAGCGCGCGCGCCGCGCACCGGACGGCAAGATGTATATCCAGGACAAGTCGGGCCGCTATCACCGGCTCGACCCGAGGGGCGCGCAGAAGGTGGGCAATGCCTGACTTCGGCGATTACACACTGACGCCGGTCGGCCATGATCCATTCGCTGGTCAGCCGTCACCGTTCGATCGCGCGCCGCCGACATTTGCCGATAGCCCGTTCGCATCGAGCGGAACATTGTCGAGCTATGAGCCAAATGCGGCGGATCGATTGCGGGTTGACGCTGGCGAGGGAATGAAGGCGCTCGGCGCGTCGCGCGCTAGTGCCGAGAACTTTGGAACTGGTTTGGCGAACGTCGTCAGCAATTCGCCTCTCGGTGTGGGCATGTCGATCCACGACGCCGGGCGAGACTTCGGACAGGGCGACTATCGTGGGGCGGCGCTCAACGCGGGCGCATCGGTATTGGCGATCTTCGCTGGGCCGATGTCGCGGACGGCGGACCTCGTGGCGCTTGATATAGCCAAAGGAATGGCGGCGAAAGGTGCGGAGCGAGAGGCAATCCGCGACGCTACGGGATGGTTCACCGGTGCGGACGGAAAATGGCGCTATGAGATTTCCGACCATGCGGCCTCGCTCGCGCCGAGGGGCATGGCCGATATCGACGCCGGCAAGACAGGACTCCTCCCCGATGTCCTTGAGCACAAGGCCCTTTATGACGCCTATCCGCAGTTGAATTACACACAGGTCTCGGCGATCCCCGAGAACATGCGAGCGCGTACAGCGGGCGACATGCTGGGTCACTCCGAAATGCGTCTCGATCCAGGCGGCGAAGATGTTTTCAGGACATCGCTGCATGAGACGCAGCATGGCGTCCAGGATATCGAAGGATTTGGGAAAGGCGCTTCGGTGTCTCAGTCGCCGCTCGCATTGACGCCGGACTTGGAGCGGGCATGGGCCAACTTGAAGGCGATCAAAGGCGAGGCGGCCGATATTGTGCGGGCTGATCCGAACTATCTGAGCAATCCTCGATACCAAGCAATTCAGGGTGTCGTCGAGAGGACGCTGCCAGACTTTGAGGCGCAAGCCCGATATGAAGGCTATCGTCGGTTGATGGGCGAGACCGAGGCCCGGAACGTCGAGAGCCGGGCATGGCTGACGCCAAGCGAGCGCTCCAGCCTCTCGCCGAAACTGACGCAAGACTATCCCGACGAAATGCAGTTGCGACCGAGAGGTCCGGGAGGTGCGGCGTCGAGCGCGTCGGAACCCGAGCCGGGCATCATCGCCTATCATGGCTCGCCTCATTCCTTCGATAAGTTCGACCTCAGCAAGATAGGGACTGGCGAGGGCAATCAGGCTTACGGGCATGGGCTCTATTTCGCTGAAAATGAGGGGATTGCGAAAAATTATCGAGACCAACTTAGTGGGATTAACCAACTAACGGCAGGCAACACGGCTAATGGAATAGACATCGCTAGCCGATTGTCCGCAATGTTCCGAGATGATGGATCATCGTTTGACCATCCGAGTGGAAGAAATATTGAGAAAATAGCGAATAGTATTTCCGTAAAGAATTATGATGACCCATCAGGATCTGGGGCTAAGATATCTGAGTTTAAGGATGGATCAAAATTTATCAATTTTGGCGACTATTGGGATGTGACATCAACCCCGCTAGAAGGGCATATGTATCAAGTCAAGATCGCCGCCAACCCCGAGCATTTTCTCGACTGGGATAAGCCGCTGAGTGAACAAAGCCAGCACGTAAGAGACAATTTATCTTTTCCTGTAGATGAAAGTGGTCGCGTTGAGTTGCCAAATGGTGAGCGTGCTACGCCGGATAAATGGAAAGGAGAAAGTTTATGGAGTGCCGTTACAGAAGGATTCAGAGGGGACCATGACAAAGCAGCCGAGGGGTTCCGCACGTCCGGCATCCCCGGAATCAAATATCTCGACGCCGGATCGCGCGGTTATGCGAACGTAAAAGTAGAGCCCGTAGACCCGAGCGAGTTTATGCATCACCCCGGCGAGCGGGAGTGGCGGGTCACAAACCGGGCAAATCAGTCGTCTACGTATTTCAGGGACGAGAAATCAGCCAACGCCTATGCATCAAACCTCGGCTCTCGCAACTACGTCGTGTTCGATGACAAGATTATCGACATCTTGAAGAAATACGCGATTCCTGCTCTAATGGCGACCGGCGCAGCCCACTACATCCTAACCCCCGTTGAGGGTGATCCCTTCAAGCAGAACACAATCTAGGGCGACACCATGAAGCGTCTTCTCACAATCCTTGCGGCTCTCACATGGCTGGCTCTCGGCGGGGATGCGTTCGCCGCGTCCACATTGTCGGCGACGCTTTCGCAGTCGTCCTACACCGATCTCGGCGCAGCGCCGGTACAGGTCCAGACGCTCAACGGCTACGCGCTCATCGTCGTTGCGGACAGCCCGCCGTCGAGCCCGAGCACGGGCGGTACGAGCCTCATTGTTGGCCCGCCGATCATTTTCCAGCAAGCGGACTCTGCCTCTCACGTCTACGCCTTGGCCTACGCTGGCGTTGCCGTTGTATCCTATGCGCCGTCGCTTCCGACCGGCAACAACGCCGCAACACCGATCTATGCCGTTGATCAGCCCCCGCCGCCCGCGAATCGGAACTTCCCCGGATGCACGGTTGCGGCGACGAGCGGAACTTGCTTGGCCGGGTCGACGGCTCAGAATTTCCTCCAGGCGCAAAACACTTCGACGAGCGCTCAAATCGCGTGCGCGTTCGGGGCGACGGCTGTTCTGAATTCGAGCACGTCGTTCCAGCTTGCCCCAGGCCAGTCCGTGTCCTGGGGGCCAAACACGTATGGCGTCCCGAAAGGGGCGATGAACTGCATCGCGAGCGTTGCGTCCTCGCCGCTTTACGTCGAGTGGTACTGACTTCATGGGAAGCTACTCGCGCGGTCTATCAGTTCGTCCGGCCAACGATACAGGCCTCCGATTGGCGTGGGTTATCGCCTATTCGCATCGTCACCGCGATACGGGACGCGTCTACTCGCTTCGGACGGAATCGAAGCGCCGCATCACTGCGATAACGTGAGAAACAAATGGCCACCGAACAGGACATCATTCGAGACGCAATCATAGGCACCGAAAATGAAATCTTCGGCGACGCGTTCGGGAAAGAAGAGTTGACGCTTGACGAAAGCGGCGACCGCGGACCCGAGCACATGGGCGACGGGCTGGAAGGCCAAGTCGAACCGGAAGAAGCTGAGGACGGCGAGACGGAAACCGAGGCCGAAACGGTCGAAGCGGAAGCCAAGCCGGAAAAGGACGAGACGGCAGAAAAGCCGGCCAAGCCAGACGCGACGAAGGTCGAAGAGACCCGAGGCCGCGTTCCTGCCGGCCGGTTGCGAGAGGAAAGTGAAGCCCGGCGAGCGGCGGAAGCCGAACGCGAAACGCTTCGCTCGAAACTCGCCGAGACGGAAGCCAACGGCAAAAAGCAAATCGACGAGTTGAATGCTCGTTTCGAGGAGCTTCGCGCCGCAGTTGCCAAGCCTCAGCCGGCTTTGCAACAGCAGGCCCAGGTCGAGCCCGCCAAAATCCCCGACCTTTTCGAGGACCCGCAAGGGTTCATCGCCCACATGAAGCGTCAGCAAGACGAAAGCCTTGCTCAACTGCGCGGACAAATGGAAGCGCAGCGCGTCGAAACAAGCCTGTCCATGGCGCACCAGAAGCACGGCGAGACGTTCATCGCCGCATTCGATGCGGTCAAGAAACTCGACCCTGCGAAGCCCGAAAACCGCGCTCTCGTCCAGAGCATGTATCGCGCGCCGAACCCCGGCGACGAGCTTGTGCGATGGCACAAGCGCAATGAGACCCTGCGAGAGGTCGGCGACGATCCCACGTCTTACAAGGCGAGGATCGCCGAAGAAACCCGCAAGGCGCTCATGGCGGACCCCGAGTTTAAACGGCAGGTTGTCGAAAGCCTACGGGCCGACGCGACCAACGGCGAGACGGGAAAGCCGAGAAACATCACCCGCCTTCCGCAGTCACTCAGCCGAGTGACCGGGGGCAACGGAAGATCGCCGAACGACCACGAAATCATTGATGGGTCGGAAAGCGCAACTTTCGAATCTGCTTGGCGATAGCCGTGATGGGCTCCCGCGTGTTGGCTGAAAGGCGCTAGCGCGGTCGAGCCCCACGGCCAACTGAAAGGTTAGGGCCGTGGCTTACACTGCGACTCAGGTAAACAACAAACTCATCGTTTTCCGCAAGGAAATCTTCAAGGAGTACGTTCGAGAAAACCTGTTTTCGCCGTACATGGGAACCGACGTCAACTCGATCATCCGCGTTGTCCCGGATCTCGACAAGGGCGGCAAGAATGGCGGCGAGCAGATCAACATTCCGTTGATGGCCCGCCTACAGGCCGAAGCCATCGGCGTCGGCCCGCTCGTCGGCAACGAAGAGGCGCTCGACAACTACGGAATGCGCGCATGGATCGATTGGGCGCGCAACGCGGTCGTCATCAACAACGCCGAAGAGCAGAAGTCGAGTATCGACCTGTTCGCCCAGGCGAAGCCCATGCTCGTCGATTGGGGCAAGGAACTCCAGCGCGATGAAATCTGCGATGCGTTCTATGCGCTCCCCTCGGAAAGCGCGCCGGCCGCTCTCGGGTCGACGAACGGCGGACGCGTCAACGGCTTGCTGTTCGATTCGGCGACGGCGGCGCAGCGAAATACGTGGATCACGGACAACGCCGACCGCGTGTTGATCGGCTCGTCGAACACCGCGAACTTGAGCGCCGGCAACTTCGCTACTTCCATGGCGAACATCACGTCGGCGATGACCCTCTCGGGCGCCATCGTGAATCGAGCCAAGCGCGCGGCGAAGGTCGCAAATCCGCGCATCCGTCCGTACAAGCTGAAGGAGAACGGCACGGAATGGTTCGTGATGTTCGTCGGCCAGCAGGCGTTCCGCGATGCGCAGAACGACACCGACATCAAGACGGCGAATCAGAACTCCCGTGCTCGTGAGCAGCAAGGCTATCTGAAAAACCCGATCTTCGTGGACGGCGACTTGCTCTACAACGGCGTGATCATCCGGGAAATCCCGGAACTCTCGCTTCGCCTCCCCGTCTTCTACCAGACGGCCGGCTCGACCGGCATTCAGGTCGCCCCGAACTTCCTGTGCGGACAGCAGGCGCAGGCTTGGGCTTGGGGCAAAATGCCGACGCCGACTTTCCGCAAGGAGGATGACTATCAGTTCATCCGCGGCGCTGGCCTCAAGATGGCCTATGGCGTGGCCAAAATGTTCAAGAAAACCGCGGCCGGCAACCTTCGCGAGTGGGGCGTTTTCACTTCGTTCACCGCCGCCGTCAACGACTGATCTCAATCATGGGCGGCGTTTCGCGCGCCGTCCTCTCAACCCTTCCGAAAGGCTTTCACCATGCTCAAGAAATTCCTTGCGGGCGCGCTGTTCGCGCTCCTCGCTCTGGCCTTCGCCGTTCCGGCGTCGGCTCTCAGCCTCGATCAGAAGCGTGTTCCCCAGGCGAGAAACTGCGTCGACGGGCAGGCGCTCTGCTACTATCAGGTGACGATCAACTTCAACGATACGAATATCTCGACCGGCCAGAACTTCGGCGCTCTTCCGAAAAACGCCTATATCCTGTCGATCGATTCGGACGTGACCACGGCGTTCAACGCGGCCACGACGAACGTGCTGACGATCGGCGCGACGCAGGCGAATGCGAATGAGATCGTCGCGGATGGAGCCAGCGCTACCGCGAACATCAGTAACAGCACGACCACGATCGCGACGGGCATTCGGCATCTGACCACGGCGGTCGGTCTCGCCTTGGCGGTCACGGGCAGTTCGACCTACCAGACGGCTCTCAATGGCGCTGTGCCGCTCTACGCCAAATATACGCAGACCGGAACCGCGGCAACGACGGGCTCGGTTACTATCGTGATTTGCTACACGATGGCGAACGACCTCTGACCAGAAATCGGCGTGGGGCTGCGGCCCCTCGCCTCACCCCGAGGGATGAAGATGGCGAAATCGAAATCCGATCTTGGCGAGCCTGCGGCCGAAGAAGGTCGGCTCGTGACCTATATCCCTGGCCGGGATGATCCGAGCGAGGCGAAATGGCGTGGCGTCGTGTTCAAAGCAAACGAGCCCGTTCGCATCAAAGAGGCCGACCATATCGAAGCGGCAAAGGGCAATCGGTTTTTCCGCGTCGAGGGCGAGGAAGATACGCCTGACCCGGCAAGGAAGCCGACGACGCATGACGAATATCGCGCGCATGTCGTCGGATGGGCGAAGCTGACGCGGGGCGTCGAGGAACTGATTTCCATGTGGGCGTCGGAGCGCCAGCTTCGCGTCGAATGCGAAGTCGGGTCCGACGATATCCAATGGCTCGGGACGATCATCGAGCCGCGGCTTCGCCAGATGCGCCTTGAGGAAGGGCTGACGGAAATGACCGTCGCCGGCCTTTGGGTGAAGCATGGCATTTTAGATCTTCCATGGCGCGCATAAGTGAGGTAACGGCATGACGCTCGCGACGCAGCCCTATCGAACTTCGACGGATCTCGTCGCGAAAGTCCTGTCGATTCTCGGCGTCGTCGCGGCGGGACAGACGGTTGAGGTCGAAGACTTCGAGACGGTCAGCCAGAACCTGGACAGCATCTTTCGGAAGCTCTCGGCGCTCGAATTGGTCTATGTCGCCGACCCGAACAATATTCCCGGCGAGTGGTTCAGCGACCTCGCCGACATTGTGGCGGGCGAGGTCTGTACGGACTTTGGTTCGTCGGCTGAGGACACCATGCGCTTCAAGGCGGCGGGACTCGGCGGGGGGGCTATCCCGATCTTGTCAGGAACGGCCGCGCAGTCGATCAAGATCATGAGCCGGGGCAGGCCGACCTATGAGATTTTGGCGACGGAGTCGTTCTAAATGGCAACCGGACGCCCCGTCCCTATCCCATTCCCGACCTCGACGGCTCCGGGGGCAAACCCGCAGGAAAGCGCCGGGCGTTTGGTGAACTGCCACGCCGAGCCGATCGGGGAAGACGGCAAGGCGGTCAAGTGGATTCGGGGCGCCGGCCTTTCTCAGTTCGCGGCAACGGCCTACAGCGGATATCGGGGCGGGCTGATTGTCGGAAGCCTGTCGTATGAGACATGGGCGAATGAGGCCGCGACCGTCAATGGGTCCGGTTCGGTCAGTTCGATAGGCGCATTCCCAGGCACGAATAAAATTTCCATCGCGAGAAACCAAGCATCGCCAACGGCTGACGTTGTGGCGGTCGATATCGACAACGGGGCTTATGTCCTGGGAAGCGCGACGGTCGCCGCGGCGACAATAACGGCGACGTTCTCAGGTTCGGCTCTCAACATCGGCGACGTTCTGGTCATCGATATCCTGAATGAATATCTCGACAATTTTCCGGTTTCGCTTTCGCACACGATTGTTTCGTCAGACACGCTGACGACGATCGCGGCGGCGTTCGCCACATTGATCGGCGCAAATTCAGTTCTCAGCAACGCCCACGTTGCCGCCACGTCGGCGGGCGCTGTGCTCACGATCACGCACCAAGGCGCGATCGGCAACTCGACTTCGGTGTTGTTCGCTCTTACCGCGATCGGCAACGTCGGTTATGCGACGACGATCTCAGGAACGCAAACCGGGACGGGGAATGAAACCGTCACGCTCGCGCCCATCGGAGGCGCGCTTGTGGCAACGGGCGGCGCACTGACGGCGACGTTGACGGCTTCAATTGGCGGTTCGACGTTCACAAGCGGAGATGTGGTTTCGCTGACGTTCACGAACGCGAACGTCTCGACGCTTCCCGTTACCGTGAGCCATACGCTCGGGGCGGGAGAGAGTGCGACGACGGTAGCCGCGGCTCTCAAAACCGCGATCAACGCCAACACGACCTTGGCGGCCATCGCCATCACGGCGACGGTGACTTCCGGCGTCGTGACCATTTCGCAGACGATCGGAACCGAGGCAGTCGTGTTCAACCCGGCCTCGGGAAACCTCGCGGGCGGGACGGGAACCTATGGCGCTTTCACGGGCTCGCCTACGGCATTCAATGGGCAGGGCAACCTTCCCGCCGTCAATTCCGTGTGCTTCCAAGACGGCTATTTCTTTTTCTCAACCGGCAAAAATAAGATGTACGCGACGGGGTTGAACGGGCTCACCGTCAATCCCTTGACCTATGTCACAGTCCAGGCGAAGGCCGACGTCAACCTCTCGCGCGTGATTGCGTTCTCTGGCCTCCTGCTCGCGTTCACGACGGGCTCTTGCGAGGTCTGGCAAGACGCGGCGATTGCTGCGCCAAACTTCCCCTACGCGCGCATCGCAATCCTGGAAGTCGGGCTCGCTCAAGCGAACGCGATCGACGGATGGGAAACCGGGTTTTCGCAACTGCTTTGGGTTGCCCAGGACAACGGCGTCTATTACCTGCCGCCGAGCACGTTGAGCCTTCCCACAAAGGTATCTCCGCCCGATCTCGACCGGCTTATCGAGGCGGCGATTCGCGCAGGCAAAACGCTAGAGGCGAGTTGCTACGCCTCGCAGGGCAAGAAATTTTGGTCGATTTCCTCGCCTGATTGGACGTGGGAGCTCAACCTCTCGACGAAGAAATGGAGCGAGCGCGTATCGCTCAACGCCGGGCAATTCGGACGATGGCGCGCGACGGGCGGCCATCCGGCTTTCGGGAAATGGCTGGCCGGCGATGAGCAGACCGGAAACTTGCTTTATCTCGACGACACGAATCCGAGCGAGAACGGCGCAACTCAGCTTTGGCGGATGGAAAGTGGGCCGGTCTCGGCTTTCCCCGAACAGCTTCGCGTTTCTCGTGCGGATTTCAATTTCGTCTTTGGCGTCGGGCAGGCGGTCGGCAATCTGACCATGACGGTTGCGGGCGCAGCGGCGGGGGCGGGCGGCGCTGTTGTCTTGGCCGTCAACACGACGGCCCAGGTCAGCAGCAACGACGTGTGCGCCGTGTCCGGGATCGTCGGGACGGTTGAGGCCAACGGCAACTGGATCGTGACGGTTATCGATGCGACCCATCTGTCTTTGCTTGGCTCATCGTTCTCGAACGCGTACACTTCTGGCGGGACGGCCGTCGATCTCACGGTAGCGAACAACGTGACGAACCCTCAAGTCGCAATCTCGATCTCGAAGGACGGCGGGGTAACGTGGTCGAATCCGCTTGTGCGGGCGCTTGGCCAGCAACAGAAGACGCGCCGGACGCGTTCTTATGTTATGGGGATGGGCGTTGCGAGTGCGCTTGGCGACCGCTGGCGGATCGACATCACGGACCCGGTTTACGTCTCATTCATGGGCGCGACGCAATCGAGCGACCCGAGATATGTAGGAGCGTGATGTGGCAAGCCCCGGAATCTCAGGACAAAACGCGGTCGTAAATACGACCATGCCTTCGCCGGGGGTTCCGTGGGTTGACGCCTCAGGTCGGCCTACGCCTGCATTTGCTCAGTTCATGACGGCCCTTGCGTCTGGCAATTTCTCAAACATCTTGCCGAGCGCTACAGATGACGCGTCCGCGGCGAAAGCGGGCGTCCAGGTCGGCGGGGCTTACATCAACGGCGGGTCGCTCGCCATTCGGCAGAAATAGAGGCTTCCCATGAGCGTTCTTTTAAACGGCGCGAACGACGCGGCAAGCGACCAAATCTCAGGCATTCAGCAAGGCTTGAGCCAAGCGACCGGGAGCATAAATCAGGGAACGCAGGCGCTCAACACCAACTATGGGGCGGCTCTACAGCCGTTTATGCAGAATTACGCCGGTGCGCAGCAGGGGACGGCGGCGCTCGGGAATGTGCTGGGGTTGAACGGCGCGTCCGGCAACCAGTCGGCGAACGCCGCGTTGCAGACCTCGCCCGGATATCAGTTCGCGCTTCGATCGGGCGACAATGCCGTGAACGCGGCGGCGGCGGCCAACGGCACGTTGAACAGCGGAAGCCAGTTGAGCGCGCTCTCGAACCAGAATCAGAACATCTCGCAAGGGTCGTACAACAATTATGTGAGCGCGCTTGAGCCGTATCTTGGGGCGCAGAGCCAAGCCGCGAGCGGAATCGCGGGCGTAAATACCGGGCTCGGAAACCAGACGAACGCCAATCAGAACGTGCTCGGGAACATGCAATACGGCGCGAATACGAGCATTGGCAATGCAAACGCGAGCAAAGACCTCGCGAATCAAGCTTTGTTTGGAAATATTCTCGGCGGCGGCATGAACTTGCTGGCCGGTTTCCTGTGAGGCGCTAGGAAATGGCTTTGACAACGGAACGGCTTCACGACATTCTCCACTACAACCCTGAAACGGGGATTTTTACGTGGCTTAAGAAACCAAGCCTATTTAGCAACGTAAAGGTTGGCGGCGTCGCCGGGTGCGTGAAGCCTCGCGGATATGTTGACGTTAGTTTAGACGGCATAACATATCCATGTCATAGGCTTGCGTGGTTTTACACTACTGGAATGTGGCCTAATCATCATATCGACCACAAGAATCTTAATAAGTCTGACAACAGACTTGAGAACCTTCGCCAAGTAACTAGTGCACAAAACTCGTGGAATACCCCTGTACTGTCATCTAATACTTCCGGGTTAAAGGGTACTCGTTGGTATAAGGCAAGTAAAAAGTGGGGAGCGTCTATTATGACAAACGGAGTAAATATTAATTTAGGGACATTCGAGTGTCCAGCCGCTGCTCATTTCTCCTACGTTGTGGCCGCTGATAAATATCACGGCGAATTCGCGAGGGTGTAATGGCTGTTCCGTTTGAGGTAGTCCCTTCCCCGAACTATCCTACGCCGGATTATGCGGCGTGGGGAAAGACGCTCGGCAATCTCGGAAATACGTATCGCGAGGGGCAGAGCCAGCGGAACGCTCTCGCCAATCAACAGATGGACCTCGACACGCGCCGCGCGTTTCAAGGCGGCGTCCCGACCTTGCCAGATGGCTCGCCGAACATTCCCGAAATGGTCAAGATGCTTGCCCAGCGCGGCGGCGTGACGGACGTCATGTCGCTCATGCCCATGTGGAATCAGCAAGGTCAGACCGGACAGGTCAAGGACGTCATGGCCTCGCTGTACGGCGGGCAACCCGGCGCGTCGCCCGCGTCCGGCATCCCGACTTTGCCGCGTGCGAGCGCCCCTGTGAATGTGGCGGACTACCCCAAGCCGGACCCGACGCAATTCCCCGACACGCCGCAGGGTCACGACGCCTATATTTCGGCCTATGCCTCCTATGACGCGGCGCAAAAAGGACTCGATCCCACAGCCGTCGCCGGAATCGCCGACAAGATCGCGCATGGCGAAGGCAACAACGCAACCGGCTGGAAATCGCCGAACCTCGCCAGTACGGTTGACGTGAAGAACGGGCAGGCGTTTTCGTTCGGCGACTTTCAGGAAAATGTCCGCGACGGGCTCGGGACCGACGCGCGCAAAGCTGGCATCGATCCGGCCGACCCGAAGCAGTGGCAGGCGGCCGACCGTTATGCGATCGACAGCATGGTCAACGGCGGGCTCGGACCTTGGAAGGGCGACGCTGAGGTCAACGCGCTCGCGCAGCAACAGCGCGCCGCCGGCTTTCCGCCGAGCGCGGGCGCATCTTCCACAATGTCTCCGCCGTCCGCCCGCCCCGCCGCACCGCCTACGGGAACGCAAGGCCAACCGGCGCAGTCGCCTCGCGACCAATTGCGCACAGCCATGCTGGCGCAGAATGGGGAGTTCGGCCAGCTTGCGCCCATGCCAGGCGCTCCTTCGCCGCAAGGGCAGGCTGCGCCCCAACAACAGCCGCTTGTCCCGCAGCCGAAGAACGTGATGGGCGCTAACTCGGCTGAGGAATCGATTGCGAAGATCGACGGCGCGATTTCAAAGCTAATGGGTAATCAGACGCCGATGGCTAGGGCGTTCGTAAACTCGCTTGAGAAATCGAGAGAGGAATTTGTTAAGGCTATTAGCCCGATTAGGGTTGGAGACACGCTCGTCGATCCAAGGACGGGGAAAGAAATCTATCGGGGCGAGGCTTCGACAGAAAGGGCCGCGAAAACAGACGCCGCGAAAGCAGCGTCGGCGTCATCGGACGATCAGGCAAAAGACATTGCTGAGGCGATCAAAAAAGGCGAGCAGCCTCCTTCATTGGTCGGGTTATCTCGCGCTGGCCTTGCTGGGAAAGTCAGGCAGATATTGGCGAAAGACAACTTCGACTATGCGAAGGCCGCGCTTCAATACAAAGCGGCGGAAAAGCAAGTTGCGTCGCTCAATGGCCCGCAAATGACGAAGTTTGCAGGCTTGGCAAAGAGCGTTGTCAACACGATGGACGAAGTTAAGGCTCTCGGAAAAGAGCTTGATATGTCTGGGATACCGGCGCTTAACTCCGTAGAGTTGGCTGCGTATATCCAAACACAAGGCAATACGCCGAAGGGAATTCTTGCGACCAACTACGTCGAGGCAGTGAATACGCTGAAAGAAGAATTCACGTCGCTTGCGCAAGGCGGCTACGCGCCGACAGAATCGGCATGGAAGCTGGCAGATCAGCAAATAAACGGGAACTATGGCGTCAAGCAATTGGCGTCGTCTCTCGACGAGGCGCAGCGGCTTATCAACCTCCGTTTGGCTGCCATCCCTGGGTTGAGTACGATGGGGCCAGGGGCGGCTAACCAGTACATGCCGGGGAGCGGGCAACAGCAGCCGGCTGCGCCGCCTGCAAACGGCGCACAAGGGGCGGCTATGCCCCCCGGAAATTACGACTATGATATGGCGACGGGCACGTTTAAGTTGAGGCAGTGATGGAGACGAAAATGAAATGCCCGCCAATTCTTCCGAATATGGCGGGCACTCAGGCCCCGCCACTAACATCGGGATATAGAGCATCGTGACCATCACCGTCAACGCCAACGGATCGTCGTTCAACTTTCCTGACGGGACAGATGCGGCCACGATCCAAAGCGCTATGAGGAAGCACTTTGGCGGGGCGGCTGGAGATGGGAAGCAACAGCCTGCCGCCCCTATGGGATGGGGCGAAGTTGCCAGCCAAGCGATAACGAACGCCCCGTCGAGCGCGTACAACTTCGCCAAAGACATGGTGCAGCCTATCGTTCATCCGATCGACACGGCGAAGGGGCTTTACAACGTCGCGTCCGGCGCTCTCGACCAAGCCGACGCCGCGACGAATGCCGCACTCGCTCCGATAGTCGACCCGTTCATTCCCAACTCTCTTGGCGCTGAAAAACTGCCTGAAAAGACATTTGGCGAACGCTACGATCACGCGCTTGCCGCGCAAAAAGGCAAGTGGGGCGGCGACGAGAAATATTCGAATGCGGTCGGATCGTATTTCGCCGATCGGTATGGGAGCTTGGAGGCGGCCAAGAAAGCGCTGGCGACGGACCCGGTAGGCGTTGCTGGCGACTTGAGCGTGATCCTCACGGGCGGCGGAAGCCTCGCCGAACGCGCCCCTGGTGTGCTTGGGAAGGTCGGCGAGGTCGCGCGCACGGCTGGCGATATTCTCAACCCCGTCATGGGGCCTGCGAAAGCGATCGGCGCAGCGGCCGACGAATACAAGCGTCTGGTCAAGCCCGTAACTGCGCCGACGACGGATGCTCTCTACGAGGCGGCAGACGCTGCGTACAATCATCCGTCGATCGAAGAGCTTATCGTAAAGCCGAGCGCTCTTAAACAATGGAAAGATGAGACAGTCGTCGCGCTAAACCGTAAGGGGTTCAACGCTAAATTGTCGCCGAAATCCTTCGGTATTGTTGACGAATTAGACGCCGCCCCTGCCAATAGTTTTGTTTCCGGGCAAAACGTTGATACTTTGCGCCGGACCCTCAAGAAAGCGGCGGCTTCCACTGACCCTACTGAGGCTGAGACCGCCAGGGCAATGATTTCCTCGCTCGATGACTTCCTTGGGAATATCCCGAAAGACGCCGTGTTGCGCGGCGACCCGGCCAAGGTGTCCGAAGCCCTTACGGAAGCCCGCGGCAACTATGCGGCGGCAAAGCGCAGCGATGTGATCGATGACAAACTTGAGCGCGCGGACAGGCAGGCGGGTTCTGCCAATAGCGGCATGAACATTGACAACGCCACGCGCCAGCGCATCAAAGACATCTTGAACAGCAATAAGCTCAAGCGCGGGTTTTCCAAAGACGAGATCGCCCAGATGGAGAGCATCGTTCGGGGAACCCCGGTGCAAAATGTCTCGCGCCGACTCGGCAACATGCTCGGCGGCGGTGGCGGGCTCGGGACAACTCTTGTCGGTTCTGTCGGCGCAGCGGCGGGGGCGTCCCATGCCGGGCCTCTCGGCGCTGCGGTCGGCGCGCTCGCGCCCGTCATCGGCTACGCGTTCAAGAAACTTTCCGCCGCCATGTCGCAAGCTGACGTGCGTAAGCTGCAAGAGATTGTCAGGTCCAGGTCGCCGCTCGGTCGCCAAATGCAATCCTCAGTTCAGAAATTCGGGCAGGCCAGCGTTGCCGCAACCGGATCGCCGACGCCGCAGAATATCGCGCGCCTCATGCTCGCGTCTAGGAACTTATCGAGCAATCTAACCGACGCCGGGCTCGACGCGACGCCGGAATCGATCATCGGCGCGCTGGCGGGGCCGGGCAAGGGACAGAAATAATGGCGGGTACTTTGAACATCGCGCTCGCGCAACAGTTCGATATCAACGGTCAGCCGCTTGCCGGCGCACAACTGTATCTCTTCGCAGTCGGCACCGTCGCCACGCCTCAGAATTCATTCTCTGATCCTGGGTTGACGTTGCAGCAGACATGGCCGTTGGTCGCTGACCAATACGGCCGAATTCCGATGTTTTATTTGGCTGACGGATACGTTCACGCACGGCTGACGGACGCGCTCGGCGTCGTGATCTTCGACTATCCGTCAATGCTCGTCGTCGGCCCCTC
>Ga0302320_10012018_pt1 | contig 18234 bp, 16 predicted proteins | sample Bog_T0_3_FD_202130 | JGI IMG/M metagenome (GOLD analysis project Ga0302320, IMG submission 202130) | Peat permafrost microbial communities from Stordalen Mire near Abisko, Sweden - Bog_T0_3 | ecosystem: Environmental > Terrestrial > Soil > Wetlands > Peat | place: Sweden: Abisko, Stordalen Mire...
GCCGAAGACGACCGAGGTGTGCTTGGGAGCACATCGCAGGGAGTTTTCGGCCCTTTTTCGAGAGCGGTTTGGATGAGATTTGGACGAATTTCGTGAAATCTTCGGGTTAGAGATTATGTCGAGGGCTTCGCAGGGAGGATGAAGCCGACGCACTGGCGTGCGCGGCTCATCTCCCGCCGCAATCAGGCCAGGGCGGCCTCGTAATTCCTCTCGGCCGCATCCCAGTCCACGACGTTCCAGAAGGCCGCGATGTAGTCGGGTCGGCGGTTCTGGTAGTGCAGGTAGTAGGCGTGCTCCCAGACGTCCAGCCCGATGACGGGCTTGCCCCCGAACCCGGCGACAGCCTTGCCCATGAGGGGGCTGTCCTGGTTCGCGGTCGAGCCTACGCCAAGCTTCCCGTCGGCGGTGAGGGCGAGCCAGGCCCAGCCGGAGCCGAAGCGCGTCGTGGCGGCCTTGCCAAATTCCTCCTTCAGCCTGTCGAATGAGCCGAATGTCGAATCGATCGCCGAGGCGAGCTTCCCCTTGGGGGCTCCGCCCTTTCCTGGGCCGATGGCGAGCCAGAAGAAGGAGTGGTTGCTGTGCCCGCCGGCGTTGTTTCGCAGGCCGGTGCGGATGGCCTCGGGAACCTTGGAGAGGTCCGCGATGAGCGCGTTGACCGGAAGGGCGGCAAGCGCGGGCTGGTCCTTCAGGAGGTTGTTGGCGTTATTGATGTAGGCCTGGTGGTGCTTCGTGTAATGAATCTCCATCGTGCGGGCATCGATGTGAGGCTCCAAGGCGTTGTAGGCGTAGGGCAGTTTAGGGAGTTCGTAGGCCATGGGTAGAGCGTTCTGAGTTTTTGTTTGTGGAGACAAACCAATGCACCGGAGTGGGCGAACGTCAACTGACCTGGATTGTTGGCTATGTCCTGAAATGGCGAAGGCATGTCCTCTCTCGTCGGGAGCTGCCAAGACCCAGACCTCCGTCAAGACCCGCCGCCAAGATCCGCCGGCTGATGCCGGCCAGATGGCGGCGCAGAGACGTCGGTTAAGGCAGCTATCTCCTCGCGAGGACACGCCTTCGCCACTTCAGGACGCCGCGCGAAAACTCTTTACACCAGGAAACCTCTGGCAGAGTCATTTGTTCCGCGGGTGGAAGCGGGCGTGCTGGTCGAGGAGGCGCTGCGATTCGACGGCGGTGTAGATCTGGGTCGTCGAGATGCTCGCGTGGCCGAGCATTTCCTGGATCGAGCGGAGGTCGGCGCCGCCGCTGAGAAGATGGGTCGCGAAAGAGTGCCGGAGCAGGTGGGGTTTGACGGACTTGGCGATGCCCGCGCGCTTCGCGTACATTTTCACGATCATCCACAGCCGGACCCGGGAGAGCGCGCCGCCGCGGGCGCTCAGGAACAGCTCGCTTCCCGTGCCCGCCTTCACGAAATGCGGCCGGCCGGACTCGACATAGACCGAGAGGGCGTCGCACGCCCGCCCGCCAACCGGCACGATCCGCTCCTTCGACCCCTTGCCGAAAACGCGCAGGAAGCCCTCCTTGAGGTCTAGCTGCTGCAGCGTGAGCCCGGCCAGTTCAGAGACGCGCAGCCCGCTCGAATAAAACAGCTCGAGAAGCGCGCGGTCCCTCAGGGCCGCCGGATCGCCGCCGACGGGCGCCTTCAGCAGGCGCTCGATCTCCGCGGGCGAAAGGGTGTCGGGCAGGCGCCGCGAGAGCTTTGGGCCGGCGAGGAGGGCGGTGAAATCGTCGTTCCTGTAGTTCTCGCGCACGAGGAAGCGGGCGAGGACGCGCAGGGCGGAAAGTTTCCTTGCGAGGCTTGCGGGGGACAGACCCCTGCGGCTGAGCGAGCGCAGCCATTCCCCGGCCTGCGCCGAAGACACTGTCCGCCAGTCTTTCGCGCCCCGTCCGGCGAGAAACGCCGCCGCCTGGTCCAGGTCGCGCTGGTAGTTCTCCCGGCTGTTGCGTGCGAGGCCGCGCTCAAGGTCCAAGAAGGCGATAAGGGCGTCGATATCGCCCGCAAATGCCGTCGGCGCTTTGCTGGCAGCCACTCGATCGGTCCTGGGGCGGCGGGCCATGCAGCGCGGATAGCCTCTGGAGGCCCTCTAATACCGCCTGCGCGGGGGAGGGGGCGAGGTCGGATTGGTTTCCTTCATTCGGAAGGTGATCCGCGCCTTTTCCAAATCGTACGGGCTCATCTCCATCTTCACCGTGTCGCCCGCAGCGATCTTGATGAAATTCTTCCTTAGTTTCCCCGAAATATGGGCCAGGACGATGTGCTTGTTCGAAAGCTGGACCTTGAACATTGTGCCGGGAAGCACGGCCACCACCTTTCCCTCCACTTCGATCGCATTGCCGTCAGACATGGCTCTTGCAAACGCGGGAGGCGATTTGGGTGCTTTGGCGGGTCATCATGCAAAAGGGCACAAGGCCTTGAAAAGGCCCTTGTAAGGCTCGAAATGAGTCCCTAAGTCAAGGTTTTAGGTTAAACCAGGCCTGGACACGCCGACGAATCCCCCCTCCCACCGAAGGTGACTCCCCCTTTTGACAAACGGTTTCCGTCGCAGCTTCTCCGGGACGACGAGTTCTTCATGAGCCTGGCGTATAATCAGGCGATCGATGCCTGGCGGGAGGAGGAGATTCCGGTCGGCGCGGTGATCGCGATCGGCGGCGAAGTGGTGGCGGCGGCCCACAACCGGGTGGAGGGCGGAAAGGACCCGACCGCGCACGCGGAGATGATTGCCCTGACCCAGGCGGCCGCTAGGGTCGGCGACTGGCGCCTCGAAGGTGCCACGGTTTTCGTGACCAAGGAGCCCTGTCCCATGTGTTCGGGCGCGCTGCTTATGGCCCGGGTGAAGCGGGTCTGTTACGCCGTTTCCGACCCGAAGATGGGCTGCCTCGGCGGGGCGACCAACCTCAACGACCTCCCGGAGGTGAACCACCATTTTGAAATCGCGGCCGGCGGGGTCCTGGAGAACGAATGCCGCGAACTATTACAGGCGTTTTTTCGGCTTAGAAGAACCGACGAGACGCCGCCACCCCGGGCGTGAGGCGGACACCGGTTGCGAAATGCGCGGTCGCAGCCCAGCTATCGGGCGGCAGGTCGGCAAACTCACCCACCACTGGCAATCGCAAGAAACCCCTTGACGGTTTTGGGATTCACGGCGTCATGGTTCGGCTTTAACGGCCGTGAAAATCAATGTGTTTGTTACGCCAAAGAAAAACGTCTTGGACCCACAGGGAGCAGCGGTGGGTCACGCTCTCGAGAGCCTTGGATTTTCCCGGCTGAAAAGCACGCGGATCGGCAAGCTGATCGAGCTTGAGGTGGAGGGGGAGGATTCACCCGAATTCCGCAGCCGTCTGGACCAGGTCTGCAGGGATCTTCTGAGCAACCCCATCATCGAGGACTTCCGCTACGAGATCGCGTCCCGATGAAAGTCGCGGTCCTGCAGTTTCCCGGGTCGAATTGCGATCAAGACGCCTTCCATATCTTCGCGAGCGGCCTTCGCCTTCCCACCCGTTACGTCTGGCACAAGGACACCTTCCTGGGTGAAGCGGACCTGGTCGTCATCCCCGGCGGCTTTTCCTACGGCGATTACCTTCGCTGCGGCGCGATCGCGCGGTTTTCGCCTGTCATGGCAGCCGTGCGGGAGTACGCCGCCCAAGGAGGCCTTGTCTTCGCCATTTGCAATGGTTTCCAGATCGCGTGCGAGGCGGGGCTCCTGCCGGGGGCGCTCATCCGCAATTCGTCGCTCGAATTCCGCTGCCTGACGTGCGAATTGCGGGTGGAGGACAGCACGGAGTCCTTCAACGCCGGTGCCCTCGGCGCGACGGTCCGGGTTCCGATCGCCCACGGGGAGGGCAACTACCGGATCGACGAGGCGGGCCTGGCGCGGCTCGAGGCAAATCGCCAGATCCTTTTCCGCTACATCCACAATCCGAATGGCTCGATCTCCGGGATTGCCGGAATCAGGAACGAGCAGGGCAATGTTTTCGGCATGATGCCGCACCCCGAACGGGCCTTCGAACGATTCCATTCGAGCCGTGACGGACTGGCGGTCGCCAAGGCCGTCCTGGCGACCCGATTTCCCGAGTTCTCAGCGAAATCCGCAGTCCCGGTCGTTCCTGTTTAGACGCCGGGGCAGCCTCCAGCCCGAACCCTATCGATGGCCGAAGCGCAACCCACACTCACGAATCCAAAGCCGGCGATTTCCGCCCCCCTCCCTCCGAATCCAGATCCGATTCTAAACAAGACGATTACGGAGGAATTGGTGCGCAAGCACGGCCTCCTTCCGGATGAGTACGAGCTGATCCGCCGAAGCCTCGGCCGCGAGCCGACGCTCACCGAGCTCGGGATATTCTCGGTCATGTGGTCGGAGCACTGCTCGTACAAGAACAGCCGCAGGCTTCTCAAGGGCTTTCCGACTGAGAAGTCGGGGGAGACGAAGGGTTTCGGGCGGGTGCTCGTCAAGGCGGGCGAGGAAAATGCCGGGATAATCGACGTGGGCAACGGCTGGGCGGTGGCCTTCAAGATCGAGTCGCACAACCACCCGAGCGCGGTCGAGCCTTTCGAGGGTGCGGCGACCGGGGTCGGCGGAATCATCCGGGACATCTTCACGATGGGAGCGAGGCCCGTCCTGCTCACCGATTCCCTCCGGTTCGGGGACCTCAGTTCCCCGGTGACGAAACGCCTCCTGCGCGGCGTCGTGGCGGGGATCGCGCACTACGGCAATTGCGTGGGTGTTCCGACGGTGGGCGGCGACGTCTATTTCGATCCGAGCTACGAGGGCAACCCCCTCGTCAACGCGCTCTGCCTCGGGGTCCTGCGCCACGACCAGATCCGGCTTGGAAAGGCGACCGGGGTCGGCAATCCGGTCTACTATGTCGGCGCGGCCACGGGCCGCGACGGGCTGGGCGGAGCGTCGTTTGCCTCCCGGGAACTGAGCGAGGCGAGCGCCGCCGACCGGCCGGCCGTGCAAAAAGGCGACCCCTTCATGGAAAAGCTCCTGATCGAGGCGTGCCTCGAGATGATGGCCGTTCCGGGGCTTGTCGTCGGCATCCAGGACATGGGAGCCGCGGGCCTGACGTGCTCGACCTGTGAAACCGCCAGCCGCGGCGGCGCCGGCATCGAGATCGAGCTCGATCGCGTGCCCCAGCGCGAGAGCGGCATGAATTCATACGAAATCATGCTCTCGGAGTCCCAGGAGCGGATGCTTGTCATCGTTCAAAGGGGCCGCGAACCCGAGATAGAGGCGATTTTCGCCAAATGGGACCTGCACGCCTCGAACATCGGCACCGTCACCGACACGGGCCGGATGCTCGTTACGCAACACGGCGTCCCCGTGGCCGACATCCCGGCGCCCGTCCTGACCGACCAGGCGCCCCTCTACAGCCGGGATGCGCTCGAGCCGCCCTCGCTGGCGATCACCCAGGCTTGGACTCCCGCCGCCCTGGCCGACCTCGATGCGGCGGGGGCCAGGGCCGCGCTGCCAAGGCTGCTCGGACACCCGACCATCGCCTCGAAGCGGTGGATCTACCGCCAGTACGACCACATGGTCCAGCACGGCACGGTCGTCCTGCCCGGCAGCGATGCCGGTGTCGTGCGGCTGCGCCTGGGGAAGAAGCAGAAGTTCATAGCGATCAGCAACGACTGCAACGGCCGGTACTGCGCCCTCAATCCGAGGCGCGGAGCGATGATCGCGATGGCCGAGTGCCTACGCAACCTTGCCTGCACCGGGGCCGCCCCGCTCGCGATGACCGACAACCTCAATTTCGGCAATCCGTACAAGCCGGAGAACTTCTTCCAGCTTGGCGAGTGCGTGAGCGGCCTCTCCGAGGTCTGCCGATTTTTCGACGTTCCGGTCGTCGGCGGCAACGTCTCGCTTTACAACGAATCGCCGGCCGGGGCGATCGACCCGACCCCGACCGTGGCGGTCGTGGGCCTCATCGAGAAGGAGCGGCAGGTGACTCGCCAGTTTGTCCGATCTTCCGCCGAGAAACTGATCCTCCTCGGCGGGGCGCCCTTCGAACTCGGCGGCAGCCAGTACCTGGGGGTGATCCACGGCCTGAAGACGGGCGATGCCCCCGCGGTCGATCTTGCGGCCGAAAAGGCCCTGGATGAATTCCTTCTCGGGCAGATCAAGGCGGGCCGGCGGATCCGGGCGGCCCACGACCTGAGCGAGGGGGGCCTCCTGGTCGCCGTCGCCGAGATGCTCTTTGCGCCGGCGCCCGCCGAGGGCGCGGCTCCGCCGGCATTCGGCGCCGTGCTCGACTTGACGCCCTTTGCTGCGCCCCGGCTCGACGCGCTACTCTTCGGCGAGAGCCAGGGCCGCATCGTCGTCGCCGTGAAGGACGAGGGGCCCGTCCTCGAGGCGGCCGCGGCCGCCGGCATCCCGGCGTCCCTGATAGGCCGGGTGACCCGCGGGCGGACGCTCTCGGTCTCGGCCGGCCCGTTTTCCGCCCGCTGGAAAGTGGCGGAGTTGCGCCGGGTGTGGGAAACGAGTATTGAATCGGCGATGGCGCGCCCCGGACTCGACTAAGCCCAGAAGGCCAACCTGCGATGAGCGAATTCATCTCCCACGAATGCGGCGTCGCCCTGGTGCGGCTTCTGAAGCCGCTTTCGTATTATCAGGAAAAATACGGAAACCCGCTCTGGGGCTTCACGAAGCTCTTCCTCCTGATGGAAAAGCAGCACAACCGGGGCCAGGACGGGGCGGGCGCCGCCTGCGTGAAGCTCGACGTGCCGGCCGGCGAGCCGTTCATGTTCCGCGAGCGCAACGTCAAGACCGCGCCCCTGGACAAGATCTTCAAGCTGCTTCTCAGCCAGTACAACCAGAAGGTCGCCGACGGCCTGATCCACCCCGAATTCCCGGCGACGGTGAAGAGCCATTTCGATTTCGGCGGCGAGCTGCTCCTCGGGCACCTGCGCTACGGAACGAGCGGCGGGTACAACCTGAGCGCCTGCCATCCGTTCTTCCGGCGCAGTCCATGGCCCACGCGCAACCTGGCCCTGTGCGGCAACTTCAACCTGACGAACACCCGGGAGCTCAACGAGAGCCTGATCGCGATGGGGCAGCACCCGATCTTTGCGACGGACACGCAGGCCATCCTTGAGAAGATCGGCTTCTTCCTGGACGAGGAGCACGAGGACATCTACCACTTCCTGCGCAAGAGGGAGCTCGCGGGCGAGGAGCTCTCCAAGAGGATCAGCGAGGATCTGGACTTGACGCGCGTCCTCACGCGCGCCTCGCAGAAATGGGACGGGGGCTACGTCCTTTGCGGCCTCATTGGAAACGGCGACGCCTTCGTCGCGCGCGACCCGTCAGGCATCCGGCCGTGCCATTATTTCCAGAACGACGAGGTCGTGGCCTTTGCCTCCGAGCGCGCCCCGCTGATGACCGTCTTTGACGTGTCGGTCGATGATGTCCGGGAGGTGCCCCCCGGCCACGTCGTCGTCATCAAGCGCCGCGGCACGATCACCGCCAACCCGTTCACCGCGCCCCTGCCGCGGGCGTCCTGCTCCTTCGAGCGGATCTATTTTTCCCGGGGAAATGACATCGACATCTACCGCGAGCGCAAGGCCCTCGGGGGAAACCTCGCCAACCAGGTCCTGCGCGCGATCGACGGGGACTGGGCCAACTCGGTTTTCAGCTTTGTTCCCAACACGGCGGAAGCGGCCTATTACGGGCTGATGTCCGCGCTGCGCGTGCTTAGGCGCGACGAGGTCAAGTCGGCGATCATCGGCGCCTGTCGGGAGGGCCGCCTGACGGAGTCGGTCCTGGACGAGCTGATCCTGCGCAACTGGCCGCGCGGGGAGAAGGTGGTGAGCAAGGACATCAAGCTGCGCACGTTCATCGGCCAGGAGAACATGCGAAAGCAGCTTGGAAGCCACGTCTACGACATCACGTATGGCTCGATCAAGCCGACGGACAACCTCGTGTGCGTCGACGATTCGATAGTCCGGGGAACGACGCTGCGCCGCTCGATCCTCCGGATTCTCTCCCGCCTGAACCCGAAGAAGATCGTCATCGTCTCGACGGCTCCGCAGATTCGATACCCCGACTGCTACGGGATCGACATGTCGGCGCTGGGCAACTTCATCGCGTTCGAGGCTGCTGTCTGCCTGCTTAAGGAAAGTGGCCGCACCGACGTCCTGGATGATGTCTATCGCGCTTGCCGGGAAGAGATTACGCGGCCGGTGGGCACCATTCTCACCAACCACGTGCGCCGCATCTACGAGCCGTTCACCCCCGAGCAGATCTCGGCCAAGATAGCAGAGTTCGTCCGGCCGAAGGGGATCGAGTGGCAGGGTCCGGTCCAGGTCATCTTCCAGACGATCGAAAACCTGCACAACGCGGTGCCAAACCACTCAGGGGACTGGTACTTCACAGGAAAATACCCCACCCCCGGGGGTTACCGTGTGGCTAACCAGGCATATATCAACTACTATGAGAAGGCCGACGGGCGTTCGTACTGACTATGTCGCTTAGTTACGAATCATCCGGCGTCCGCTACGATCGGCTCGACGCATTCAAGCGGGCCTGCCAGCGGGCAGCGAGCGGCACAGTCGATCTGCTGAAGGACCACGGCTACCGGGAACCGGCCGCCGTGCGGGGGGAGAGCGCCTACCTGATCGAGGCGGACGACCACTACCTGGCCCATGTCGAGGAAGGCCTGGGGACGAAGAATCTCGTGGCGGACGCGGTCGAAAAGGCGACCGGACGGTGCTTTTACCGGCAAATCGGCGTCGACACCGTGGCCACGATCGTAAACGACCTTGTGACCTGCGGGGCGCTTCCCATCTCTGTCGCCATGCACGCGGCGGTCGGCGATTCGGGCTGGTTTGCCGACGAGCGGCGCGCAGGGGACCTGGTCCAGGGGTTCGCGGAAGGCTGCCGGACGGCGGGTGCGGTCTGGGGTGGGGGGGAGACGCCGACTTTGCGCGGGCTGATATCGCCCGAGGCGATCGTTCTGGCGGGCTCCGCCATCGGTCGGATCGCCCCCAAGTCCCATCGCATCATGGGGGATGTTTCCGAAGGCGATGCGATCGTGTTTCTGGCCTCCTCCGGGGTGCAGACCAACGGGCTGACGCTGTGCCGCCAGCTGGCCTCCCGCCTGCCTGAGGGCTTTCAGACCCGCCTCGAGGACGGAACCCCCTACGGGGAGGCCCTCCTCGCCCCATCGGCAATCTACGTCGGCTTTGTGCGCGAATGCCAGCGCCGCGGGGTGAAGCTCAACTATGTCGCGCACGTGACAGGCCATGGCTGGCGCAAGCTCATGCGCCTGGAGGAGCCATTCGTCTACGAAATTGCCCAACTTGGCCCGCTGCCGCCTGTTTTCCGGTTTGTAATGGAAAAGGGGCCTGTGTCCCTCCGGGAGGCCTATGCCACGTTCAACATGGGGATTGGTTTTGCCGCTTACGTGCCGGCCGGCCAGACCGAGGCGGCGGTGGCGGCGGCGGCGGCATCCGGCTGCGTGGCATGGGTGGCGGGCCGCGTTCGGAAGGACGGGCACCGCAAGGCGGTCGAAGTGCCGTCCCTCGGCCTGACGTTCGAGGCGGAGACGCTCCAGGTCCGTTAGCCCGAAGATTTCATGAAAACGGCCAAAGATCGCCAAACCGCCGAGGGAAAAGGGTCAAAGACGACCGAGGTGTGCTTGCAAGCACATCGCAGGGAGTCTGAGGCCCTTTTCCGAGAGCGGTTTGGATGAGATTGTGGCCGAATTTCATGAAATCTTCGGGTTAGGGGGGTGGGTGGGCCTTACGGCTGGCGTAATGGCCAGCGGGTCAGTTTGCTCGACCTGTGGTCTGAAGGTTCCTGCGCAGCTCACGCGCATCATTTGGGCGTCGGGAACGGCGGACCGCCAAGGGGCCCGACGCCGGTCTTGATGCGCGTCTTGGGCTTGCGAGCACAGGACCGGAAGGCCGCAGGTCGAGCAAACTGACCCGTTGGCACATTTTGCTTGCAAGTTGACTAAAAGGTAAACAATTTAGGCACATGGGTAGAACAAGCGATGCGAGGGAGCGTCTGATGACAGCCACTCTCAACCTCATGTGGGAAGAGAGTTATGGAGCGGTCACAATCGATGACATCTGCCAGCGAGCCGGGGTGAAGAAGGGCAGTTTCTATTATTTTTTTGACTCAAAAGCGGACCTGGCTGTGGCCGCCCTGAACCGGCTGTGGGAGGAGAGCTGGAAGCCCCATCTTGATGCGGTTTTCTCACCCTCGGTTGAACCCATGGACAGGATTACCGGGTACCTCGAGTCTGTCTATGAGCGGCAGGCCGAATTCAAGGAGAAGTTCGGGAAGGTGCTCGGCTGCCCGGTATGCTCGGTCGGATCGGAGATCAGCACGCAGGACGAGAAGGTTGGCGCCAAGGTGAGGGAGATCTGCGCGCAAAAGCGGCGCTATTTCGAAACGGCCATCCGCGATGCAGTTGCCCAGGGCGCGATCGAGGCCTGCGACCCAGCCGAAAAGACGGCAAGTTTGATTGCGTTGATTGAGGGCATCATCTGCCAGGGACGGATCATGAACGACCCGGAAATCATCAAACACCTTCCCGTCATGGTACTCGACCTGCTACGGGTCAAGGCGCAGGCCTCGTCCGCCTCCTCGGTGCTTGTCTTGAATAGCGTATTATAGAGGGAACTTTATTTTGACTCATTTTACTAACTAACCAGTCAACTATTAATTGTATGACCCATTTTCAGGAATATCGATTTAAATCACGGCACAATGGGCTATTCGGGGTCTATCCCTAGATGCAAAGTGCGAAAGAAAATCTTTAATAAAATGATAACGAATAACTATCAAAGTTTTCCCGAGAGTCCGGCTCCGGCGGCCGTTCGCGAGGAACCCCCGGACCACGATAGTCTGAAGCTCTATCTCGAAGAGATTGGCAAGACGCCCCTGCTGACGCTTGCCCAGGAGATCCAGCTGGCCGCCCGAATCCGCAAGGGTGAGAACGAAGCCCGGCAGCAAATGATCAAGGCGAACCTCAGGCTCGTCGTTAAGATTGCGATGGATTACCGCGATTTCGGCCTTCCCCTGCTGGACCTGATCAGCGAGGGCAACATCGGCCTGATCAAGGCGGTGGACCGTTACGATCCGTCCAAGGGAGGGAAGCTGAGCACCTATGCCTCCTGGTGGATCAAGCAGTCGATGCAGCGGGCCCTGGCGAACCAGTCAAAGACGATCCGCCTGCCGGTGCATGCCGTGGCGAGGATTTCCCAGATCCGCAAGATGACCCGCGCCTTGACAGAGAAGCTGGGACGCGACCCGACCGACGAGGAATTGGCGGCAGAGCTGCAGATGCCCCTGGCGAAGCTTGCCCACCTGCGGTCCGTTTCGGTGCATCCGGCGTCGCTCGACGCCCCGATCGGCGACACAAGCGACTCCTCGTCGCTTGGGGAGCTTGTGCGCGACGAAAACGCGACGGACCCATCGGACATGCTTCGCGAGAAGAACCTCTCATCGGACCTCGGCGAGGCCGTGCGCTCCCTGGGCGATCGCGAGGCCGAGATCATCCGGCTGCGTTTCGGCCTGGAAGGGCGCCAGGAGGCGACCCTCGAGGAAGTCGGAAAGAAGTTCAATGTGACTCGCGAGAGGATACGCCAGTTGGAGCAGATTTCGCTAAAGCAGATGCGGCGCCTGATCGAGAAGCGCGAAGGCCAGCGTTCGCCCGAGGAAATCGCGGCCGACGACCGCAGCCGCGTCCGGCAGGATGTAATTCGCGAGTTCGCCGCCTCAAAGAAGGCGCAAGTCCTGGCAAACTGAACGGCGCTGTCGCCTGGAATTGGATTTTGATTTGCAGGGCCGCGGGGTGCGGTTACCTTGCGGCCCTTTCCCGTCCATGAGGTTTCCCCGAATTCTTCTGGTATCCGCCTCCATCGCACTCGCCTGCGCGGCTTATCTCGTGTTCGCTCCGAACACGGGATGGTCGACCGACTATGAGGCCGCGAGGGTCTCCGCCGCGAAATCCGGCAAGAAACTCATGCTCGATTTCACGGGCTCCGACTGGTGCATCTACTGCAAGAAGCTCGACAAGGAGGTCTTTTCGACTCCCGAATTCAGGGAGTTTGCCAAGGACTACGTCCTTGTTTGCCTGGACTACCCCAAGGGGAAGGAGTTGCCTGAGGCCGAGAGGAAGCAAAACGACGCATTGCAGGCGCAATTCAAGATCGAGGAGTTTCCGACCGTAATCATTGCCGATCCTTCCGGGACCGAGGTCCGGCGCGCATCCGGCTATGAGCCGGACAGCGGGCCCCAGGCCTACCTGGCGCAATTCGCCCAGCATTGAGCCGCGCGGAAACTATCGCCATCCGGGCGCTTGCGTTTCTACAATTCTCCAGTGCACACGATTCTCGTTGTCGATGACGATCCGGCCCTTTGCGAAGTGATCGAGCTGCATCTGAAGGATTCCGGCTTTGGAGTCCTATGCGCCACCGGCGTCGGTGCAGCGGCAAAGATCATCGCCTCGCATCAATTCGACCTGCTTTTGACCGACCTGCTGATGCCCGATCAGGACGGACTTGAGCTGATTCGAGCCCTGAGAAAAGACCGCCCAACGCTGCCGATTGTGGCGATGACGGGAGGCGGCCTGTTGAGCGCCGATGTTTACCTCAATATTGCCAAAGTTTTTCGCGTGGACGGCGTCCTGCGCAAGCCATTCAGCATGGATGAGTTAACTTCGCTCGTCCGCAGGCTGGTCGAGGGAGCGCAGGTCAAGGGCGGATCCTGACAGGGCCCCGGGTTTTCATGTCATAAACAACCCATAACAAAGAATGGGGTTGCACAATACATACTGTGTGAATGCATATGAATTCAGTATGTTATCGACCTCACTGAGTGAGGATGAATTTGGCCGCCCTCCAGGCCCGTCGATTCGCCTGGCGCCCAGGGGACTGCGAGGCATTCCGCCTGGCGCGCGGCCGCGGTCGCGGGAGGATGGCTTCGTGCTCGGCTTCAAATCCGGTTCTGGACAATTTCCACCTGCCTTTACCCCATTCCCATGAGTTCCCAGACCTACCACCCAGCCACGCTCGCGTTGCATGCGGGCCAGGTTCCCGATCCGACGACCGGCGCCCGCGCCGTTCCAATCTACCAGACGTCGTCCTACGTCTTCAAAAGCACGGACCACGCCGCTGCGCTCTTTGCGCTGAAGGAATTCGGCAACATCTACACGCGGCTGATGAATCCGACGACCGACGTCTTCGAACAGCGGATCGCCGCGCTCGAGGGCGGCACCGGAGCCCTTGCCGTCGCGTCCGGCCAGTCCGCCACGACCCTGGCGCTCCTCGCCATCACCCAGGTGGGCGACGAGATCGTCTCGGCCAACAACCTCTACGGCGGCACCTACCAGCTCTTTCACTACACGTTTCCAAAGCTCGGCCGCACCGTGAAGTTCGTCGATTCGAAGGATCCAGGGGCATTTCGCACGGCCATCTCGCCGAAGACGCGGGCGATCTACGTCGAGACGATCGGCAATCCTAAGCTCGACGTGCCCGACTTTTCAGCGATCGCCGAGATCGCCCATGGCGCGGGCGTGCCCCTCGTCGTCGATAACACGGTGGGCGTCGGCCTTGTGCGCCCCTTCGAACACGGCGCCGACATTGTCGTCGCCTCGGCGACCAAGTACATCGGAGGCCACGGGACGAGCATCGGCGGGGTGATCGTCGATGGCGGCAAGTTCGCCTGGAACAACGGAAAGTTCCCCGAGTTCACCGAGCCCGACCCAAGCTACCACGGGCTCAAGTTCTGGGACGTGTTCGGCGCCTTTCCGGGCCTTGGAAACATCGCCTTCATCATCAAGGTCCGGGTGCAGCTGCTGCGCGACCTCGGCCCTGCGCTGAGCCCGTTCAACTCGTTTCTCTTTCTCCAGGGCCTGGAGACCCTCCATCTGCGCCAGCGCCAGCACTCGGAGAACGCGCTCGAGGTCGCGCGGTTCCTCAAGGCGCACCCGCTTGTCAGCTGGGTCACCTACCCGGGGCTGCCCGATGATGCGAATCACCGCCTGGCGGCGCGGTACCTGACTTACGGATACGGCGGCATCGTCGGCTTCGGGATCAAGGGAGGGCGCGAGGCCGGCCGCAAGTTCATCAATTCGGTGAAGCTCCTATCGCACCTCGCCAACATCGGCGACGCGAAGAGCCTGGTCATCCATCCCGCCACGACGACCCACCAGCAGCTCACCCCCGAGGAGCAGAGGGCGACCGGCGTCACCGACGACTACGTGCGCCTGTCGGTCGGCATCGAGGACGTGCGCGACATCCTGGCCGACATCGACCAGGCGCTTCGCAAGGCCGTGGCCTGAGTTGCGACTCAACGGGCCTTGCCCGACGGGAGCGGCAGATCGTCCGGCGGATTGGGCAGCAGATAATTCGCCAGTTCGCAATGGTCGAGCCCCTTGATGCCCTCGACAATGCAGCGGGCATTGAGGATCGCGCCCTCCCAGTCGGTGTGCTCGGTCTCGTGTTCGGGATAATATTCCCGCGTCACCTTGTCCTGGCCGGCGGCGTCGAACTTGTCCGCGATCAGGGCTCCGGAGTCGACATACAGGGCATTCTCCTGTTTTGCGGCCGCCTCGTCCCATGCGGGAAAGGTCGTCGAGCGCACGACCTTGCCGTCCTTCCATGAATTCTTCGGGTCGGGCGACAGAACGATCTCGCAGACGGCCCCCTTCGCCCGGGCATCGGTGATGTACTTGCGGACATACCACCCGAACGTGTGCACGATCTCGTGCTTCTTGGTCAGCAGATTGTCGATTTCCTGGGTTTCCTCCCCATTGCCCTTCAGCGTGCCTCGAGCGCGGGCCTTGTCGTTGACCGGGCTGGAATCGTTGCTGCCGAACTGAATCAGCAGGTAGTCGCCCGGCTTCATGTCGGCCAGCGCGTGGTCCCACAGTCCCATGGACTGGTAGGTCCGGGTGCTTGTGCCGCCGAGGGCGAAGTTGACGACGTTGATCCGGCTCCGGTCGAAGAATGAGGCGATGGGGTTGCCCCAGCCCCACTGGCCGTCGTTGCCGGTGTCATGGCCGTTGCGGACGGCCGAGGCGCCGACGATCCACAGCGTGGGAAGATTGGGATTCAGGGTGTAACGGGCCGCCCACGCCGACAGCTTGGGGAGGGCCGGCATGGTCGTCTGGGCGAAGGCGACGGTTGAAAACAAGCCGGCGAGGACAAGCAAGGCATGGGGCAGTTTGGTCATGGTTTGTCGTGGGGTTTCCGTCTGGGACACGACGCAGATGAAGCCGGGAAGTTTCCGGCCGAATGCATTAATCCCTCTTTTTCTGGAATGCGCAAATGGCTGGCGGATCCCTCCCGCGCAACAATCAAGATGTCGTCCGAGCCTCAATGGCCGAGAGGCGCCTGGTCACAACCTCGGCCACGAGAAATCCCGCGGCGCACAGAACGGCCGCGAGGTAAAAGGCCGCCCCCGGAACATGCCATTTTCCAGGCTGGATGAAATAGGCGAACACTCCGGTGAACAGGTACGGTCCCGCGATCCCGGCGATTCCGTTGAGGCTCATGTTTGCCCCCTGAAGCTGTCCGTGTTCTGAAGGGGAAACGTGCCGGGTCATGATCTGCTGTGCCGCGGGGCCGAAGAGCCCCATCCAAGCGAAGACCGGAATTGCGGCGCAGAAGACCAAACCTGTCGGCGCGTAGCCGTACAGGGCGAAGCCCAATGCCGCGGCGGCTATCCCGATGAGGAGAGCCTTCCGCTCACCGAGGCGCTTGAGCATTCCCTTTACCAGCACCCCCTGCACCACCACGTTGCAGATGCCCACCAGGGCGAGTGTTGAACCCACGAGGCCGGCAGACCAGTGATACCGATACCCGGCGTAAAGCACGTACACCGTGTAGAGGACGTTCATCGCCAGATAGAGGAAGAAGTAGACGGTCGAGAGCCCGAGCAGCTCGCGGTGGGCGGAAAGCAGCCGCAGCGACCCCACCGGGTTGGCCCGTCTCCAGGAGAACGGCCGCCGCACATCCTTGGCGAGCGATTCGGGCAGGATGAAGAATCCGTACGCGGCATTGAGGATCGTCAGGATCGCCGCGACCCAAAACGGCGCCCGAGGGCTGAAGGCAGCCAGGAATCCGCCGATGGCGGGCCCGGTGATGAAGCCGATGCCCCAGGCCGCACCGATCTTCCCGAACCAGGCTCCGCGTTCCTGCGGCGGCGTGACGTCGGCCACATAGGCGATGGCGGTGGGGTAGCTTGCCGCCATGATTCCTGAAATCGTCCGGCCGACAAAGAGCCAGGCAAGGCTTGGCGCGTTCGCCATGACCAGGTAGTCGCAGCCCAGTCCGAAGCAGGAAATAAGAATGATCGGACGGCGGCCAAATCGGTCCGAAAGGGCTCCGAGCAGCGGCGAGGCGATGAATTGCATCAGCGCCCACACGGTCGTGAACCACCCATAAATTCGCGCGGCCTGGCCCGTGGCGCCGCCGGCAAAGCCAAGGACCAGATTGGGCAGGACCGGGATGACGACACCCATGCTGAGCACGTCCAGAAAGACCGTGAACAGAATGAACGGAACGGCCGCGCGGCGCTGGTTTGACGGCATGGCGAAAGGGGCGGCCTAGTTCACCGCTCCCAAATTGGAGGGCTACGATTTTCAGCGGCCCAGGCGGAGTCTTTTGCTGCGCTAATTCACGCTAGCGTTCAAAAGCAGCGTGGCTAATTCGATGAAGATTCTCGGCCCTCGGCCCTGAAGTGCGCGGTTTGGCATATAGTACTAATACGCCAGCAGGCCTTTACGTGATTCATTGAAGACCGGCTCTCTTCGATATGCAAGATGCGGATATCCCTGAGGGCGATGTCAACGGTGTCCGGCGCGGTGATGCATGCGGTCCATTGAAGAGCTAACGCGCGCGCACCGTCCTGAGCATTTGATCGAATGCCGGCGCCAGTTCTTTCACCGTTTGGGACGGCCCCGTGACAAAGAAGAGGAGGTTGGTGTTTGGAGCGTGGATCCTAGTCAGATATTCTGACCACGGACTGCCGCGCCATGTGTAGTCGGCGAGCCAGCTCAAAGCCGGGCGTCCGTCGATCGTCTTGTCGACATAGCTGCCGTCGCGAATGGTGTAGCCGATGAATTGCGGCATCTTGCGGCGTTCGTCCTGCTTGCTGAGCGCCGACTTCCGCAGGTATTCCATGAGATCCTCCGGCGACGCCTCCCTGGGAGCGGCATTTGTTTCATAGTAGAGGGATGAACGGGCGGCCGGGAACCGTGGACTGCGGAAATAAATCGTGGTTGCCCCGCCGCTCTGGCGGCGAGCCCCGGCCAGCATCCAGCCGTCAGGCAGTTGGCCCGAAACACCGGCCTGCTTGTCGTGGAAGGAACCGTTGAGACCCGCGACTTGATCGAGCGGAACAGCTTCGCCGGGCAGCCTCGAGGGCGCGTCCTGGAATTGCTCTAACTGCACGGCGCCGATTTGCACGTTCCCGTTCCGCACGATCGGCACGGCAATCACCCTGGGCAGGGCGGTCTTTCGGCCGAAGTACGGCCCGCCGGTGTCGGCGAGCAGGGCGAGGGCATCGTCCGGGCTAATACCCGGCCTCGGAATGCTCAAGTTCGCCCGCCAGAGCAGCACCTTTTTCCGGCTTTGCGCGTAAGCCTCAAAGTCATACGCAGCGACGACCGCAAAAAAGACTCCCGTTCGCTCGGCGTTGAGGACCGGCCCCCGCTCGAAGTCCAGGGTGAGGTTGTCGAGGACTCTGCCTCCAATCACGTTCAGCATCTGGTTCTCGTTCATGATCCCCGAACGGGCGGCGCCCGTGACCCAATCGGGGATGGCCTCGCCCGAATAGACGGCCAGAATCAGACTTGGCGCTCTTTCCAGAACGGCGCCATGGATTGGATCCACGGACCAAAGCACCGAAGCGGCTGCGGTTGGCTTGGAATCCAGGCCGGGCGCCGCGGGGCTCAGAGAATAGATTCCCTCCTTGGCCTCGAGCATTGCCTCCGTGAGAGGCATTTTGCCCGCTGCATTGAGAATCAGGGGATGGGAGCCATCCGGATATTCGGGAACCGTCACGACCGCTCCGTCGGCATACGTGAGTTGGCCGGCCGCGTTGATGCGGCGGGCGGGATTCATCACCAAATAATTCTCCCTTGCGAGAGCGGCGGCCAAACGCCTTTCAAACCTCGGCGCTGCGTTGGAACCAACCCACTTTGCCTGAAACTCCACATCCCACCTGCCCTCCATGAGCGGCAGATAGTAGGCCGGGTGGCCGGCGGAAGGATGCGGGACCG
>Ga0302320_10012019_pt1 | contig 18233 bp, 10 predicted proteins | sample Bog_T0_3_FD_202130 | JGI IMG/M metagenome (GOLD analysis project Ga0302320, IMG submission 202130) | Peat permafrost microbial communities from Stordalen Mire near Abisko, Sweden - Bog_T0_3 | ecosystem: Environmental > Terrestrial > Soil > Wetlands > Peat | place: Sweden: Abisko, Stordalen Mire...
ACAATCCGTCGCTGTCGGGCCGGCTCCCTACAAGTCTTTGGTCAAATCCCAGGTCGCCCCAGAAGTTGTGAAACCACAAGATGTTGGGGTAACCTTAGTCAGATAAATACCCATCCTGAAGAGATTTGGTGCGTGATCAATCAAATCTGGTCCCATCTCTTCCCAGAGAAAGAAGCGTTCAAATGTCACAACCGGACCTTTTACGCCGCGATGATCATCGGGATTTCGCGATGGTCCGATACCAATCCAATTTATCTTTCGGGCTATATCCTCCGAGCCGCGATCCGGGCTCTTGCCGCCGACGCCAACTACAGCATCAAAAGAATAACCCCTGACCCGCCCCATGCAATCATTGCAACCGAATTCGCCCGAGGTGTTGGGATCGCCTGTATGCGTCCGCTTGTATACCAACGTATTCAGAAAATGCTTCATCAGCTTCGTCTTTCGCATATTCTCTCTTCCTTGCAAGCTTGGCCGAGTGCCCCAAGGCTCGATTCTGAGACCTGGGATTCAGCCAAGTGGGGCTCTACGACCCTGACTTCTTTTCGATCTTGGCCCAGGAGTCTTTTAGGGGGAGGGTGCGGTTGAAGACCAAGTTGCCGGGAGTGGAGTCGGGGTCGAGGCAGAAGTAGCCTACGCGCTCGAACTGGAAGCGGTCTTCGAGCCTGGCATTCGCGAGTGATGGCTCGAGCTTTGCGCCGGTGAGGACTTCCAGGGAGCTGGGGTTGAGGTTGTCTAGAACGTCTTGACCTTCTTCCAGGTCGAACGGGTCGGCTTTGCTGAAGAGCTTGTCGTAGAGGCGGATTTCGGCGGAGAGGGCGTGGGCGGCCGAGACCCAGTGCATGGTGGACTTGACCTTGCGGCCGTCAGGGGAGTTGCCGCCGCGGCTCAACGGATCGTAGGTGCAGTGGACTTCGACCAGGTTGCCGGCCTCGTCTTTGACTATGGAGTGGGCGGTGACGAAGTAGGCGTTGCGGAGGCGGACCTCTTTTCCGGGAGAGAGGCGATAGTACTTGGGCGGAGGCGTCTCGCGGAAGTCGTCCTGATCGATATAGATTTCGCCGGAGAAGGGAACCTGGCGGGTTCCCGCGCTGGGATCCTCGGGGTTGTTGGCGACTTCGACATACTCCGCTTGACCAACAGGGTAGTTATCGATGACGAGTTTGAGGGGGCGCAGGACGGCCATGGCGCGGCGGGCGCGGTGGTTAAGGTCGTCGCGCTGGAAATGCTCGAGCATTTCGATGTCGGTAGAACCGTTGGTGCGCGAGGCGCCGATGGCGTTGCAGAAGGCGCGGATGGCTTCCGGTGTGAAGCCGCGGCGGCGGATGCCGCAGAGGGTGGGCATGCGGGGATCGTCCCAAGCGCTCACACGCTTTTCTCTTACGAGCTGTAACAGCTTCCGTTTCGAGAGCATGGTGTAGGTGAGGTTGAGGCGGTCGAACTCGATTTGTTGCGACGGGAAGATGCCCAACTGCTCGATATACCAGCGGTAGAGGGGCTGGTGATCCGCAAATTCCAGAGTGCACATGGAGTGGGTGACGCGCTCGATGGAGTCGGACTGGCCGTGGGCATAGTCGTACATGGGATAGATGCACCAGTCGTCGCCGGTGCGGTGATGGGTGGCGTGGAGGATGCGGTACATGACGGGATCGCGCATATTCAGATTCGGCGACGCCATGTCGATTTTGGCGCGGAGCACGCGCGAGCCATCGGGGAATTCGCCCTGCTTCATGCGGAGGAAGAGGTCGAGATTTTCTTCGATGGAGCGGTTGCGGTAGGGCGAGTCTTTGCCGGGCTCGGTGAGGGTGCCGCGGTGCTGGCGAATCTCGTCGGCGGTGAGGTCGTCGACGTAGGCCTTTCCGGACTTGACGAGCTCGACGGCCCATTCGAAGAGTTGGGGGAAGTAGTCGGAGGCGTAGCAGAGGCGGTCCCACTCGAAGCCGAGCCAGCGAACGTCGGCCATGATGGAGTCGACGTACTCCTGCTCTTCTTTTTCGGGATTGGTGTCGTCGAAGCGGAGGTTGGTTTTGCCGCCGAACTGGTCCGCGAGGCCGAAGTCAATGCAGATGGCCTTGGCGTGGCCGATGTGGAGGTAGCCGTTGGGCTCGGGGGGAAAGCGGGTCTGGACGACGGCGTCGCCGTATTTTTGGGTGCGGACGTCTTCGGCGATGATGTCGCGGAGGAAGCTGGAGGGGGCGGCGTCGGGGCTTGGATTGACTGGGCTTTCCGGATTCGAGTTGGTCATGGCTTTCATTCATTATCCCACTGGGGGGCTGTGCCCAAGAAGAACGGCGCAGAAGATGATCGAGCTCGCACCGCAAATGAGCATCCATCCCAAGAAGCTGGAAAGCGGCGGGTGTCCCCAGTCTTTTTGTTTTGGTAAGGTTGCGAAGCATGTGTTTGCAAGATTGAAGCAGCCGCGTAAGGCGGTCAGGTTCCGGCGTAATCCGCAAGCAGGGAGTCCATGGCATCACCGACGCCGTAGCCCAGGTTGTGGCAGATTGTGCGCACACGGTCCAGCCGGACGATCAGGGCGTCGCGGTCGCCTGCGAGTAGCTGACGAGTGATCTTGAGAGCCTGCTCGAACATACTGACCAGAGCATCAAGGTAGCCTTCATCCTGGTAGCCGAGATCGTTGGAGAAGCCAGCGGCGCGTTCGCAATAAAACGCCATCAAGTCTGCGAGCCCGGCGGGTTCTCCAACGGCCTTTCGGTAACTTGAAATGGCCTTTTTGGCATTTGCGACAGAAGTATTCTGGTTCCGCAATACGTCCGGCCAGAGCCAGCGGTCCAGCGTTTCCTTGTAGGGCTCCAGAACGTCCTCGCCCAAGCCAAAGCGGGTGTGAAGAAAAGTCCGATTGTCCTTTTGGGCGGCATAGAGATCGTGAATCAGGCCCATTAATCCCTCCCGCTCAACGCCGGCGAGCTTGGCCTTGACATCTGTCCATGTGGGCTTCGATCGTGGATTTCGTTTCGTCATAGGGAGTTAAGCCTTTTACTCGTTGGTGATGCTATCGGTTTCGCTGGTTTGTCGCTGTTGCGGCGGGCGGGGAGAGGGCTCGGGCGGCAAGACACCGCAGGATGTGTGGCCGAATCGGGAACCGGGACTGACGCTATTCGGGCGGCAACCCATTGAGCGAGAGCAAGCGGCCGACCGGGTAGTCGCCGATGTGATTGGCGAGGAACCAGAGGGAGTGCTCGTAGAAGAACTCGAGGCGGGCGCGGGGGTTGGCGGCGAATTGCGCGTCGGACTGGAGGCGGTGCTCGAACTCGGCTTTGAGCGCGGGGTCTTTGGCGAGCATTTCGAGGGCCAGCTTCTCGAGGACGTAGCCTTCGCCGTATTCTTTTTGTTCGAAGATGGGGTCGAAGAAGCCCCAGCGCAGGGCGGAGTCCGGGGCCTCGGGCTCGAGCCAGTGAATGGCGACTTTGGAGAGGCGCTGATTGAGGGCGACGACCACCGAGCCGGCGGGAAAGGTGATGGTCTCGGTGGTCAGAGAGCATTGGCCGAAGCGGCTGGTCTGAGACGGGCCGAACTCGCCGCTCACGATGGGGTGACGGCCTTCGTAGGGGCGCGCCTGCCATTGCATTCCGGAGCAGTGGTAGCGCTCGACGCTGCCGGTCCACTCGGCAGTGGTCCGACGCAGGTTGACGTCGTGGGCGGCGAGGACGTCGATCACCTGCGTCCACTGCGGTGGAACGATGTAGGCGGCAGGCGGCTTGATGGAGGCGGTGACCTTGGCGCCGGTTTCGATGGGCAGGGTGGTGTTCCAGGGCTCGTGGGAGTAGGCGATGGCCGGTGCGCCGCTGATTTCGCTGATTGCGCGGGTGAATTGGTAGCCCTTGAAGGCGACGGGCGTTGTGTCGCCGGTGGCGCTGGTCGAGAGCGGGAACTTGGCGGCGCCTGGGGCTTGAGTGCCGAGGCGCGCAGCCTCCGTGTCGGCCTGGTGGTTGAGGGCGATGAGTTTTGCGGCATCGCGATTGATGACTTGAAGCAGGGCGCGGAGGATTTCGTAGTTGCCGGTGACGCGGGTTTTGTAGTCCTTGAGCATGTGCAGCTCGACCAGCAGGCCGGGTCGGTTTTCAAGAATCATCTGGCCGGTCGAGAAGCGCGGCGGGTTGGTGAAGAGGCTCAGGCCCTGGGTGGGATCGTCCTCGTTTTTGAGGTCGATGAGCGAAGGGAAGGCGAGGTGGCCGGCGGCGTTGACCTTGGCGGCGAGTTCGGGGGTGACGGTCTCACGGATCCATTGGGCCGTGGCGGGCGCGACGTCCGGGGTTTCATCGATGGAAAAGGTCACGTCGTACTGGTAGTCCATACCGTCGGTGACGTGGTCGTCGACGAAAAAGTCGGGCAGCCAGCGGTGGAACATTTTGAGAAAAGCGCGGGTCTCGGGCGCATCGGCCTTCATGTAATCGCGGTTGAGGTTGAGGTTGGTGGCGTTGGCGCGCCAGCCCATTTGCTCAGGCCCGTTCTGGTTGATACGGTTGTAGGACGATCGGCGCTCGTGGCCGTCGATGTTGTAGACGGGGATGAAGACGAGGACGACGTGCTCTAAAAGGCGGTGCTTCGCACTGTTCTCGTTTTGGACGAGATCGCGGAGGAGGGAAAGGCACGCGTCTTTGCCGTCCATTTCGCCGGCGTGGATGGAGTTTTGGACCAGGAGGATGGCGCGGCCTGAGGCGTGAATGGCGGCGGGCGAGAAGACGCCGTCTTTGGAGACGATGACGATCTTGAGGTCGCGGCCTTCGCCGGTTTTGCCGAAGTTCTCGATTTTGACCAGGGTGGGCGCGGCGGCGGCGATGCGCTCAAGATATGCCACGGTCTGGGCGTAATCGGGCGTGGTGCGGTAGCCGCCGATCTCGGCCGGGGTGCGCCAGTCGGTGGTGGTCTGGGCTGAGGCTGGGCCAGCGGCCGCAAAGAGCAAGGCGAACAGTCCGGGCGTGAGGAGCTTGAGCATTGCGAGCTTCCTTCCGATGGGATTCTTCGTGCAGAGGAGAAAACTCGATTTTACCGGAGGCGGGGGCTGTGTGGGGATGTTGCATGTGAGGGCCAAGGAGCCCTTTGTGAGCGGCTCCCTGAGCGTTGGTCTTGGATCGGGATGAGCTCAGGCCTTGCTGGTGAGCTCGACAGTGAATACGTCGTCGGAAGTATTCCAACCAACGGGGATCAGCGCATCGGCCTGGCCCTGGCCATGAACGGCGACTCTGAAAGTGCGCAGCGGCTTTCCATTCAGTTTCAGGATCAACGGCCAGGTGACGATTCGGGTTGTCTGCGGGTTCTGATCGCTGCTCTGCACGGCCACCCTCACGTTGTGCGCGCCCAAATGGTAATCTTCGTCGATCTTCACGATATGGAATCCGAAGTCGATGGGTTTTGAATCCACGAGGCTTATTTCGGTGGGCAGGATATTCCATCCTTCCGCGATTAGATGAGGTTCCTTTCCATTCAGCAATGCAGTGCGGAAGGCGACGGTCAAGTGTCTCTTCTCGCCGGGCAGCATGGTGAGTGCATTGTCGCTCCAGAAACAGGGAAGCACCTCGCATCCTCGATCGCCGGCCAGAATGGACAAGCTTGCGTTGACGGCGGGCGCGGAGCTCTTGTTTTCCACGATCAAACGATATGTGGTTTCATTGCCGTCGTGCGATTGCCCCTCGACGGACAACGAGAGCCTGGTGGGCTCAATCTTGAGTAGATCATGCCACTTGCAGTCCCTTTGCATCCAGGTAACCTGACGATCCACTTCTGTTCCGTTTCTGTCGCGGAGAGTTAGCCCGACAAAGTAGAACCGGCCGTCGCTTACTTCATCGGGAAGCTTGCCAACAGGCACAGTGAGGTCGGCGGGCACATCGAGGGTCCATTCCCTTGTGGCCACCTGAGCGCCCTCGATGGAGTGGACTTGAACAGATATGCGCATGGCCTTCTGGTCGGTGGCCAAAGTGCTGACGACCTGGATTCCACAGTCGTCGATGCTGGTTTGAACATGAATGGGTTTCAACGCTGCCTTCATGCCGTAGAAGCCGCTGTTGCAACACAGCCACCAGTCGTAGACCTGCTGGACCATGCTGGGCCATGCGGCATTTGTCTTCCATAGATGTGTGCCGGCGTTGCGGGGGCGGGCCTTGTTGGCGGCTTCATAGATGGCGCGATAGGCAGAGTTGGTGTAGAGATCGCACATGAACAAGTATTCGGCCACGCTGGAGGGCAGGCCGAGATCGGCGTGGATGATTTCCGGCGTAGCCCGGTAGTAAGCGTCAGTCCCGTCGTGATAGCTCAATTCCTTATCGGAAGCCTGGGCGCCGAACTCATTGCCGATGAAGGCAGGCATGGGCCCGGAGAGCGAGTTGATGGGTGGCGGCGAGGTCAAGCCGATCTCGTTTTTGCAGACGAACTGCTTTTCCGTTGCGTAGAGCCTAAAGTAGTCGGGAAGGCGGATGAGCGCATAGGGACCGCCGCTGGACATGTGGATAGGCTCGTTTTCCCACGAGGGGTCATTGCTGGAGCAGGGAAGCCAGGGCCGCGTGCCGTCGAGCCGGGGCAGCATCTCGTTCTGCATGGGCGCGCCAAAGTCGCGCTGCGGAGCCGCTTCGTTGCAGCCCTCGTAAAGCAGGAGGCTGGGATGGCTGCGCATTCTCAGGATGCAATCTTCCATGTTGCGCAGCAGCAGCGCCGCATCGCAAGGGACAGTGCCCCAGCAGTTCGGGTCCTCGCGCACGAAGTGCTTGGCGTAGGTTCTTTCGATGGACGTGCGCGAGAAATCCTGCCAGACCAGCAGGCCCTGGCGGTCGCACTCGTCAAAGAAGACTTCAGGGGGAATGATGCCGCAGCCGTTGACGCGGACGACGGTGTGGTTGCCGGCGGCCATGAGGCGGGCTTCGTCGCGATAGCGCTGGGCGCCCCAGCTCATGAGGAAATCAGGAACCCAGGCGCCGCCGCTGAGGCGGAAGATGCGGCCATTGACGGTGAAGGCGCGTCCGCCGCTGGGCAGGACGAGGGTGCCGACGGTGCGGATGCCGAGATTGGATTTGGCTGAGCTGGCCATCACGCCGGCGATCCAGATTTCGACGGTGAGTGTGTAGAGTGGATGGTCGCCGTAGCCAACAGGCCACCAGAGCCTGGGGTTCTGCATGACGAGTTCGGGATGGTCGGTCGCGTCGAAGATGAACTCCTGCGGAGCGCCAGGGGCGACATCGATCTTTTTGCGCAGCTCGATGGTTTTGAAGGTGAAGCCGTCGGGTTCGATGCGGATGCGGGCTTCAGCATGCACGGGCTTGGGCGCGGCGCTTTCGCAATGGAAGCGGACCTTGAGCCTGGCCACGTCGTTGGTTGCGTTGAGAGTGGTGAATCCGGCGGGATCGCGCACGGCGATGTCGCCTGTGTCTTCCAGCCAGATGTGCTGCCAGATGCCGACGTTGCGGTCGCGGCAGGCGGCAATCCAATCCCAGCCGATGCTGCAGTACTGGGTGACGTTGCGGCTGATTTCTCCATCGCCGCCGTTGGGGCCATAGCCGCCCATGATGCCGCCGAGCTGCTCGTCGACCGGGTCGCCGGGGAAGTCGAGGGGATGGATGCGGACAGCGATGGCGTTGGGGCCCTGGCGATGGATGACGTCAGTTACGTTGAAGCGGAAGCGCTCGAACATGCCCGCTACTTTTTCGTGATCGGCAACCAGCTTGCCGTTGACCCAGATGTCGGCGCGGTAGTTGATTCCGTCCAGATGGAGCCAGACAACCTTGCCCTTGAAATCGGCGGGCAGCTTGAACTCGTTACGGAACCAGTAGGGCTTGGCCCAGGGATTCTCCTGGTTGGGCAGATGGCTGAACTTGTTGAGGTCGTAGCGGAGGTTCTGTTCCGGGCAGGCGTCGGGAATCTGGAGGTTGTTGAGGCTGACATAGGGGTCGGGATAGATGCCCTGACGGATGAGCGTGGCCTGGGTGGTGGTGGGCACGGTGGTTGCGTACCAGCCTTCGGTTCCGGAGAAGCCGGGCTGGGAAAAAGAAGCGCCATGATCGCCGCAGAGGGCTTCTTCGCGCATCTGCCAGTCCTTGTGAAGCACGAGGGCTTTTTCCGGCGCGGCGCCGAGAGGTGTTTCTTCGATGGCTGGAAAGCTGGGTGCGGCAGTTTGCGCCTTGGTCTGTGCGGCCTGAGCCCCGAGGGGTGAGCACTTTGCCTTGAGGGCGGCCCCGAGGGCCGCCATGGTGATGACAAACTCTCTGCGATTCATGATTGTTCTCCTTCAAGCGGATGCGTTCCGCTAACGCCTGAAGGGTTGATGAGGCGCATCCAGGCGTGACGCAACCCGGCTCAGCGGGTGGCCTCGAAGGTCCGCTGACTTTGGGAGCACGATTCCGGGCTGGGTAATCTCACCGAGGAAAATATCACACAATCGGAGGCTTCGGCCAGCGTTTAATGGCGCGCGCGGTTGGCATCTCTTGGTTTTGCGGGTTTGGCCGGCGCGCGCTTCGGCTTGACGGGAATGCCGCTTCTTGCGATGAGGAAGTTTCTCTCGGCATTTTCGAGGTGAGCGCGCATGGCTTTGCGCGCCTTTTCCGGGTCGTGTTTGGCGATGGCGCTGAAGATGCGAAGGTGGTCGCGCAGGCCTTCCGCGGGGCCGGTGGGCACGCTGGCGGTTGCCCGGAGTTGCTCGGTGAGAGGCGGCACGAAGGCTCGCCAAACCATCTCGGCAATGGGGTTCTTGGAGGCCACGGCGACGGCGGTGTGGAAGTCGACGTCGGCCTGGTAGGGATATTTGGTGTTTCCCTTCAAGAGAGCGGCCTCATAGTCGGCAATGCTTTTGGAGAGGGCAACAATGTCCGATTGGTCCGCTTTTTCAGCGGCGAGGGAGACGAGTCCAACTTCAAGAATCTTGCGGAACTCAGTTTGGGCATCGCGTTCTTCAGAGTGAATGGTGGCAGCAAAGAGATAGGCGTTGAACCACGCTCCGGGTGAGGGTTGGTTGACGATCGCGCCGATGGCTGCGCGAACTGAAACCAGTTGAAGAGCCTGGAGCGACTTCATGGCCTCGCGGACACAGGTTCTGCTGACGCCCAGGGTCTTGGTGAGTTCCTTTTCAGTGGGGAGTTTCTGGCCGGGTTTGACCTTTCCTGACTTGATCTGCGCAAAAAGGTAGTCGAAGACGCGGGAAGTGAGCGTTTCTCGACGGATCATCTGGGCTCTCCTTGAGGGGCCGAGATGGGGTGGCCGTGGCGTCCTCTTGACAGTATAAATACGATTGTCATACCTTTCGGCTGCAAACTCCGAGGGCATCGATTTGTGTCTGAAACACCAGGGATGAACTGCGCCTCAGAGTTAAAGGGGCAAGGGAGGGGAAGATGAAAGACGAGCAGGCTTTTACGGCACTGGCGCCGATCTCACGGCGGACGGCTCTCAAGTCGGTAGCAGTTGTGGCGGCGTCGAGCGCCCTGTATCCGCCACTTGCAGGGTTGGCAGCGGCGGATCCAGCGGCGAGCGCATCCGGCTACACCATTGGCAGAATCGACAGCATCTCATCGAAGCCAGGCACCTATGAGCTGGTTGAGTTCAAGGCGCCGGTGCAAGGCGAAGGCCTGGAGCGACTCAATCCCTATCGCGCCGCTGAGCTTGCGCTGGACGCTGAGTTTACGCTTCCCTCGGGGAAGAGGATGCGGGTTCCAGGCTTCTATAGCGAGGACTATTTGCCCAGTGGCTCAGGGGCCACGGTGGTGGAAGGTTCGAAGGGCTGGCGGATTCGCTTTTCCGGGCCGGAGGCAGGGACTTACAAAGGGAGGGTTGAGCTGCGCGTGAAAGGAAAGCTGGTGGCTTCACGCGAGGCACCATCGTTCACGCTGACGAAGTCGCAGAGTCATGGGATGATCCGCGTCAGCCGGCGCGCGCCGCGCTATCTGGAGTTCGAGGACGGAACGGGGTACTTTCCGGTGGGGCAGGATGTCTGCTGGACGACCGACGTATCGAAATCGATCCCCAGCGCAAAGCTTGCGGACCCGACGCTGCCCTGGAACGAAGCTTACGCAAGGTGGTTTGGGCGGATGGGCGAGAGCGGCGCAACGTGGGCACGCGTGTTCATGAAGCCGAACTTTTATATGGAGACCGGAGAGCCGTGGGCGTGGGAGTTGGAGAGCGCCTGGCGGCTGGACAGGGTGGTGGAACTGGCGCGGAAGAACAACATTCACCTCTGCTTCTGCTTCAACGCGGAGAGGAGCGACGAAGGCGGCGCCTATCACGGGTCGATGGATTTGTTCCGGGCCTCGAATACGGCATGGGGCCGTCTGCTGCGCTCGCAGCAACTGGGGTTCGCCAGCTTTTTTACCAACGCGCTTTGCCGGGAGATGTACCGCGACAAGATCCGGTACTTTGTGGGGCGATGGGGCTACTCGCCCAACGTTTTCAGCTGGGAGTTCTGGAACGAGATTGGGACGGTGGAACATCGCGAGGGCACGGGGCCTTGGCTGCGGGAGATGACGGCATTTATGCGCGCGACGGATGCCTGGGGTCACCTGATCAAGTCAAGCAGCTCGGATGCGTGGGAACCGGAGCGCTGGGGCGAAGAGGATGGAGATCTGAACGATGTGCATCCCTACTTTGGCTGGTCGGGCGAGGAGGAGCCGAAGAATTTCGGGGAGTTTATTCCCAGGCACTCGGCTGCGCTCTACGCGTCGGGCCGGCCTTTCATTGTGGGTGAGACGGGCATTGCGCGCGAGGTGACGACAAGTTATGGGCTGGCAGGCGATCTGGCGGACAAGGACGTGACCTGCTTCCATCTGCATGAGGCTTTATGGGGTGGGCTCTTTGCCGGCGCTGTTGGTACCGGCATGGTGTGGTGGTGGGACGAGCATGTGGATCTGCACAACGGCTACTTCCGCTTCCGCGCGATTGCCAACTTTGTGGCCGACATTCAGTTCAACCATGAGAACTTTGTCCGTGGGCCGAGGGCCTATGCGTCAACTGACGAACTGCGGGTGCTTGACCTGATCGGCAGCGGTACCCGGTTGCTGTGGATTCGGCGCACGGGTCTGGACTGGTACAGCCTTGCGGTGGAGAAGGCGGTGTTGTCGCCTGTGGATGCGGCGAGCGTGACGCTGACTGGCATGGAACCGGGAATGTATCGCGTGGAGTATTGGAGCCCGGAGGAAGGGAAGCTGATCAAGAGCGCGGAAGTTGTGACGAAGAAGGCGTCGCTCGAAGTGCCTTTGCCGGAGGTGCGCAGCGAAATGGCGCTGAAGGTGAGGGCGCTGGGCCATGGCACTGAGGCTGGAGGCCCAACCAAGCACGGGTAACGGCGACGAGCGCGGAGGCTCATTGCAGTCTTGCCTCGACCGTCATGTGGTATGGTGTTCGGGTAAATCCCAGCCGCCGTAAAACATGGCTGTGAGGCAATCAGCCCGATTGCCAGCAGTCGTGCGTAGGATCCGGAGCGATTCCGGAGAGAAAGGAACGATGATGGCAGACATTCTTGAGTCTGAGGAATCCAATCAGATTTCGCGTCGAAGCGTGCTCAAGTCGATGGCCGGCGTGGCCTCGGTTGCTGCTCTTGAGCTACCGCTCAAGGGGCTTGCGGAGGCAGCGGCTCCTGCGAAATCCATCAATCCGAAGTGGTACGGCTTCAACCTGATGGAGTATTTCTCCACCGATCCGGATTGGATGAAGTATTTTCCGTACAAGGACGATGGGCTGTTTCCCGAGGACGATTTCCGGTGGATGAGCGATTGGGGATTCAACTGGGTGCGGCTGCCGATGGACTATCGCTTCTGGACCGACCCCAACGATCCGATGAAGATCAACGACAAGATGGTGGAACCGATCGATCGCGCCATCCGGCTGGGTGAGAAGTACGGCGTGCACGTGAATGTCGGGCTGCACCGCGCGCCGGGAGAGTGCATTCTGGACGGCATGGACGAAAAGGCTACCGGGATTCACATTACCCCGGAGAAGCTCAGCGTCTATCGCGACCAAACTGCGCTGGATGCATTTGTCTATCAGTGGATGTACTTTGCCGGCCGCTACAAGGGGATATCGAACGACAAGGTGAGCTTCAACCTGGTCAACGAGCCGATCGACCGGTCGCGCGGGAGGGATGTGAACGAGGGCAGACGGCAGTATGCGCGGGTGGCGCGCGCGGCGATTGCGGGCATTCGCGGCAAGGATCCGGGGCGATTGATCGTAACGGATGGGTATCCGGGCGGGAGCGCGCCGATTCCGGAGTTGTATGACACCGGCATCGTTCAGAGTTGCCACGACTATACGCCGTTTCAGCTCACGCATTACAACACGGAGTGGGCGCGGCCGGGCAACTATGGGTTGCCGGTGCCGAGCTGGCCGCTGAAAAATGCGCAAGGGACCGTGATCTGCAACAAGCAGAAAATTGCGGAGCAGTACAAACCGTGGGGCGAACTTGCGGCGCGCGGAGTTCCGATTCATTTTGGGGAGATGGGTTGCAATCGATACACGGCTCCTGCCGTGGCGCACGCGTGGTACAGCGACACGCTGGACATGATCGACAGCCTGCATTCAGGATGGGCGCTGTGGAACTTCCGCGGATCGAATGGGATTCTCGACACCAACCGGCCCGGGACACACTATAAGGATTGGCATGGGCACCAGTTGGACTTTGAGTTGCTGCAGATTCTGCAAGCGAAGATGAAGGGCTGAAAGGGAGAGACGATGAACGAGCATGAAAGCACGGAATCGGCGATGGCAGGCGAGGTTTCGCGTCGCACCGTGTTGAAGTCGATGGCAGGGATGGCTGCGGCGAGTGCGCTGCCTTTAAAGCTGCACGGCATGGATGCGCCGGCAACGATCGCCGGGTCGATCAATCCGCGGTGGTACGGCTTTAACTTGCTGGAGTATTTCTCTACCGATCCGGACTGGATGAAGCACTTCCCTTACAAGAACGATGGGATGTTTGTGGAGGACGATTTCCGGTGGATGCGAGACTGGGGCTTCAACTGGGTTCGCTTGCCGACGGACTATCGCTTCTGGACCGACGCCAACGATCCGATGAAGATCAACGAGAAGATGGTTGAGCCGATTGACCGGGCGATCCGGCTGGGCGAGAAGTATGGAGTGCATGTGAACGTGAGTCTGCACCGTGCGCCGGGATTCTGCATTCTCGACGGCGCCGACGAAAAGGCGCAGGGCATCCATATCACGCAGGAGAAGAACAGTCTGTATCGCGACCAGGACGCACTGGATGCATTTGTTTACCAATGGGTCTATTTTGCGGAGCGGTACAAGAGCATCTCGAGCGAGAAGGTCAGCTTCAACCTGGTGAACGAACCGATCGAGCGTCCGGGCCGCAGTGCCACCGCCGACGGCGAGAAGCAGTACGTGCGCGTGGCGCGCGCGGCGATCGCGGGAATTCGCGGCAAAGATCCGAAGCGGCTGATTGTTACGGATGGATATCAGGTGGGAACAACGATCATTCCTGGGTTGTATGACACGGGCATCCTGCAGAGCTGCCACGATTACTGGCCTGGTCCGGTGACGCATTACCACGCGGAGTGGGCGCGGCCGGACAGCATGACGTGGCCGTATCCGACATGGCCGGAGGTGGACGCGAGCGGAAAGGTTGTGGCCGACAAGCAGATGGTGGCCGATAGATTCAGCCCGTGGCTGGAGCCGGCGCAGCATGGAGTGCCGATTCATTTTGGCGAGATGGGCTGCAACCGGTACATACCGCCCAAGGTGGTTTACGCGTGGTTCAACGACGCGCTGGATGTGATTAACGGATTGCATTCCGGGTGGGCGCTGTGGAATTTCCGCGGGCCGTTCGGGATTGTCGACACGAACCGGGAAGGGACCGACTACAAGGACTTTCACGGGCACAAGCTGGACCACACCTTGTTGAAGATTCTGCAAGCGAAGATGAAGGTCTGAGCCTACTGGCTGTTGGGCTTGTCTCTGCTGTTGAACGCCCGGTGAGTGCAGATTGCTCACCGGGCCTTATTTCAGGGGCGTTGAGATGGCTTGCGGGAGAGATCGAGTGGATGGCCGCGGCGTGTGCCTCAAAACTCAAACGGTTCTCGCTTTGCAGCGTTCTCATGGCTGCGAAAACGAGGCGGGGTCAGGCTCCCATTTGGCACTTGACATGGTGGAATGCCCGCTCCTATTCTCGCTTGTCAAGACAACGCCGAGTGGATTTGTGCGTTGAGCGTCTCCCCGCGCAACCTGAGGAATGTTTCCCATGAACGGCAGAGAGCGGCTGGTCAAGACCTTTCAGGGGCATCGCGCAGACCGCATGCCTATCGCGCCTTTTATCTACAACAACAACATCTTTGAGATGTTCGGATATGTGCCGGATATCAACACCTATATGAGTCCTCCGGACTTCGATCTCCCGGAAAAATATGTAGCCTATCACGATTTCTTTGGCTTCGATGTCTTGTTTGCGCCGGGTCATGTGTGGGATCGCTACATTCCGCCTTCGGCGGAGAACTGGGACGTGGCGATCACGAAGGAGGGCGACCAGGACAAGCAGCGGCGGTCGACCGTGGTGCGGACGCCTGAAGGCGAACTGACCCAGGTGATCAACTTCATCCGCAGTTCCACGCACATGATTGTGCTGGCGCAGGAGAAGTACCTGATTGAGACGAAGCAGGACTTTGAGATCTTCTCGAAGTATGTGCCGCCGGCGCAGTTTATCGATTGCGATCTTTTGCGCCGGGCCAAGGGGGCTGTCGGCGATAAGGGACTGGTGAACGTGGCGACGCAGGGCGCGTTCAATACGCTGAACCAGTTTCGCAAACTGGACCAGATGTTCATGGACCCGATTGAGGACGAGGGATTCTACCGGGCGATGATGGAGTTCCTGCTGGATTGGAATATGAAGCACCTGCTGGAGGTGATCGCGGCGGGTTCGGAGTCGGTGGAGATTGGCGGCAACCTGGCGACCAGCGGCGCGGGGCCTCGGTTCTTCCAGAAGTATGTGCGGGATTACGAGAACCGGCTGGCGCACCAGATTCACGAGGCCGGCGCATTTGTGGTGTATCACAACTGCGGCGACGCGCAGAAGATCATGCATCTGTATAACGACATGGAGATCGATGTGTGGGGCTACATCACCGGGCCGCCGTTCGGCGACGTGATTCTGGACGACGTGCTGCGGGTGATCCGGCCGAACATGGCGCTGCGCGGCAACATCGATCAGGTTGAGTTTTTGCGCAAGGCGACACCGGCCGAGGTGAGAGAGCGGGTGCGCGCGTTGCTGGAAAAGGTGAAGCATCGCGGCAATTGGATACTCAGCACGTCCGACTTTCCATTCGACGGCCAGCCGTATGAAAACCTTCATGCCTTTGCCGAAGCCGGGCGGGAGTTTGGCCGGTATGAGTGAGCAGAGGACGCGAGCCTGAAAAAAGGGGGAGAGATGGACAGGAGATTGTTTCTAAAGGGCACGATGGCCGCGAGCGCGGTGGCGGCGGCGGTTCCGGCGGAGGCGCTGAGCACCAACGCGAGCGAGGAAAAGCGGGAGGGACAGGCGGAACAGGGCAAAGGACCCAAACCGGGTGAGACCATCGGCGATGCGCGCGACGGAGGCATCTTTGGGCGCTGGGTGGCGGATGAGTTTGGGCTTCCCGCGTATCGCTACGAGTTGGATCATCTGCGCGACCCGCGCGGCACCTGGGATACGCAGATGACAGGCAAGTCGAACCGGCATTGGCACCAACTGGGCAACGACCGGATCACGGCGATCGCCACCAACGAGGGATGGATTCAGCTTTACTCGCATGAGTATGGACCGCGCTGGATCAACATGTACCGGCCCGATCAGCGTTCGTATGCCGGGGGCAACTCGTTCGTGCAGGTGGGCGACCAGATGCTCTCGACGGTTTATCGCTGCCAGCCGAAGCATGCCAAGGTTGAGAGGACGTGGGGCTGCTCGTACGCGAGATTCGCAGTGGAGCAGCAGAATCTGCGCCTGGAGCGAACGGTTTTTGCGCCCTTCGGCGATTCGCCGTTTCTTGTGTCGTGCGTGCGCATCACCAATCTTGGCAAGACCGCGCAGACCGTGACGCACACCGAGTATTGGGATTTGAATCTCAACAACATCGATTACCTCACGCTGGCGCCCTTTGCGATGGATCAGGGTTACAGGGACGGCATTAGCGCGCGGCTTTATGCCGGGTATGGCGCTGCGTACGACGAGGAGCTTGATGCTTTAGTCGCGCGGCATCCACTGGCCGTGCCGACCGGCGAGGACTCAGTCAACTGGCCTGCTCCGACGGTGCATAACCGGCCGGATGTCTCGCTTGCGCCGATGGGCGTGAAGGGCGCGAAGCAGATTACGAAGCGGAGGGAACTATTCGATCAATTGAGCAGGTATCTTCCTCAGTTCCTGGAAGAGCCTGCGGGTTCGGCCGGCAAGCCTGGGCGAGAGTCTGTGCAGCCGGTGATGGCATCCGTTTCAAGCCACACGATTGCCGCAGGAGAGACGGTGGTTCTGGGTTATGCCTATGGCGCCACACCGGCTGCGGAAACTGCATCGGAACTGCGCAACCTGGACCGGTCAGTGGAGAGATTGTTTGAGAGCAATATGCAAGCCTGGGCAGCGTTTGTTCCGGCTGTGGATTTGGGCGATTCCAGCCTGGACCGAGAACTGGCATGGGGCGCGTATTACGTGCGCTCGGGAGGGGCGTACCACCGAATGTACAAGGCCCATACTCTTCCGCAGGGCGGCGCTTACCAGTACCTGGGCGGCGTGAACGCGGGGCCTCGGGCAACATTGCAACACGCGCTGCCGCTGATCTGGCTGGCGCCGGAGATGACGAAGGACGTTCTCCGGTTTACGTTTGGAGAGACGCATCCCTCCGGCGAGATTCCCTATGCCGAAGCGGGCACGGGAATGATCGATACGACGCTCGATTGGATTCCCTCGGACAACGATCTATGGCTGCTGTGGGCTGCTTCAGACTATGTGTTGAGCAGGCGGGACAGGCAGTTCCTGAGCGAGGTGGTATCGTACTATCCGCCGCCCTATACGCGGCCCGAGCCGGTCTGGGATCATTGCGTGCGGGCCTTCCGTCATTTGACGGAGGACATAGGCTACGGTGCGCACGGGCTGTTGAGGATGCGGACGAGCGACTGGAACGACACTGTTACCTTCGACGGCAAGGTTCCGATGGACCGGATCTGGGCCGAGGGAGAGTCAACGCTGAACAGTGCGATGGGAGTGCATGTTCTGCGCCGCTTCGCCGAGTTGGCCAAATACGCGTGCAAGCCCGCGATCGAGAAGGCGGCTCGCGCGCACGCCGACAAACTGGCTGACGCGGTACGGGGCGCATGGAAAGGGAAGTTTCTCAACCGGGGATGGCTCGACAGCAAGACGGAGATTGGGGCGACGGATATGTTTCTGGAGCCGCAGCCCTGGGCGCTGATCGCCGGCATCCTGGATGAAAAGCAGCAGGCGACGCTGGTGGAAGAGATCAAGAACCGGCTGGCCGATCCACTGGGCAGCCGGATTCACGATGCCAACAATGGCGGGGAGGAGACGCCGTCGCATGCGTTCAACGGAATATGGGCATCCATCAATTCGACGCTGGTGTGGGGATTGTCAAAGGTTTCGCCGGAACAGGCGCGGCGCGAGCACCTGGCCAACACGCTCTTTAATCACGCGCGCACCTATCCGAAGAATTGGTTTGGGATCTGGTCCGGTCCCGACGTGTATTTGAATTCGGACTCGAAGCGTCCGGGCGAGACCTATACCTTCAATGCGGCGTTTGCCATGCAGGGCTGGCCCGTGCAAATTCTTTTTCAGCATTCTGAACCGTTGAACAGCACACTCTGGATGTTGGGCATTGAAGCCAACGCGGAGGGAATTGAAGTCCGGCCCAGGGTGCCGCTGGAGGAATGGTCATGGTCGGGCTCTGGGCTGTCGCTCAAGTATGCGAAGGTGCGGATTCACGGAGCGATTTCGGGTGTCGGATCGGAATTGCTTCGCGTGACGCTCGAACTGCCGGCGGACTGGCACGGTAGTCCGGTGGAGATTGACGAAGGCGGAGTGATGCGAAAGATTGACCACGCGGGTAAGGATGCGACGCTGACACTGTGGGTTGCGCCAAATAGTTCAACAGAGTTCGCTGTCAGCAAAGGGTGATCTGCCAATGCGGACCACAGGTGGGAATATCCGCGCAAACAAAAAATGCCGGGGCCAATGGCCCCGGCATTTTTCGTGTGCGCCCAGCATGGGCGCACTCTTACGGGTGTAAGTCCCGTCGTAAGCAGGTCACAGCGAGCGAAGCGAAGCGCAA
>Ga0302320_10012020_pt1 | contig 18231 bp, 12 predicted proteins | sample Bog_T0_3_FD_202130 | JGI IMG/M metagenome (GOLD analysis project Ga0302320, IMG submission 202130) | Peat permafrost microbial communities from Stordalen Mire near Abisko, Sweden - Bog_T0_3 | ecosystem: Environmental > Terrestrial > Soil > Wetlands > Peat | place: Sweden: Abisko, Stordalen Mire...
TTCCATAGCGTTTGTCGCTGCGGGCGACGGCGAGGAGAAGCACCTTCGGGAGATCCTGGTCGAGACCGGCGGGATCGCCGGCAGGCGCCCGAAATTCCTCCGTGGCAACATTGACGCCGGGTTCCGTCTTGAGCACACGGCGGGAACGGGGCTCTCCCTGGCCGGGCCGGCCCGCGGGCTGGTCGTCGTGACCGAAACCGAGATCTTCGGCCGCCTGCGCGCGAGGAGGCGCACCGGGAGCGGCCGGGTTGTGGGGCGGCGGGCCCAGGTGGACCAGCTGCTCGACTTTGCCGAGCTCGCGGAGGGCGACTATGTCGTGCACCTTCAGCACGGCGTCGCCCACTACCGCGGAGTCGGCAAAATCGAGACCGCGGAGGGGCTGAAGGAGGTCATCTCGCTCGAGTTCGACGACGGCGTCACCCTCCACGTGCCACTCTCCGAGTCCCACCTCGTCAGCCGGTACGTGGGACTCGGCAAGGCAAAGCCCCAGTTGGGGCGCATAGGAACCGGCCGGTGGGAGAAGACGCGCCGGGCGGCCGAGCGGGCCACCCTGGACCTTGCGGCCGAGCTGCTCCAGATCCAGGCGAAGCGCGAGGCCCAGCCTGGATTCGCCTTTCCCGCCGACTCGGCATGGCAGCAGGAGTTTGAGGCGTCATTCCCATTCAAGGAGACGCCCGACCAGCTCCGGGCGATCAACGAGACAAAATCAGACATGGAACGCCGGAGGCCGATGGACCGCCTTATCTGCGGTGATGTCGGGTTTGGGAAGACCGAGGTCGCCCTCCGGGCTGCGTTCAAGGCGACGCAGGGCGGGCGGCAGGTGGCAGTCCTTGCGCCCACCACCGTCCTCGTCCAGCAGCACTTGAACACGTTTCGAGAGCGGACCGCCGGGTACCCCATCGTCGTCGAGATGCTGAGCCGCTTCCGCACACGGGCGGAGCAGGAACGAATCCTCGAGGCGACCGCGGCCGGGCGGGTCGACATCCTGATCGGGACCCACCGCCTGCTCCAGCCCGACCTCCGCTTTCGGGAGCTCGGGCTGGTGATCATCGACGAGGAGCAGCGCTTTGGCGTGAAGCACAAGGAGGTGTTCAAGCGGATGCGGGAGACGGTCGACGTCCTGTCCATGAGCGCCACCCCGATTCCCCGGACCCTCTACCTGGCCCTGACCGGGGCGCGCGACCTGAGCGTGATCGAGACCCCTCCGGCCGACCGCCATCCAATCCAGACGGTCGTTACGACCTACGACGAGAAGATCATCGTGGACGCCATCCGCCACGAGATTCGGCGGGGTGGCCAGGTCTTCTACCTCCACAACCGCGTGGCGACGATCGACCTCGCGACCGCCCGGCTGCGCGCACTGTTGCCGGAACTGGAGATCGGAGTCGGCCACGGAAAGATGGACGCCGTGGACCTGGAGAAAGTCATGACCGACTTCGTGGCCGGGAGGTACCAGGTGCTGGTCTGCACGACCATCATCGAGAGCGGCCTCGATATCCAGAACTGCAACACGATCGTGATCGAGGGGGCCGACCGTTTCGGGCTGGCGCAGCTCTACCAGCTCCGGGGGCGGGTCGGCCGCGGGCGGAACCAGGCCTATGCCTACCTGCTTCTCCATCACCATACGAGGGTCCTGGACGCGGCCCGGCACCGGCTTGCAGCGCTTCGCCAGCACACCCAGCCGGGCTCGGGCTTCCGCATCGCCATGCGGGACCTCGAGCTCCGGGGATCCGGCAACCTGCTGGGCTCCGAGCAGAGCGGCCATATCGCCGGCGTGGGCTTTGAACTCTACTGCCAGCTTTTGCGCCAGTCGGTCGCCCGGCTGAAGGGGGACAGAAAGGCCGCCGCCGTCCGCGCCTCCGTGAAACTCGACTTTGTCTTCATTGGCGAGGCCTCAGTGGGGAGCCCGGGCACCGACCCGGGGCGGCTGGAGGATGGGTACACGGCAATCAAGGATGCCGAGAACGCGGCAGACGCCGCCCCGCTGCGCCCGATCCAGGCCCGCCTTCCCCCGGCGTATATTGCCGAGACCCGGCTCCGCATCGACTTCTACCGCCGCCTTGCGCTGGCAAGTTCAGTGGCCGAACTCCGGCAGATCGCCGCGGACCTGCGCGACCGCTTCGGGCGGCTCGGTGAGGAGGTGCGCGCCCTCCTGCTGGTCACGGAAATCAGGGTTCACGCGGAACAAAAGGGCCTGTTGTCCGTCGAAACGGAGTCCAGCCGCCTGAAGTGCCTGCGCAACAGCGGGCGCCACGACGACTGGATAATGAGCGGCTCCCGGTTTCCGAGATTGACCGCTACGCGGCCTCTCCTACGGTTGCGTGAAGTTCTTGTCTTTCTTAACAACCTGCCGAATTCATGAAGTTCCGAGGCCCTTTTGCCTTAACCCTACTGCTGACAGCGACCCGAATCACAGGGTCAGCCCAAACTGCAGCCCCCTCGGACAACCTGAATCTAAGATTCGCCGATGGCATCGTCGCCATCGTTGAGGACAAGATCATCACCGTTGAGGACGTCCGGCGCGAGGTGACGCCGCTCATCCCCCAGCTGCAGCGCGACGCCCACAGCGAGACGGAATTCAATGAGAAGCTTGAGGAGCTTCAGGATAGCGTGATTCAGGACCAGATTGACAAGGTCCTTATTGTAAAAGACTTCCATAAGGACGATAAGCGCCACATTCCCCCGAGCTTCGTCGACAACTACATCGCCGACCAGCTGAACTCCGAGTTCGACAACGACCGCTCCAAGTTCCTCGCCTACCTCCATACCCGGGGCATGACCCTGAAGGACTACCACAAGGAGGTGGAGGAGGATATCATCTATCACTACATGCTCCAGCAGCAGAGGAAGTCGGACAGCATCGTGAGCCCGGTTCGTATCGAACAGTTCTACAAGGAGAACAAGGACCAGTTTTACCAGGATGACAGCGTTCACCTCCGCCTCATCCAGCTGACGCACAATGACGGCGAAACCGACTCCGAACTCCAAGCCAAGGCCCAGACCATTCTCCAGCGCTTCAAGCTGGGTGAGAAGTTCGACGACCTGGCCAAGGAATACAGCGAGGACTCGCGCCGCGCAAAGGGCGGCGACTGGGGCTGGCAGAAGCGCACCGACCTCAAGCCCGAGTTCAGCGACCCTCTCTTCGCGCTAAAGAAGGGCGAAATTACCGCCCCGATCCTGCGCCCCGAGGGCTGCTTCCTTCTCTACGCCGAGGACCGCAAGTTCGCAGGCATCCAGCCGCTCGATCAGGTCCGCGCCCAGATCGAGGACATTCTCAGCAGCCAGATGGCCCGCACCAGCGAGCAGGAATGGCTCGAGCGCCTCCGCCGCAACGGCTACGTGAAGCACTTCTGAGCCAGTTGGCCTTTCGACTCGGCCGTTGACCATGCCGTGGGCGGGTCGGCCCGGATCATCGGCTTTCCGAGGTAGGGACGGGCGGCTCGCCCGTCCGGGCATACCCCAGCGTCTGCTCCTTCCCCTTGCTATAGTACGGTTGCATGGAGCACCCCTCCGGAGAATCCTCCACCAACCGAATCAGGGCCATGGCCGTGGGCGAGCGCCCGCAGGAACGCCTCGAGCGTTTTGGCGCCAGCGCCTTGAGCGACACGGAGCTGCTCGCGATGCTTCTTCGAAGCGGCACCCGCGGGCAGGACGTGTTGACCCTGGCAGCCAGGCTGGTCTCGGAGGCGGGATCTCTCGCGGGCTTGGTCGCGTGGCGCGAGGCCGACTTCTGCCGGCTCAGGGGCATCGGCCCGGTCAAGGCCATGCAGCTTGTAGCCGTCATGGAGGTGGCGCGCCGTGTGATCGGAGCCCAAGGGGGCGAGGCTCCGCTGCTCAACCGGGCCGACCTTGTCGCGGCCCACCTGGAGCCCGTCGCTGCGGGCCTCGACGTCGAGAAGTTCTGGGTCCTGTGCCTGAACAGGAAGAACCGCCTGAAGAAGTGCGTGGAGGTCACCTCGGGGACCGCCACGGCCGCCCTCGCCCATCCGAGGGAGGTCTTCCGGGCCGCGATCCGCGAGTCGGCGAGCGCCCTCGTCTGCTCCCATAACCATCCCAGCGGGGACCCCGCCCCAAGCACGGCCGACATCCAGATGACCCGGCTCCTTCGCGAGGCCGCGCGGACCGTTGAAATCACGCTTCTCGACCACGTGATCATCGGGCGGCCCGGGGCCGACCCGCTCGGCCTCGGCTACTACAGCTTTCGGGAGGCGGGGCAGATGTGACTTTCCCGATGCACACCCGGCCCGGCGACCCTGGCCAGGATTCTTGGCTAGCCGTACTTGAATGCCGACCTGGCGGGCACCCAGGCGAGGGCAACTGAAGCTAGGATGGCGAGCGCGACAAGCGACATCCAGGGGTCGCCGAGGATCCCAGCCGCCAGATGGACGACGGGAAGCCACCCGCCGGCGATCTGCTCCCATGCCCCACTCCGGGAAAGACCCAGCGCAATCCCCGTCCCGGCCATCGCCCAGGCGAGCGCCAGCACAATCCACGAATGGGTCGCAGGGCGAAAGGTGAGCGAATCGAGGACGCCCAGCGTGAAGCCGTCGTCGGGCAGGGGCTCCTGCTTCAGGCCGCGGGCGAGCAGGGCATCGAGCCAAGCGTCATCGGGCGGGTTCATATCTGGGGATTCCATGCGGACATGAGTTCACGAAGCTTGTCCTTACCTCTCGCAAGATGGGTTTTCACGGTTCCGAGGGGCCATTGGAGCAATGCAGCGATTTCCGAATGCGAAAGGCCGTTTTCGAAGGCGAGGCGAACCGCGAGCTGCTCGTCCGGGGTCAGGCGGTCCATGGCGGCCGACAGGTCCTGTCGGAGGTCCGTCCTGCGCTCCAGCGACGGCGCATAGACCATCCGGGCCTCGTCCGCCTCCAGGGGAACCTCGTCCCGCCTCCGACGACAGGCGTTGCGGTAGTGGTTGTGGGCGATCCCAAGAATCCAGGTGAGAAACGGAGCATCCCCGCGAAATCGCGAAAGGCCCCGATGGGCCTGCAGGAAAGTCTCCTGGGCCAGGTCGTCGGCCAAGGAATCGTTTCCCCGGGCCAGGTGCCGTAGGAATCTCCTGACCGCCGATTGATGGCGCCTCACCAATTCCCCGAACGCCCCGACGTCGTCGCTGGAGACGGCAAGGGAGATAAGTTCGGAGTCTGTCGGGGTCACGACTGGGGCGGACGGTCGCCTGAGTCAAAAGTACTGCGGAATAAATAGGCATAGAGCAACCCGACGATTAACAGTGCGACGCCGATCAGCCCGGGAATCAGTGCAAAATAGCGGGCCTCCTCGGCGCCGGGCATATGGGCGAGGCCAATATAGAGACCGACGCCAACGGCGACGTTGATCAAGCCGCCCGTCATAAAGCCCATCACCTGCTTATGGCGGCTGATCGCGGCGGGCCTGCCGGTGGCAAGAAGCTTTTCCGCGAGCTTCTCGTCCAGCAGGTCGGCCCTGGCCGGGATTGGCTGGCCCTTTTCCAGGGCTATGCGGGCGGTCTCATGCCAGCGCAGGCGTTCCTGGTTCTTGAACCACTGCGAGCCGATGATGATCACGGCCGCAAAAACGAGGCCGCCCAGCGGAACGAGCAGCCCGCCGAGAGAGGCAATGTCGGACGTGGCGGACGCGAAGTAAGGGAGAACGGATGGTAGGGTCATATGGGTAAACAGGTTCCCCTGTGGGTGTCGCCAGCCGCCCGTTTGGATTCAAGAATCTGCAACATGCTGGTGATTCTCCGAACCCCGCGTCCAGAATCCGCTGCGCGTCATTCGGCAAACGCAAGGCAGCGATCCACCATCCTGCGGGCGTACCCTTCGTCCACGACGTGGCAGTTCAGGGCGACCCGGAAATACTCGGCGGCAAGGGCGTAGTTCCGGGCAACCCCGATGCCGTCGGCATAGCTGTTGGCCAGGTTCAGCGCGCCGAATGGATCGCCCGCCTCCGCCGCCCGTCGGGAATACTCGTAGGCAAGGAAGGCATTCTTCCCAAGGCCGGCGCCCTTGAGATCTCCCCAGAAACTATAGTAGCCAAGCCACGCTAGCGCATCCGCGTTATCCAGCCGTTCCAGCGCCCGCCATTCGGCAAGCGCGGCCGACGGATTCCTCTTGCATCCGATGCCCTCCGCCAGGGCGTGAGCTCGATGGCTCCGGGCATCTTGCGAGCCAAGTGCCGCCGCCTTTTCAAAAAGTGCCATCGCCTTGTCGAAATCCATAAAACCTTTCCCATAGCCGTTTTCGTAAAGCAGCCCGAGGGCATCCAAAACCTCAGGATCAGCTGGGAATGAGGTTTCCAAGAACGCCGCCGCCTGGGCAACGGAGTCGCTCGAGAGCGTTCGGTGGCCATGCGCCGCGCGCCAAATGATGACCATGCTGTTGTACCTCTTTGCTCCCGGCGCGCCTTTGTCCGCCAGCTGTTTCAGATGGATGCGGGCATCGCGGTACCCATAAATATAGGCTAGGTAGTCGTAGCGACACGCGGCCGGGAGATCGGGCGTGCCTCCGAGGCCGCCCGACTCCTCTACAGCCGCGAGCAACAGGAGCCCGACGGGCTCCCCTCGGTATGCCGCCGCCCGAATCCAGTACTCGGCCGCAGCCAGCCTTCCGGCGGCGAGATTGGCGGTTCCAAAATATCGCATTGCCTTCGGATCGCCCGCGGCCGCGCCACGCTGCAGATAGTCCATGCCGCGGCCAATATCCTGCTGGGTCAGCTTTCCCCAAAGCAGGTCCCAACCAAGAACGGAAAGGCCCCGAACGCTTCCTCCCCGCACGGCCTCAAGAGCCATGGCCACGCCACGGGGGTCTGGAGGGTCGGAAAGACCCTGACCCCCGGTCTGGTCGAGATACTCGGCGCACACAGCCTCGCAATGGACGTCATGGGTTCGGGCCATCTCGCGCTTCGCAAACGAATACGCCGCCGCCGTTCCCTTTTCCATTTCGAGCAAGTCGACCCGGATGTCGAAGGCCTCGTCCGAGGGACGGAAGATCTTTGGCAGGGACGCAACCGGTAACGCCGGAAGAGCCTGCGGCAACGGCGCCGTCGCCGCAACCGCTTGCACAAGGCTGGCTTGAAGGAGCGAAACGAGCGACGCCAGGCCCGCGGCCAAGAGGGGGTACCGCATACCCACATTGTACGCCCCCAGCGGGATGCTGCACAAGGCTATCCGGGCCGACGATCCTTGGCCAAAGAGATTCAGCAGGTCAGTTCATGACGCGCCCGAGGCTTGCTGCTACCAGCCCGAGACCCTACCGGCCGCGAAGCAGGCCGCCCACGATGCCGCCGATCACGCCGCCTGCGGTCGCATCCTTGACCTCGTTCTGCGGAAGGTAGTGTGCGATCGACTCGGCCAGGTTCAGGATCGGCATGCTTTGCAGCCAGAGCCGTCCCGGGCCGGTCAGCGACGCGAGGAAGATGCCCTCGCCGCCGAAGATCATGTTGCGCGCGCCGCGGACCAGCTGGATGTCGAAGGCGACCGACGGGGTGAAGATCCCCACGTGCCCCGCATGAACCAGGAGCTTCTGGCCCGCCGCAAGTTCCTCCGTCACGACCTCGCCCGAAAGGTCAAGCCACACCTTGCCGGGGCCGGTCACCCGCTGGAGTATGAATCCGTCGCCCCCGAAGAAGGCGGCGCCGAGTTTCTGCTGAAAGGCGATTTCCAGGGTCACGCCGCTCTCCGCAACGAGGAACGTCTCCTTCCGGCAGACGAGGGACTCGCCCACCCCGAGCTTGAAGGGCAGCACCTGCCCGGGGAACCGGGGGGCGAATGCGATCCGGCTGTTTCTCGGCCCCCGCGCGCTGTAGGTCGTGATGAAAAAGCTCCCTCCGGTCAGGGAACGCTTCAGGCCTGAGAAAAGGCCGCCTCCGGTCGTCGTGTCCATCTGGACGTTGTCGGTCATCCACGCCATCGCGTGGGTCTGGCAGTAGACGCTCTCCCCCGGAGAAAGCTCGACAAGGACGGTCTGAAGGGTCGTGCCAGAGATCGAAGCATTCATGGTTCCCTGCAAAACAGCGAACCGGGCTGATTGTCACGTACTTTTTGAAATGGTTCGCGCACCCTCCCCGATCGCCATTACCACAACGGGTCGCTTCGGCGCGGCATGAACCCGTTTGTGACCACTTTCGTCTCGTTTTCGCTGATCCTGGCCGGCTATTGGCTGGCAGGCCCCATGCGTTCGATCAGCCCGGCCGAACGCCTCGCCGTGGCTGCGCTCGCGGGCCTGGCTTCTCTCCTTCTTAGCCTCAGCGTCGTCAACTTTTTCGCGCCCATCTCGGGATGGCATGCGTGGCTCTGTCTCTCGCCCGCCGGGCTCACGCTCTTCCGGCGATCACAATTGGCCGCATTGGGAAGCGACACGGCGGCGGTTTTCTTCACAAGGAGGGCTCTTTTTCCCGCGGCCCTTGTGGTCGCATTGATCGCGCTCCTTGCGTGGCCCGAGCTCACGCAAAAGGGCCTCGTCTACTACGATGGCACGAACAACCACGACGGCTATTTCTGGATCGCCGGCGCGCGGCACCTCCAAAGCCACAGTTACATGGAGATCGTGCCCCTTCGCCACGAGCGACCTTGGGACAGCTTTTGCACCGTCCTTGCCGGCTGGCAGCCCGGGTGGGGCCGAGCTGGGTCGGAGGGGTTTCTTGCGTTCGCCGCTGCGCTTGTGTCGTCCGATCCGGTCGAGATCTACCTGCCCGCGACGGCAGCGCTTCTCCTGCCGTGGATCGCCGTCGTCTACCTGGTCGTCCGCACCTTCTGGATCGGCCGGCTGACAAAACCGGGTCTGGCCGCCCTCATCGGCCTCCAGCCCATCTTCCTCTTCTTCCGGGCCAATGGAAACCTCCCGAATCTCCTTGGAGTCCTCACAGGAGCGGGGGCCGTCATCGCAACCGCGCGCTGTCTCGATGCCCGGCCCGGACGCCTCCCATGGCTGGCCTTGCTCGCCCTGTCGGTGCACGGCTGCCTCTATGCCTACCCGGAGATCTTTCCCTTCATCGCCCTGCCCTGCGCATTGCTGGTGGCGCGCGCAGCACTGCAGACAGCGCGCGCCGTCCCGGCCGTTCTGCTCGCCGCCTTGGCCGCGCTTGCTGTCAATCCGGCCACCTCAATCCGGGCGTGTTTCGGGTTCATCGGTTCCTTCGCGCTCGCCCGCGCGGATCGCCACTGGGTCGATACGTTCGCTTCCCTGAAGGCCCCGGAGTATCTCCCGGCTCTCGCAACGGCTTCGGTCCCGATGGCAGGCTACCTTGGCGCGGAGGTTTGCCTCGCGGCGACCCTCGCACTGGTGGCGGCGCTCGTCCTTGCCTTACGCGATGCGAACGACCGCTTCGGTGCGGCGGCATCGCTCTCCGGGGGAGCCGCCCTGGCCTTCTACACAACGGCCTCCCACTTCAGCTATGGCTGGCTGAAGACGGCTCTCTTTTCAGGGGTGTTCATCAGCGCGGTCCTGCCGGTCGCCGGCATCGACGCGTGCTGGAGATCGCCCATTCTCGGCCGCAGGTTGGCCGGACGGGTGCTCGCCCTTGCCGTTGCGCTCATCTTCGCGGCGGGCATCGCGTTCCACGAGATGAACCTCCTGAAGTGGTCCCGGCGCAAGGGCCTGACCCGGGACTGGTTCGCGCTCCGTTCAGTCGCCGCCGAGGAGCTCCCAGGCGGCAAGGTGGTGATCGATCCCGCCACCTTTCCCATGGCGTTCTTTGACGGCATGTGGGGAGCCTACTTTCTCTCCGACAGCGACCTCTCCTTTGCCGCCCGCGGAACCATGAACGGAGGGTACCTGAAGGACTGGGTGCTCACAGAGCGTGATCCTTTGGTCACTGGGACCAGGGCATGCCTGGTCGGCCCGGCATGGGCGGGGACCTTTGATGCAAACTCCGACCGACTGTTCTCCTCCAAGGAGGCCGTTCTCCTCCGTTCGGCGAACCGCGTGACTCGGCTGCAGGGATTCCTGCCCGCGACCGGCGTTCCGACGACGGCCGGCGGGCACCTCGCGATCGACCTCGTCCCTCATTCCCCGAGCGAGCTGCATTTCTCGCTCGCCCCGGCCGATGGGGAGCCGGCCGCCGCGGTGTCCTGGCATGTAGTGCGGGGCGCACAAGGCGCTGCAGCGTTCAGTTGTGACGTCGCCGGGCCGCCGCCCTGGCGAATCACGGTTCCACTGGAGCCCGGACGGATCAACCGGATTGACGTCGAGGCGATTGCCGCAGCCCCGGGAACGGCCCAACGCTTCGCGGTCTCCGGCATAAACGTTGCCAGCCGGCGATGAACCGGGGGACATTGCGCGAGCCATGACCGCCACGCCGTTTCAGCGCTTCCTCTCCCTTTGCCGCCCCCAGCGGCTCAAGATCCTTCTCGGCGTCGTGCTCATCCTGGTCGCCACGGCACTGATGCTGGCGCCGCCCTGGATCCTGAAGCTTGTCATCGACAAGGCGCTGCCAGCGAAGAATCTCCGCCTTCTCGCCGAACTGCTCGCGGTCTTCACGGTGATTTTCACCCTCCGGGGCTGGGTCACCATGGTCCGCAACCGGGTGCTCCAGCACGCCGCGATGCGGATCGTCTGCGACCTGAGGATCGAGCTCTTCGCGCACCTGCAGACCCTGTCGCTCCGTTACTTCGACAACGCAAGAACCGGCGAGACGGTGTCGCGAATCGCCCAGGACACGGGCGAGGTATACAACCTGACGAACGGATTCCTGATCAACCTGATCGCCGACTCGGTGACCGTGGTCGCCGTCCTCGGGATCCAGTTCTCACTCGACTGGAGGCTTGCGCTCGCGACCTGCGCCGTGATGCCGCTCTTTGCGATCAACTACCTGCACCACCGGCGCCAGATGAGAGAGGAGAGCCGTGTTCACCGGAACAACTGGGACAAGGTCGTGGGGTTCCTTCATGAGAAGGTGGCCAGCGCGCGGGTGATCAAGTCCTTTGCACGGGAACAGGGGGAGATTTCCACCTTCGCCAGCGGGATCAACGAGGACTTCCTGAACTATTCGCGGATCGTCATGCGCAACACCAAGCTGTCGATCACCGCCGACCTGCTGGGCTCCCTGGGGACGCTCGTTGTGCTGGGCTACGGGGGCTGGCTGGAAATCCAGGGGCAGATCGGAGTGGGCACCCTGATGGCCTTCTATGCCTACATAGCCCTCGTGTTTCCGCCGATCGTCCGGTTTGTCGACCTGGCCGCCGTCTTCCAGCGGGCGAACACGGCGATCGAGAACGTCTTTGGGCTCCTCGACACCAGGGCGGACGTGAGCGACGTGCCCGGCGCGAGGCCCCTCCCCCCGCTGCGCGGCGACGTCGAGTTTCGGGATGTCTGCTTCGATTACAAGGAGGAGCCAAGAGGTCCCGGCCAGCCTCGGACTTTGACCGACGTGTCGTTCTTCGTTCCCGCGGGGAAGGTGGTGGCTATCGTGGGGCCGAGCGGCGCGGGAAAGAGCACGATCATCAACCTCCTCGCCCGTTTTTACGATCCCGCCAGCGGCGAGATCCTCGTTGACGGCTACGACCTCCGCTTTGCAACCGTGGACTCGTTTCGAAGGCAGGTGGGCATCGTCCTCCAGGAAAGCGTCCTTTTCTCAGGGACGCTGGAGGACAACCTCAAGTATGGAAAGCCGGATGCCTCGAGGGCCGAGATCGTTGCAGCGGCCGAAATGGCCAATGCCCACGACTTCATCGTCAAGCTTCCCGACGGATATGCGACCGTGGTCGGCGAGCGCGGCGTGCAGCTTTCCGGGGGTCAGCGCCAGCGGATCGCGATAGCGCGGGCCCTGCTCAAGAACCCGAGGATACTGATCTTCGATGAGGCGACGAGCTCGCTCGACATTGTCTCCGAGCGGCTGATCCAGGAGGCCATGGAGCGCGTGATGAAGGGCCGTACGGTCTTCATCATCGCCCACCGGCTCGCGACGGTCCAGAAAGCGGACCAGATCCTGGTCATGGACCAGGGGCGCCTCGTCGAGCGCGGAAGCCACGCCGAATTGATGGCCATGAACGGGCTCTACGCCCGGTTCCACGCCCTGCAATTCAGGGAGGCGGAATAGGGATGACAAATTACCACCCTAGGGCCTGGCGAAACACGGGTTCGAGTTCGTTGGCCATCGCCAGGTGCTGCGGCCCGGTCGGGTGGCCATTGCCAGGCCGCCCCGGCTGGTGGCTCGCCTCAAACGCGGTGACCCGCGCGCTGCCGACCCCGGAAACGACTTGCTGCAGGTACCGGTATTGGACGGTCCTGGCCGGAACCTGGTCCGGCCAGTCATTCAGGATCGGGGAAGTGATGAGCACGATGTGCACATTGGGGTAATCGCCCAGGATCCTCCGCACAAACTGCACGTAGGCCGCCACAAACTGCACCTGATCCGGGATCCCCTGGCTGAAGTCGTTTTGGCCGATGCAGATTCCGATCGCATCGGGGACGTAGCCTCGTGGGTCCCATGTTGCGTTCGGATCATCCGGAAGAGCCAGACCGTAGAACTGCGGCGCATTGACCGTGGCAGTGATCCCCTGCCAGTCGCGGATCAGGCCACGTCCGCCGTAGCTGACAAGGTGGCACTGCGCGTTGAACCTCCGTGCCAGGATCTTTCCGTAGCTTTGCCGGGGACTACTCAGGCGGTTGCCCTTGGGCGGGTCGCCCTCCTGGGCCGCAGCGCACTCGCCGCAAGTGATGGAGTCGCCGATGTACATCATCTTTCGAGCCGGAAGCGGAGCCGGGGCCAGCAGGGTGTCGCCCGGCCCGAGCGTGACCCCGAGGACATCGCATTCGCCCTGCCAGCTCTCGGTGCGGCGCGTGATCTCGACCGTGTGTTCTGTCCCGCCCCCGTTGGTGACAAGGGGGTAGTCCGCCACGCCCTCGGCCAGCTCGACCCAATGGGATTCGGCGCCGTCCACGCTGAGGTCGACGTACTCCTCGGCCTTCGCCGCCTTAAAGCGGATGCCGAGCGATTCGCCCTTGAAGCGGAGGTGGATCACGATTCCCGGAAAACCCATCCGAACGGTGCCGTCCGCGGTGGCAAGGGTCCTGCCTTCGTAAACGACCTCCGGCACATCGGCACGGACAGCAACCGGGGCCAGGGCACCAGATCCAACAGCCTTGAGAGGGAGATTCGTCACTGTTCCAAGGGCCAAGGCGAGTAGTAGGAGGCGCATTTTGGGGTAAACGGGGGCATGGGCCTGGCAAAACTGGAGCCGACTGTCGGGATTGAACCGACGACCCATGCTTTACGAAAGCATTGCTCTACCGCTGAGCTAAGTCGGCGACTGCCAATTGAACCCCCATGCCTATCGGCTGGGGGCGGATTCGGGCAAGGAAAAAGGGCGCTGGCGTCTGGAAGGCCATACCCTCCGAAACTCGGACGCGGCTCGCCGGGTGTTCGGATTCGTCAGGTTCGCGAACCACTCCGCGTCGCCCGCCGTCTGCAGGTGCAGTGCAATGCACGGCAATGCGTAGGTGAATACCCACTACCGTTCAGGCTGTCTATTCTCGATAATCCTCCGATGGTCACTCTACCGGCGCTTGGCCGCCGTGTTAGACCCGATCCTAACGCCAATGCTTGTTATGAAAACGCGCCACTTAATGGCAGATGAATCTCCGGCCACCGTCACGGCAAGGCCGTCTGAAGGGACCCTAGTCCTGGACGATATGGTCAGTGGAGAATTGCCATCCCTCCCTCCCATAGCGGCCAGGCCTTTCGCTGTCAGAACAATAGATAGAATCGGCGAAGGCCGACACGATGAAAGAATGCTTAGGGCAGAAGTTCTCCAGCGCGCGATTTTCAACAGCACCAGCTTCTCATGCATCGCCACAGACGCGAAGGGCGTCATTCAGATCTTCAATGTCGGCGCCGAACGCATGCTCGGCTACGCAGCCGTTGACGTAGTGAACAAGGTCACGCCAGCGGATATCTCCGATCTTCAGGAGGTGATAGCCCGCGCAAAAGCTCTCAGCGCAGAACTTGCCACACCGATTGCACCCGGTTTCGAGGCCCTCGTCTTCAAGGCATCGCGAGGCATCGAAGACATCTACGAACTGACCTACGTCCGCAAGGATGGCAGCCGCTTCCCCGCCGTCGTGTCGGTCACGGCCCTGCGCGACGAACGAATAGAGATCATAGGCTACCTGCTGATCGGAACCGATAACAGCGCTCGGAAGAAGATTGAGGCGGACCGATGCATACTGGACCAACGCCTGCGCGATCAACAGTTCTACACACGCTCGCTCATCGAATCCAACGTGGACGCGTTGATGACCACCGATCCGACCGGCATCATCACCGATGTCAACAAACAGATGGAGATTCTCACTGGATGCACCCGCGACGAGTTGATTGGCGCTCCATTCAAGGACTTCTTCACGGATCCAGAGCGGGCCGAAGCGGGCATCAAGCGGGTGCTGAACGAACGGAAGGTCACCGACTATGAACTCACCGCGCGAACCATCGACGGCAAGGAAACAGTCGTGTCCTACAACGCGGCCACCTTCTATGATCGAAAGCGGAAGCTGCAAGGTGTGTTCGCGTCCGCGCGTGACGTTACCGATCGGACAAAGTTCGAGCAATCGCTCCAGGACACGAACGCCAAGCTGGACAGCGCCAAGTCGGTGGCTGAAAAGGCCAATATCTCCAAGACGGATTTCCTCTCAAATATGAGCCACGAGTTGCGCACGCCTCTCAGCGCCATCCTCGGCTTGAGCGAAGGACTCCTCGAACAGGTCTCCGGACCGCTCACCCAGCGCCAGGTCAAATCCGTCACCACGATCTCGACGAGCGGCAAGCACCTGCTCACACTCATCAACGACATTCTTGACCTTTCCAAGGTCGAGTCGGGACATCTGGAGCTGAATCCAGAGACGGTCAATATCCAGGACTTCTGCGAGAGCTGCCTCCTGTTCGTGCGGACGCAGGCGATTCAAAAGAACATCGAGGTTGTCTTTGAACACGGCGCATGCGTCGGGCAATTCTCGGCTGACCCCAAAAGACTGAAACAGATTCTCGTTAACCTGCTCACCAACGCCGTTAAGTTCACACCGCAGGGCGGACGCATCGGCCTGACGGTCATTGCGGCGGAAAGCGACGATACAGTGAAGTTTACCGTGTGGGACACAGGCATCGGTATCGCTCCAGCTAACATGGCGAAGCTGTTTCGCGCCTTTTCGCAGATTGATTCGAGCCTTTCCCGCGGGCAGGAGGGCACGGGATTGGGCCTCGTATTGGTGGCGAAGCTGGTGGAGTTGCACGGCGGAAGTGTCGCACTCGAAAGCGCGCCAGGAAAGGGCAGTCGCTTCACAGTGACGCTGCCGCGGGTATCCGCATCCGCACAATTCAGGGATTCCGCGCCGGAAGACTTGTCGAGTCGCCGGAGTTATCGCCGCGCCCTGATTATCGACGATGACCCCACTTCGGGGGGCATCCTCGTCGATTATCTCACTGAGCTAGGCCTGAAGAGTGTGTTGCACATGCGCGGCGACGGATCTGTCGAGGCGGCATTGCGCGAACAGCCTGACGTCATCCTGCTGGATATTCTGTTGCCCGGTGAGAGCGGCTGGGTGACGCTGGCGCGGCTTAAGGAGCATCCCGGTACGCGGGATATTCCAGTCGTGGTTGTCTCCGTTGTGGACGAGCCGGGAAAGTCCAAAGCGCTAGGGGCCGCGGCACATTTCACCAAGCCGATCACCCGCGCCCAGCTCGCCGGATTCCTTCAGCGCGAGGAGGTGTCGCCTCTCGTTGGCGCTCGGCCATCCGCAGCAGATTTCCCTCCCACCGGTTCCACGATCCTGCTGGCTGAGGACAACGGGGCGAACGTCCAGACTGTCGGCGGCTATCTGGAGGACAAAGGCTACGTGATGCACTACGCGCCGAATGGTCTTGTTGCCGTAAAGCTCGCACGCGAGTTGCGACCTTCGCTCATTCTCATGGACATCCAGATGCCGATCATGGACGGGTTGACCGCCATGAGGGAGATTCGCTCGGACCCTGCCCTTAGGGCCATCCCTATCATTGCGCTCACAGCGCTGGCGATGCCGGGCGACCGCGAGCGGTGCCTCACAGCGGGCGCAACCGATTACATGAGCAAACCTCTGACTTTAAATGCATTAACTGAGTTGATGAAAGGCCTGCTATCGAAAGACAGGGATGCGTCCAGGTTGCTTCCATGAACACCCCGGCGACCATTCTCCTCGTTGATGATGTCCCAGCTAACCTCGAGACGCTGAGAGAACTTCTCGAAAAGGACGGTTATCGACTCATCGAAGCGGGAGATGGACCCAACGCGTTGCGGCTTGCGCGAGAAACCACGCCCGACCTCGTGCTACTCGACGTAATGATGCCCGGAATGGACGGCTACGAGGTATGTCGCCAATTGCGCGCCGACTCGCACCTCGCAGAAGTACCGGTGATCATGCTAACGGCGCTCGGCGACAAAGAGTCGCGGATCGCCGGCATCAAGGCGGGTGCTGACGACTTCCTCTCGAAACCCATTGACCGCGCCGAACTTCGCGCGCGGACGCGAACTATTACGCGACTCAATCGCTACCGCAGACTGTTGGAGACACAGGCAGCCGCGCGCTCGAGCGAAGAACGCTTTCGTGCATTATTCGAGTTGGGCCCCGTCGCAATTTATTCCTGCGACGCCTCGGGGTTGCTCATGGAATACAATCGCCGAGCCGTGAACCTCTGGGGACGGGAACCGAAGCTTGGTGATACCAACGAGCGGTATTGTGGCGCATTTAAATTGTATCGGCCCGACGGAACGTTGGTTCCGCGCGATCAATGCCGAATGGCCGAGATAGCAAGAGGCAAGCTGCCTGCTGTAGTTGATGCCGAAGTTCTCGTCGAACGGCCCGACGGCTCCCGGATGACCGTGTTGGTGAACATTGTCCCGCTGAAGAACGACCGAGGGGAAATCACCGGGGCAATCAACAGCTTTCACGACATCACCGAGAAAAAGCAGCTCCAGGAGCAGGCCCTTCGGGCGCAGCGGGTCGAAAACCTTGGGATGCTCGCTGCCGGCATTGCGCATGATTTCAATAACGCACTGACTCCGATTGTCATGGCCGGGCCGTTGCTGAGGACGCAGGTGGAGGATCCAGCCAGTCTACATCTGCTCGAGATCATTGAAAAGTCCGCAGCGCGCGGGGCCGCCCTCGTTCGCCAGATGCTCTCTTTTGCCCACGGGAGCATCGGAGGGAAGAAGCTTGTGCAGGTCAGCCATTTGTTGCACGAGGTGCTCGAGATCGCCACTTCCTCGTTCCCGAAATCCATCGGGATTGATTCACATCTGCCAAACGATCTCTGGCCCGTGATGGGCGACCCGACGCAGATCCACCAGATTCTTCTGAACCTGTGCGTCAATGCGCGGGACGCGATGCCGGGCGGAGGCCATCTCACACTCACCGCTGGGAATCGCGTGATCAATGCCGCCGACGCCGCAAAGATGCCCAATGGACGCTCCGGCAGTTTCCTCATGATCGAGGTGCGTGATACCGGAACGGGAATACCGCCTGAGGTGCTTGAGAAAATCTGGGAGCCGTTTTTTACCACGAAGGGACCCGAGAAGGGCACCGGCCTCGGACTATCGACTGTGCGCAGCATCGTTAGCAAGCATGATGGCTTCGCGACCGTTGTGACTTCCACAAACGAGAGGAACGGCCACGGCACGGTCTTCACCATCTGCCTGCCGGCGGTCGTTGACGGCAGCACGGCAGGAGACACCGCCAAGGGTGACAATCCGCCCTGTAGTGGTCGGGGCGAGCTTATCCTCTTCGTCGATGACGAACAATCCGTTTGCGAGCTAGGCGCCAAGATTCTCACCCGACACGGCTATCTGACAATTGCGGCGTCCGATGGGGCGGAAGCAATCGCGGCCTTCATGCCCCGCGCCTCTGAGGTCCGGCTCCTCGTCACTGACTTGGATATGCCGGTTGTGGGTGGGGCGGAGCTGGCTAATGCCCTGCGCCGCATTAGACCCGATTTGCCCGTAATAGCCATGAGCGGCCACATCACTCAAGCTGACGAGACCTATAAGCAGTTTGCCTCAGCATTACTGCCCAAACCATTTGATCTCGAAGCCCTGACTTCGGTCGTTCACCGTACCCTCGACGAGGCCGCGGCAAAAACCCGGCCTGCCACCTCGTGCATGGTTGGAGTCTGACCCCACTTGTGGCTTCCAGGATGATGGGGGTCAGTGTCAAGGGGCGGCTTGCCCTGAGCGAGGCCAGTGGCCGACTCGAACGGCTCGTCGGGGACTCGACTCGCCCTACCTCC